>Ga0207699_10001521_pt1 | contig 11004 bp, 12 predicted proteins | sample LARL51metaG_FD_184344 | JGI IMG/M metagenome (GOLD analysis project Ga0207699, IMG submission 184344) | Corn, switchgrass and miscanthus rhizosphere microbial communities from Kellogg Biological Station, Michigan, USA - LAR L5-1 metaG... | ecosystem: Host-associated > Plants > Roots >...
TGATCTCTACGTTGACCAGGCCGGACACCCCGCGCTGGCCGAACAGCGTGCGCTGCCCGCGGGATTCCCAGATCACGCTGGTGTTCACCACCGCGCCGGCTTCGATGGTCTTGAACGGGTAGACCTTGACCCCGGCGGACAGGTACGCCTCGGGCTCGATCACGCATTCGTCCCCGACCACCGCGCCTTCCTCGATCCGCGCGGACGGCATCACGTCGGTGTTCTTGCCGATCACGGAGCCGCGCAGGGTGACCCCCTGGCCTACGTACACGTTGTTGTGCACCACCGCGCGGTGCAGGAACGCGCCCTCCTTGACCACCACATTGCTGCCCAGCACGGTGAATTCCCGCAGCTGCGCGCCTGCTTCCACCTTGGCGTAGTCGCCGATGCACAGCGGGCCGGTCAGCAGCGCGTCCGGGTCGACCTCCGCGCCCTCGGCCACCCATACCCCGGGCGACACCTCGAACCCGTCGATCTCCGTGTCCACCCGGCGGGACAGCACGTCGGCCTGGGCCTTCAGGTAGCTCTCGTGAGTGCCGACGTCTTCCCAGTAGCCGTCGGCGATCCAGCCGTAGAGCGGCGCACCGCGCTTGAGCAGCGCCGGGAACACGTCAGCGGACCAGTCCACCGGCTCCCCGGCCGGCACTTCGGCGAGTATCTCCGGCTCCATCACGTAGATCCCGGTATTCACCGTGTCCGAGAACACCTGGCCCCAGGTGGGCTTCTCCAGAAAGCGCTGGATCCGGCCGTCCTCGTCCACGATGATGATGCCGAACTCCAGCGGGTTGGGTACCCGGGTGAGGCCGACGGTGACCAGGGCGCCGGTCTGCCGGTGCGCGCGGACCATCGCGGACAGGTCGATATCGGTCAGCGCGTCGCCGGAGATGACCAGGAAGGGCTCGTCGTGCAGCGCGTCCCCGGCGTTCTGCACGCTGCCCGCGGTGCCGAGCGGCATCTCCTCGGTGGCGTACTGCAGGTGCATGCCGACGTCCTCGCCGTCGCCGAAGTAGTTGCGCACCAGCGAGGCGAGGAACTGCACGGTGACCACGGTCTCCTCGAAGCCGTGCCGCTTGAGCAGCCGGAGTACGTGCTCCATGATCGGCTTGTTGCACACCGGGAGCAGCGGCTTGGGCTGGTTGGCGGTCATCGGGCGGAGCCGGGTGCCCTCGCCGCCGGCCATCACGACAGCCTTCACCGGTGACGGGTCTCCTTCTGGTTCATCCGTCCCCTCTCCCATCCTCGCCGATTCCACGCCGGCCCGCGCGTCGCGGCCGGGTGCCTTCATCATGACCGCGGGGGGCCGGCCCGCCCGCCGGCCGGGCGCGCGGTGAGCTGCCTGGTCTGGGCCAGGTAGAGCCCGGCCGCCCACCAGTACAGGGCGGTGCCCCAGATGCCGAAGGCCCAGCCGGCCACCCGGGCCACGGTCGCCGCGGGCCCGGCGTACGCACCGAGCAGCAGCAGCGGGAACGCGTACAGCAGGCACAGGGTCGCGGCCTTGCCGACGAAGCTGACCTGCAGCGGCTCGTAGCCGTGATACCGCAGCCAGAGCAGGGCCACCCCGAGCACCAGTTCCCTGGCGACCAGCAGGCCGACCAGCCACCACGGGATGATGCCCCGGATGGCCAGCGCGATCAGCGTGGCCGCGATGTACAGCCGGTCCGCGGCCGGGTCGAGCACCTGCCCGAGCCGGCTCTCCTGGTGGAAAGCGCGGGCGATCTTCCCGTCCAGCCAGTCGGAGGCGGCTGACAGCCCCAGCAGGAGCACCGCCCAGCCGTTGGCGTGCAGGCCCAGCACCAGCCACAGGAACACCGGGATGCCCGCCAGCCGGGCCAGGCTGAGCACGTTGGGCACCGTCCACAGCCGGTCGGGCAGGGCGGCCTCGCCGGGCGGCGCCAGCTGGCCGGGCGGCCGCGGCGGGCCGCCCGTCTGCTGCGCCGCGTCGCGCGCGCTGCTGCCTGCGTCCACGGTGCGGGGCCCCCTCGCTCGCGGTACACACACCCGCCGCCGACCCTACCTGGGCTGGCTGGCAGCCAGCTGGACCGGGTTCAGCCCGGACCGCCGCTCGCCAGCCGGGCGGCCTGGGTGGTGAGGTAGTCGCGCTCCCGGAGGTTGGTGGCCCGGGCGGCCGCGGCGCCGAACTCGGCCTGGGCCGCGGCCTGGTCGCCCGCCAGTTCCAGCAGGTGGGCCCGGACCGCGTGGAAACGATGGTGCTCACCGAGCTGCCCGGCCACCCCGTCGAGGACGTCCAGGCCGGCCTGCGGGCCCTGGGCCATGGCCGCGGCCACGGCCCGGTTCAGCGTCACCATCGGGTTGCCGGTCAGCCGCTCCAGCGCCCGGTACAGGGACAGGATCTCGCCCCAGTTGGTACTGGTGTGGCCGGCCGCCTGGTCGTGCACGGCGGCGATGGCCGCCTGCAGCTCGTACTCGCCCGGCTGGCCGCGGCGCAGCGCCTCGGTGATCAGCGCCACCCCCTCCGCGATCAGCGCCCGGTCCCAGCGGCCACGGTCCTGCTCGGCCAGGGGAATCAGCTCGCCGTGCGGTCCGGTCCGGGCCGGCCGGCGCGCGTCGGTGAGCAGCATCAGCGCGAGCAGGCCGGCCACCTCGGGGCGGTCCGGCAGGCTGGACCGCAGCCCACGGGCCAGCCGGATGGCCTCGCCGGATAGGTCGGTGCGGGCCAGGTCGGGGCCGCTGCTGCTCGCGTAACCCTCGTTGAACAGCAGGTAGAGCACGTGCAGCACGGAACGCAGCCGGCCCGCCTGCTGGCCCGGCGGCGGCAGCTGGAACGGCTCGCCGGACGCCTTCACTGTGGCCTTGGCCCGGCTGATCCGCTGAGCCATGGTCGCCTCCGGGACCAGGAACGCGGTGGCGATCTCCCGGGTGGTCAGCCCGCCGACCGCGCGCAGCGTCAGCGGGATGGCCGATCCCGGGGCCAGCGACGGGTGACAGCACATGAACATGACGACGAGCGTGTCGTCCTGGCCGGTGTCCTCGCCGCCCGGCTGCGGGCCGGCCGCGGGCCGCGACCACGACGCGGCCAGCAGCTCGCGGCGGCGGCGCGCGTCGTCGCTGCGGTAGGCGTCGGTCAGCCGGCGGCCGGCCACCCGGATCAGCCAGCCGAGCGGGTTGGCCGGCCGGCCCTGCCCGGGCCAGGTGGTGGCCGCGGCCAGCAGCGCTTCCTGCACCGCGTCCTCAGCGTCGGCGAAGTCCCCATAGCGGCGGGCCACCGCGCCGAGGACCCGCGGCGCGAGCTCGCGCAGCAGGTCCTCGGTGCTGGCGGCGCCGGTCACACCTCGGGATCCGGAGCGCTGAGCACCTGGCGGACCTCGATCGGCTGGCGGATCGGCACGCCGCCCGGCCCGGGCGCCGCTGACGCCTGGGCGGCGATCTCGATGGCCCGGGCGGCCGAATCCACGTCGACCAGCCGGTAGCCGGCCAGCAGCTCCTTGGACTCGGGGTACGGCCCGTCGGTGATCACCGGGGGGCTGGCCCCGTCGGAGATCACGAACCTGGCCTCGTCCGGCCCGGCCAGCCCCTGGGCGTCCACCAGCTCACCGAGCCCGGCCAGTTCGGTGTTCAGGGCCTGCTGGAACTCGATGTGCGCCCGGACGTCCGCGGGCGACCACTCGGTCATCGGCGGGCAGCCCGATTCCGCTGGCCCGTAGTTCTGCAACAGCATGAATCGCATTGCTTCATCCTTCCGCTCCGGCCGGGCCACCGCAGCCCGGGCTGCCTGCGTATCGGATCTGCCGCCGGAATCTCGACGCGTGAGGCCGGTGAGATCGGGTAGTGGTCGCCCAACCGAACCCGTCCGAAAGCAATTGAGGAGTACAAATATGCTCACACTGACCGACAGCGCCGTGACGGCCATCCGTAACCTGACCTCACAGCCGGAACTGCCGGAGGACACCGGCCTGCGCATCATGTCGCAGTCCGATGGTGGCCCGACGTTCCAGGTCACGCTCGCGGAGACCCCGGTAGCTGGCGACCAGGTGATCGAGACCGAGGGTGCCCGGGTCTTCCTGGAGCCGGGGGCAGCGGTGGCGCTGGATGACAAGTCCCTCGACGCCCAGGTCGATGCGGAAGGCACTGTCGCCTTCACCCTGGCCGAGCAGGCGGTCTAGGCCAGCCGCCGGGTAGCCCCGGCCGCTGCCCCGGTGGGCCCCCGGGCCCGCCGGGCGTGAGCCTGCCCGCGGGGACACGTCCTAGTGGTGGCCGGTCCACTCCGGCCCGACCGAGGCCCAGGCTGCTTCCCAGCCGGCCAGCCGCCGCCGGTCCAGCACCCGCCGGGCCACCGCTCCCCCGATGACCAGCGCCGTGGCCAGCACGGCCACCGTGCCCACCGCGGCCAGCGCGGCGCCGCCCGCGGCCTGGGCGTAGCCCAGCGGGCCTGGTACCAGCCGCCCGGCCCCGTCGATCCACACCTGCACCAGATGGCCGGCCTGGGTGCCCGCCGGGACCAGCACCCGGCCGGTGCGCCGGGCCTGGTCCGGCCCGATCCACCAGGCAGGGACGCGGGCCAGGTAGCTGGACGGGTCAGCCGGCCCGCGCGGCGGCGGTGCCGACCGGACCAGGTGGGCCGGAACCCGGTGCCAGGCCGCGGCCTCGGCCCGGGCCGCCGCCCGGGCCGCGGCCACGGCCGCGGTGTGCCCCACGGTCAGCGCGGCCACCGGGGCGGCCGCGGCGAACAGGGCGAGCAGCCCGATGATGACGAGGCGCTCGATCCGGTCGGCCCGCCGCCGCAGCGGGTTGCGGTCCGGCCACAGCCGCCACATCGCCCGCCGGACGGCCGCCAGCCGCCTGCGCCGCGCCATCAGGCCGCCTCCCACAGCGTGGCGATGCCCTGGCCGACCCCGATGCACATGCTGGCCGCGGCGCGGCTCGCGCCCCGGCGCCGGAACTCGTGCAGCAAGGTGGTGGTGATCCGTGCCCCGGAGCAGCCCAGCGGGTGGCCGATGGCGATGGCGCCGCCGTTCACGTTGACCCGCTCCGGATCCAGCTTGAGCTCGTCGCACACCGCCACGGCCTGCGCGGCGAACGCCTCGTTGACCTCGATGAGGTCCAGGCTAGCCGGGTCCCAGCCGGCCCGGGCGGCGGCCTTGCCCACCGCCGGGACCGGGCCGATGCCCATGTAGTCCGGGTGCACGCCGGCCGCCGCGGTCCCCACGTAGCGGGCCAGCGGGGTGGCCCCGGAGGCGGCCAGCACCGGCTCGGAGACCAGCAGCACCCCGGCCGCCCCGTCGTTCAGTGGGGACGAGTTGCCCCCGGTGACCGTGCCGCCGGCCCGGAATGCTGGGCGTTTGGCGGCCAGCTCGGCCAGGGTCAGCCCGGGCCGGACGCCCTCGTCCTGGGTGACCGGCCCGGCCGGCGCGGCCACCGGCACGATCTCGGCGCCGAACCGGCCCGCCTGCTGGGCGGCGGCGGCGCGCTGGTGGCTGCGCAGCGCGAACTCGTCCTGGCGTTCCCGGCTTACCTGGTAGCGCTCGGCCACGTTCTCCGCGGTCTCGCCCAGGGTGACCGGCGGGTACATCTCCTGCATCAGCGGGCTGACCAGGCGCCAGCCCAGCCGCGTGTCGGCCACCCCGGCGTCCCGCGGGAACGGCTCGCTGGCCCGGGGCAGCACGAACGGTGCCCGGGTCATCGACTCCGTCCCGCCGGCCGCCGCGATGTCGGCCTCACCAGCGGCGATGGCGCGGGCCGCGCAGGCGATGGCCTCCATGCCCGAGCCGCACAGCCGGTTGACGGTCGCGCCCGGCACGTCCACCGGGAGCCCGGCCAGCAGCACGCCCATCCGGGCCACGTTGCGGTTGTCCTCACCGGCCTGGTTGGCGGCGCCCCAGTACACGTCGTCGATGCGGCCCGGGTCCAGCCAGCTGCTGCGGGCCAGCAGCGCCTTGAGCACCTCGGCGGTCAGGTGATCGGGCCGGACGGCGGCCAGCGCACCCTTGATCTTGCCTACCGGGGTCCGGCACGCGTCCACCGCAAAAACCGCCGTCATGTCTGCCTCCACCGTGCCTGCGCGGATCTGCCCCGAGGCTACCTACGGCCCGCACAGGCAAACGCATCGCGCACGGGCTAGGTGACGGAAATCACGCTCGGCGGCGGGGCGGGGCTCAGCCGCGGCTCAGGCCCGGGCGGTCCGGCGCCGGCCGGACGACCACGGGGCGCGGACCGCGAGCCGGACCGAGCTGGCCTGGCCGGCCAGCGCCAGCGCGGCCTGGTAGCCACCGGGCGCAGGCAGCGAGATCAGCGAGCAGCCATGCACCACGGTCGCCGCCATCAGCTGCTCGGGCCCGCCGGGCACGGCCGGGCCGGGCGGCCCGTCCGGGCTGCCCAGCACCGGGAAGCTGCCGATGCCGTGGCCGATGCCCTCGCCGGTGCACTTGAGCACCGCCTCGGCCCGCACCCACCAGCGGATGACCAGGTCGTGCCGGGCCGCCTCGCCCAGTGCCCGGCCCCACTCCGCGTCGGCCTCGTTCATGTCCCCGGACAGTGCGCACACGCAGCCGGAGGGCTGCTGCTCTACGTCCACGCCCACTGACTGGCTGGCCACCGCGATGACCACGGCATCGCCGCTGTGCGCGAGCGAGAAGTGCACCCCGTAGCCGAACGGCAGCGCGGGCCGCCCGGTCGGCTTGCCGCACCGGGGGCACGGCTCGCGGCGGAAGACCAGGCTGGAGGGCGGGATGTCCAGGTAGCCGGACAGCACCCGGCGCAGCATCACGTGTGCGGCGGTGTACCGGCGCCGGTCGGCGCGGAACGCGAACGAGGCGGCCCGCTTGTGCTCTTCCAGGCTGAGCTCGGCCAGCTCGCCGCGGCCGACCGCCACCGTGCAGATGTCCAGCCACCACACATCCACGCAGCCCGCGGGCGGCACGGTCAGCATCACGGCCTCCCCGAGGGCAGCTCGGACCGCGAGGCCACGAACGAGGCCAGCGTGCCCAGCGTGGCCAGGGCGTCCAGGTTCAGGTCCTCGGCCGCCACGTCCACCCCGAACCGCTGCCGGACCTCGCGCAGCAGCCGGGTGCCGGTAAGCGAGTCCAGCGCCACCGGCGGGCCGAACAGCGCGGTGCCCGCCGGGATGGCGCGCAGTTCGTCCCGCCCGGTGACCTCGGCCAGCACGCCGCGCAGCTCATCCAGCACCAGCGCCTGGCGCGCGCCGGTCATAGCTCACCTGGCGTGGTAACCCAGCCCGGCCGGGCGGGCAGCGGCGCGGCCAGATCGTGCCGGAACAGCGCCTCGGCCGGCCCGGCCTGGCCTGGGTCAGCCCGGAAGCCGGCGCTGGCCAGCGCGAGCCGCAGCGGCACGTTCCGTTCATTCAGCACACAGGGCACCTGCACCGCGGTGGCGCCGCCCCGGGCGGCCGCCCGGGCCAGCCAGCCGAGCAGGCTGTCGATGACGCCGCGGCCGATCGCCCGGCAGGACATCATGAGAAAGGGAACCGTCCAGACCCGGTCGCGGCCGACCACACAGCCGCCGACCAGCCCGTCGTCCGCGAAGCGATCCTGTAGCCGTACCGTCATCACGTCCTGCGCCGGGGATCGGATCAAGTCTTCGAGGGATGCGGCGCTCAGCGCCTGGCCCGCCGAGTTGAACTGGCTGGTCCGCTCGGACAGCTCGTGCAGCCGCGGCACGTCGCCCGGCACGGCCCGGGCGATCGTCACCTTCGTGCCGCAGGCGCGCAGGAACTCCTCCCGGGAGCCGCCGAAGGACCGCTCCGCCGCCAGCCGCTGCTGCCGCTGCTGGTACAGGCCGGCCCGGCGGCGGGCTTCCGGGGTCACCTCGGCCGGGCTGAACTCCGGCCAGTCCACCGCCTCGGCCGCGTCTTCCGGGGACAGCACCCGGACCCCGGGCAGCGCCGCGCCGACCTCGGCCCGCTCGTACGGGTCGTCGTCCACGAAGGCCAGCGCGTCCACCCCGATGTCCAGCCCGGCGGCGATCCGGGCCAGTGACTCCGACTTCCGGCCCCAGCCGCATTCGGCCGCGACGAACTCGCACCCGGTGGCCTGGGCCGCGTACCGCGCCGCTTCCGGCGGGTTGCGGCTGGCGATCGCGTGCAGGATGCCGCGCTCGCCCAGCACGGTGAGCAGGCTGGCCATGGCCGGGTCCGGGGGTGGCGGCCCGGGCCTCGACTCCAGGTAGATCCCGCGCAGCAGCGTGTTGTCCAGGTCCCAGACCACACACTTGACCAGGCGGCCAGGCCCGGCAGGCGCGCTCACGACGGCCTCCCGGGCGGCCCGGCCAGATCCCGCTTTTCCATGGTGATGTGTGTCGCCTCGAATCCGAACTTGCGGTAAACCGCGCGCATGCCGAGATTCCTGGCGTGCACCTTACCGGTGAGCTGACGCAATCCGGCGTCCGCCGCGGCGGCAAGAACGGCTTCCATCAACAGTTCCGCCACCGCCGCCCGGTCCGCAATGTCGGCCACCGCCAGCGACCGGAAATTCCCGTACCGCGCGCCGGTCAGCGAGTTGGTCCGGCCGGACAGCCACGCCCAGCCGACTGGCACGCCCGGCGTGCCGGCCGCCGCCGCGACCACGGTCACCTCGCCGGGTTTGCCCAGCGCCCCGGCCACCCGCTTGCGGTGCAGGCCCGCGTCGGTGATCGCGTCGTCCCCGAATGAGACCCGGGCGATGTCCACCTCGAACGCGGCGACCGCGTCCAGGTCGGCGCCGGTGGCCGGGCGGATCAGGTAGCCGTTCACCGGGCCCCCAGCGGCAGCGGCCGGAACACCGTGCCCGCGCACTCCGGGCAGCCGGCCGCCTTCAGCTCGCTGATCATCGCCCAGCGCCCGCCCGGGCCGACCTGGTGCACCGCGGCACACCCGGCGCAGCGGTACGGCCGGGCCGTGGCCCGCCGGTCCGCGGTGTACAGCGGGCCGGGATAGGCCCCGGTGATCAGCGGCGCGGCCCCGGCCGTGGTGCGCAGGTGGAACAGGTGGCTGGTGCTGCCCAGCACGCCCGCGCCGAGGTACTCGTTGAAGCCGGGCAGCAGCGCCCGTACGGTCAGCCCCAGCTGCGCGATCAGCTCCTGGGTGAGCAGGGTTTCCTCGGGTCGACGCGCGCCGAACGAGAAGAACACGTGCTGGCCCGCGTCCGGGCTGAGCGCGGACACCGCCCGGGACAGGAACAGCTCGGCGCCGGCCACCGTGTACGGCGGATCGGTGCAGGCCACGTCGAACGCGCCGAGCAGGCCGCCGGGCAGCGGCTCGCGCAGGTCGTGCTGGCACAGTTCCACGTCGGTCCCGGTGCCCGCCATCCGGTCCCCGATGAACGCGAGCAGGTCCGCGTCGGTGTCCACCACGGTGAGCCGGCGGACCCGGGCCCCGCTGCCGGGCAGCGCACAGAACGCGGCTACCGCGAGCGCGGTGAGATCGTCGTCGCCGAGCACGATGACCGCCTTGCCGTCCAGCGCCCCCGCCTCGTGCATGCGCAGCACCCGGTGGATCTTGGTCGGCACCGTGCAGTGCGTCTGGTCCAGCTCCAGCTTGGCCCCGGGGATCCCGGCGGACAGCCGGTCCAGCTGGCCGGTGAGCGCGGCGGCGGCCTCCGGGACCACCACTCCCCGGCCACCGCAGCACGGGCACCGCCCGGAGATCGCGGCCTGGCCGCCCGGCCGGGGCGGCAGGTTCAGCGCGGCGCGGCCTTCCGGGGTCAGCCGGACCGGCCGGCCGCGATCCACCACACCGCGTTTGCGCAGCTCGTTGCAGACCGCGGTGACCAGCGGGATGGGCAGCTCGGCCTGCCTGCTGACCTCACGGGTGGCCACTGGCTCGCTGCGCGCGATCGCGCGCATGACGTCCCTGACCCCGGACCGGCCCTCGGCGAGGCCGACCGCCGAGGCGACCTCGGTGACCACTGCGTCAACGTCCATGCGGCCGGTTCTCTGGTTTGGGTACGAGTGATACGAGTGGTTGCCTGCCACAGCGGCGGAGCCGGGCGGGCCAGCCGGGATTTGCCGGGCCGGCCGGGCCGGCGGCAAGTACGGTATTCTCCCACATCATGCCGGGCGAGGGAGCAACGAGCGGGCAGGCGGTGGCGGGCCCGCAGGACCGCGCGGCGGGCAAGGTGCTGCACGCGATCGACGCGGCCGCCACCCCGGCGTCCCCCCTCACCGACCTGGCCCGGCTGACCGCCGCGGCCCGCGACGCGGTGCGCGCCGGGCACGGGCACGTGCTGGGCACTAGTCACGTCACGTTCCCGAACGGCGCGATCACCCTGATCCTCATCCTGGCCGAGTCGCACCTGAGCATCCACACCTGGCCGGAAGAGAACCTGATCGCGATCGACCTGTTCAGCTGCGGCGCCATCGACGCCGGCCGGGTGATCGGCGAACTGGTCCGCCAGCTGGGCCTGGACCGGGTCGCGGCCCGCGCGGTGCCCCGGGGCGTGCCGTCAGGCGGGCTCGGCTAGCGAGAGCGCGAACTGGCCAGCCGGATCGGTCCACCAGGCGCGCAGCGCGAAGCCCGCGGCGGCCAGCTCGGCGGTCACCCCCGGCCGGCGGAACTTGGCCGACACCTCGGTGCGCAGCTCCTCACCGCCGGCGAACTCGACGCTCAGCCCGATCGCGGGCAGCCGCACGGTCTGCGGCCGCGCCGAGCGCAGCCGCATCTCGATCCACTCCTGGACCGGGTCCCAGAGCGCCACGTGGTCGAACTCGTCCGGGTCGAAGTCCGCGCCCAGCTCACTGTTGAGCACACTCAGCACGTTCTTGTCGAACGCCGCGGTCACCCCGGCCGCGTCGTCGTACGCGGCCAGCAGCACGGCCGGGTCCTTGACCAGGTCGGTGCCGAGCAGCAGCGCGTCGCCCGGGCGCAGCCCGGCCCGCAGCCGGGCCAGGAACGCGGCTCGCTGCGGCGGCAGCAGGTTGCCGATGGTGCTGCCGAGGAACGCCACCAGCCGCGGGCCGTCCGTGGCCGGCAGGCCGAGGTGCTCCTCGAAGTCCGACACCACCGCCTTAACGATCAGCCCCGGGTAACTGCCCAGGACCCGCTGCCCGGCCGCGACC
>Ga0207699_10001524_pt1 | contig 11001 bp, 11 predicted proteins | sample LARL51metaG_FD_184344 | JGI IMG/M metagenome (GOLD analysis project Ga0207699, IMG submission 184344) | Corn, switchgrass and miscanthus rhizosphere microbial communities from Kellogg Biological Station, Michigan, USA - LAR L5-1 metaG... | ecosystem: Host-associated > Plants > Roots >...
GCGGGCGGCCCACCGCGCCCGGACCCGCTCCGTCCACTGGTCCTGCAGCGCGGAGTCGGCATCGAGCAGCAGCAGGTCCGCGAGGGAGATGTGCGCCCAGGCTTTGACCGGCTGCCCGGCCCGCTCGGGCAGCAGGCCGCTGGCGGTGAGCCGCCGCATGCGCTAATTGTGAAAATGCATCGTGACTTTCATCGCATCTCCGCTGCCAGTAATTACAGGCCGTTGAGCACTCTGATCGCCGACGGCCTCAGCGACAACACCAGCCCCAGCACCGTCGTCCGGCTTGAACTCCGACCGTAACGCGCGATCCGTCACGTCCTCGAGCAACGCCGCGGCCGCGCCGGGCTCCATCCTGGACCGGCACAGTACCGGTCCAGTACTTGACCACATCAGCGCGTCGTCGGCCTCGGCCAGCAGACCCGGCCAGGACCGGTCCCACGCCGGGTCGCCGACCTCTCGGGCCGGGCGGGCGTTCTCGCCGGGGAAGGCGCGGAAGACCGGGATCGACAACGACCGTGGGCAGGTCGAGGTACAGCGGGATCTGGCGGGCAGCTTCGATCTTGAGCTCTCGACGGCGTCCGGCTGTGGCCTGCGGTTTTTGGCGGGCGGCAACCGGGCGTAGAGGCACGCGGCTCTCCGGCCGCCGCCTCGTGGCCCAGCGGCGTGCCGTCTGGGTGTGGGTGCCGAAAACCTGTGTCACCTGGGCAGATGCTCTGGAGAGCGCAGTCCCGTGTCCAGTGCCGGGCGAGCCGGTCTCGGGCCGTCCGGACGTGCGATGATCTTCGGCTTGTGGGCTTGAAGCTGATCTTCCTTGCCCTATCGAGTGCCATGTCGCTACTCAGGTTGTCGCGCTGGGAGGATTGGTGGAAGGACGCCGAGATCCTGATGCTGCGTCATCAACTCGCTGTCGCCCTGCGCGAGCGGCCCCGGGCTGCTGCAGGGCTGACATGGCCGGACCGGGCGTGGCTGGCTCTGCTTGCCAGGACGCTGCCCGTCGACCGGCTCGGTCGGATACGGCTGATCGTCACCCCGGCAACGATCTTGCGCTGGCATCGTGACATCGTCCGCCGCCGTTGGGCGCGCCGGTCGCGGCGCGGCCGTTCAGGGAGGCCGCCGGTGCGTCGTGATGTCCGGTCGGTGGTGCTGCGACTGGCCCGGGAAAACGAATCATGGGGATACCGCCGGATCCACGGCGAGCTCGCCGGACTCGGCATCGCCGTGGCGCCGTCCACGGTCTGGCAGATCCTCAAGGACGCTGGCATCAGCCCGGCACCCGCCGGGACGGCCCGGGCTGGGCCGAATTCCTGCGGTCCCAGGCCCAGGCGATGCTGGCGCTGGACTTCTTCACCGCCGACCTGCTCAACGGCACGAAGGTCTACGTCCTGGCCGCCATCGAGCACGGCACTCGCCGCATCCGGATCCTCGGAGCCACCGGGCATCCGATCCAGTCGTGGGTAGTGCAGCAGGCCAGGAACCTCCTGATGGACCTGGAAGATGCAAAGACGAGCGTGAAGTTCGTCCTGCATGACCGGGACGCCAGCTTCACCACGGCGTTCGACGCCGTCTTCCAGGCCGCTGGCGCCAGGGTCGTCCGCTCCGCTATTCAGGCGCCGCGAATGAACTCGATCATGGAACGCTGGATAGGCAGTTGCCGTCGTGAGCTGCTGGACCGGACCCTGGCCTGGAACCAGCGCCACCTGATGGCCGTCCTGCGCGAGTACGAGGGTTTCTACAACACGCACCGGCCACACCGCACCCTGAACCAGGCCGCGCCGCTGCGCCCGCTGCCAGATGATGTCACCGACCTGGACCACATCCGCGTCCGGCGGTGCGACCGCGTCGGAGGCGTGATCCATGAGTATCGCCTGGTGGCATAGGTTTTCGGCACCCACAGGTGCGAGCTGGCCCAGGCGCGGTGGGGGCCGGGCTGTGTTGTAGTGCCGCAGGTATCGGGTCATCACCTGGCGCAGTGGTGCTCATTGACGATCAGCAGCCGGTCGAAGAGCTCGCGGCGTAGCGTACCGATGATCCTTTCGCAGATTGCGTTCGCTCTTGGCGCCTGCGGTGAGCTGGCGAGGATCCTGATGCCTTCCGCAGTGAACACGGCGTCGAAGGCGCCGGTGAACTGGCCTGCACGGTCCCTGATCAGGAACTTGACTGAAGTCGCGCGCTGGCCGAGGTCTATCAGGATGTTGCGGGCTGCCTGGGTCGTCCACGCGCCGTCTGGGTTCGCGGTGATGCCGGCCAGGTGGACGCGGCGGGTGCCGTGCTCGATGACGATACGTAGATGCGCCGCAGGAGCACCGTATCTACGTGGACGAAATCGGCCGCGAGGATACTGTGGGCCTGCGCGGTCAGGAACTGCTTCCAGGTCGGGCCCGTGCGGCGGGGTGCGGGACCGATCCCGGCATCATGCAGGATCTGCCACACCGTGGAGGCTGCGATCCGGTGACCGAGCCTGACGAGCTCGCCTTGCGCACGCCGATGCCCCCACGCCGGATTGTCCGTCGCGATGCGAATCACGAGCTTTCTGATTGCGGCTGCCGTGGGCGGGCGTCCGGGACTCCGCCGAAAGGCGTAATCCCATTTGCCCATGGCCGGCCGCCGGTGGTGCGAGCAGCGTCGCCGACGTCACCGCGAACACCTCGCACCACCGGCCCCGGGGGATCAGCCGGGACAGCGCCGCAAGCGACAGCCGGTCCGTCGGCTGGTAGCGGACCCGGACTACCTGGCGGCGCAGCACCGCGTTCTCGGGCCGCAGAATTAGGAGCTCGGCATCCTTGGACACCTCGCGCCGGGCCAGCACCATCAGGCAGCCGAGCAGCCGGCGCGCGAGCAGGTAGGCGACTGAGAAGATCACTCGGCGATGATCTCAGCGCGGAAGACGGGCCAGATCGAGTAATCGAGCCCCACAGGTTCCAGCCCCCGACGAACTTCCGGCGTGCCTGGCAAGGCGGGATTCTGGACCAGGCGGCTCACTCACCAGTTCTCGGGCCAGTGGCGCGCCAGCCCGGAAGACATCGCCAAAGTGAACGTCATTCATTCCCGGGCTACAATGTGCGCACTGTAGTGAACGCAGTTCACAATCACACGCGGCGAGCCACGGAGGCAGCCATGGCACCCCAGCAACCCGCAGACGCGGACACCCGCTCGCTGTGGTTCAGCCCGCCCGGCGACGCCGAGACCAGCCGCCGCACGCTCACCCGCGAGCGGGTCGTCGCCGAGGCTCTCACGGTCATCAGCGCGGATGGCGCGCAGTCCCTCAGCATGCGCGGCCTGGCCGGCCGCCTCGGCGTGGTTCCTGGCGCGCTGTACCGGCACGTCCGCAGCAAGGAACAGCTTTACGACCTCATCCTCGACGCGGTACTCGCCGAGGTCGACTGCCGGACCGACCCTGCCCTGTCCTGGACGGAGCAGGTCGCCACGCTCGCGCACCGGCTGCGAACGGTCCTGGAGAACCATCCCGGCATCGCAGCCCTGCTCAAGACCCGCGACTCCCTGAGCCCCGCATCCCTGGCCCTGGCCGAGGCGTTCCTCGCGCCGCTGCATGCGGCCGGCCTACCCGGCCGCCAGGCCGCCCTGGCCTTCCGGCTCATCTACGACTACACCCTCGGTTTCGCCCTCGCCGACCCCACCTCGCCCGCCGAGCAGCGCCTGCGCGACAGCGCGACCAGGCAGCAGGTGCACGCGTTCCTCCGCGCCCTGCCCGCCAGCCGCTTCCCGACCCTGGCCGCCCTCGGCCAGTACGCCTGGGCCGGCGACCGTGATCAGCGCTTCGCCTCCGGCCTCGACACTCTCATCCGCGGCCTGCAGGCAGCCCAGCGCTCTCCCGAAGCCGCCGCCAATCCTGACTAGACCGCCCGCCCGGCACCTGCGGTCCGCCCCGGCTGCTCGATGCCGGGCTGCGCCGGGGCTGCGAGCCGTACGAGCGTGCAGTGGAGTTTCCCGGCGGGCACAGGCCCGGGCCCAGCAGCCAGACCGCTACCTTGCCAAGATCTACGGGCTATGCTCTAGCCGGCCAGGGCTTGCGGCGACGGGGTCGCGGGCTCGTGCCGTTCCCAGGCGAGCGCGGGGGCGAGATCGGGACAGATGGTGAGTTTGCGGTCCAGGCCGGTGAGCCGCAGTCGCTTCGAGACCGGCAGGCTGGGGGCGACCAGGCGCACCACGATGCCAAGCGGTCTGGCGCGGCGTTGCGCGCCGACGAGCACGGCTAGCCCCGCCGGATCGCATGACGACACGCGTGACAGGTCGAGAATCAGCAACTGGGTGCCGGGATGAAGCATGCCGGTCAGCCGCTCCCGCAGTGCCGGGGCGGCGGCGAAGTCCAGGGCGCCACGTAGCCTGACGATAGTGCGGTCGGCGGCCAGGCCTGTTCGCAGATGGCTGCCGGTGTGGCGGGCGGTGGCGCCGACGCTGGTCATGAGCATCTCGCGCCGGCCGCGGGAGCGAGCGCGCGTGACGGCCAGGCCGGAGCCGTGGGCCGCGAGCGGGCGGGCGCCGCCTCGTGGTCGTGCAGCTGGCCGCCCTCCCATTCCCAGGTGCCCAGCCCGGTGCTCGCAGACGCCGTCCCGGTTGCGGCGCGGGCAATCCTGGCCGGCCTGGTGACGGCGGCCAGGAGGGCGGGAGCGTGACTGCGGTTGCCGGCCCGGGGGCCTGGTCCATGGCCGCCCGGGCGGCCTGGTCGCTGCCATCCGAGGGGACGGTGAGCAGGTCGGTTCGCTGGCCGCGGGCGCTGGTCGCGATGAGCAGGCCGGCGGGCATGGTCGCGAACCAGCCGATCCGCACGGCTCGGCAGCCCGCTGGGCCGCCGACCTGCAGCCGACGGGGCCGGCTGGGATCCCACTCGGCCATGCCGACCATGATCCGGGTGATGGCGTTGAAGGGTCCGTGCCGCTCATCCAGAGCCAGGATCAGCCCAGGCAGCTCCGCAGCCGGGTCGGCCGACCGGGGCCGCCAGCCGCGTCCAGCAGCATGCGGGCGGAGCGGTCCGGTTGCAGGCACAGCCGTGGTCTGGACGACGGCGTCAAGCTGATCGCCGTCCGGCGTTCGGTAGCAGCCGGCATGGCCTGTCCTTCCCGTACGTGACGGGCCCGTGCCCCCTGCCGTCACCACTGTGCTGAGTGGTGACGGCAGGAGGGTCATGCTCCCGGGCCGCGGCCGCACGGTCCTAGCCGTGCGGCCGCGGCCAGGGCCTGGTGTCAGCTGCCGTCCCCGACCGCTGTGCCTGGCTTCAGGGCGGTGTGCCCCTGGCCGGCGCGCACCTGGATGCGCCTGGCCTGGACTTCGGGTGCCTTGGGCACCATGATCTGCAGCACGCCGTCCTGCGCCGTGGCTTCGATCTTGTCCGCCTCTACATGGCTGGGCAGCGTGATCGAGCGGCGGAAGGCGCCATAGGACCTCTCGGTGCGGTGCATCTTTTCCTCGGCGGAGTCGTGCGCGAAGTGCCGCTCGCCCTGGATAGTCAGCAGGCCGTCCTCGAAGGTGATCTCCACATCCCCGGCGTTGACGCCGGGCAGCTCGGCCGCCACCAGGTAGGCGTCCTTGCGTTCGGATATGTCGACCGCCGGCGCCCAGACCGCGGTGCCGGCGCTGTCGTACTGCTGGCCGGGCCGCCAGCCGCGTCCCCTGGTCGCCCGGAGCATCTCGTCCTGGGCGGCGCGCAGGTCCTCGAACAGGTCCCAGCTCGTCATGGGGGTCATTGCGGTCATTGCGGTCATGGGTTCTCCCTTGCGTCTGGCCGGGCTATCGGCCCGGCGACCCGGAAGAACACCGCTCAGGTGAACACTATTCAGTTCCGAGCTACATTGTTCACATTACAGTGAACGGCGTTCACAGTCAAGTCGGTGCCGGCGAGATCAGCTCCTCGCTGTCTGGAGTACCGGCGCTGGCTGGTGCTGACCCTGATCGCGGCGGCGGGACTCCAGGCGGGCGGGGGCGGGCCAGTGCACGCTGGTGGCCCAGCCCAGGCGCTCGAAGATGCGGATGACGGCAGCGGAGATTTCGATCTGCCGGGGATCGGCGCCATGACGGACGCAGGCCGGGTCGGAATGGTGCATGTTGTGCCAGCTTTCGCCGAGTGAGAGCAGGGTCGGCGGCCACAAGTTGGTGGCCCGGTCGTGGCGGCGGGTGGTGAACGGGCGGCCGCCGATCACATGGCACAGTGAGTTGACGCTCCAGGTGACGTGCTGCAGCACGGTGACGCGGACCAGCCCGGCCCACAGCAGGGTGCCCAGCCTTGCCGACAATCGCTACGGAGGGTGACCGCGCCGGAATGTCACGGGCGGACAGGGGAGCGCCCTGCCGATTATCGGTCGCGCCTTGCGGGGTGCTCTTGAGCAGCGCCTGTGCGTGCAAGGGTTTCTGATCCGTCGATGAACGCCAGGGCCACGTCTGACAGGCGCAGGTTGCGGGTTCTGGCGTGGTCGCGCAGGACGCTGAACGCCTGGTCCATGTCCAGGCCGAGGCGTTCGGCGAGCTTGCCCTTGGCCTGCTCGATGATGACCCGGCTGTTCAGCGCGGTCTGCAGCTGCTCATTCACGGTGTCGCTGTGGCGCATGCTGCGCTCGTGCACCAGGCTGATGGTGGCCACGTCAGCCAGCGCCTGGCCGATGCGTATGTCCGCGGGGTCGAAGGCACCCGGGACGGCGCGGAACAGGTTCAGCGCGCCGATGACCTGGTCGCGCAGCCGCATCGGCAGGGCCTGCACGGCGGCGAACCCGGCCTGCTGGGCGGCGGCGGCGAACCGGGGCCAGCGCTGCGCATCGGCGGCCAGGTCGGCGGCGGCGACGGGCCGGCCCCCTGATCAGCCCGGCCATCTCAATCACGGTTCATGAGCGGGACGCGGCAAGGTAACGCCGCGGACGGCGCCCGTCGGCGCCTCAACGCCGAGGTCGGGCAACCGTTCACCCCGGCGTGGGCAAGTGCGGATCGCTGCGGATCACCGCAGACCCAGAAAGCTGCGGGCTGGCGGGTCGACGAGAACATCGTCGCGGAGTGGAAGCACAAGCTGAGCCCGGCCGTGACAGAAGAAAAGGCGCAGGGCGACCACCCGGCCTGGCATGGGCCAGTGGCAGACGGCGGCCGGGCCTCGCGCCGCAGGATTTGTCCACCTGATCACCCAGCTGCCCTCACCTCTGCAGTCCGGCGTGCATAACACCCTCATCTGTGCTCAGTCATCGAGCGACGTCACAAGGGCAGCAACCGAGCATAACGGCGGCTATTTTGCGTTCCTTACCTTCGCGGTCATCGCGGTGGGTGACTGGCGATCAGCCAAGGCCGTCGGCCAGCGCGTCCCAGAACGCGATCTCGTAGGCGTGCAGGGCCAGGGCCGCCTGCGCCGCCTCGCGCGGATCTTCACCCGCGGCAAGCCCAGCAGCGACAACGGACGCCGCCTGCTCGGTGAAGCCCGGCGGCGGCCCGGAGAAGAACCGGAAGAACCCGACAGCCCGCTCAGAAAGGCCGTAACGGGTGACCAGCGCCTCGGCGGCCCGGCCGCAGTAGCCACCCCACTCCTCCAGGTTGGCCAGCATCGCCAGCGCTACCCCGCTGCAGGTCCCGAACAGCGCGCTCCAGGCGAGATACGCCGGGTATGCCTGCGCCAGCGGCTGCGGCTGGTAGGCCCGCAGGTCCCGTTCGTGCCACCCCAGCGCGGCGGCGAAATCGGACAGCAGCCGCAGCGCGTGCAGCTCACCCTGCGCCAGGGACAGGAACATCTCACCGGCCGGCGGGTCCGGGAAGCGGGCCGCGAGCAACGCGAAACTGCGCTGGTCGCTGCCCACGATGCGGAACTGCTCGCCCGCCAGCCAAGTCAGCCTGTCCCGCGGAACGCCGCCGGCCTCCAGCAGATCAACAAACCGGTTCCGGCTCGCGCCGGCGGAGACCTCCTCGCGAACACGCCCGATGAGGTCGGAAGCGAGCTGGCCGGACCTGCCTCCCACGCCAGCACCCTACCCCGGTTCAGCCGGCCCGGGTCGGCCGCATCCGCCGCGCATGCTAGGCCAGAAACTATCTGCCGATGACGTTGAATGCGATACCGGGTGCAGCCGCGGCGGCACCGTGTCATTCACCGGCCGGCGCGGAACGGTAAACGAGCTCCGGGAAGAAGATCTTGATCTGCCGCGCGCCTGACTCGGGTGAGCTGGAGCCATGCACGACGTTGCACGTGACTCCAACGCACAGTCACCGCGGGTCGTGCCCGGCGTCGCCGGGCGAGCCCGGGTCCGGGTGCGACGGCCGAGGCCGTGGCTGGGGCTGCGCAAGAGCCGCGAGGACGCCAAGGACGAACCCGGCGCCGCCGATTTCTACTAAATAACCCCAGAGTTCCCTGAGCCCTCCCGTGCCTCTGTAGACCCAGTACCTGGGCCTTCTCGCTCGATCTATGCGAGTTCTGCCATCTGAAGTGAACTTGGGATTTCTGAAGGTATATCGTCCGGATCGTTCGTTTTGCTGGCTGGGCGAAGGCGAGCAGGCCCGGGTTTGAGCCTGGCAGCCGTACGAGATCTGCGGGTGGCGCGGGCGCCGGTGACGGCGGAGGAGCTGGCGGCGCTGCAGACCGATGTACTGGCCGGTTTCGTGCTGGCCCGGGCGGCGGCGGGGCTGTCGGACGGGACGATCGCCTCTGACGTCGTTATGCGCCCGGCAGGGGTTCCTTGCCGGCTGAGTCCGGGACGTGCTGCCCGGCGCGGCTGGACGGAAGGTTCGCATCGAAAAGCGCGCTCCACCCGGCCGGGCGGGTACTGACGTCCTCGCAGCGCTCCTGAAGCCGGCGCAGTGACTCGCCATCGCCAAGCCGGAATGCCGCCTCCACGCGTGCGCTTTGCTGCACCTCGGGAAGATCCAGCACAGCATCGACCAGGCTCGCGCGGCGCCCTGGAGTGATGTGCCCCGGCTCGGCGCGCAACGACACCCGGGCGGTGCCTCCAGATCCTTCGGAGGTGGTCACCTCGGCCGTGGCGACCGTTCGGTCATCATCGCTGACCTCGACGCGCTGACGCAGATCATGCTCAGCCATGCGATGCCTCCAGCTGCGGATTCCTAGGTTCACTGGTAAGGGCGCGGGCGGCGTGAAGCTGCCGGCCGCTGCTGCCCTTCCCTGCTCCGCCTTCGCGGCCCGGCGCTATTTGATCCCATCCGGGTCAGCATCCCGTGCCGCCTCGGTTCAGTGCCTGTCCCGGCCGGGGACCGGCACCACGGACACCGGGAGATCAGCCTCGATGCCTGCCTCCACGCTACGCTGGAAACCAATAACTAGCAATTCTTTTCCGGAAAATAAGGTAAACTATTGTCATGGCAAGCTGGGGTTTCCTGACCAACCACGCCCGGGCGCTGCTGTGCATCGCCCACGACCCGGGCACGCGCCTGCGCGACATCGCCGCCCGCCTGGACATCACCGAGCGCAGCGCCCACGCCATCATCACCGACCTGACCGCAGCCGGCTACCTCGCCAAGCAGAAGGACGGCCGCCGCAACCGCTACCAGATCCAGGCGCACCTGCCCCTGCCCGAACCCGCCAGCCGGGAACGCACCGTCGGCGAAGTCCTGGCCCTCCTGACCGGCAACGACCGGCCCGGCATCGAACTGCCCCCGGCAAGTGACGCTCACGGCCGCCGCGCGACCCAGGCAGAGCTGAAAACTCCCCTGATGCCGGGCAGGCAAGCCGATGGGGCCGGAAGCGCAGTGCCTGACCCGCGCGCTGAAAGCCCCGGCGCCGCACGAGCCGGTGACCCGGCTCGCTGAGCAGGCCCGCCGATCAGCGAGCAGATCGAAACGGCCAGGCGGGAGCGGCGGGTGCTGGCGCGGGTCTGCCGGCCGGGTGGCGGCTGGAGCAGGCCGGGCGGGAACGGGCGTGGGCACTGGCCTCAGCCCTTCGCCGAGGGAGCGCGATCCGTACTCTGGCCGGCGCGTGGCTGGTCAGGACGGCCCGGTTTGCCGCCATAACATGGCGCCAAATTCCGGAAATGAGTTGCTAGTTTTTGGGTGCGGGTGTAGTGTGAGCGGCACGCACCGGAACTCAGCCGCTGAGGGCGGCCAGCTACCGGGGCTACCGGAGGAGCGCATGCCCGCCGGCCTGGTTCTTATCCATGGCCGTGCTCATGGCGCGCGCATTGCCGCGCAGCCGGCTGAGGCCGCCGGTGCCCGATGCACGCCGCCGGGCCAGATCGCTGGCCTGGCGGCTGCGAATGCCGCGGCGGTGACACGATGAATGCTCTGGCCGCCAATGAGCGCTGGACGGTGAGCCGCCGGCTGCTCGGCCCGCTGGAGTCGGTGCAGCGCGATGCCATCGTGCAGAGCATGCTGGACTGCCACGGCAGCAAGGTCAAGACAGCCGAATCACCCGGGGGGCGTCCCGTGCCACGATCTACCGCAAGATCCGCCAGCACGGGGTCATCACCCCGGCCAGCTAACCGGCCATGCGACCCCGTACCGGCTCAACCTCAGAACGGCATCATGCCACCGTCGCCGACGCGTAACCTGCCGCCCGAGCCCGCTGCCGCGCCCAGTCCGGCAACGATCCAAGCTCCCGGGCCCGGGCCTGGCACCCGGCGGCGAGCCGCCCGGCCTGGGAACAGGTGACCGGCGTGCGCTACCGGCTCGAGGTCCGCCTCACACCCGCCGATGTCGGCCAGCGGGTCGTGATCCGCTGGCGCCGGCCCAGCCCGGGTGACGGCGAACAGATCGCCGACGTCCTGGGCATTCTGGAGGAGAATGACCCGGCTTCCTTCGCGGTCCGCACCTCTGACGGGGCGCTGGTCGTGATCCCGGCCGCCCGCGCTCTTGCCGGGAAGGTGGTGCCGCCGGCGCCGCAGAACCGGCGGCGCGCCGGCCCCGCTCCTCCCTGACTCCGCGGCGGTCGCGCACACAACGAACGGGGTGCCGCCCCGCGCGGCAGGTCCTCGCTTATGCAAGGGTCCTCGCAGCACTGGCCGTAAATCCAACGAAGTAGCCGCTGACCTGCACTGATGTAGAGGGTTCAGGCTGGGAAAGCTCTTAGTGCTTGCGGGA
>Ga0207699_10001525_pt1 | contig 10995 bp, 10 predicted proteins | sample LARL51metaG_FD_184344 | JGI IMG/M metagenome (GOLD analysis project Ga0207699, IMG submission 184344) | Corn, switchgrass and miscanthus rhizosphere microbial communities from Kellogg Biological Station, Michigan, USA - LAR L5-1 metaG... | ecosystem: Host-associated > Plants > Roots >...
CCGCCGCTCCCGACCGCCCGACGACGCAGGGGGTGGATCCGGCGCGCCCGCCGACCAGGAGCCGCCCGTCGCGCTCAACGGCGACTCCCCGATCCAGTATCCGCCGCGCCTGTACGATCAGAAGGTCGAGGGTGATGTGGTGCTCCGCCTGTTCGTCGACTCCGTGGGGCGCATGTCCCCCGAGTCGAGTAGGGTGGCGGAATCGAGCGGCTATCCGGCCCTCGACTCGGCAGCGCTCTCCGGGGCACGCAAGCTGCGTTTCGCGCCCGCACGGCGGCACGGCCTGCCGATCGCTACGGCGTTCCTCCAGCCGGTGGAGTTTCGGCACCCGCAGACCGGGAATCCCGCGCTGAGGGGCGAACCGGACACGACGACGCCGCGGCCCGCGCCCGTTCGGACGCTTCCCCCACCCCCACCCCCGCCCCCACCTCCCGCCGCCCCGGCGCCCATGCGCGCGCCAGCGCGCGACACCGCGCCCGCCCGGCGGGATTCGTTGCTCCGGGGCGTGGACACGAGCCGCGCCCGGCCCGATACCGCGCATGCGAAGCCGGACAGTGCCACCCCACACTAAGCCGTACGCCAACATCCTCGAGACGATCGGCTGGACGCCTCTGATCCGGCTGAACCGGATCACGCAGGGCATCCGCACGCCGGTGTTCGCGAAGGCCGAGTTCTTCAACCCCGGCGGGTCGGTGAAGGACCGGATCGGGCTGGCGATGATCGAGGCCGCGGAGCGGGAGGGCCGCCTGAAACCGGGCGGCCTGATCGTGGAAGCGACCTCCGGCAACACGGGCGTGGGGCTCGCCATCGCCGCGGCGGTAAAGGGGTACCGCTGCGCCTTCACGATGCCCGACAAGATGTCACAGGAGAAGGCACGGCTGCTGCGTGCGCTGGGCGCCGAGGTCATCATCACGCCGACCGCGGTGCCGCCCGATCACCCCGAGAACTACATCGTGAAGGGCCGGGCGATCGCGGCGGCGCACCCGAACGCCATTTTCGCCGACCAACATTACAATCCCGTCAACCCCGAAGTGCATTACCGTACCACCGGCCCCGAGCTGTGGGAGCAGACGGCGGGAAAGATCACGCACTTCGTGTGCGCGCCCGGGACCGGCGGGACGGTGAGCGGCGCCGGCCGCTTCCTCAAGGAGAAGAACCCGCGGATCCGCGTGGTGGCGGGCGACCCGGCCGGCTCGATCTATACGGAATACGCGCGTACGCACCACAAGAGCGAAGGGCACCCGTACAAGGTCGAGGGAATCGGCGGGGATAAGCTGCCGACGTCGCTGCATTGGGACGTGATCGACGAATGGATCACCGTGTCCGACAAGGACGCGATGCTCATGGCGCGTCGCCTGGCCAAGGAGGAAGCGCTATTCGCCGGGGGCTCGACCGGGGTCAACGTGGTGGCGGCGCTCGACGTGGCGCGGCGGCTGAACGACCCTGAAGCGCTCGTGGTCACGGTGCTCGCGGACACGGGGGAGCGGTATCTCTCGAAGGTCTTCAACGACGAGTGGCTGCGCGAGAACCAAATCCTCGAGGCGGAACGGGTGTCCGTCGCCGTGCTGCTCGACGCTCGAAACTCGGGCGCGCCGCCCCTGATCTCGGTCGCCCCCACCGCGACGGTGCGGCAGGCGCTGAATTTGATGAGCACGTACAACGTGTCGCAGCTGCCGGTGCTGGATGGCGGCGACGGCGTGGGCGCGGTGGCCGAGCAGGTCCTGATGGCCCGCGCGCTCGAGGAGCCGGCGACGCTCGATCGGCCGGTGCAGGACGTGATGGACGCGCCCTACCCGGTGGTCGACGCGGATCTGCCAGTGGAGCGGCTCACCAGTCTGCTCTCGCGTGAGACGCCGGCGGCGCTGGTCCGGCGGGACGGCAAGATCGCCGGGATCGTCACCCGCTACGACGTGCTCCACCAGCTCGCCGGGATCCGTTGATGCGAGTCACCGTCATCACGGGCGGCGCGACGGCCGAGCGCACGGTCGCGTTCGCCGGCGCGGCCCAGATCGTGGACGCATTGCGCGGCCGTAAGCACACGGTGGCGGTCGTGGACACGGTCAACGGTCTCCTGTCCGCGGCGGACGAGGCGCGGCTGCTCACGAGCGCCGTCGGCCGGGCGCCACCCGACGTGGCGGATCTGGACGATCGCGAGCGCGCGCTGCTCTCGAACGGGCTCGCCGCCCTGCCGCCGATTCGCGACGCGGATGTCCTCCTCCTGTGTCTGCACGCGGGCCGTGGCGAGGGGGGGACGCTCCAGGCGGTCCTCGACGTGATCGGCGTCCCCTATACCGGAAGCGGCGCACTCGGAAGCGCGCTCGCGATGGACAAGGATCTCTCGAAACGGCTGTTCCGGGCGGCCGGCGTGCCCGTCCCCGCGTGGTTCATGGCCCCGGTGGCCGCGGAGGATGTGACGACGGCGCTAGGCTGGCCGGTGGTGGTGAAGCCGTCACGGATGGGCTCCTCGGTGGGGATGTCCCTGGTCAAGAACGCCGAGGGCCTGGACGCCGCCGTCGAGCGCGCCCGGGTTTACGATGCCGAGGTGATGGCGGAGCAGTTCATCCCTGGGCGGGAGCTGACCGTCGGGATCCTCGGGGACGTGCCGCTGCCGGTCGGCGAGATCATTCCGAAGCACGAGCTCTTCGATTACGAATGCAAGTATACCCCCGGCATGTCGGAGGAGATTTTCCCCGCAAAGCTGGACACGGCGCTGACACGGCAGCTTCAGGAGCTGGCGCTCGCAGCGCACCGGGCGTTGAAACTCGGAGGGTATTCGCGCGTCGACTTCCGGTTGAGCCCGGAGGGAGACATCTTTTGTTTGGAGGCGAACACGCTGCCCGGCATGACGCGAACCAGCCTCCTCCCGCAGGCCGCCCAGGCGGCGGGAATCGACTTTCCGGAGCTGTGCGAGCGGATCTGCCGCCTGGCCGGGAACTCAGGGAGCGCGCGCGGGGGATAAGTATTCGATGGGCCCGCAGCGGGTGTTCGGCATGACGCCGTGGGTGCGACGGTTGATCGTCGCCAATCTGGTGGTCTTCCTCCTCCAGGTGACGCTGTTCGTCAGCCCGGATTTCGTGAACACGTTCGGGTTCGCGCCGCTCGTCGCGCGCGCGCGACCGTGGACGTTCGTCACCTACATGTTCCTCCACGCCGGTCCGCTCCACCTCGCCGTGAACCTCCTCGCGTTATTCGTGTTCGGGCCGCAGGTGGAGGAGCGCATGGGCAGCTGGCCGTTCCTGGGATACTACCTGCTGTGCGGGCTCGGGGGCGGGGGCCTGTCGTTCGTCCTGATGCAGTTCAAGCCCGTGGGTACCGTGGTCGGCGCGTCCGCCGCGGTGTACGGGGTCCTGCTCGCGTTCGCCTGGGCATCGCCCAATGAGCCGATCAATGTGTTCCCGCTCCCCGAGCCGGTTCCCGCCAAATGGCTCGTCACCTTCTTCGTGGCGGTCTCGCTCGTGCTCGCGCTGTTCCCCTCGAGCGACGGGGTCGCTCATCTCGCGCACCTGGGCGGGTTCGCGACCGGGTTTCTCTACCTGAAGCTGGCGGACTGGCGACTGGGACGCGCGGAGCGGCACCTGCGCCGCGCGTCGCAGCCGAGCGTCCTGGTGCACCCCGGGCGGGCGGCGCGGGCGAGCGACGCGCCGAAGCGCGGCCGGGCAGACCGCGATCCGGCGCAGGCGGAGATCGACCGCGTCCTCGACAAGATCTCGGCGCGTGGCATCGACAGCCTCACACCTGCCGAGCGGCGGTTCCTCGCTGAAATGAGCCGCAAGATGCGCGACCACACCTGACCCGAAAAGTCAAGGCATGAAACCGGAGGCGCGCGCTTGTCTCCGGCGCGGCCGATTCCCAAATTGGGGCCGGCCGACTTCATGCTCGTCAACCTCGTGCCGGAGTTCCTCGCGGTCCTCGCCGCGCCTGATCCCTCCGCGGCATACCACGACTATCTCGAGCGTCACCGGCCGGTCCTCCACAGCTACTGGCACAACTACGTTCTCGATCCGACGTCGCCGCACGCCGATCAGGTGATCGGCGCGGCGCTCAAGGCCGACCGCGCCGATCTTCACCGCCTGCTCGAGGACGTGGATGTGGCCTCCATCGCGGAGGACGCATTGCAGCGATCGCTCGAGCAGCTCGAGGCGGATTGCCCGGTCGACTTGTACCTGATGGTGGGCGTGGGCGGCGCGAACGCCGGGGAGCTGGTGGTCGGCGGACGGGGCATCGCGTTCGTGTGTCTCGAGCACTTCACCGGTCGGGCCAACCCGCAGACGTTTGGCATGGGGCTCGCGCCGCACCTGCTGGCGCTCTGGATCGCGCACGAGGTGGCGCACGCGATTCGCTACACATCGCCGATGAGCCGGGCGGACCTGAAGCGTCTCGTGGCCGATCTGCGCGGCCACTACGACTACTGGGACTCGGGGAGCCGGGCCTCGCTGCGGGAGCTCCTCACCAACGAGGGGGCGGCGGTGGCGACGGCGCAGGCGGTCGCGCCGGGATTCGAGCCGTGGGAGTATTTCGGATACACGCGCCGGCAGTTTCGCCGGATCCGGGAGCTCGACGCGTTCCTACGGCGCACGGCCGCACCGCTCCTCGACGCGTCGGGACTCGGCCTGCGGCTGCGGTTCCTCTCGGGCGGGCTCCCCCCCGCCGCCCGCCTGATGGGTGGCAAGGTCCTGCCCGAGCGCTCCGGGTATTACCTCGGTCTGCGATTGGTGGAGAGCTACCTCGCCGAGCGGGGGCTCGGGTCGACGGTGCGGGCGGCGGCCGCGGAATTCAAGACCGCGGAAGAGCGAGCGCTGGGAATCCAGAGCGCATGAAAGCGCGACCCCGCGCGGAGCGTCGCAGCAATCGCTCGTTGCGCGAACTCCTGGACGAGCTGATGGTGCATACACGCGAGATCGCCCGGCGCGCGAAACGGATGACGCCCGCGGAGCTCGATTACGCCCAGCAGCGTCTCGAATGGCTGGCGGACGAAGTCTGGCGCGTCGCGACGGGCGGTCCGCCGCCGGGATAACCCCGAAGACATCCCATAGAGCGACGAGCCGCGCGGCCTTGACACCCGCCGAGGCGGCGGGCAGGTTAGCACCCCATCGATACGGTTCCGTAGGAGCTACCCGCAGATGCGGGACGGCGTGGCCCTCCACACCCTCTGGCCGCGCTGCTCTCACACCGCACTCGTGACGGCCGGCAGATATAACTCGTGGACCCCATCCGGATCGGGAGGTAGTTATGGCAGCGGATTTCTTCATTGGTGAGTCGTTGGTAGGCGACGGGAACGAGATCGCCCACATCGATCTGATCATCGGGTCGAAGTCGGGCCACGCGGGACAGGCGTTCGTCAATACCCTGTCAAACAACACCGACGGCTTCACGAAGCTGCTCGCCGTCGTCACACCCAACCTGCCCGCGAAACCCGACACGCTCCTGTTCAACAAAGTCACGATCAAGAACGCCACGCAGGCCGTTCAGATGTTCGGGCCGGCGCAGGCGGCCGTGGCCCGTGCGGTGGTGGACAGCGTCTCTTCGGGCGTCATCCCGCGGGACAAGGTGGACGACTATTGCATCCTGGTAGGTGTGTTCATCCACTGGGAAGCGAAGGTTGACAAGAAGATCTACGATTTCAACTATCGGGCGACCAAGGAGTCGATCGAGCGGGCCCTGAAGGGGCAGCCCAAGGTCGATCAGGTGATCTCCCAGGCCAAGACGGCGTCGCATCCGTTCGCCGGCGGCGCGGACAAAGGCTGATCGCTCCAGCAGGTCGCCTCTAGTCCCACGTCGAGGGGCGGGCTGCCGCCCCTCGACTGCTTTTCGAGCCCTGCGCACGCTCATCGTGGAGCATGAACCTTGATGCGTAAGCTCCTGCTGCAGCTCGACAGCTCACGGCTGCCGAGCGTGTTCGATCAAGTCGTCGCGTACGACGCGGGCGCCGATCAGATCATGACCTACGGCGGCGTGACGGAACCCGACGTCCGCGACCTGATCCTCGGCTGCTTGTTCACGCGGGGGCCCAAGGATCTCCACAACACGGCGGTGTGGATCGGCGGCAGCAACATGGCCGCGGGTGAGCAGCTGCTGGCTGTCGCGGTCGACGCGATGTTCGCGCCGTTCAAGGTGTCGGTCATGCTCGACTCGAACGGGTCGAACACCACCGCCGTTGCGGCGGTCGTGAAGGTGGAACTGACCGTGGGCGACGTGAAGGGCAAGAAGGTGGTGATCCTGGGCGGGACAGGGCCGGTCGGGCAGCGGGCGGCGGGGCTCCTCGCGAAAGCTGGGGCGCGGGTCACGATCACGTCGCGGAAACCGGAGCAGGGGGAGAAGTCGCGCCAGTTCGTCAACGCGCGCTTCGCCGTTCAAGTCGAGAGCACGGCGGTCGCCGAGCCGGCGCAGCTGCCGCGCGTGCTCGACGGAGTCGACATCCTCATCAACGCCGGAGCCGCCGGGATTCAGATGGTGTCGAAGGCGGGCTGGACGGCCGTGAAGACCCTCAAGATCGCTGTGGACCTCAATGCGGTCCCGCCGCTCGGCATCGAAGGCGTGGAGGTGAACGATGCCGGTGTCGTGAAGAGCGGCGTCGCGGTGTTCGGCGCCTTCGGGATCGGGAACTTCAAGACCAAGCTGCACAAGGCGTGCATCGCGCGCCTGTTCGAGCGCAACGACCTCGTGCTGGACGCCGAGACCATCGCCGACGTCGCGCGGGAGTTGATGGCGCAGAAGTCGTGAGCCGATGCCGCGCGTCGTCGGCATCGATCCGGGGACGGTGAGCATCGACCTCTGCGGCCTGGACGATGGCCGCGTGTTTCTCGACCACTCGTGGCCAACCGCAGAGGCCCTCGCCGATCCAGCGCGATTCATCGCGCGGCTCGAGGCGGCGGGCCCGCTCGACCTCGTGGCCGGGCCCTCGGGGTACGGGCTGCCCCTGACCCGGGCCCGGGATGCGAGCGAGGAAGATCTCATCCTCGCGTTCCTCGCGGCACCAGGCGAGACCGGAGGCATCGGCGGATTGCGCGCGCTGGTTCGGGCCCTCGCGGCGTCAGCCGTCCCCGTCGTCCTCACGCCGGGCGTGGTGCACCTCCACACCGTGCCCGCGCACCGCAAAGTGAATCGCGTCGACATGGGTACCGCCGACAAAGTGTGCGCGACCGCTTTGGCGATCGCCGAGCACGCTCGTCGATTCGGGCGGCCGCTCGCCAAGGTGTCGCTCGTCCTGGTCGAGCTCGGAGGCGCCTTCACGGCGGCGGTCGCCGTGGCCGATGGGCGAATCGTGGACGGTGTGGGAGGGACGAGCGGGCCACTCGGCTTCCGCGCGGCCGGCGCCCTGGACGGGGAGGTCGCGTATCTCGCGGGCGCAGTCCCGAAGGCCCAGTTATTCCGGGGCGGCGCGGTGGCAGTCGCCGGATGGGATGAGGCGGACTCGTCGCCAGACCGATTCGCGCACTCCACGACACCGGAGGCGGATGACGCGCGGGAGGCGCTGGTCGAGAGCGCCGTGAAGGCGGCGCTGGCGCTCGCCGCGTCGGTCCCCGCCCCCAAAGAATTCGTGCTCTCCGGCCGGCTCGCGCGCGTCGAGGCGGTCGGCCACGCGGTCCGCCAGCGGCTCGGTTTGTTCGCACCCACGCGGCTGCTCGACGGGTTCGCTCGCACGGCAAAAGAAGGGGCGCAGGGAGCGGCGCTCATCGCCGACGGGCTCGCCGGTGGCCCCAATCGCGAGCTGGTCGAGCGGCTCGCGATCCGCGAGGCCCGCGGCACCGTGCTGGACCATCTCTACGTCATTTCGCGCGAGCAGGCCCGCCACCGGCTGGGGCTTTCATGACGCGCGTCCTTATCGCCGGTGTCTCCACGCGAGGGTTGGCCGAGTCGGCCGCGCGGGCGGGCTACGAGGTGGTGGCCGTCGATGGGTTCGGCGACCTCGACCTCCGCGCGCACGCGCGGACAGTGACCGTGACGCGGGCCGCCGGCAGGTTCAGCATCGGGGCGGCGATCGCGGCAGCGCGAGAGATCACACGCGACGGAGCGTGCTACGTCGCCAGCTTCGAGAACCATCCGAAGGCCGTGGAGGCGCTGGCGGGCCGCGGCCGCCTGTGGGGCAACACGCCGGCGGTACTGTCCCGCGTTCGCGACCCCGAGCAGCTTGCGCGAAGTTTGGCGGCACGCGGTTTGGCGACGCCGGCGGTTCGCCTCAACGTGCGCGAAGTAGGGGGGGATGCCGGTCGCCGCTGGCTCGTGAAGCCCCGCGCCTCGGGGGGCGGCTCCGGCATCCGGGCGTGGCGGGGAGGGCGGGTCCCGCCCGCGACCTACCTGCAAGAGCGGATCGTCGGCGTCCCCGGATCAATTGTGTTCGTCGCGGACGGGCGTCGCGCCGTCCCGCTCGGCATCACGCGCGCGCTCGCCGGCGATCGCGCGTTCGGCGCGACAGGTTTCACCTACTGCGGCAGCATCTTGCTCGATCCCGATGAGCCCCTCACCGGGCACGTCACCCGGCTCGCGGAGGCCGTCACCGAGGAGTTCGGCCTCGTGGGAGTGAACGGCGTCGATTTCGTAGCGGCCCATGGGGCTCCGCTCGCGGTCGAGGTCAATCCCCGCTACACCGCCGCGATGGAACTCGTCGAGCGCGCGTATGGCATCTCGATCTTCGACCTGCACGCGCGCGCCTGTGGCGGGTCACTCCCCGCCTTTTCCATCCCGCGCCATCAGGGGGAAACGCTGGGAAAGGCGATCGTGTACGCGCGCCGATCCGTCACTCCGTTGGACACGGCGGGTTGGCTCACCGACCCCGATGTCCGGGACGTGCCCGCGTCCGGCGCGCCGATCGGGCCGGGACATCCCATTTGCACGATCTTCGCCCAGGGACGCGATCCGGAGCGCTGCCGGGGCGCACTCGCGCGTCGAGCCTCCGATGTGTATCGGGCGCTCGAGCGGCGCGAGGCGCGCATCGCATGACCGAGCACGTCACCTGCCTCGGCTGTGGGTGCGCCTGTGACGACATCGCCGTCGTGGTGAAGCGTGGTCGTATCGCTGAAGCGAGCAACGCCTGCACGCTCGGCGCCGCGTGGTTCGGCGACGGGGTCGTGCCGGCGGAGATTCGGGTGGACGGCCGCGCCGCGACGCTCGAGCGGGCGATCGGGAAGGCGGCGGAGTTGTTGACCGGCGCGGCGCGTCCCCTCGTCTACATCGCGGGAGATGTGTCGTGCGAAGTGCAGCGCGAGGCGGTCGCGATCGGCGATCATCTGCACGCAGCGGTGGACAGCCTGGCCGCCACCGCGGCGGGCGCCGTGCTCGCGGGCCAGCGCCGCGGCCGGGCGACGGCGACGCTCGGGGAGATTCGCGAGCACGCCGATCTCGTCGTCTTCTGGGGAGTCGATCCGGGTGAACGCTACCCGAGATTCGTCGCGCGCTACGCCACCGCGCCAGGCGACCTTGGCAAGACTCGCAGGGTCGTGGCGGTGGATGTGGGGGCGAGCCGCGGGCCGAAAGACGCGGACGTTCGAGTGGCCATCGCGCCCTCCGATGAAGTGGATGCCATCGGCGTGATGCGTGCTACGGTCGCGGGGCGTGACGCTTCGGCGGCCCGGTTCGCCTCAGCCGTGGACCTCGCTCGCCGGATGATGCAGGCGCGGTACACCGCCATCGTAGCGGACGGAGAGCCGGGCGCCCGAGCGATCGATCCCGACCGCGCCGAGGCGCTCATTGCGATCGGGCAGGCCCTGAACGGGCCGGCGCGGTGCACGCTCTGCACGCTGCGCGCCGGCGGGAACCGCTCAGGTGCCGACGCCGTGCTCACGTGGCAGACCGGGTTCCCGTTCGCGGTGGACTTCGCGGGGGGCCCTCCGCGATACCGACCAGGGGCGGGCAGCGCGGAGGCGCTCCTCGCAGACCACGAGATCGACGCCGCGCTGGTCATCGGCGCGCCCGCGACAATCCCCGGACCCGTGGCGGACGCACTCGTCCGGATCCCGATCGCCGTCGCCGGCCCGCGGGCCAGTACGTCTGCGGTCCGGCCTGTGGTGGCGATCGATACCGGCGTCGCGGGTATCCACGAAGGCGGGACGGCGTTCCGGATGGACGACGTCCCGTTGCCGCTTCGGGCGTCGCTCGAGGGGCCGCGCGCCGCCCTGGACGTGGTGCGTGCGTTGCGAGACAAACTGGTCCACGGAACCCGATGAGTAACCCCGAGCGGCTCCGCATCAGCGGTGGCGCCGTGTACGACCCCGCGAACGGTATCGACGGCGCGGTGCGGGACGTCTGCATCGACGGCGACCGCATCGTGGCCGAGCTCCCGCGCGACGCCCCACGGCTCGATGTCGCGGGCATGATCGTGATGCCCGGCGGCGTGGACATCCACTCGCACGTCGCGGGACCGAGTGTGAACCAGGCGCGCCGGCTGCTCCCGGAGGAACGTGCCGTCGATCCGGTCTCCGCCCCGCGGCTCGAGGACGGGACACTGGCCCGCACCGGGACCGGCGGCACCGTGCCGAGCACGTTTGCCACCGGGTACCGCTACGCGGGCCTCGGGTATACGACGGCCATGGAAGCCGCCGTCGCGCCCCTGGGCGCGCGCCACGCGCACGCCGAGCTCGACGATACCCCCATCCTCGATGCCGGATTCTTTGTCCTGCTCGGGAACGACGACTATCTGCTCCGCCAGATCGCAGCCGGCGAGACGGCGCGAGCACGCGACTACGCGGCCTGGCTGCTCGGCGTCACCCGCGCTTATGCCATCAAGATCGTGAACCCTGGTGGGGTGTCGCTCTGGAAGAGCGGCGGCGACCCGGGCCGACGCAATGTGACCGGGCTGAACGATGCTGTGGGGTCGAGCGCCGTTACGCCCCGCAAGATTCTCGAGACGCTGTGCGCTGCCGCCAACCAGCTCGCCCTGCCCCATCCGGTGCACGTCCACTGCAACAACCTCGGCCAGCCCGGGAACTATGCCACCACGCTCGAGACCATGAAGGCGCTCGGGGGGCAGCGAGCGCATTTCACGCATCTCCAATTTCACAG
>Ga0207699_10001526_pt1 | contig 10993 bp, 10 predicted proteins | sample LARL51metaG_FD_184344 | JGI IMG/M metagenome (GOLD analysis project Ga0207699, IMG submission 184344) | Corn, switchgrass and miscanthus rhizosphere microbial communities from Kellogg Biological Station, Michigan, USA - LAR L5-1 metaG... | ecosystem: Host-associated > Plants > Roots >...
AGACGACCTTGCGGTGGTGGCCGGTGCGCTCCCAGCCCCAGCGGTCGCTGAGGGCGGCGACAACGGTCAGCCCGCGCCCGCATTCGTCGTCGGCGTCCGGCTCGCGGGGCTCCAGGTCGCGCGGGCTGTGATCCCACGCCTCGATAATCAGGGACTTCTCGCTGGCCAGCAGGCGAAGGGTGATCGGAGGCCGGTCGGGCAGTGCGACGGAGGCCTCAGCGGCGTTGGTCATTAACTCGCTGACGATCAGTGCGGCATCGTCGGCGAGATCACGCAGCCCCCACTCGTGCAGCACAGCCGCCGCGTGAAGCCGGGCGCTGGGGATCGCGCCCGGCAGCGGGGCGAGTTCCAGGAAAGTCGTGCGATGGAGGGCGGTAGCAGCACCGGGGCGGCTCACGGTGCGGGTGTCACTCCGGCCTGTCATGTGGCCCAATTTCGCAGGCCGGCGCACCATTAAGCTATGTGGCGCGGGCAGAGGCCACGATCCGCCACAACCGCCCCGGAGGTCTGCCACGATGGCCAGGCGCGACCCAGAAACCAACCCCGCCGCGTTCCTCGGCGGCGAACTGCGGCGCGCCCGGATGGCCGCCGGCTTCAGCAGCCAGGACGCCTTAGCGGCCAAGCTGGGCTTCGACCGCACGGTCGTCGCCAAGGCCGAGACGGGCGAGCGCCCGCCGACCGACGACGTGCTGGCCGCCTGGTGCCAGGCATGCCGCCTGGACGAAGAACTGTTCGGCCGGCTGGCCCGGCTGGCCCGGCGGGCGGACGGCCCGGTGCCGACCTGGTTCGAGATGCGCTGGTGGCGGCCAGGCTTGAGCGGCAGGCCATCTTGTACCGGGCCGACCCTCCCGATCTCGTAGTGGTGCTGGACGAGGCGGTGCTGCACCGTCTCGTCGGCTCACCGCAGGTAATGCATGATGCGCTTGTCCAGGTGACGGAGCTATCGCGGCGGCCTTACGTCGTGGTGCAGGTGGTGCCGACCAGCAACGGGGCGAACGCCGGGCTCAGCGGAGCATTCGGCATCGCCGCCGCCGACGGCATGCCGGAGACCCTGCAGATGGATGGTGTCGAGGACCGGACCACGGAGAAGCGGTCACTGGTGCGCAAGGCGGCAGTAGCCTTCGACCGGGTGCGCGGGGACGCGCTGCCGCGTGATGCCTCACGAGACCTGATAGTGAAAGTGGCTGATGAGAAATGGAAATCCTAGAGTGGCGCTGGCGTAAGTCCAGCTACAGCGGCAACGGCGGCGGCAACTGCGTAGAAGTCGGCACCCGTGTGGCTCAAGTCGAGCTAAGCGGTAACGGCGGTGCAAACTGCGTCGAGGTCGCGCGCGACCTGCCCCGCACGGTCGCCGTACGGGACTCCAAGGACCCGCACGGCCCGCTCCTGACCATCGAACCGGCAGGGTGGCGGGACTTCATCGAAGAGGTGAAGGCCGGTGGGCACGACCTGGCCTGATGCTGGCGCCGGATGACGTAGTCGTTGCGGCGGCGGCGTCCGAGGCCGCGCTGCGGCCGGTCGCCGGGCGGAACTGGTCGGTCCGCGCTGGCACGCTCGACTGGGACGTCGAGCAGACGATCACGCACATGATCGGCGCCACCGCAAAGTACACCCTGTACCTGGCCAGCCGGTGTGAGCACTTCATCGGCCTGTCCGTGACGCGCTGGCCGGACGCGACTAACGAGGAGGTCATCGACTCCCTCGTGCCGGTGGCCATGGGACTCGCGGCGGTCGCCGCGGTCACGCCGCCCGGCGTGCGGGCCTATCACGTCACCGGCCCGTCGAGGGCGGCCGACTACGTGGGCCGCGCCTGCGTCGAACTCCTGGTGCACACCGACGACGCCCTCAGCGGCCTAGGCGTCGCCTTCGCGCCGCCCGTAGACCTGTGCGAGCGGGCGCTGGCGCAGCAATTCCCCGATGCCGCAGGACCGGGCAACGCCTGGCACGGCCCGCTGGCGGCCAATGGCAGGCCCATCCGCTGAGCCGTCCCGACCACGCGCAACCGGCACCTGTTCCGTGGTGATTCGGTACCCGATCAGTGGTGTACCCGTGCTTGTCACGGATGTTCCGGTATGCGTCCCCGGGACACGCTGCAGGCGCGAACGAGATCCACCCCGTTCGCGGTGGCGCCGGATCGATCGGCACCATCTGAGCCTGCAAACAAGGAGTAACAGTCATGAGGAAGCATCTGATGGCCGGTGCCCTGGCCGCTGCCGTAGCCGGCAGCGGGGCGCTCGCCCTGTTCACGGGCGTGGCACAGGCCGCCCCGGTCGCGTCGCACCAGGCCCGCGCGGCGACGGCGTACACGTTCACGACCCTGGATGACCAGGCGGACCCGACGTTCAACCAGCTGCTCGGCATCAACGTGCACAACGTGATCGCCGGGTACTTCGGCTCCGGCGCCGCCGGGCACCCGAACAAGGGCTACCAGCTCAACCCGCCCTACGGGCAGGGCAACTACGTGAATGAGAACTTCCCCGGCTCCGCGCAGACCCAGGTCACCGGGATCGACGACAAGGGCAACACCAGCGGGTTCTGGGTCACCGCGGGCGGCACCAACCACGGGTTCGTGGAGTGGAACGGCGTGTTCGCCTCCTACAACGACCCGAACACCCCCAAGACCAAGGGCAGCGTGAACCAGTTGCTGGGGATCAACAACGCCGGCACCGCGGTCGGGTTCTACAACGACGCCAAGGGCAACTCCCACGCCTACGAACTGCACCAGGCCACCGGTAAGTTCACCCCGATCCACGTCCCCGGCGTCAGCACCGTCGCGACCGGGATCAACAATGTTGGTGACGTCGTCGGCTTTGCCACCGACGCCGCCGGGAACACCTCGTCCTGGCTGAAGATCGGCACCACCACGATCGCCTACCAGTTCCCCGGCGGCACCGACACCCAGGCCTTCGGGATCAACGCCAAGAACCAGATCGCCGGCTCCTACCTCGACGGCGCCGGGGTGCTGCACGGGTTCGTGCTGACCAACCCGATGGGCCCGACATCGCACTGGCAGTCGATCGACGACCCCAACGGTGTTGGCTCCACCGTGGTCAACGGCATCAACGCGGCCGGCGACCTGGTCGGCTTCTACACCGACGCCGCCGGCAACACCGACGGCATGCTCGCCACCCCGTAATCGCTTTACTGTCCCTTTAACAAACGCCACCTGGCGAAATACCTGATCGAACGCACCACCCATAACCGCGAGGGCGGCAGGCCAACAGGCCTGTCGCCCTTGTCCAATTCACCGGTGCCGCGCCGGTGAACCACGGGCGACCTTCACTGGTCGCTACGGATGTCCCCGGTGGCGGTCCGTGCCAATCCGTGGTGAATGCGTGGCGGATACGTGGTGGATGGGTGGCGAGCACGGATGTGGCAACGGGGCTGCCGCAGGCACGCTTTGAGTGTCAGCAAGAACGCATTTGACCAGCAAATACGAACTCGGGAGTACTTGTCATGAACATTTCACTGCGCCCCGCCGCCCGCCGCGCCCGTACCGCCCTGGTGACCACCGCCGTCGCCGGCGTCGGCCTCGCCGGTGTGCTCGGCATGGGCGGCGTCGCCCACGCCGCCAGCCACGCGCCCAACGGCTACGTGGCGATCGACACCTGCACCGGGGTCTCCGGCAAGATCACCTTCTCGCCCGGCATGGTGAAGGTCAAGAAGCCCCTCATCCACGCCGTCCTGACCGGCACGACCAGTGGCTGCTCCGACATCTTCAGCGGCGCGATCGGTGGCACCGGCACGATCACCGCGGTCATGTCCGGCCACGCCAACCTGAGCGCGCAGAACTTCAGCGGCACGTTCACGATCAACTGGCCGGCCGGCAGCGGCTTCAACCCGTCGAACGGCAATCTGACGGTCACCGAAGCCAACGGGCTCGAGAACGTGTCTGGGTCCGTCACCAGCGGCTTCGACACCGGCACCGCGTTCGCCATGCAGTACGTGGTCACCGGCAAGACCGGTGTGGGTGGTGCCCTGCACCCGGTCACCGCCGAGACCTACACCAACACCCAGTCGCTGACCCTCTCCCGCAACGAGGGCTGATTCTTCAGGTAACCGCACCACGCCCGGTCCTTCCCGCAATGGGAAGGACCGGGCGTTTTTTGCATACCCGCCAAAAGTGTCCTTGGCGCGAGAAATCCCCGTTGTTTAGCATGTTGGCCATGGCAGCCGTTGGGATGCAGTGAGCGAGAGGGCTGCTGACACGGCGGCCGTGTCGGAGCGTGAGGCAGAAGTCCTCGAAGCGATCGGAGCGCACCTCAGCAATGCGCAGATCGCGGGCCGGATGCACATTTCGGTCCGCACCGTCGAAAGTCACGTGTCCTCGCTGCTGCGGAAGTTCGGCGTACCGGACCGGCGCGCTCTCGCCGGCCTCGCCCCGGTCGTCACGGCGCGGCAGCACGCGGGGACCGGGATGGTGGTCGGCCTCCCGGTGGCGCGGACGAGTTTCATCGGGCGGTCCGCCGAGCAGGTCGGCGTGCTCGCGGCGCTGGACGACAACCGCCTGGTGACCTTGCTGGGCCCGGGCGGGGTCGGGAAGACGCGCCTGGCGGCCAGGGTGGCCGAGGCGGCGGCGTCAAGGTACCCACTCGGCACCGTGTTCACCGACCTGGTCCCGGTGCGCGAGGGGTTCGTCACCGAGGCGGTGGCGGCGCTGCTGGGCGTCACCGAGGGGCCGGGACTGTCGCTGGACGCCGCCCTGCACGAGCACCTGGCCCGCGGCCGGTCGCTGCTTGTGCTCGACAACTGCGAGCACCTGCTCGAGGTGGCCGCCGCCTTCATCGAGAAGCTGCTGGCCGACTGCACCGACCTGACGGTCCTGGCGACCAGCCGGGAAAGGCTGGCCATTCCCGGCGAACGCACGGTGCCGCTGCCGCCGTTGTCCCTTGTCGCGGGGCAGTCGGACGGCGTGGCCGGCTCCGAGGCGGAGGAGCTGTTCCTCGACCGGGCCCGGGCCAGCGATCCGGGATTCTCCGCCAGCCCGTCGGTGCTCACCGAACTGTGCACCCGCCTGGACGGGATGCCGCTGGCCATCGAGCTGGCCGCGGCGCGCAGTGCGTCGCTTGGCCCCGATGGCCTGCTGGCCGGGCTGGACGACCACCTGCGCCTGCTGGCAGGCAGCCGCAGCGCCAACGAGCGGCACAGCTCGCTGCGCGCCGTCATCGGCTGGAGCCACGACCTGCTCGATGAGGACGAACGGGCGATGTTCCGGCGGCTGGGCATCTTCGCCGCCGGGTTCGACCTCAGCGCCGCTCAGGCGGTCTCCTCGATCGGCAGCCGGGCGCTGGTCGCCGACCTGATCGGCCGGCTCACCGACAAGAGCCTGCTGAGCTACAGCCGCGGCCCCGAGGGCAGCCGGTGGCAGATGCTGGGGACGATCCGGCTCTACGCCTTGGACCGGCTGGCCGCCAGCGGAGAGGAACCCGCCGTACGGCAGGCCCATCTCGACTGGGCCGCGGCCATGGCCGACGACCTGGAGCGGCGGCTGGAAAAGGGCCAGCAGTGGCGCACCGCGTTCGACCTGGTCGCCGACGACCTGCGCGCGGCACTGATCACCGCGACCAGCCCGAACGGGCACGAGGTCAGCCACCGGCTCGCGCGGACCCTGGGCCATCTCGCCTACGCCCGCCGGTTCCTGCTGGAGTCCCGCGGCCACTACGAGGTCGCGGCGGCGCATGCGCCGCCCGCCGAGGCCGCCTGGGATCTGCGGGCGGCCGCGGACGTGGCCATGGCGGAGGGCGAAGGCGGCGTGGCCTTCGACCTGCTGCAGCAGTCGGCGGAGCGGGCGGCCGAAGCCGGGGACAATGCCGCCCGGGCGTGCGCACTGGCCTACGCGGCCACCATCGCCGACCGGTTCGCCGGGAACTTCCCGGCCGAGCAGCCGCACGACCGGCTGGGCGCACTGGTGGCGGAGGCCGGCCGCCTCGCCCCGGACGGGGATCCGGTCGCCGCGGCCTACGTGGCGTCCGCGAGGGCGTGGACCACCCAGCCGGAGAAGTCGGTTCCCGATCCCGCGCTGGTCGACGACGCGCTCGCTGCCGCGCGCCGCACCGGCGACCCGGTGCTGATCTCCGGCGCGCTCGACGCAGTGGTGGAGGCGCTCGACGCGAACGGGCGGGTCCGCGAGGCGCACCAGGTCAACCGGGAGCGCGCCGCGCTGCTTGACCGCCTGTCCCGGCATGACCCGCGTACCGGCGCCGAGATCGTGGACACCTTCCACATGGTGACCGAGATCGCGGTGACCGCAGGCGACCTGCCGGACGCCCTCAGCACCGCGCGGATGGCCCAGGACGACGACATCGCGGCCGGGCAGCCGCACATGGCGGCCAGCAAGCCGATCCTGCCGCTGGTCCTGCAGGGCCGGTTCGACGAGGCCCTCACCCAGGCGGCCATCATGTGGGACGCCTGGCAGCGGGCAGGCCAGCCGCCGGCCAGGTGGATGGGCCCGGCCGCCTACGCGGCGGTGCTCGCGCACGGGCTCCGCGGCGACGACAAGGAGCACGACGACTGGCTGGTCCGGCTCAGGGAGATCACCGGCACCGGCACGCACGGTACCTACCTGGCCTCGTTCGCGGCGTTCAGCGACGCCCGCATCGCGCTGCATCAGGGCCGCATCGACGCGGCGGTGGTCGCGGTCGCCGGCCTGCCCCTGGGGCAGGAGCCCTGGTACGGGACGCCGCACTGGTACTCGGCGCGCCCCTACGCCTGGGCGATCGCCGCCGAAGTGGCCATCGTCGCCGGGCTGCCCGACGCCGCCGACCGGCTGGCGGCCGCGGCACCGGCCGGGGAGGAGAACTACTGGGCCGCCGCCTGCCTGGCCCGCGCCGCGGGCAGGCTCAACGGCGACCACGGGGCACTGGCCCGGTCACTGGCCGGGTGGGAGGGGATCGACGCCCGCTTCGAACGGGCCTGCACGCTGCTGCTCATGGACGGCCGGGCCGACGAGGGGCGCGCCGAACTGGCCATTCTCGGCTGCCGGCCGCCCGCCTGATCCATCGAACCCTTCCGTTGCGGAGCTGATCCGCTTCGTGTTGCCCACCGCCATGCGGGACAGCGGGAGCCAGGTCAGCGGGATCCTCCGGCTGTGACGGCTCGCGTGCCCGGGCCGTAGGATCGGGCCAGGGGATTCAGACCGCCAGCAGCGGAAGTCGTGATGTACCAGCCGTACCCGGCCACCGGACCCGCGCCAGGCGCGGACCCCATCCAGCCGCCGCGCACGGTGCGCGGTGCCGTGCGGCTCATGTACCTCGGCGCGGTGCTGGAAGTGCCCGCCCTGATCGTCGCCGTGGCGACCAGAGGCAGCTTCCGGTCGGCCATCCTCAGGCTTCACCCGGGGTACACACAAGCGCAGTTGCACACCGCCGAGGTCACCCGGATCGTCCCGCTGATCGTCGGGACGGTGATCACCATCGGGCTCTGGCTCTGGATGGCCTGGGCGAACGGCCGCGGGTTCGCCTGGGCACGGGTCGTCTCGGTGGGGCTGTTCGTCGTCAGCACCCTGGACCTGATCGTCTCGCTGGCCCTCATCCGCGTTCCGGCCGACACGGCCGTCGACGCGGTGATCTGGCTCGTGGGCCTGGCCACCGTCACGCTCCTGCTCTCCCGCGAGTCCGGGCCGTTCTACCGGCCCGGACGAGCGGCCGCCGGGCCGGGCAGCCCCGCCGCCCGGGCCGGCGGATGAATTACCTGGCGTCAGGAATTCGCGATGCAGCGCCCGCATGGTTCGGCGATTTACTCAGGTGGGCGGCGCGGAGCGAAGAGTTCGGTTATCGGTCCAGACGTGGAAGTCCCCACAGCACGTCGTAGAGCACCCGCGGCCGGCCGACCGCATCGAACGCGCCGAACGTAACCGTCGGGCTATCCGGATCCGCGGGATCGGTGAGGAAGGTCCGCTCATCGAGCGGAAGTGCTTCGGTCTGGCCGTCTTCGTCGGCGAGCAGCAGGCCGTTCGCGGTGGCCGTGACGTCCACCTGCCGGTCCGGCCACGCATAGCGGCCGGCGAAGCGCGACAGGTCACCGGCCGCGCCGGCGGCAGCTTCGAGGCGCAGCGGTGGCACACCGATCCGGAACAGTGCGGCCATCAGCTCGGTGAACAGCGACCGGTACATCGCTCGCCCGGTGCCGCAGTTGGTCATCAACACGACGGCGGCCTGCTGCCCTGGCACCAGCCGCAGCACGGACCGCTCGCCGTTGATCAGGCCGTCCCACCCCCACACCGGGCCGCCTTCCCAGTCGAACCTGGCCCAGCCCAGGCACCAGGCATCGAGCCAGCCATAGATCGACACCTCCGCGTGCGCGTCACGCAACCGGGCGAGCGAGGGATCCTGCAGGTGCCAGGCAGCGAACCGCAGCAGATCGGTGACCGATGTGACGGCGGAGGTGCCGGCCGGCCCGTACGCGCGTGTGACCAGCGGCTCGACCGGCACCACACCGTCGGCGCCGGCCTCGTGCCCCATCGCGCGCCGCTGTGCAACCCCCCTTGTCACGAAGGCCGCCTCACCCATACCTGCCCGGTCGAAAAGCTGGCGCTGCATGGCGTCTTCCCAGGCACCACCGGTTACGGTCTCGACCACCCGGCCGAGCACGCACCAGCCCACATTCGTATACGACCAGAAGTCATCCGCAGGCCCGCCCGTGGCAGTTTCGGCTACCAGCCGCGAGAGCGCGCCGTCGTCTTGGTCTTGCCGACGCTCGAAGCCGAATTCCAGGTCGACGCGCAGCGGAAGCCCGGAACGATTCGCTAGCAGGTCGCGGAGTGTCGCACGTCCGGCCCAGTCTCCCGCGCGCAGTTCCGGCACGTGTGCGGCCACCGGGTCATCAAGCGACAACCGGCCCGCCTCCGCCAGGCTGGCGATCACCGTCGCAACCATCGTCTTGGTCAACGAGCCAGCGCTGAAGCGCGTCCCGGCAGTGACCGGCTCGCCTGTGGTGATATCCGCGACGCCGTAGCAGGCGGTCGTGGCCACCCCTTCGCGAAGGATCCCGAGCGCCGCCCCCGGCACCGAATGCCTTGCGGCATGCTGTGCGAGCAATGCCGCCAGCTCGCCCTCCGTCACGCGACAACCCTAACCGCGAGCATCTCGACACCCTGGTCAGGCCAGCCCCGGGCAGGCGGACTGCCCGGGGCTGGCGACTATCTGCGCAGGTCCTCGGGGTCAGTGGGCAACGGAGTAGTGCACCGAGCCGTTAGCGGCCTTGGTGATCGTGATGTTGTAGGCGGCGTGCGGCGCGGTGGCCTTCGACGAGGCGGGAACAAGGGCCTGGGCCGCCCAGGGGACCGTGCCCGAGGCGCAGTCCTGCAGGCCCTTCTGGTTGTCGAACGCGGCCAGGTCGTAGAACTCGGTTCCGGTTGCCTTCTTGGGGGTTATGGTCCCGCTCCAGGTGAACAGGTCGGAGAGGTCGTTGAGCGAGATGCTGAACTTCCCGTTCTTGATAGGAATCTCGAATCCGATGAAGCTGAATCCCGCGGTGATCGTGTTACCGGTCGCCGGGCAGTGGAGGACCAGGGTGGTAAAGAATGGGTCAAATCTCGGGCCGTTCGCGGTCTGATCCACGCTGAATAGCAACTTCTGGCCCTGCGAGTTCTTGCCCGCGTAGTAGGTGCTGCTCGTGCCGGCAAAGGCGGTCGTGCCCGTCAGTAGCACCAGCAGGCATACGCCGATCACTGACAAACCGAGATACTTGCGCATTGCGAACCTCTTTCCTCCCAGCATTAACCGGGACTCGGCCACACTCGCGGAATCGACCTTCGCACCGAAAGGCCGATACGGCAAGAAGGGCCGGAAAATGGCTCAGCTCAGCCGGACGCGAGGGTCGAGCAGGGTATAGGCGATGTCCACGAGGATGTTCGCCACGATCACGAACACGGCGGCGGCCAGCACGAATCCGATGATCAGCGGCAGGTTGCCCTGGTCGATCGCCTCGACCGAGTCCTGGCCGATGCCGCCGATCCCGAACACGGTCTCGACCACCACCACGCCGCCGAGCAGCGTGCCGACGTCGATGCCGAGCTGGGACACCACCGGCGTGAGCGCGGACCGCATCGCGTGGCCGAGCACCACCCGGTGCTCGGCCAGCCCCTTCGCCCGCGCGGTCCTGATGTAGTCCTCGCCGAGCGTCTCAAGCAGCGAACTGCGCGACAGCCGCGAGTACACCGCCGCCGACACCGTGGCCAGCGTGATCCAGGGCAGGATCATGTGCCCGATCCACCCGGTCAGGCTTTCCGTGGGGCTCACGTAGCCGTCCTGGATCCAGGTGAAGCCATGCTTGTTCAGCGGCAGGAACACGCCCCACAGCAGAAGCTGGCCGAGCACGAACGTGGGCATCGACAGCCCGGCCAGCACGCCCACGGTCGCCACCCGGTCGAACAGACTGCGGGCCCGCGTCGCGGACAGCACGCCCACCGAGATCCCGCCGGCCAGCCAGAGCACCACGCCCCCGGCAACCAGCGACGCGGTCCGGGGCAGGTCCTGGGCCAGGATCGTGGTCACCGGCTCGCCGGTGACGTAGGAGTAGCCGAGGTTGCCGTGCACCAGCCGGCCGGTGAAATGCCAGTACTGCAGGGGGATCGGCTGGTTCAGCCCGAGCTGCCTGGTGATCTGGCGCAGTTGCGAGGCGGTCGGCTCCTTGCCCGCCATGGACCTGGCGACCGAGATCGCCGGGCGGGTGAAGAACAGCAGGAAGGTGCCCAGCGTGACCACCCACAGCACGACCAGGCCGGACAGGGTGCGCCGGACAGCGAAGGCCAGCACGGTGCGCCCGCCGCGCAGGGACCGGGCGAGCCGGGCACGCCATGGCTCCTGCCGCGCCACGGCGGCCGGCGCGGGCTGGGACGGTGGCCGGCCACGCGCGATCGTAGCGCCTGAATCCCGGGCTGCCGCGGGGACGGGGGCCGGCGCCGCGACGGGGACGGGGGCCGGCGCTGCGACGGGCACGGGCTGCCGCTCAGAGGCTGGCGCGGGGACGGGGCAGCGGCACGGCCGGCGCTGGG
>Ga0207699_10001527_pt1 | contig 10993 bp, 12 predicted proteins | sample LARL51metaG_FD_184344 | JGI IMG/M metagenome (GOLD analysis project Ga0207699, IMG submission 184344) | Corn, switchgrass and miscanthus rhizosphere microbial communities from Kellogg Biological Station, Michigan, USA - LAR L5-1 metaG... | ecosystem: Host-associated > Plants > Roots >...
CGGCCCGCGGTGTTTCGCATCCCCTCCTGCCTGCTGCGTCGGTTCGGCGGTGATTTTGCCAATGAGCTGCTGCTCGGCGGCCAGCGGGTCCTGCCCAATCGGGCGCTCAGCAGCGGATTCGTGTTTCGGTACCAGACGTTGCGCAGTGCGTTTGAAGCGATCTTGTAATCGGGCGGACCTCATCACGAACGGAGATCATGCGGCCTGTTCGGGAAGACTGGCCTCGGTTGGACCGAACAGGCTCTCGAACGTCTGTCGCAGCGCGATGTCGACATCGGTCATGCCAATGACATGACCGAGATCGACGAGGCTGGTGACGCCAAAGCGCGGATCGGAGACGCCGCAGGGAACGATTGCCGAGAAATGCTGTAGCTCCGGCTCGACATTGATGGCGATGCCGTGGAACGAGACCCAGCGTTTTATGCGCACGCCGATCGCGGCAATCTTGTCCTCGTGACCTTCGCCCTTGTCCGGCCGCTTCACCCAGACGCCGACGCGGTCCTCGCGCCGCTCGCCGCGCACATTGAAGGCGGCCAGCGTCCGGATGATCCATTCCTCGAGGCTTGCGACATAGGCGCGGACGTCGGGCCGCCGCCGCTTCAGGTCGAGCATCACATAGGCGATGCGCTGGCCCGGCCCGTGATAGGTGACCTGGCCGCCGCGGCCGGTGGCGAACAGGGGAAAACGCGGATCGAGCAGGTCGCCAGTCTTGCCGCTGGTGCCGGACGTATAGAGCGGGGGATGTTCGAGCAGCCAGACCAGCTCGCTGGCCTCGCCGGCTGCGATCGCCGCAGCGTGCGCCTCCATGAAGGCGACGGCCTCGCCGTAGGGGACCGGCTCATCGGAAATCCGCCATGCGACCGCGTCGGCGCCGGGAGAGGCGGAAAGCAGCGTCAGATCGAGGCTCTCGCGGTCGTTAACCATTGGCTAACCATAACATGGTGATGTCTTCGGGAAGCGCAATTTAGTCCCAGTTCGGCGGTCTTGAAGTGCCAACCCTCGATAAAGTCACCGTCGATCTCATGGTGGTCCTCGGGACCACAACCATGCCCGTGCACCAGGTCCTGCGGCTATCCCGCGGCGCCATCATCGAGCTCGATGCCACCGAGGCGGACGAGGTCAAGGTGCTGGCCAACAACCTGCCGATCGCCAGCGGCGTCGTGCTGGTCGACCGCAACCGGATCGCAGTCGAGGTCAAGCAGATGCTGCCGAGATCGCCGGGCAGCCGGTAGCTTGGCGGATATCCGCTGCGGGGCAGGGGTCCAGACGGCCCTGCCGGGAACCGAAAACTTTCTCCACTGATTTCTGCGCAAAAACGGCCAATACTTTTCTGGATCAGGGGCTTGGCGGGCCTTGTCGCCATAACCTTCATTTGTTACATCGGCGCCATTGATCCGGCCGGGCATCGCCCCGGCCTTATCCCAAGCGCTCGTGGCGGAATTGGTAGACGCGCTGCCTTGAGGTGGCAGTGAGTAAAATCGTGGGGGTTCGAGTCCCTCCGAGCGCACCACCCCCACATTTGGCGTTGAAATCTCAGGATTTTTTCCGCCGGTTACTCTCGAAAGTTACTATTCTGTTCTGGGCGGTCGGCATCGCCAGATCGGCGATGTTCTCCATTTGATCATAGGCCTCGATCTTCTCCATCCCGCCGATCGCAAGCTTGTCCCGGTTCGCTCTGGCGATGTAGAGCGCCGGCATCTTGTGATCGCGCCAGCCGAACATCGCCATCATCTGCGCTTCCGTGCACTGCGAATAGGCCGCGACTTCGGCGCGCGCCTTGCGCACGCCATGGCAGTTCTTTTTGGGCTCGTTGACGCCAGCTAGGCGAGCGAACTTCTTGAACTTTGCCGCCCACGCTTTCTTGTTCATCGGCATGATGTCGCCCTTCACCAGCTTGCCGGTGAAGACCTCGCCCGTTCCCAGGATGCCGGCATTGCGCGCCGCCGCCAGCGAGACCGCAAAATCACGATGTACGGGTACCGTCGCCGTGGTTTGGCCCTTGCTCTTTTCGGTCGCGATCTTGACCATCATGATCTTCAACGTCCGCTCCAGGTGCGCAGATCCGAAGCGGGAGGCGTCGCCGAGCCGCAGGTGAGTGTAGTGCAGGATGTCGAACATCAGCCGCGCCTCGGTGCCGAGCGGCCAGCGTGCCCGGTACTTTGCCATGTCCTCCTCTGTCCACGGCACCCAGCCGCCGCTCTTGCGCGACGCTTTCGCCTTGCCGCTCTTGAGCCCGATGGTGGGATCATCATCCGGCTCGATGTGGTCCTCGTCGATCATCCAGCCGATCATGTGGCGCAACGCCGACAACAGATTGCCTGCCTGAACCGGAGTGCGCGCCTTCAGCTCTTCGCGCAGCACCCTGCGGGTCAACGCCGAAAACGATCGCTCGCCGTTGTCAACAAGCAACGGCTCGATCAGTCCGCTCCGCGCATCTCGCGTACTTTGAGCCAGCCCTTCCTCGCCGATGGTCGGATTGCCGAGCCAGCGGTCGCTCTGCTTGTAAAGCGTCCAGTACCAGCGCAGGCTGCCCGGAAGGGGCGGCGTCGTAGGCCGCGGCGTACGTTTCTCTCGCTTCTGCTTTTCGGCGCGGATCCAGTCGGTGGCGTCGCCGAACTTCCCAATCTGGTCGACGATCGCCGCATCGACCGTGCGATTGAACTCGTCGCTCCCGAACGCGTCGTGGATTCTGATCTTGGACAGCTTGTCGCGCAGCTGTACATACCAGCGCAGTTGACCCTTGTCGGAGACGTCACTGATCAGGTAGCGGCGCGAGGTGGCCGGCACATCGTCCGGTTTGGTGCGGCGCATGCGTGGCACTCCTCCGAAGGCGCGGACCGCGGCCTCCCACGCCTTGTGGAAATCGCTTTGCTCATCCGTGCTGTACTCTTCCGTGATGTCGATGCGGCGCCCCGTTTTGCTGACCTTGACGTACCAGCGCAGGCGGCCACGAAAAGTGTCGTAGTACAGGTTCATCCGGCGGTCCTCGGGCGCGCGAGGAGACCGGACCTTATGTTCAAGCATTGGCTTTCTCCGAGAACCAATGCTTGGAGTCTAACGATGCGCTTACTCCGCATCAATTGCGCAAAGTGCGTTTCACCCGCTTTCAGTGCGTTTCAGGAAGCGGTGCAACGCTTCGGACGGCGTCCATTCCTGATCGTGGCCGTTTGTGGGCTTGATCGGCGCTGCGCCAGGCGCCAAGGCGATCCGAATAACGCCTTCTCCATCGACCGTGACTTCAGCCGCCCCAGCTTCTTTGGCGGCACGGATCGCGCGGGCAATGTCTGCTTGCGTAACCTTGGCCGGACGCCGCGGCATCACGTTCTCCTCTAGCTGTGTAAATTCAACCCGTCCGAGTCGTGCCCCAAAGCCACATCAGAGATTTTCGCGCTGGTCGTGACTGGCGCCCGCTCCGATGGAGCTGAAACCTCAGCTATTGAAAACGGAGAAGGCCGCGGACGAAAGAGTAACAAGCTCACCGTCGGACGTCCGGCTAGATTGGCGTGGAAATCGGACGGGCAATTCAGAGATCGGGCTGCTCGAATGCGCCTTCAACTATGATCTCTGCCGGTCCTTATTTCTGTGCCATTCGAGGGGGTTGTGCGGGTTATTTCAGATCCGCGGTCCGAACTTTCGCCACCTTAAGGCATCGCCAACAGCACGATAGCATTGATCGACGAGGCCGCCGCCAGTGCGAGCGACACAAGAATCTGGCCATTCGGGATGATCAAGCTCGTTGACATGCCGCAAGCATGGAGCGATTCCAAGCGCAGAGTCTTGGGCTATATTTCGTGCCCGGAATTTGAAGCTTAACTTTTCGTTTACGACTCGGCGGGGTCCTGGAAGGACGGCTCGCATGTTATTGGCGAGCAGAGCAGCTGACTCTTAATCAGCGGGTCCCAGGTTCGAGCCCTGGAATAAACTCGCTGCCGAGCAGAACGATATGCGTATAGACGGCGAGCTTCGGCTTCGTCTGGGCAAAGACAAGTCCGGCCACTCGCGGTGTCGTGTGGTGGCCGATAATTCTTTGAACGTAGGCTTCTCTCATGAGCTCCGGCCGCGCGCTCGCGACCTCATGGACCAGCAAGTCGGCGCCGGCACCATACTTGGTGACATTGTGACTGTAGCGCGTATCGCTGGAAAACACGGCGACGCGGCCCCCGTATTCGAAACGGTAGCCGTAGCAAGGCTTGATCGCGTCGCCGTGGTCGACCTCGAAGGCAATCACCTTGACGCCGTTCTTCTCATAGACCGGGCCGTCGCGATCGAATTCGGTCACGTCAGTCGCAATGCCGGATAGCGGCAGCTTCTCGTCGGCGACGCGGATTTTTGTGTCGCACGCGTAGGCCCGCTCCAAATTCTCGATCAGTTCGCGTGCGCCAGTGGGGCCAATCACGCGGTAGGGCGTCTTGCGCGTTCCAAAATATGATTCGAGCCAGCCGGTGAGCCACACATCCGGTATGCCCGACGTGTGGTCGGAGTGATAGTGGGTAAGAAGCTGTACGTCGATGCGTCCGATCGGCAGCTTGAGCTGGTAGAGTCGGATCGTGGCACCGCGGCCAGCGTCGATGAGGAACTTCTGGTCGCCGGCCTCGATCAGCGTGGAGGGGCCGAAGCGGTCAGGACTTGGAATCGGCACGCCGGTCCCGAGTAGGGTCACGCGAAAGTCGCTGGCTGTCATGTGTTGATCTTGATGCCGGCGTCCTTGATGACCTTGGACCAGCGCGCAATCTCGGCGTGGACCAGCGTGCCGAACGCCTCCGGCGTACCTCCGCCCGGATCGGTGCCGAGCTTGGCGAGGGCGTCGCGCACCTTGTCGGCCCTGAGCGCCTTGTCGACGGCCTCATTGAGCCGCGCAGTGATTGCCGGCGGCGTGCCGGTCTTCAACATGAGACCGTTCCAATCCTCGGCGGCAAGCTTCGGATACCCAGCCTCAGCGATGGTCGGAACGTCCTTCAGCGCAGGAACACGTTTGTGGCCCATGACGGCCAGGGCGCGGAGCTTGCCAGTGTTGATATGCTGCACCACCGGCATCATGGCGATGAACTGATAGGTATTGACGCCACTAATCAGGTCCCCAATCGCCTGCGGAAATTGAGCATATGGCACATGTGTTACCTGCACGCCGGTTTCGAGCTTGAACAACTCGCCGAGCAGATGCGCGGGTGTACCGAAGCCGCCCGACGAAAACGTGTACTTGCCTGGGTCCTTTTTTAGGTACGCGATGAGCTCCGCCACTGAATTGACCGGAACTGACGGGTTCACCACCAGGACGTTGTAGGCTGTGCCTATCTGGATAAGCGGCGTCAGGTCGGTCTCCAGCTTGAATTTTGCATCGGGAACGAGAGCCGGGACTGCTGCGAGCGGCGTGCCGACCGAAAGCAGCGTATAGCCGTCGGCGGGTTGCTTGAGCGCCTCCATGGGGCCAATCGTCCCCACGGCGCCGGGCTTGTTTTCGACGATCACATTCCAGCCTTCGCTCTCCGAAAGCGCGGTCGCGACGATGCGCGCGAGGATGTCGGGCGGCGTGCTAGCCGACCACGGCACAATGATACGAATGACGCGCGACGGGTAGGACTGGGCAAGCGCTGGTCGAAAGGCGCTGGCGTCAAGATCAATCGCCACCGTGCCTGCCATCGCGAGGGTCGATAGGAACGCGCGCTTGGTGATCATGGCTGCCCTCCTGCTGTACCGTTCTTTGTGGCCGGCCCTGCTGGGCTCAATCGGCCCCGCGGGCTCAATTTGCGATTGAACTCTGCGCCTTCTTTCTATAGTTGGATACGTCGATCTTTGGATAGGCTCATAGCCAGATGTCTATGACCCCGACGAAGCAAGGCACGGAGCAGATCGGTCGCCGGCTCAAGTTGCGCGACCTCCGCATCCTGATGACCGTCGTTGAATGCGGGACGATGGGCAGGGCGGCCGAGCGTCTCGCGATATCGCAGCCGGTCGTGTCGAAGGCGATTGCCGACATCGAGCACGCTTTGGGAGTGCGGCTTCTCGACCGCAGCCAGCGCGGCGTCGAGCCGACATCCTATGGTCGGGCGCTGGTCAAGCGCGGCATCGCCATCTTCGACGAGATGCGACAAGGCATCGAGGAGATCGAATTTCTGTCCGACCCTACGGCGGGCGAAGTGCGGATCGGGGCGACCGACGAGATCAATGCGGCAATAGTGGCGCCCGTCATCGACCGGCTGTCACGACAATATCCACGGATGACTTTTCATGTTGTCGCCGGCGTGCCGGCGCCGCTGCGGCGGGAGCTGGTGGCACGCAACGTGGATTTCGTGATTGCACGATTCGCGCGTCCCGACGGCGAGGAGTATTCGGAAGAAATTCTTTTCCATGACGCCTTGGTCGTGGTCGCGGGGCCGAACAATCCACTGACCCGCCACCGAAAGATCGAGCTTGCTGACCTGCTGAGCGAACCCTGGATACTGGATCCAATCAACACCGATTTCGGTGCGATGCAGGCGGAGGTCTTTCGCGCGGCCGGACTTGATCCGCCGCGGCTTACCGTTGCGGCTCCGTCCATTACTCTGCGCAACGAGCTACTCGCGACGGGACGTTTCCTCACTGTGGTCGTCGGCTTCTCACTCCTCCTGCCGCGTGAAAATCCCAGACTAAAAGCGCTGCCCGTGAAGCGCCACCATCCTCGCCAACCGGTCGGCGTTACCGCCTTGAAGAGTCGATCGCTCAGCCCGGTCGCGCAAATGTTCATCGAGTCCGTCCGCGAGTGGGTGAAACCCCTTGCGAACAATCGATAGCCCGGGCGTTTTCGCGCGCTCGTTGAGTCCGGAACTGGCCCGACTGAGAAATCTTCACGGCTGGAACCGACATCTGCTATCTGGGGTAGTGCAGACGAGATTTGCTCCTAGTGAGACTTTCGGCACCTGACCCGGAACGGACTTGGGCCTGACTAGCATCTAAGGCCAACCGTGGCCCATTTCACTCGCCGCCCTGGGCAAAAAGCGCTAGTCTTAGCCATTGCGCGAGGCGTGGCCCTTGAGGCTCCTTGAGAGGGGCGATTTCATCACGCTTCTTAGCGGCAGCGGTCACTGCGCGCACGAACAGCAAGCATGCTGGTGACAGGCTATCTTAATAGTCTTTCGACGGAGGTTTAGGATGGCTTTGTCCACCTGAAAAATGCAGCGACATTGAGGAGGACTCAGTGATGGCGACTTACTCCATCGATGATCTGAGCCGTCGGGAAATCGTGAGAATGTCTGCGATACTTGGCGTCACTAGCGTCGTCTCAACCAAATTCGCGTTTGCTCAAGCGGCCTTGCAGCGCACGCCTGGCCAGATACTTGGTCCGTTTTACCCAGCGAAACCATTTGATCAAAACGCCGATCTAACGAAAGTACCCGGTCGACCCGGTCGCGCTGAGGGTCAAATCCTAAACGTCATGGGGCGCGTGCTCAATTTGAAGGGCGAACCCGTTAGCAACTCCAAGGTCGAGGTTTGGCAGGCCAACGCTCATGGACGTTACACGCATCCGAGCGATACGAACCCCGCGCCGCTCGACCCAAACTTTGAAGGATCGGTCGTTCTGACCACGGACTCGGAAGGTCGATACAGGTTCAAGACCATAAAACCAGCCGCGTATCCAATCGGTCCCAATACAATCCGGCCAGCGCACATTCACTTCGAGGTTTATGGCAAGCAAGATAGACTTGTGACCCAGATGTACTTTGAGGATGACCCTTACAACAATACGGATCGCTTTCTGCAAAGTGCGGGGCGACCGGAATTGCTCATCACAAAGCTATTGCCGCCGCCTCCAGAGCTCGAACCAGAGTCGAAATTGGTGCTATTCGACATCGTGCTGTATGCGGGCTAATTAGCTCCGCACAAGTCAAGTGCTGCGGCGATGCACCCGACTTCCGGTACTGGCCCAACTGAGAAATCATCACGGCAGAAATCGATGCCTGCTATCTGAGGTAGTGCAGACAAGATTTGCTCCAAGTGAGACTTTCGGCCCCTGACCCGTTGCAGACCTCGGCCGCATCGGTGAAGTTCCACAGTCGTTTGCCGACTGCTCACATGCGCTCCGGCGTGCTGTCCGTGTTCCCCCTGGTGGCGAAATTCGTAGGAACATCCACGTCAAGGCGTTATTGTCCCCGCATCACCGGCCGAGGCTCTGTCCGTAGGCGTCGGTGGCTGAGAGACCGATAGCGCTCCCACCTGTATAGGGAAGGGAGCGAGGCCATGATCGGAAAGCGAGTCGTGGGCAAGCTTGACCCCGACCGGTGCTACCGGGAAGCAGAAGACTGCCAACGCGAGGCCACGAAAGCGAAAGAGGCAAGCGACCGAGAGTTCTGGCGCCGGCTCGCTGTGGAATGGACAAAGTTGGCAGAGACGGCCGCCGGCGGGCGTGCATAACCCGCAAGCCGACAGCGTTCGAGCAGCGGGTCGATGTCTGGTTATGTGAAGGGTTTCGGATGCCGGCCGCATGAGGTACGGCACCGCGTACTCGGCGGCCGGCGTCCGAAAGCCTCCAAGGGAGGAAACCGCGGGAATGGGAACGTGATGCCGTGCCGTAGGGTCTATGGGGATTTGAGTGCCACGGGCGAGGCGTGTGATTGGGATCGTGACGCTGCAGCGAGGCATGCGAGAGTGAAGCGGCTCGTGAACAAGCGATCGGTCGCCTCACGCCTCGTGAGCTGTCGGACGATTTGAGACGACATTTGCGTACCGGGTTGCACTCTGCCGTGGCCAGTCGAAGGGCGGCGAACGCGGTGAGCGGAATTGCGGGATTGTGATGGGGTCATGAGGTGTCGATCCTGATGGCGCTTGCTGGAGGACCCGGCTGATAGCGGGGCGTTGTACCGCGGGCGAAGACCTCGATGATGATCATGCGACCGCCGCAGCATGGACAAGGCGGCTTGCTGTCGGCGGAGGCACTGGTGGGCTCGCCCTGACGACTTGCAACGGCGAGCAGCTCACGTGAGCGTGCGATGTTGACGGCGCAAGCGCTTTTGGCGAGCAGGCCGTAGTGGCGGATGCGGTGCAAGCCTTTTGGCAGCACGTGGATGAGGAAGCGGCGGATGAACTCGTCGGTGGCGAGCGTCATCTGCTTGTATCGATCGAGGCCCTCGATGCGGTAATCCTTCCATTTGAAGGTGACGCCCTGCACGTCGAAGGCGATCAAGCGGCTGTTGGCGATGGCAACGCGGTGGGTGTAACGCGACAGATAGGCCAGCACTGCCTCAGGTCCGCCGAACGGCCGCTTGGCGTAGACGACCCATTCGGTTTTGCGAAGCGGTGCGAGATAGGCTGCGAAGGATTGTGCATCAGCCAGATGGGCGTGATCGCCGAAGAAGCTCAACCGGCCGGCTTGGTGGGCGGCGACGAGCTTCTCCAGGAACAGCCGGCGGAACAGGCGGGAGAGTACGCGCACGGAGAGGAAGAACCCCGGCCGGCACGACACCCAGCGCTGGCCGTCCAGTGAGATGCCGCCGCCTGGCACGATCATGTGCACGTGGGGGTGATGGGTCAGTGCCGAGCCCCAGCTGTGCAGCACGGAGGTGATGCCGATGCGGGCGCCCAGATGCCTGGGATCGGCCGCAATCGTCAGCATGGTCTCGGCCGAGACCTTGAACAGCAGATCGTAGACCACAGCCTTGTTCTGGTAGGCGATGTCGGCGATGGCCGCCGGCAGCGTGAACACCACGTGATAGTACGGCACCGGCAACAGCTCGGCCTCGCGGTCGGCAAGCCATTGCTTGGCGGCGGCGCCCTGGCACTTCGGGCAGTGCCGGTTGCGGCAGGAGTTGTAGGCGATGTTCGTAAAGGCACAGTCCTCGCAGCGCGCGACATGGCCGCCGAGTTCCGCCGTGCGGCAGCGCTCGATCGCCGACATCACCTTCAACTGCTGGAGGCTCACATGGCCGGTGTTGGCTTGACGCCATGCCGGTCCATGGCGGCGGAAAATATCCGCCACCTCCAATCTTGGACGTGCCACCCGCGTCGGGCTTAGGCCGGTGGCGTGTCCTTGGGTTCATTCTGCTTGGGCGTCAGCGGCGTGAGGCGATCCAGCGGGCTCATGACCTCGCGGATGGTGTTGGTGGCGACGCGGGTGTAGAGCGCCGTCGTCTCGAGTTTGGCATGACCGAGCAGGACCTGAATCACCCTGATATCGATGTTCTGCTCGAGCAGGTGGGTGGCGAAGCTGTGGCGCAAGGTGTGCGGCGTTATCCGCTTGGTAATCTCGGCCATGTCGGCCGCAGTGTGGCAGGCGCGCGTGAGCTGGCGTGTCGACATCGGGCTGGCCGGCTTCAGTCCCGGAAACAGCCAGCCCTGCGGGCGGCCAATGCGATACCAGTCGCGCAGAAGGTCGAGCAGCACCGGAGAAAGCATCGCGTGGCGATCCTTGCGACCTTTGCCCTGCTCGACGCGCAGCATCATGCGATGTCGGACACCTTCAACGCGACGACCTCAGAGACGCGCAGCCCTGCACCATAGGCGACACTGAGTGCCGCCTTGTATTTGATGCTCGGCGCGGCCTCCAGAAAGCGCGCCACCTCTTCCGGGCTCAGGACGACCGGAACCTTCCGAGGCTCGTGCATGAACGCCAGATGCTTGGCCAGCTCGGGGCGATCCAGCGTCACATTGAAGAAGAAGCGCAGCGCCGAGACCGTGGCGTTGATCTTTGGCGTGCCGGCGCCGATCGAAGATAGATGCAGCCGAAAGCTCCGCACGTCTTCCGATCTAGCCGTGTCGGGAGAACGGCCGAGAAACGCCGCGAAGTCCTTGACCCTTTGCACGTAGTCATGTTGGGTCTTCGGCGCGAGCTTGCGGATCGCCATGTCTTCGATCATGCGCTGGCGCAACGGGCTGATGGCCTGCTTGGTCATTGGGGATGCTCCTGTCTTGAGTGAGGTTGTTGAACCCCTCGATCTCAAGACAGGACGCCCTGTTGCGCTATCGTCTTGCCTCCGTCGCCAGCCCCGGCGCCCTACCGCGCGAGCGGTTTAGTCCTATGACCCCA
>Ga0207699_10001532_pt1 | contig 10962 bp, 10 predicted proteins | sample LARL51metaG_FD_184344 | JGI IMG/M metagenome (GOLD analysis project Ga0207699, IMG submission 184344) | Corn, switchgrass and miscanthus rhizosphere microbial communities from Kellogg Biological Station, Michigan, USA - LAR L5-1 metaG... | ecosystem: Host-associated > Plants > Roots >...
GTCCGGCGCGACCTTGCGGGCGAGGTGGACCGCTTCCTCACCGGTGCCCGCCTGCCCGACGACGGTCAGCCCGGGCTGGCTGTCCAGCAGCGTGGCGAGCCCGGCCCGCACCAGGGCCTGGTCGTCCGCGATCACGATGCGGACCGGTTCGCCGCCGGTCACCGCGCGCCGCCCGCGGGCGCCGCCGCGCCACCGGCCCGATCGGCCGTCCCGTCACCTGGCGGGTGGCCCGTCTCGTCACCGGGCGGGTGGCCCGCGCCGTCACCGGCCTGGCGGCCCGCTGCCGCCCCATAGGGCAGTACCGCTGTGACCAGGAACCCGCCGTCCGGGCACGGGCCCGCGTCGAGGGTGCCGCCGTAGAGTTCGGCCCGCTCCCGCATCCCGCGCACTCCCAGCCCCAGCCCTGCCCGTGTCCCTACCCCCGCCCGTGTCCCGGCTCCTGCCCGGGCGGGCGCCGCGGCCGGCCGGTGGTGGCCGTGCGGCGGGGCGGTGTTCGTGACGGTGATCTCCAGCCGCTCCGTGGTATAGCGGAGCACGACCCCGGCTGCGGCACCGGGCGCGTGCCTGGCCACGTTCGCCAGCGCTTCCGAGACGATCCGGTAGCCGGACAGTTCCGCGCCGGGTGAGAGCACCCGTGGCCGGCCCTCGATGGCCAGTTCGGCCGCTACCCCCGCCTGCCTGGCCGCGGCGATGAGCGCGTCCAGCCCGGCCAGCGTCGGTGCGGGCGGCATGTCCGCGGCGGCGTCCGGATCGCGCCGCAGGGCCCCCAGCAGGTGGCTGAGCTCGGCCAGCGCTTCCCTGGACAGCTGTTCCACCCTGGCAAGGACCTCGGCCGTGCTGCCGAGGCCACCCGCGCCCGGGCCGCCCCCCGCCGCGCTGCCGGTGGCGACGCGGGCGGCGCCCGCCTGCACGGCGATGGCCGAGAGCTGGTGGGCGACCACGTCATGCAGCTCACGTGCGATGCGCGTGCGCTCCGCCTGGTGTGCCGCCGCCACCGCCGCGGCCGTCTCCGCGCGCCGGGCGCTCGCCGCGTCGCCGAGCACGAACGCGGCCCCCAGCAACGCGAACGGCGCGGCGGCGAGCCTGATGTGGTTGACGGCGACGGTCACCAGCGCGACCGCCAGCGCCGCCCAGCCCAGCCAGCGCGCGTACCGCCTCGTGGCGGCCGAGTAGGCGCCCAGCCCGTAGGCGCCGATCAGGACGGCCGCGAACGCGGAGATCTCGTTGCGGCCCAGGGCGGCCCGGGTCGCCAGCACCCCGGCGGCCAAGGCCAGCACCAGCGCGGGAAAGCGGCGGCGCCAGCAGAACGGAACCGACATGGCCAGCGTGAGCCCCAGCGAGCCGAGCACGACGGGGGTGGAGCCCGCGTGGCCGGACGGCTCCCACCACCACGGCACGTCCGGGAGCCCCCAGGCCAGCAGCACGGCCGCGATGGCCAGATCCACCCGCTGGGGGCGCCCGAGGTCACGCCAGGCAGGCACGCGCATGATCCGACAGTATGACCACCCGGCGCCGTCGCGCCCGCGCCGCATGGGCGGGGTGATGGGGCCGGGGCCAGCTACGGGCGGGGTGGTGGGGCCGGAGCCAGCATCTCGCACCGCGTCAGCCGCTGATGTCGGCACGGCGGAAGATCCGCTCCGCGACGGCCAGGCCGGCCACCACCAGCCCGGCCAGCCCGGCGAAACCGGCTGCCTGGCCGGGCGGGGCGCCGGTGCCGAGGAACCTGGACCAGAAGTTGGCCGGCAGGGCGGTGACCGAGCCGAGCCCCGCGGGAAAGCCCATCCAGCTCGCCACCCAGGTGGCCGGCGTCCACGGCCCGGCGCCGGGCAGCGCGGCCACGGCCAGCATCGCGAGGATCGCGCCCGCGGTGGCCGCGATCGTGCCGATGGCGCCCCGCGTGATCACCGCGGCGAGCAGCCCGATGACGGCGAACGCGGCCAGCACGAGCAGCGCCCTGGCCACCTGGGCGCCGGACAGGCTGAGCCCGTGGGCAACCGTCTGGTCCGGCCCGGGCAGGTGGTTAATCCCGGCCAGCACCGGCCCGGCCACCGCCAGCGCCGCCCAGCACGCGGCGATGAGGCCGATGCCGGCCAGCCACAGGCTCACCAGCTTGGCCACCAGCACCTGCCAGCGCCGGCCGTGCTGGGTGAGCAGGCTCTTCATGGTCCGGCCGGACCACTCGCCGCCGATGTGGGCGCCCGCGAGCAGCGCCATCGCCAGCGCCCCGGGCAGGGACGCGATCAGCCCCGCCGCCTCGGCCCCGGCCGCGGCCGGGGCGAGCTGGCCGGCGACCTGGGCGGGTTCCGCCCGGATCTGCCGCAGCCGGGCCCGGGCCGCGGCCTGCCAGCGGGAGCACTGCGGCCCGGCGGGCACCTGTTCCGCCGCGCAGGACGGCAGGTGCCGGGGCGCGCCCTGCGCGTCGAGCATCGCGTTGTGGCTGCCGCCGGCGGCAAGCAGCAGGCAGAACAGTGCCGCTGCGGCCGCCACCCCGAAGCTCAGCGGCCTGGCGAGCTTGGCCAGTTCAGCGTGCAGCAGTCGCATCGTGCACCGCCGCGGTGTCCTCGGTCATGGTCAGGAACGCCTCCTCCAGGGCAGGGCGGTGCAGGATGACCTGGTGCGGCCAGACCCCGCCCTGCCCGAGCGCCCGGGCCACCGCCTGTCCGTCTGCCTGGTCCACCAGCACCGCGTCCGGGCCGTCCGGCCGCGCCGCCCAGGGTGCGAGCAGCGCCAGGGCGGCCCGCTTATCTGCCGGGTCCAGTACTACGCGCACCCGCGCCCTGGCCGTGACGAGCCCGTCCACCGGGCCCTGCTCCACCAGCCGGCCGGACCGCAGCACCGCGACCTGGTCGCAGATCTGCTCGACTTCGGCGAGCAGGTGACTGGACAGGAACACCGTGATGCCCCGGCCCGCCAGGGAGCGCAGCAGCGTGCGGAACTCGGCGATGCCCGCCGGGTCCATCCCGTTGGCGGGCTCGTCGAGCAGCAGCAGCGCGGGCTCGCGCAGCAGCGCGGCCGCGAGGCCAAGGCGCTGCCGCATGCCCTGGGAGTAGCCCTTGACCTTGCGGTCCGCGACCGCGCCAAGGCCGGCCGCGGCCAGCACCCGTCCGACCTGGCCCGGCGGCCCCGGCAGCGGCGGACCGGACAGCGCCAGCACCTCCAGGTTGCGCCGCCCGGTGAGCCACGGGTAGAAGGCCGGCTCCTCGATCATCGCGCCGACCTGGGCGAGCCCGTCCGGGTCACCGGCCGGCCGGCCGTTCACCCAGGCCCGGCCAGCGGTGGGCGTCACCAGCCCGAGGAGGATGCGCAGCGTGGTCGTCTTGCCCGCGCCGTTCGGGCCAAGGAAGCCGAACACCTGGCCGGGCCCGACGTCGAGATGGAGCCCGTCAAGCGCGGTGACGCCGCGGTATCGCTTGGTCAGGCCCTCGCACCTGATCACATTGGCCATGCCCGGGCCTCCCGCCGTCCGGTCCCGCCGGGGCGGCGGGACCAGCAACGACGTTAGGGATGGCGCGGCCCGCTGTCATCGGCGCACCGACGACCTTCGCCTCGTCCCGGAGACGAGACGACCGGCACGCAAGGACGAGACGGCCGGGCACGCAGTAACGACGTGACCGGGCCGGCTCAGGCCAGGGCCGGATCCTTCTTTGCGCCGTACCCGGCCGCGAAGCTGAACATGATCAGCACGAACAGCGCGAAGGTGATCACGTGCACGCTGGTGCACCACAGGCAGATGGCGCCGATCTTGAATAGCTCCGCGTAGACCAGCCACAGCACGAACAGGATGCCGACCACCATCGAGCCGGTCCGCGCCCACCGGATCGGCGGCCAGGTCATCCGCCACACCCACGGCGAGTTGGCGACCGCGAGGAACAGGTAGAAGGCCAGGCCCAGCACCGCGACCGGGATGCCGAACGCGTACGACTGCGGGCTCGTGGTGACCTTCTCACAGTTCACCGTGCTCGTCGCCGGGCAGGCCAGCGTCACCGACGTGTTGAAGTGGGCGATGGTGAGGTAGATCGACACGCCGAGGCCGCCAAGTGACAGCGCCCAGGTGGTCCACTGGAGCCAGGCTGGCGTGGCGGCGACGCCGGGCTCCACGGCAGCGGCGGCCGCCACCGGGGCCGTGCCTCCGCGCTGCGCCTGGCCGGCCGCCCGCGTCTGCCCGTTGCCCGGCCCGGCCTGGCGTGCGGGCTGCTTACCCTGCCGCTGGCCGGTCGTGGCGTTCGCATCGGGCCGGCCGCCCCGGGTGCCCTTGTCCCGTGACTTGGCCCCGCCGCTTGGCCGGGCCGCCGTGCCCGGCTTGCGCGCGGCCATCCTAGAGGCCGCTCTGCACGGCTTGGACGGCTGGCGAGGAGCAGACGTTGGACGGCTGGTTGTTCGTCATCTTGCAGATGGCGCCGGTGATGTAGTTGGCCGCGCCGTTCACGTTCTGGGCGATCGGCGACGTCGGGTCCTTCAGCGCGGCGGCGACCTGGCTCCACGACTTGCCCGCCAGCACCCCGGGGTCGAAGATGGGGGCCTTCAGTATGAACTTGTTGCTGAACGCGATGAACGGGTAGCCGCGGGTGTTCGGGTCGGGCTCGTACTTGGCCCAGATCGCGTTCTGCGCGCTGGTCGGGCTTTGCAGCGGGGCCCGGCTGACGGTCTGCACCTCGACCGGGGTGAACGTCAGGTAGTTGCTGTTGTAAGTGGTCTTGTAGAACGTCAGCGTCGGGGTGTTCGGGTCGGTGTCCGTGGCGGAGGAGTGGATGCCGTGCAGCGGGCTCAGCGTGCCGAACCGGCTCAGCGCGACCGCCATGGACCAGCGCATGGCCGCGCAGTACGGGCAGAACTCCGCGCCGATATAGAGCATCTCCGGCTTGCCACCGCTGGTCAGCGCGGCACCCGAGGCGGGGCTCAGCGGGGTCGACGTGTAGGACGGGATCGCGCCCTTGCCCACCCTGTCCAGTGTGGCCACGGGCACGCCGGTGACCTGGCTGGACACGCTGGCCGGCAGCAGCGTGCCGGTGGTCGATGTGTTGCCCGGGCTGGACGTCGAGCCCTGGGTGAGCTTGATCACGATGAACACGGCCACGATCACCAGGACGAGGAGCGTGCTGCCGCCGGTGATCATGATCCGGTTGCGCCGCTCCGCCTTGCGGGCCGCCTCACGCTGCGCCGCGATCTTCTCGCGGGCGCTCTGCTGCTTGATCCTGCTCGCCTTGCCCATCGCCTGTCCTCAGAAAGGGTCCACAAGAATCCCCCGGCCGCCCTCCATCGTAGGGCGTAAATGATGTGCTGCCGGCCTGCCCCGGGCACCGAAGCGGACATTACCCGGCCGAACCGCTGACAGCTTGCCGGCCACGACCCCAGCCGTTGCGGAGAGATCGTCGCATCCTGGTAGGTCAGTGCCCGAAAACCGGGATGAGGAGCGCCCGCGCGATGGTGTGGAAGCGCAGGTTGAACCCGGCGACGGCGGGCGAGGCCTCGGAGTCCACGCCCTGGCTGGCCAGGTCGTCCACGTCCAGCGCGTGCACGGCGAACACGTACCGGTGGGTCTCTCCCGCGGGCGGTGCGGCACCGCCGAACGCCTTGACGCCGTAGTCGTTGCGGACGCAGAACGCGCCGGCGGGAAGGCCGGGAAGGTCGCCGCTGACCGCGCCGGTGGCCAGTTCGGTGACCGACACGGGCACGTCGAGCAGCACCAGGTGCCAGAACCCGGATCCGGTGGGGGCGTCCGGGTCGAAACAGGTCACCGCGAAGCCCTTGGTCTCCGCGGGGAAGCCGCTCCAGCTCAGCTGCGGGGAAATGTTCTGCCCGGTCATGCCGAAGCCGTCGAAGACCTGGGCGTCGGGCATCTGCTGACCATCGGCCACGTCCGTGCTGGTCAGCGTGAACGACGGCACAGACGGCATGAAGTCATAGGGCAAGGGCGCGCGCTCAGTCATGAGTCATCTCCGTACGGGTCAGGTCCATCGGCCGGGTGGGTCATGGTCGCCACGCCGACCCCATGTGGCCACGCCTACGCTATCCACAGCCCAGCAGTCACGGGCGGCAAATCCCCTCCCAGCCGGTTCCGTGCCACCTGCGCCAGCCAACCCTCGGCCGACGGCGCTACCGTGGTGCCGCGGATGGGATCTGGGCCGAGCGGTGGCAGCCGGGAAGGCGCGGAGCGAGGCGTGAAGGTAAGGCAGGGTTGGCAGGCGTGGGTACGCCGCCTGTCGTTCGCGGCCGTCCTGCTCGTTGCCGCGATCACCCCGGGCATGGCGGCGGGCTGGTCATCGCGGCAGTGCCAGCGGGCCAACTGCGAGAGCGCCGGCACCATCCGGTGGATCCGGCCGATGCCCGGGTCGTGGACCGTGCAGAGCGGGGAGGTGGGCACCACCCCGGTCGACGGCCAGGCCTACGCCGCACTGGGATCCCAGATTGCCGCGGTCGGCTCCGGGCTCACCGTCTCCGCCTATCAGGCCAGCACCGGCGGCCGGTTGTGGACGACCGTTTTGACCGGCTTCCCGGCCGGGTCGGCGATCACCGCGGTCCGCGTGTGGCCGGGTGTGGTCACGGTCGGGGTCGTGCCGCCGGCGCCACCAGGACCATCCACCAGTACCGCGCCCGCGCCGGGCGGCCCGGCCGCGCCCGCCGGCCATGCCACGGGCGGCGGGCAGGCTACCGCCACGGGCGGCGGGCAGGCCGCGGCCGGTACACTGGCCACGAGCGGCGGCGCCGCCGCGTACCGGGGTCCGCCACGGTCGGAGGTCGTGCTCCGCGCCAGCACCGGGCACAAGATCCGCGCCTACCCGGCCGCCCAGTTCGGCGGCGCGGTCGCGGCCAGCACAGCCACCACTGTCGTCGTCGGGCCCCGCGCGGTGACCAGCTACGCCAACCACACCGGCGCCGTGCGCTGGAGCCGGCCCACCGGCGCGGTCCCGCAGGCCTGGCAGGTGGACGGCGGCGAACTCTACATGGCGGTGGCGGCCGGAGGTTACCTCGGCTCCGCGCCGGTCACCGCGCTGCGCCGGATCAGCCTCGATACCGGCGCGCAGCACGTCGTGCGCTCGCACGGCCCGTCCTTCCTCGGCGCGCTCAGCCTCGCCTACCAGGGCGTCGTGGTGTTCTCCTCGGCGCGGTGGACCAGGGGGTACAGCGCCACCACCGGCCGCGAGTTGTGGCATTACCCCAGCGCGCTGCCCGACACGGTGGACGCGGTCACCGGCCGGCTGTATCTGATCTCCGGCAATACGCTGATCGGGGTGAACCCGCAGACCGGGAGCACCCTGGCCCGGGTGAGCGCGGCCTCTTCGTCCGGGCTGTACGGGGTCCGCGAGGGCGCGGTGCTCGGCATCGATCACGGCGCGCTCGGCAAGGCCTGGGGCTATGGCATCGCGGCGCAACAGGTGCTCTGGACGAGCCGGCCGCTGCCCTGGCCGCACTACTTCGTGGACCTGTCCGGCATCGGCGGAAGCGCCCCGCCCGGCCAGGACGCGGTGCTGCTCGCGATCTGCAGCCAGGTGGCCGCCCAGGCGGCGGGCAGCACCGTGCCGAGGTGCACCCGCCCCGAACTAGCCGTGCTCAACCGCTGACCACGGGCGTCGCCGGGGCAGGGGATCGGGCTGGCCGCGGGGAGCGTAGCGTAGGTGAATCCCCATGCCGCGGGAGACCGCGGCCGGGGCATGTTTGCGCGGCCGGCCTGGTTGCTCATAAAGGGGACGGGTAGACACCTACCGGCGCGAAGGAGGCATGCCATGACAGCGCGGCCCAGCCGCCAGCCGCCGCGGGACGCGCCCCGGGTGATCGTCATCGGGGCCGGCTTCGCCGGGCTTACGGCCGGTGAAGGAACTGCATCGCGTAGGCGCACAGGTGCTGCTCATCGACCGGAACATCTACAGCACCTTCCAGCCGCTGCTCTACCAGGTGGCGACCGGCGGGCTCAACCCGGGCGACGTGGCGTACCCGCTCCGGACGCTGGCGCGCAAGAAGGCCGCCAGGTTCCGGCCCGGGGAACTGGCCGCCATCGACCCGGCCGGCCGCCGGATCACGCTCACCGACGGCTCCGTGCTCGGCTACGACTACCTCGTGCTCGGCACCGGGGTGTCGGCCGCCTACTACGGTGTGACCGGCGCGGCCGAGCACACCTTCGGCCTGTACACGCGCCACGACGCGGTCGCGCTGCGGGACCACATCATGGCCCGGCTGGAACGGCTGGACATGGAGGGCCACGGCCGCGGCCGCGGCGTCCACTTCACCGTGGTCGGCGGCGGGGCCACCGGCGTGGAACTGGCCGGTGCCCTGGCCGAGCTGCGCGACGACGCGGACGCCTTCCCCGAGGTGGACCGCGCGGACGTGCACATCAGGCTGGTCGAGATGGCCCCGGCGCTGCTGGCGCCGTTCCACCCCAAGCTTCAGCGCTACGCCCTGGCCGAGCTGCGCCGCCGTGGCGTGGACGTGCACCTGGACACCAAGATCTCCGAGATCACCGGCGACCGGGTGATCCTGGCGAACGGGGACGAGCTGCCCAGCGACGTGACCGTGTGGGCGGCCGGGGTGTCCGCGCCCGCCGAGGTGCAGGCCTGGGGCCTGCCGCAGGGGCACGGCGGCCGCATCGAGGTCGGGCCCGACCTGCGGGTCGCCGGGCAGGACCGGATCTTCGCCACCGGCGACGTCGCGCTGATCGAGGGCCAGCCGCTGCCCCAGCTCGCCCAGCCGGCCATCCAGAGCGGACGGCACGCGGCAGAGCAGATCGCGCTGCTCATGGCGGGACGTCCCACCAAGCCGTTCCACTACCACGACAAGGGCATCATGGCGACCATCGGCCGGCGCGCCGCGGTGGTCCAGTTTCCCCACGGGGCGCGGCTGCGCGGCACGCTTGCCTGGCTTGCCTGGCTGGGCCTGCACCTGTTCTACCTGCTCGGCGGGCGCAACAGGCTGTCCGCCCTGCTCAACCTGAGCTACCGGTACCTGGTCTGGGGGCACGGCGGCGGGGTGATCGTCGGGGACGACGCGCCAGCGGCCATCGCGGGCGGCCCGCCGCAGGCGCTCCTCGGCGCCGCGGCGGGTTCCCGCCAAGGCTCCGCGTGAGGGCTCACGCGCAAACCGCACATTGGTGACAATAAGTGACCGCCCGATACGCTAACGTCGCCGATGGGTAGGTAATGGACGTGTGAACGCGGCCTGACCTGCCGATCCGGGGAGCGCGCTCGCGATGCATCGGTACCTGCAATCCAAGACCACCCGCCGGGTGGTCTGGATGCGCTTGCCGCAGCCGAGCCGAGCGTGCTGCGTGGTCTCACAAGCGTGCGGAACCTCCAGCACCGGGCCGAGGTGGCGGCCGAGGCAAGCGCCGATGCCGCGGCGATCCAAGCCCGCGCCACCGGGATAGCGGCGGCCGTCCTCGCCGTGCTGGCGGGCATCGCCGCCGCGCTCTTCGTGCTCCGGCTCCTCGAGCAGTCCCTGCGCCGGGAAGGTGCCCTGGCGGAGTCGGTGGAGCAACTGAACAGCTTCCTCGCCCGGCTCAGGACGACCTCGGCCGTCTTGGGGGAGGTGTCGGGCGAACTCCGGACCGCTGCCAAGGACGCGGCGACCGCGACCAGGCAGCAGTCTGCCGCGGTCACTGAGACCTCCGTGACCATCGAGCAGCTTGCGACCACCGCGGGCACGATCGCCGACACGGTGCACGAGGTGGCCGAGGCCGCCGAGCGGACCGGCATGACCATGCAGGACATGCGGCAGAAGGTGGAGGCGATCGCCCAGCGGGCCAAGTCGCTCGGCGAGCACTCCACCGAATCGATCAGCGAGATCCTCGCCGCGGTCCGCGACGAGACCAACGCGACGATCATGGCCACCGAGCAGGGCGCTAACCAGGCCGGGGAGGTCGGCGAACTGATGAGCCACACCGTGGCCAAGCTGGAGCAGTCCATCCTGGCCGTGCACCAGCAGAAATCCGCCGCCGACCAGGTCGACGGCGCGGTCGTGCAGATACGCGACGCCGCGGACCAGTTGGCTGCCGAGCAGGCGAAGCGAGCCTCCACCGCCGAGCGCCTGGAAGCCCTGGTGGACGAGATCGAGGCAGCGCTGCGCGACCGCGTCGTTGCTCCCACACCCCAGGTCAGCGGCCGCGGATGATCTTATCCAGCCTGAAAGACCTGGTCAGAAGGGCCGCGCGTGCCTTCCTGGGCCGCCCGTACAGCCAGGCGGTAATACTAGGTCCTATGCCCGCTGCCGCCGAGAGACCGTTTCCGTCCGAGCCACTGCCCCGCCAGCCTGACTGCCCGCCCGAGCAGGTCGCGGCGGGACCGCTGGTGCTGCGCCGGCTGCAGGCCGGCGACGCGGGCGCGATCGCGGTGGCGGTGCGCACGAGCCTGGAGCACCTGCGCCCGTGGATGCCGTGGGCCACCCCGGGCGCAGCCGACCTGCGGTCCCAGCTCGTGCGGGTGGCCGAGGCCGACGAACTGTGGGAGTCGGGCACCGGCTTCATCTACGTGATGATTGCGCGCGACCCCGGCCCACCAGGACCGGACGCCCCCGGCATGGTCAACGACCCCGACGGCGAGTTCGTCGGCACGATCGGGCTGCACCGCAGGCTCGCCGACGGCGCCGTGGAGATCGGCTACTGGACCGTGGCGGCGAGGACCAGGCGCGGCTACGCGACCGCGGCGGCGCAGGCGCTCACCCAGGTGGCGCTGGCGCTGCCCGGCGCGCGGCGGGTGGAGATCCACTGCGACGAGGCCAACACCGCGAGCGCGGGCGTGCCCCGCAAGCTGGGCTACCGGCTCGACCGCGTGGAGGAGCACGAGAAGGAGGCCCCGGGGGAGCGGGGCCGCCGGATGATCTGGGTCTGGGACCCGGCCGAGGGGCCCCGGGCCACCGGGTCACCGGACGGGCGCGTGGCGCGGGGAGGTTCCCGGTGAAGCCGGCGAGCCTGGCCCTTGGGTGGGGTGGCGGGGCCAGAGCCAGCAGAGCGCGGGGTGGCGGGGCCAGAGCCAGCAG
>Ga0207699_10001533_pt1 | contig 10956 bp, 8 predicted proteins | sample LARL51metaG_FD_184344 | JGI IMG/M metagenome (GOLD analysis project Ga0207699, IMG submission 184344) | Corn, switchgrass and miscanthus rhizosphere microbial communities from Kellogg Biological Station, Michigan, USA - LAR L5-1 metaG... | ecosystem: Host-associated > Plants > Roots >...
GGGGACACACGCCGCCGCCAGCTCGCCCTGGGCTGCCTGCTGTTTACCGGCACGGCCGTTGTGGTCCTGCTGATCCCGGACGTCTACGAGTTCTCCTGGCGCTACGCGCTACCGGCCGTGATCACCCTCGTGCCGGCCGGCGCGCTGGGCGGCTGCGCCGTCTTCGCGGGCCGGCGCGCCCGGGCCGATTCCGGCCAGCACCTCCTCGGTCCGCCGCGGCCTCGTCCGCACCCCGGCGGCGGCGCCCCTGACCAGTGACGACCAGAGCGTGCGCCGGTCCTGCGAGTTCGCGAACGTGCGAGCCCAGCGGCGCAGCGTCGCCCCTCCGTACAGCGCGCTCTCCAGCGGGCTGAGCGACGCCCCGGATTTGAGCATCCAGATCTTGTTCCGCACCTCGTAGAAAAAGCGCGGACCGGGGTCGGCGTCGGTCGAACCGAAGGTTCGCGTCTTGTGCACGACCACGCTCGCCGGGCAGAGCCAGCCTCTGCTGCCTCGCAGCAGCCGGGTGGTGAACTCGAAGTCGTCGTTCCAGAGGAAGTAGTCGGCCTGGGGCAGGCCGCGGCGCCGGGACTCGGCCGCGTCCACGAGGACCGACACGAACGACGCCGACCGGATGGGCAGGCACCCGGCTGCGGCCGCGGCACGTCGCTCGCCCCGGCTGGCCAGCGGCTTGGTCCGCGGGGTGTTCATCGGGTGCGCACGCCCGTCGGTCCAGACCACGCGGCTGGCGATCAGCGCCGGCGGCCGGGCCGGGTCGTACTCCCGGGCCTGGAGCAGCGCCCGCAGCGCATCCGGCTCGGGCACCGTGTCGTCGTCCATGAGCCAGATGAGGTCGGCGGCATCGGCCAGGGCCAGCGCCATGCCGTGCGCGAACCCGCCCGCGCCGCCGATGTTGCGGGGCAGTTCGGCCAGCCGCGCCGACGGGAACCGGGCGCGCACCGCCGCCGCGCTGCCGTCGGCCGAGGCGTTGTCGACCACGATCACGGCATCCGGCGCGCGGCTTTGCGCCTGCACCGCGGCCAGCGCCTCCAGCAGCAGCTCCCGCCGGTTGTACGTGACCACGACGGCGATCACCCGGGGCGGCTCCAGCCATCTCGCGCCCTGGCCGCCGGTCTCGGGCACCACGGCCCGGCCGGCCGCGGGCTCCGTGGCAGGGCCGCCGGCCTCTGACACCGCACCCCCACCTCCGGCCCCGGGTACCGCACCCCCACCTCCGGCCCCGGGTGCCGCACCCCCACCTCCGGCCGCGGGCTTGCCGGGGCTGTCGCCGGTTTCGGGGACGCTAGCCACGTCTCCCGGCCCGGGTTCGCTCGAGTTCCCGCCAGGCCAGGACGCGCAGCCGACGCACGGCCGGGGACCTGCTGCTGAGCTCGCGCACCGCCCGCTTGACCCGCGGCCGGGACGCCACGGCCGACTCGAGCCGGCGGGCCAGCCCGCGAGCCGCGCCCGGGCCGGCCTGCTGCCCGGCCGCCGGGTTCTCCTGGTGGTACTGGTTGACCACCATCGCCACCACGGCCTGCACCGCGGCGTCGAGCACCTGCCCGGCGGGCTGGTCAGAGGGATCGACACCCGGCTCGGTGACCGGCCGGGGCCGGAGCTCGCCGAGGTCGCCGACGAGGTCGTAACCCGCGTCGCCCAGCCCGGCGATGAGGGCCTCCGCCTGCTCCTTGACCCAGGCATCCCGGTCGGCGGGGAGTACGAGCCGCCCGCCGTCCGACCGCGGCGCGGCCCGGTGCGCGATGCCTTCCTTGACCCGCCACATGTAGAACCAGTCCGGCACGTCCAGGGGCAGTTCCTGATTGAGCCGTCGCAGGAACTCGATCTCGGCCACATCGAGCGAGGTGTTCGCGCGGGCCAGGGACAAGTCGGCCCGCGCGGGGTCGACGCCGAGGACGGCGGCGAACCGTTCCCACAGCAGCCCGGCAGACGATCCGCGTGGCGGGGTGATGATCACGTGTACCCGTTCGGCCGGGACATGCCGCGCCCAGGCATCGAGGATGGCCAGCGTGTCGTGCACGCGCCAGAACCACCACCGACGCCGGTCGGCATCCCCCGACTCACGGTCGATCACGTCGCCCAGCCAGTCCTGCCAGCTGCGGACGCTGCGATGCTTCACCGATTCCTGCCACTCGGCGGGCAGCAGCGTGGCCATGTCCCGCACGGTGAGGATGACGTGCACCTCGGCGGGCTGCAGGGACCTGACGGCCCGCTCGGCCTGCCCGGCGTCGGCCGCCGAGAACAGCTCGTGCGAGATGACAGCGGCCGTCGGCGCCCGCTTCGCCTGCTCGGCCAGGATCTCCCACTCGCCGGCCCACGATCCGGCCGGATCGGACCGCAGTTTCTCGAGGCCGCGCAGGTCCTGACTGGCCCGGTAGTGGTCCTGCGGGTGGTGGCCGGGCAGCGCGATACCCTGCGCCGCCAGCACGGCCCGGTTGCCCCACATGACCTGCTGCAGGAAGGTCGTGCCGGTCTTGGGCTCGCCGATGTGCAGGAACACCTTCGGCCGCGACGGCGCCGGGGTGCGGGACATCGGGAACTCCTCGCGAATCGCCGGTGACGTGCTCCGTGTCAGGGTAGACCAGGCGCGGGGTGAGGGCGCGCCGCAGACGGCAACGGTGCGCAAACCGCGCCCTAAGCTGGTTACAGCAGCTAGTCTCTGTGTCGCCGTGCGCCTCTGTCCCCGAAGGAAGGCGGGTTCTGCATATGCAAGAGCCCTTCAGCCTCCTGGTACCGGTGTATGACGGCGACCGGCCGGACTATCTTCGGCGGGCGTTCCGCAGCGCGGTCGACGACCAGACGGTGCGCCCGGATCAGGTGGTGATCGTCCGCGACGGCCCGGTCAGGGATGAGCTCGCCGGGTGCCTGGAAGACATCAGGGTCACCAGCCAGGTGCCGGTTACATTCGTGCCGCTGCCGCGCAACGGCGGCCTCGGGCCCGCGCTGGACTGCGGCATGGCGGCCAGCCAGTTCGACGTGATCGCACGGATGGACGCCGACGACGTGGCCATGCCGCACCGCTTCGAGGTGCAGATCCCGTTGATGGCGAACGCGGACATCGTCGGGTCGGGCCTGCTCGAGTTCACCGGCGACACCGACCACGTCGTGGGGCAGCGCGTCCCGCCCATCGGCTCGGGCCACATCCAGCGTTACGCGCGGATGCATGACCCGTTCAATCATCCGACCGTGGTCTACCGGCGCAGTGCCGTGCTGGCCGCGGGCGGATACGGCGACCTGCCGCTCATGGAGGACTACGCCCTGTTCGCCCGCATGCTCGCCAACGGCGCGCGGGCGGTCAACGTGCCCGAGCCGCTGGTCTTCTACCGGGTCGGCGCCACGTCCTTCAAGCGGCGTGGCGGCACCGACCTGCTGCGCTCCGAGCTCCGGCTGCAGCGCGAGTTCCTGCGGCGCGGGTTTACCTCGCCCGCGCAGTATCTGCGCAACGTGGTAGTCCGCGGCGGCTACCGGCTGGTCCCCTGGTGGTGCCGCCGCGCGGTGTACCGCCCGGTCGTGGCGCGCTACACCGAGCATCACGGGGCGGTGAAGCCGTGAACGTCGACCTGGTCATCGTCGGGTCGGGATTCTTCGGGCTGACCATCGCCGAGCGATGCACCCGCGACCTGGGCCTGCGCGTGCTCGTGGTCGAGCGCCGCCACCACATCGGCGGGAACGCCTACAGCGAGCGCGAACCGGACACCGGCATCGAGATCCATCGGTACGGCGCGCACCTGTTCCACACGTCGAACGACCGCATCTGGGAGTACGCCAACCGCTACACGGGCTTCACCGGCTATCAGCACCGGGTGTTCTCGGTCTACAAGGGCCGGGTCTACCCGATGCCGATCAACCTCGGCACCATCTGCGAGTACTTCGGCCGGGTGATGTCCCCGGAGGAGGCGCGGGCGCTGGTGGCCGAGCAGGCGGCCGAGGTGGACTCCGAGCGTGCGGCCAACCTCGAACAGCGGGCCGTGTCGCTGATCGGACGCCCGCTCTATGAGGCGTTCATCCGCGGCTACACCTACAAGCAGTGGCAGACCGATCCCGCCGAACTTCCCGCGGAGATCATCACCCGGCTACCGGTGCGCTACACGTTCAACAACCGCTACTTCAATGACACCTACGAGGGCTTGCCGGTCGACGGCTATACCGCCTGGCTGGAGCGCATGGCCGATCACCCGGGCATCGAGGTGCGGCTGAACACCGACTTCGGCGACCTGCGGCCTGACGTGGTCGGTAACGTGCCGGTCGTGTACACCGGGCCGCTCGACGCCTACTTCGGCTACTGTGCGGGTGACCTGGGCTGGCGCACCCTAGACTTCGACCTGGAGGTGCTGGCCACCGGGGACTTCCAGGGGACTCCCGTCATGAACTACGCGGACGAGGATGTTCCGTTCACCCGGATCCATGAGTTCCGGCACTTCCACCCCGAGCGCGCCTGGTACCCGGAGGACAAGACAGTGATCATGCGGGAATTCTCGCGTTTCGCCGACCGCGGCGACGAGCCGTACTACCCGATCAACCGGGCCGAGGACCGGACCCGGCTGCTGGCCTACCGGGAGCTGGCGGAGGAGGAGCCCGGCGTACTGTTCGGGGGTCGCCTGGGCACCTACAAGTACCTCGACATGCACATGGCGATCGGGTCCGCGCTGACCATCTACGACAACCGGCTGCGCCCGTTCTTCGCCGACGGCGAGCCGCTGACCAGCCGGGGTGGCGACCGTGACTGACGAGAGCCTGGGCGGCCGCGGCCTGCGCGTCCTGCAGCGCGTGGTATTCCCCGGCGAGGACCTCGACGTGGTCCCCCTCTACGTGGAGACCAATCCCGAACGGGGCGCCGCCGAGCTGGCCGCGGAGCTGGCGGCCGAAGCGCTGGGTGAGGACCCGAAGGCGGCCCCGGTCGTGCCGGCGGGCAGCGCCGCCACCGGTGAGACGCAGTCGAGCATCCGCTTCGGGGCCGGCCTGCCGTACCTTCCGGTGGACGAGATCCTGCCCCGGCAGACCGCGGTGATCAGCGAGGGCCGCCGGGTCTCGTTCGGGACCTACTTCAACGCGTTCCCGGCGAGCTACTGGCGTCGGTGGACCACGGTGGATTCGGTCACGCTGCGGGTCCGGGTGGCCGGCGAGTGCACGATCATCGTGTACCGCTCCGCGGCCAAGGGGCACAGCTACCCGGTCGAGACGATGCGCGTCGAGACCGACCAGCCGGAGACGGTCGAGCGCACGTTGTCGCTGGCCCCGTTCATCGACGGCGGCTGGTACTGGTTCGACATCGTCGCAGGCGCGCGGGGGACGACGCTCATCGAGGCGGAGTGGGCCGCGCTGGCCGGGCAGGCTCGCCCGGGCCGGGTCAGCCTCGGCATCACCACGATCAACCGGCCGGAGTTCATCCTCGACCACCTGCGCACCCTGGGCGACGCCCCGGAGGTGCTGGATCTGCTCGACGTGATCTACGTCATCGACCAGGGCACCAGCCATGTAACGGAGCACCCGGACTTCGCCGACGCGGCCAAGAAGGTCGGCGACCGGCTGCGGGTCATCGAGCAGCCCAACCTCGGCGGGTCGGGCGGGTTCTCCCGCATGATGGACGAGACCCGGCGCGCTGCGCAGAGCGACTACCTGCTCATGTCTGACGACGACGTCAAGATGGAGCCGGAGTCCATCCGGCGCGCGGCCACCTTCGCCGACCTCGCCCGCCGGCCGACGATCGTCGGCGGCCACATGTTCAGCCTGTTCGACCGCGCGGTGCTGCACGCGTTCGCCGAGACCATTGCCCCGGGCAAGTGGTGGTGGGAAATCGCGCCGAACACCAAGCCCCGGCACGACTTCGGCCACCGGAACCTGCGCAACACCCCGTGGCTGCACCGGCGTGCCGACGCCGACTACAACGGCTGGTGGATGTGCCTGATCCCGGTGCAGATCATCGCCGAGATCGGCCTGGCGCTGCCGGCCTTCCTCAAGTGGGACGACGCGGAGTATTCGGTGCGTGCCCGCGAGCACGGGTACCCCACGGTGTCGCTGCCGGGGATGGCCACCTGGCATGTCACCTGGCAGGACAAGACCGACGCGCTGGACTGGCAGGCGTACTACCACCATCGCAACCGGATCGTCGCCGCGCTGCTGCACTCGCCGCACAAGCGCGGCGGCCGCCTGCTCGCCGAGAGCGCGGAACGGCAGCTGCAGAGCCTGCTGTCGATGCAGTACTCGACGGCCGCGCTGCGTCTGCTGGCGATCGAGGACGTGCTGTCCGGGCCGGCCCACCTGCACCGTGACCTGGCTACGAGGCTGAGCGAGCTGCAGGAGTACCGCCGGCCCTACCGCGACGCCCAGGCCGAGCCGGACATCGAGAGTTTCCCCCCGGCCCGCCGGAAGGCGCCGGACAACCTGAAGGCCTCGACCACCCCGACCAACAAGATCAACCTGCTGACGAAGGCCGCGACCGGGACCATGCACCAGCTCCGGGCCCCGCGCAAAGGCGCCCGCGAGCGGCCGCAGATGGCCCTGCCCAACCAGGATACGGCGTGGTGGGTGCTGTCCCGGCTGGACAGTGCCATGGTGTCCGCGGCCGACGGCGCGAGCGCCGCCTGGTACCAGCGCGACCGGAAGCTGTTCCGCTCGCTCAGTCAGCGCAGCACGTTGCTGCACGCCCGGCTGCTGCGGGAATGGCCGCGGCTGGCCGCCGAGTACCGCGCTGCCGCTGCCGAGTTCACCTCACCGGAGAAGTGGCGGGAGACGTTCGGCATTTCGCCCGGGACGTCGGCCGACGACCAGTCAGGTGGGCCGTGAGCTCGACCCCGACGGGTCAGGACGACAAGACCTCCGCGTCCGGCGGGCGCGAGGGCAAATCCGCGCCGCGGGCCGCGGGCGCCGCCGGGTCGCCGCGCGCCGGGACACCGGCAGCGATCGCGGCCAGGTACGCACCGCCGGCTGCCGCGGCCGCCGCGATGACCGCGGCCGGGCTGTGGGGGCTGACTCGCGACTCGGCCATGGGCAACGACGAGGTGGTGAGCCGCTGGGCCGCCCTGCTTAGCCTGCGCCAGCTGGCGCACCTGCTCCGCCACGTCGATGCCGTGCACGGACTGTATTACCTGCTGCTGCACGGCTGGATGGCGGTGGGCACCAGCCCGACGGTGATGCGCATCCCGTCGGTGATCTTCATGGCGGCCGCCGCGGCCCTGCTGGCGATCCTCGGCCGGCGGCTCACCGGATCCGGCTGGGCCGGGTTCTTCTCCGGCCTGATCATGGCGCTGACCCCGTCCATCACCTATTACGCGCAGACCGCGCGTTCTTATGCCCTGGTGTTCGCGTGCGTCCTCGCCGCGACGCTGGCACTGCTGCGCGCGATGGCGGCCGAGCAGGCCGGCGCGCCGAGGCCGCAACTGGTGCGCCGCTGGCTGGCCTACGGCGCGCTGGTCACCGTGGGCGGCTACCTCAACGAGCTGTCGTTGCTGGTGCTCGGGGCGCACGCGGTCACGGTCCTGCTGGCCAGGTACGGGCGGCGCACCGCGGCGCACTGGGCGGTCGCGGCGGCTGCGGGCGCGGTGCTCGTCGCTCCGCTGGCGGTACTCAGCTCCCGGCAGCGAGCTGCGCTTGGCCCCATCCCGCGCCCGGACCTGCACGACGTCTGGGTGCTTTACCACAACTACTTCGGCGCGACGATCGCGGCTCCCCTGCTGCTGGCCGCGTGCGCCGTCGTCGCCCTGCTGCCGCCGCGCGGCTGGCGGCGTCCGGCCGGCGAGGCCGCGCAGGCCGCCGGGGCCAGGCCGGCTTGGTGGAGCAGCGGGGGCGTATCGCTGCCTTCGGTGGCCGCGCCGCTGCTCGTGGTCCCGGCCGGGCTCCTGCTGCTCGAGTCGCTGGTCGGGCCGCACCTGTACGTGGACCGGTACGTCCTGTACGGCGAGGCAGGCGCGGCCCTGCTGGCCGGCGGCGGGATGTACCGGGTGGGGCAGTGGCTGGCCGACCGGGCCAGCCACGGAACGCTCGTCTGGGTGCCGGGCGTGGCCGTGTGCGTCTGCGCGCTGCTGCTGCAGCTCACGCCGCTGCAACGGGTCCGCACCCCCGGCAGCCGCCTGTTCAACTTCGGCGGCCCCGCGTTCCTCATTGGGGCGCATGCGCGGCCGGGCGACGGGGTGATGTTCTTCAGTTCCTTCTTTCGCAAGGCCAGGCTTGGCTACCCGGCCCAGTACCGGAAGACCAGCGACTTCGCTATGGCCGTGTCGCCCGCGGTCGCGAACCCGTTCCGCGGCATCGACAAGCCGTTTGCCGCCGTCCAGCCGCTGATGCTGAGCCACCAGCGGATCTGGGTCGTCGGCCTGCGACCGTCGGTGAAGCTGCCCGCAGGACCGCTGCGGGAGGAGAGCATGGTGCTGCGGCACGACTTCAACCGGGTAGCCGTCAGGGGCTACCACAACGTGTGGGTCACGCTCTGGCTCCGGCGCTGATCAGGCCGCCCGGGACCGGTGAGTCCCGGGGCGGCGGACGGTCAGAACCACGGAGGAGTCTGGGCGCAGTTCGCTGGACATGGCGGGCCGGGCCGTGGCCGGGCACAGCCGGAGCCTGGCGGCCACGGTCGGGTAAGCCGGAAGGAGCGCAGATGAGCGGCGTACGGGTACTGGTCGGCACGCGCAAGGGCGCGTTCATCCTGAGTTCGGACGGTCGGCGCGAGCAGTGGGACGTCAGCGGCCCGCACTTCGCCGGCTGGGAGATTTACCACCTGAAGGGGTCGCCGGCCGATCCTGACCGGCTGTACGCGTCGCAGTCCAGCGGCTGGTCCGGCCAGGTCATCCAGCGCTCCGACGATGGCGGCGCGACCTGGGAGCCGGTGGGCAACGACTTCAGCTACGACGGCACTCCGGGCACGCACCAGTGGTACGACGGCACACCCCACCCGTGGGAGTTCGCACGGGTGTGGCACCTGGAACCGTCGCTGGACGACCCGGACACGGTCTTCGCCGGGGTGGAAGACGCCGGCCTGTTCCGGTCCACCGACGGCGGCCGCGAGTGGCACGAGCTGGCCGGGCTGCGCGGCCACGGCTCGGGCCCATCCTGGCAGCCGGGCGCGGGCGGGATGTGCCTGCACACGATCATCCTGGATCCAGCCCGGCCCGCCCGCATGTTCACCGCGATCTCCGCCGCGGGCGCGTTCCGGTCAGACGACGCAGGCCAGACCTGGCAGCCGATCAACCGCGGCCTGAAGTCCGAGGGCATTCCCGACCCGGACGCGGAAGTCGGCCACTGCGTGCACCGGCTCGCGATGCATCCCGCCCAGCCCCACGTGCTGTACATGCAAAAGCACTGGGACGTCATGCGCAGCGACGACGCCGGCGAGTCCTGGCACGAGGTCAGCGGCAACCTCCCGACCGACTTCGGCTTCCCGATCGACGTGCACGCGCACGAGCCGGACACCATTTACGTGGTCCCGATCACCAGTGACGCCCTGCATTTCCCGCCGGAGGGAAAGCTGCGTGTCTATCGCAGCAAGACCGGCGGGGACGAATGGGAGCCGCTCACCGAGGGCCTGCCCCAGGAAAATTGCTACGTCAACGTGCTCCGGGACGCGATGGCCGTGGACTCCCTGGATTCGTGCGGCGTCTACTTCGGCACCACCGGCGGACAGGTGTACGCGTCCGCCGATGCCGGGGACAGCTGGTCACACATCGTCCGGGACCTTCCGGCCGTGCTGTCGGTTGAGGTCCAGACGTTGTCATGATCCGGGTCGTGCTCCCCTCGCACCTGCGGACGCTCGCCCGCGTCGACGGCGAGGTGGAGTTGCAGGTCGACGGGCAGGTGACCCAGGCCTCGGTCCTCGACGCGCTGGAGGCGAGGTACCCGATGCTGCGCGGCACCATCCGGTACCAGCACGGCGGGCAGCGCCGGGCGTTCATCCGGTTCTTCGCCTGCGAGCAGGATCTGTCGCACGAACAGCCGGACACCCCGCTGCCCGCCGCGGTCGCCACCGGCGCGGAGCCCTACCTGATCGTGGGGGCGATGGCGGGCGGTTAGGCGGTCCGCGCCCGACGGCACCACCAGGCCCGGAGGCATCGACCGGGGCCGCATCGATGGTCTTCCAATCTGTGCCCCGCCGGTCTCACGATTGTCCAGGATGTCCGTGAGACTGGGACGTCCGGTTCGCGATATATCTTGAATTGGGGCAGGAGTTGGTGCTACCGTCGCCAGCAGTGGCAGCGCACAGCCTGCCCGCTTCCGAGCTGCCGGCCGGCCCGCGCCGCGGTGGCGACGAGGACAAGGGTCTGCGACTCGCGTGCGTTGTTCGTCATGTCATTCCCCCAGGCGAGCAGACGCGGGCCGACTCGCCGGGAAGAGATGATCATGACTCGGAACAAGGCCCAGAAGACCGCGGCCCGACAGCGCATGGCGCAAACCGGCGAGCCCTACAGCGTGGCCAGGAAGGCCACCCAGGCCGGGGCAGACAGTCCGGCCGTCCACGAGACCCGAGCAGAGCCGGCCGTCCACGAGACCCCAGAAGAGCGGTATGTCCGCGAGACCCCAGAAGAGCAATATGTCCGCGAGGCCGAGGAAGCAGGCGTCCCCGCGGCCGAGCTGGATGCGCTGCGCGCCGTGTTCCTAGGCACCGACCGCGCCGGCCAGCTGCGACACGCGGCGGAGCAGGCACGGGAACGGGCCGACCAGGCCGATGAGGCCGCGGTCCGGGCCGAGGAGCGGGCCGAGCTTGCCCAGGAGGCCGCCGACCTGGCACAGGATTGGGCCGACGAGGCCGAGCAGGGGCTCGCGCAAGGACGCGCTGACCAACTACGGCAGGCCGCTGACCAGGCACGCGAACGAGCCGACGACGCGGAGGAGGCCGCCGACGACGCGGAGGAGGCCGCCGACGAGGCGGAGATGCGAGCCGACGAGGCGGAGGGCTGGGCCGACGAGGCGCAAGATCTGGTCGCCGAAGAGGACGACGACGACTGGCACGGCGCGTGGCCGGCCACGGCCTAT
>Ga0207699_10001536_pt1 | contig 10946 bp, 12 predicted proteins | sample LARL51metaG_FD_184344 | JGI IMG/M metagenome (GOLD analysis project Ga0207699, IMG submission 184344) | Corn, switchgrass and miscanthus rhizosphere microbial communities from Kellogg Biological Station, Michigan, USA - LAR L5-1 metaG... | ecosystem: Host-associated > Plants > Roots >...
ATATCTCCAATACTTGCCGCCATTAGGCTTGATATATAAATATAAACTCTTCTCATCCGCGATTTTATAAGGTTTCTCTTTTGGCTTAGCCGTTCGTGCTAAAATATCTGTAATTGACATGATACCCCTAAAATATTATCTGGTATCCCTTAAAGTATCACTAGATACCCCGGGATTTTACAGAATTAAAATGAACCCTGCGGAACAGCAATTTAGAGTATGTATACTGATTTGTCTAGCATTTTCGAGCGACAACGAACGGAGATATCCCTTGTACTGGCGGATGGGGTGGCATTCACATTAGCGGGATAATTAGTTGAGATATATGAGATTTTGGGAGTGTGGATTTGAGAGATGCCCCTAAAAGTGCCCCTAGTATGTGGGTGCTGCAATCATAATTTTCTGTTAAGACGAGTATTCAAGTTTTTTGTGATGAGACCTATTTTATTTTCACTGAGTACTTCTGAGCTGGCAACTTTGTCTACGATTCGTGTTAGATCAGCGTTTGATATAGCCCCTATGAATTTTGATTTTTTTATCACAAAAATGTGATAGTTAAATACACGAGAGCATGAAACGAAGCTGTCATGCTGAAGAAAACTATTATCACTTCTTGTTATTGCAATACAGTCATACTTCTCGCGATTTTCAGAATTAATAAGAAAGAACAGGTTATTTGCAGCACATACACATATACTAAACTTTTTGTTTGGAGGGTAGATAGCATTGTTTGGTATCAAAAATACGTCTCCCACTTCATGGCTCATATCACTAAGTTCCTTGAAGTAAGCTTTAGCTCCTCGATCAACTCTTGATTGTCCTTTATTAAACATTCAAAAGGAATGCGTGAATCAGGAGAGTGTTTCCGCGTCTCCTTCCATGCTGGATGTTCATGGTTAACATTCTGAAGTTTGCCGAAAGGAAGCTTCCCATATTTCTCATAAGCATCAGATAAGCATTTTAGATCAGACTTAGAAAAATATTTCTCATTATATTTCCTACTGCCTATAACATAATTGCCATCACTACTAAGAGGTAATTCTTTAATTTGATGTTTGCTTAACGCAAGCTTATTTTTTCTGATCAAATCATAGGTTAAGCTTGGAACAGTACCATAATCCATTGCCATATAACTGTCACCAATGATAGGTCTGCCATATCTATTTAAATGATCAATCTCAGCATAAAATATAGATTTAAGTACATTGTAAATATTAACCTTATTATTAGCGTTTTGTGAACAAAACCATAGAATGACTTCTATAGCTTTTTCAGCATTCACTTTAAATAAAATAGTGTCTGTCAAAGCCTTGGAAGCTTGGGTAAGGTCGGAGTTCAATGATTTTTCTATGTCCTTTCTCATAATCTTATAGTGTCCTAGTATATAACGCGGGTATAATGCATAAATTCAATATTTTGAATATACTACATTCAAAATGCTTTTATCAACATAATTACGATAATGGCACAAATACTGTATACAAGAAAATTTAAATCTTTTGAAAGAGCCTTCATGCTAGGTAGAAAGACTAAGTCAACAAATTGATTACTAGACATTTCATCTACTTCGCTATTTTGTTCAGACTCTTCCAAATCAATATCGTTTACTTCACCATCTCTCTTGGGAATAATAGCAATGACTTTGTCTATATACATATTACCAAGCCAAGCCTGATTTTGACTATCACTTTCAATGTAAAAAGTCTCCTCATACCACCGTTCACCTAAAAGTCGCTCTGTATTTGACTGAAATATATCTACATTTACAGTTAATCGGATTGAATAGCTTCCAGACGCTATTACACTATCCCAAAGCCTTTCAAATATGTGTTTTGGCAACCCAATATCTAAATATGTAATTGGCTCATCTTCATCAATATAATGCCCTAAAATACCTGTACAATTTTCTGTTAGATCTGGTACATTAAGCGTTAGTTTGCTTGGCATCTTTCTTTCGCTAATATGTATTGGCAAGGGCTTAGATAACTTTTTAGCAAAGCCATTATCTATGATATAGAGATGCTGTCTATCAAGCTTTGCTAATCCATTGATAGACCTCTTCCTGCTTTTGTTGGGTTTGGTAAGGGTTAGTGGCAATACATCCATACCAATACCTCTTCCACAGAAATTACCAAATCCCTCAAAGGTCTCAAGAAGTTCAAGGTTGACTAATTCTAAACTTACGTCACTAGGGCCTTTCGAAAGTTCGCCACGATTCCCGTCATACAATCTATCATTAATTTTTCTAAATTCTGCTGTCACATCACCCTCTAGTTATACATCTCATCAAATTTATTCTTCTCAACATAACATTCGATGTCGATATAAACAGTAAAGCATTCTGCTTTAAATATATGAGGGCCTTCCCCATGTGTGGATAACACTAATCCTTTTTCATCTGCCCAATCTGAAAATTCCTGATCATATATTTCCAATTGCTTTCCTTCATCTTTTCTAGTGGTATACTCAACTTTGCATTTGTCTAATTTTTGTTGAAGGTCCTTAGGAAATTTCCTTATTACTGCCATCTCATACCCTTGCTCGTTCTTAGCTACCTTAAGCAATAAATCTATAATTTCTCTAAATGGCATCTCGGATAAGGTTTCGCCTCGTGTAAACCCAATTCTATTAGGGCTTATTTCAAAAGAAGGCTGCCACCACCTAGCATCAAGTACTTCAAATAATTTTTCCTTGAAAGGTCCTTTATAAGGAAAAAGATCAGTAATGACTTCTATATCTCCTATGAAATGCTTGTGATAGTAAGACCAAATCATGGGTATACGCATTTTGCTATTGTAAAACTGTACAAACCTTAAAGGTGTTGTGCGCTTACTCCATAAAGAGGTGCCTACACCACTATCAGACCCTTTGTCTGCTAATTCCGCTGCCTCTTGCGCAGTTATTAACACTTTGACTAATTGCTCATCTTTAAAGATTTTTTTTAGAATCGCATCCCAATTTATAGATATATCTACATTCAGTTTGTAAGAAAGTATATCTTCTCGGGTTGAAAGAAAGTGCTTTATACTATCAATCTCTATAGACTGAGTGCCAAGCTCTTTGCTATACATATCTATACTATACATGATAAAAGCGGCAACCAAACCTATAATTACAAAGCATTCTCTAGGAGTTGTTTCGCTTCCACACCAATACAAAAATAAGGTTAAAACCATTGTACCCAAGATATGCTTTTTTTGTACGCCCTCTCTTCTTGCCCAATCAGGGGCGGTCAATACAAGGCAGTATGCGAATCCAGAGAGGCATAATACACCAAGCACAAATTTAGTTGTGTCCTTTGGTAGTGCATCTATAAAAAAGGATAAGATACAAAGTATAAAAAGCCCAAAAATTCCAAGACATCTTTTCAGCTTATTTTTTATGCGTTCTAAAGCCATAATATATCCATTTTATAAAATAACCTAAAAACAAGAGTAACGCAGGGTAACCCATGAATGACCATAAAAAGCTTTGTATTTGTTTCATTGCCATGTCATTTCTTTTATTGATTCTATCGACAATTAGTTTGAGAAGCTCTTTCTTCGACCTTGCATCAAATTTTGAGTAGTAGTGTGATAGAGTTAGGCACTCCTCTATTTTAACTTCCTCAGAGTCAGATAATTCCTTTTTGCTAATTCCTAGGACGAGGGCGCCTTCCAATATATTCTCTTCATTATTTGGATTCCTCATTAGCTGACATCTCAAATTTTTATACTCGTCTTCTTTTTTATATTCATGTTGGATTTTTTTAAATTTGTTATCTTGTTTCCAGTTCTTGCAAATGCTTTGAATGGCATCACCAGGCCATTCCACAAGAATTGTGTCTAAGCCGCACAGCATTGCAATAAGCATCCAAATTCTAAAAAATCCTCTAGAGTAATTCATAATAATTGCCTTATAATTAATTTATGTTTATTTGGAGTTATTCAACTAGTCTTAAGTGTACATTTTAGAGGGAATGTTTGAACTCTAATACCCTCAGTAAAAGGATACCAATTGGAATGTTGAGTATATACAGCAACACCTTGGAGTGGATAAAAGGAAAACAGAATTGGTGCCCCGCGCATTAATCCTGCAAAGGTTATCTGTTCTTTCTCAAATACCATCAAATGAAGGGTTGTAGAGTTGGGCGCTCTACCCGCTTTGGGAGTGGCTGGCAATAAAAATTGTGCTTGAGTTTTATTCATGTCCCAAATCAGTGTGATTGAGGTTCCCGTGATTGAATCTAGCACTTTAATAAACGTGTCTTTGGGATCATTTGGGCGCTCTTTACTAAAGTAGTAAATGGACTCACCAGTTAAATTCGGGCAATAAATTGTAAGTGTCTTAGCGTCTTTTGCATAGGCAATAGGTGCCAGACTGAGAAAAGCTATTGATACTATAGTTAATATGCTGAATGTTTTCATAAATTTACTCATGTTTCTTTTTTGACTAAAACATCATGATCCATGGCATTGCTAGGAGGAGTATGGCTTTTAAAGAAACCCATTATGGCCCAGCCTAAGGCGCTCCCTAATATTAACAAAATTATTGGCGGGGAGAAAATTAAGAGAATGGCCCATGTTGTATACCCAGCACTATGAAGATAGGCAACCTGGAGATAGGCGCCTACTCCCCAAAATGTTACCCACATTATGGCGATAATTAGCCAAACCCTAAAACACCCTTTCTTCCAATTTAGCTTGCTTCTCATAATAATCGCATATAATTAATTAAGGTGCGAATTGTATAATGATAACTCATATAAGTCAATTAAATATGGTAAATGCCAATTAAATCTGCTTTTCTCTGTTAACTTTCAGTGCTTTTCTATCAGTCTTGAGCTGCATATAATAAGCCACTGATATTGCTGTAATCACACTTGAACCTGCCAGGGGGAGGGGGTAGAATAAAAAACATTACTTAACCCCATGCACCCGAGAGTAAGTGTAATGCAACAGAGGATGAACGCCCTAACCAAAGCATCAAAAGCACCAAGGTGCCTGGCTAAAACACGGCTAGCTGGTGTGTGTCGGTCTCCTGCTATGAAGAATGGTAGATGTCGTATGCATGGTGGTAGATCCACTGGAGCGCCTTGTGGTGAGAAGCATGGTAGGTATAAAAATGGGTTGCATACCAAGCAATGCAAAATAGATAGAGCTGAAACAAGCCAGCTCATAAAGGCAGCTAAGCTGTTGTTTTATCAAGCAAAATAGCCGCCACAAGTTATAAGTATTAGCTCTTTAGCTCTTTCTCTTTTTCAACATTCCCAACAATTGCTTGCCCCCCCTTCGTAAACATGCACATGCTCCACCGTAACTTTTTGCTCAGATACTCCTTTACCACGATGCCTGTCTAATGTGTCTAGTAATATAGCATACGAACGGGAAAGCTTATTGCCCTGGCTTAAAGAGGCTTGCCGTACGTCAGAGCCTTGCTGTCTATTCATAGCTCTGCGAAAGCATTCCATAGATGCATTGTGCAATGCTATCATCTGGGCAAGAAGCATTCCTTCAAGTTCATCATTAGGTTTAGCACCGCACATAGCAGCTTGCATTGCCTTAATTTGAGTGTTCCTAGTTTCTAGGCTGCTGTTGCCTAGCCATAGTGTATCAAGAGTTTGCTCAAACATTGTTACGCCAAAATCTTTATCTTCAGAACCACTGCATTGGTACCTAATCCTCTTGTTGCGCGCTGCAGTTTCTTCATCACTGGGGTTTAGTAGTTCAATGCTAGTGTTATTTTCTTTAATCATAATTAGCTCCTTTATTGGATGGTTATTTTAGCGTGTCAAAACTGTCAAAAATGACAAAAGTACTTATTGTACTGTGATAGCATGGGTTTTGGCAGTTTTGACAGTTTTGCCACGGGCAGTAGAATTACTAACTCATCTCAATACCTCCCATAACTTTGGACTCACTCTATAATCACTACGTGGCCGCCCTCCAGTAGGTGGTGTAAGTGGAAATAACCAATTAGCCTCAATCAAGCCTTGGATAGCAACATTGACCTTATCAGCCTTCCTTAAGCCCTCCAAATGCGCATTACGATAGACATCACGCACATTTATCAGTGTGGGCTTTGTTTTCACAATATATCGAGCTAGTGTAGCCATAAGGCGTTGCTCCTCAGGTATAGCGGCATCTCCAAACACCCGTTCAGCCATTGGCTTAAAATAGGAATCAACCAGCATTGCAGCTGCCTCTATAGCTTGGATTTTAATATATTCTGGTTCTGGCTCCTCTGGCTTGGCTGACCACCATAAAAACTCAAGATTCAATGCAAGCCGCAATAAATGGCCAGGTGCTTTGCCGTATGAGGATTTGAGCAAGCCACTGACGTTTTGTTCGTCAACATAGTGAGCTTCACGCCATTTCTCAAAAAAATCTGCCGCATCTTTTTCTAATGAGATTATACGTGGGCCTGCTTCAGCTTCGCTACTTACTGTTAATCCACTGAGTTTCTTCATAGCTTCTAAGATCAGTTCGTGATCAGCCTGTATGTATGGACGAAAGGGAGGTATAGGGCTTGGCCAAAACCACAAAAATCTTGAAACCAGTCCATCGTCAGCACCATTCATAAGACCTGATAATCTATCAGGTTGTATGCCGCCCATAATGCTAGATAGTAAATAGGGTATGCGTATTGGTAGTTGATGTTTTACACGATCAATTGTGTAAAAACGCCCACCATAAGATTCTATCCAAAAGGCTCTATCAGCACCTTTGCCACCATACCTATCAAAACTACCAACCCACCCAGATAGCTCGTCCCTAAAGTTAAGCAGCCCCTTGTTATGCACAGAGAGCAGTAGTCCAAGTTTCTCAGAGCTTGAGTCGCTAACTAAGATACGTGGCCTTACGCTCTCTGGTGGCTCATTTGCTTCTTCAGGCTTTGCCGGTACGTGACCCTTCGAACTATAAGCTTTTACAACGTCATCTTCCCACTTCTTCTTAGCGCACTGAGATAGCAACAGATCCTTTTCCCATTTCTTATACTCATCTTCAAAAGCATCAGCCATATCCTTCTCAATGACACGTATGACACTTAACATTGGATCAAGGCTTGGGCTCTTGCCGCTTGAAGGATCTCCCACTAAACCAATCCATAGGGCAGCAGGCTCTTTCCAGCTACTCCATGGCGCTATACGGCGTGAATTACCGATTAATGCTGAACCCACTGCCAGTAGCGACCCAGCTACATAATCTACAGGAGAGCCAGCGCCGCACGCAGCATCGGATGTCCATTTGCTCAATATAGGTCCAAGAATCGTTAGAGGGAATTTTGGAGGGGTGCTACGCCCCTCCAGCAAAATAGTGACGTCGGGTTCAGGTAGAGTAACTTCTTCAATTAGAGCTATTACATTGTTAACGGTCATTTCGCACCTCTTAACAATACATCATTAAAATCCCAACCTTTTTGCTCAGGCATAGCTATACGGACTGCATAGCCTTCAGCATGCAACCTTGTTGCTAAATGGTTAGAAGCATTGATCCCAGCCTCATCATTATCGGCTACTATAATAATATTAGAAACTTGCTCAGAGGGCGGTAAAATGATATGTTGCATAGAGACTGCGGATAGAGCTGCCCACGTTGTTATACCCGTCGCAAGGTAAAAACTTAAGGCTGTCTCTATCCCCTCAGCAATCGCAAGTTCTTCTCCAGTGGCCATGCCAAGTTTTACAGAACCACCTTTGACAGAGCCTAGCATCTTTTTGTTCGGATCAACGTATGCCTTGCCACTACCATCGGGCTTTAAAAACGTTCGATGTACAGCAACCACTTCATCATTAGATCTCAAAGTAATAGCTGCAACCATAGCAGGACAATACGAGCTTGTTTCAGAATGCTTTAGATTTGGGTTATATCTAATGGCATCGGGTATATTGCCAGTATACCCTCTAGACTTTAGATATGTTTCAACGGGCGAGCCATAAGCAGATTTGGACTTATCCCAAATGGCTTTTGCAAACTTCTGCAAATTACCCTTAGGTGGTTTAGGTGTAGTAGGTGCTATATAGGGATTGTCAACATCGCAGAAAACTTCTAACTCTAGGGCAGCATCGTGTTGGCCTATACCTTTCCTATAAGCATATATACTGATTATATCTCTACCCCCTTTATTTTCAGCAAATTCATTCCATATACAGCCATGCGCAAGCTCTATAACTAAAGAACCAGGTTTAGTATCATTTCTAGTGGGGTTAATAGGTTTATAGGTAGATCCCTTCATTTCTCCATCTGGAAAAAGTCCTAGCACAATGGATATAATCTGATTTTGAGTCAGTTGAGATTTTACTTTTTCGAATATAGAAATGGTCATATTACTTCCCTCCATTTTGATTGTAGCTTTCGATACAAGCCCTAATGTCTTCGACTCTCCAGGCAGTTATACGACCACCTAGATTAACAGATTTGGGGAAGCGTCCTGATTTAATCCCATTCCACCAAGTAGTCTTACCTACTGGAATAAGTTTAAGGACTTGAGACAGGCGAACAAAGCCTGTTTCTGGTAGCGTGTAGTTATGTAGTATGGTTGTGGCTAAGCGTGATGACTTAACTTCTTGTAAGAGATTATTATACATGGAAACCCCAATAAATTGTATGGGATTCATTAGTACACCTGTGGTTGGTTCTATGTGCACATCCTGTGCCAGCGTGCCAAAATATATTTGCTACGTGCCAAAAAAGTGCTTTTTCTAGGTCCTCTTATCTGTTCGCTTTACGCAACCAAGTGACCAAATTCTTATAACGCCCATAACTGCGGCTATTGTCATTCCAATCACTATCTTTGATTGTCAACGGCTTCTTTGTGCCATTGAATTTTACGATAGCTTCGTAAGCATCTGTGTTTGCTATTTTTCTTTCCTCTATAAACAACATTAATGATTTGGCAGTAGGGTATTGCCCTTTAATTCTAAAAAAGTCAAAGAATGCATCTGACACCGCTTGATGCCACGCGCAGTCTGGATTAAAAGGATTGGTTATTATTAGCCGGGATTTTTTTGCCTTATTGTTATCTTTGTGCCCAATATTTATATCAGCTAAAGCAAGTATCTCTCTAGGCACCTTAATGCCATTAGCTAACGCCCAATTTATCCAAGCCTCTTTGCCATGCCCCTTAAATACCAAAGCAGTGCCGTATGTACTATGCGTACCGTATGCATTCCTTTCTTTTTTAGCTAACTGATAGATCTTGCCCTGATCTGTATTACTGAATTCCAGCATTAACCTATATTTTACATTATTATCCCAGTCATCCGGCTCAGAACCTGCAATTAGGGATATTGCAGCATGAAGATCCCATTTATCTTTTTTAAACCAACTCTGGAAGTCTGCTTTTTTAAATTCATAAGGGTTGTAAAGGGCACCAAGCTCATTGCACACTAAGCTTATGTCTAGCTTATAAGAACTTAAGCTGCTCTCGGAAGAAGGGTACATGAAGTTATCTGCTATCGCTAAGACTTCAATCTGCATTTTTGCTATTCTATCTATGGAAGTAAGTGCTGACCTATCTCCTTTAAATGCTAATTCTAAAGCTTTATAATAATCTTGTTTAGCGTGATTAAGTAAGGTTAAAAGCTGCATTTGTTTGTCGAAGAAAATTCTTGATGAAGGTTTTGTGGCATCGAACTTCTTTCTTTCTGTATGCAACTCTATACCCCTAAGATGTCGTCTCTCAAAGCTATTAACTATCTGTAAGGCTTTGCGTTCAATATCATCATTTTCTATAGGTTTCTTCACGCCGCTTCTCCTTTTTTAAAATTAATAACTTCTCCATTCTTCTCCAATGCATCCATATGATCCGCATACCACTGCATCATTTCTCTTCTTTCGGATAAATATTCAGCGTGATTATAGGCCCGACGCACCTTGTTTTCTGACCCATGAGATAGCTGGCGCTCTATTACATCGGAATTAAACCCACGTTCATTGAGCACAGTAGAGGCCGTTGAGCGGAACCCATGTGTTGTTGCTTGGCTGTGATAGCCCATGCGATAAAGCGCGTAGAGCCAAGTGTTTTCGCTTGTGAAGGAAGTTTCAGGCTTAGTACGACTCGGAAAGACGAAGGGTCTAGATCCGTTAAGCTCTTTTAGCTGTGTTAAAATATCGAGAGCCTGACGAGATAATGGCACTATATGCAGCTCCTTCATTTTCATACGTTCGGCAGGTATCCTCCATTCAGCCTTTTCAACCGAGAATTCTTCCCATCTAGCGCCCCGCAACTCAGTAGAACGTACGAAGGTGAGGATTAGTAACTTCAGGCCTAGCTTAGTTTGCAACTCCCCAGTATATGCATCTAATCGAGAAAAGAACTCAGGCAGCTCATCTTCTTTTAAATATGAAAAGTTCTCTTTTTTGCGTGTTTTTAACCCTCCTCGTAAATCAGCGGTAATGTCACGTTCAACTTTTGCAGTTATTACTGCGTACCTAAATATTTGGCCGCAGATTTGTAGTAAGCGATGGGTGAGGTCTAGGGCGTCTCGTTTCTCAACCTCTTTGATAGTAAATAATAACTCATGTGCGGTAATTTTATTGATGGGCTTGCTTCCAAGGGTAGGGAAGATGTCAGCCTCTAGTCTTTTGAGCGTGTATCTGGCATGCCTTGCAGTCCACCCTTCCTTTCTATTGTCTAGCCATTCGCGGGCTATTATTTCAAAGGTGTTTTCGGTTTCTACCCCAAGTTGATGCTTCTTGTCTTTCTTGGCTTGAGAAGGATCTATGCCGTCTCTTATCATTTTACGGGCTTCGGAATGCTTTTCCCTAGCTTCTTTTAGCGAGATCTCTGGATATACCCCTAAGGCTAAAACCTTTTCTTTCCCTCCAAAGTAGTATTTATATCTCCAATACTTGCCGCCATTAGGCTTGATATATAAATATAAACTCTTCTCATCCGCGATTTTATAAGGTTTCTCTTTTGGCTTAGCCGTTCGTGCTAAAATATCTGTAATTGACATGATACCC
>Ga0207699_10001539_pt1 | contig 10933 bp, 11 predicted proteins | sample LARL51metaG_FD_184344 | JGI IMG/M metagenome (GOLD analysis project Ga0207699, IMG submission 184344) | Corn, switchgrass and miscanthus rhizosphere microbial communities from Kellogg Biological Station, Michigan, USA - LAR L5-1 metaG... | ecosystem: Host-associated > Plants > Roots >...
CGCGCGATCAGTCGAGTACTCATGGAGTCACCGTCAGCGCCATGATGATCGGCGTGCCGTAGCTCGCGGCGGTGTCCGTCCAGTCCAACATCATGCGGAGCCGAACGCCGCCCGACCATGAGCTACCGCGCGCGACGGCCTGCGCGCCGACGACGCGTGTCGAGACGATTCCGACGCTGGCGCAACCGGTGGTGATCGATTGATACGGCAGCGAATTGTCCGTGGGCTGCCACATCAGCTTCGACAGCGCCTTGCCGCTGCCAAGGGTCGCCGTTCCAGCACAGATCTCGACGGTCAGAGTGCGCGGCTGGCTGCCACCGCCCACTGTGGAGGCGGTGAAATTGATTGTCGGCCCGTCGATATAGCCGGTGACGTAGTCGGCGAGCGTCGGGTTCGAGAACGTCGCGGTTGATCCGCCGGTAACGGTGAGCGTCGAGACTTCAGATTGCGCCGACGCGGGGGCGGCGAACGTAGTAGACAATCCGACGACGAAGAGCGCCGCCAGCGCGGCGCGCGCAATCACGGAATCTCCAGGTCCACCTGCCCGGCGGCGATCTCGGCTCCGTCGTAATCGAGGAGTGCCAGTAGCACGTATTTGCCCCGCTGGAGTCGCGGAAGCGGTACGCCGAGGCGCCGCGTCGCGCCGGGAAGCGTGGGAAATTCAGCGATGTTGACCTTCGTCACGACTGAGTTGTCGGAACGTCGGACCTCGAGAGTGCCGTGCGTCATCGTTTGCTTGGCACCCGTGTTGTGGTACGTCACGACGACTTGCTTGAGCGACGTGTCGCCCTTGGCCGCCTTGTCGTCACGCGGGGCGATCGCCACGTTCTCGACCTCGGCACCCAGCGGCAAGTCGCGCTCGACGTAGACCTTGACCCCGTAGCGCACGCTGTAGACGAGCGCGGCACCGTTGGAGCCGCGTGGAGGAGGGGGCGTCTCAACGAACAGGATCGTGTAGCAGTTCGTTTGAATCGACGCGGCGCTATCGATCGTGACGCGCACTGTTTGCGTCGATCGTGGACCAAGCTGCAGCACCGACGGAAATACCTTGACGTGGGAACCGCACGACGTCGGCAGCGTGCCGAGGGGATAGTAGCGGTTGTCGCCGCGTTCGTTTCGGTCCCAGTCCTGGGCCACGATCGTGGCTTGACCGGGTGCTGCGGCAGGATTCGCGGCGTGAAACACGTCGCTCACAGTGGTGACGCCGCGCTTGAGGGGAATGTGCAGCTCGAGCTCGTCCACCGAAATCTGGGCGGACGCGCTACTCTGGATCGCGACAAACGCGACGGCGATGAGGGCAGTCGTCCGCCCCCACCGCCGCGCGCAGTCGCTCAAACGACCATTCATCGTTGCGACTCGACGCGTGAAAGTTTACGGCGCGACGAGCGTGAACTTGACGTCGAGGTTGTACGAACCAGGAACGTCAGAGATGAAGTCGTAGGTGGTCTTATAAAAAACGCCGACGCTGGTGCTGCCGGTCGTCGCCGCACCACCCACGATGTCAGCGGGTGTCGTGCTGAGTCCAACGAACGTACCACCCGAGCTGGTCGACCAGGCAACATCGCTGGCCGGTTTGGCGTACGTCGAGCCGGTAAAGGCCGCCGTTACCGCGTTGATCTGCACTCGGTACGCGCGATTCGCCTTGACGACGAACGTCGGACCGGTGGTCGGGATCTGAATCGTGTTCGCCGACGCGAAGTCGGAAATCGCCGTCGGCGCCGCAAGGGTCTGCGACGTTCCGGAGGTGAACCCGGACATCGTCAACGACATCAGCGACGGAACGGTCAACGAGTGGGTCGAGGTAACCGAGCACGAGACCGACGCCGCGGTCGATGCAATGGTACATGTCTGCGCCGCGCTCACGCGGGCCGACACTGCAATCAAACCTGCAACTACGACCAACTTGCGTAACATGTTGTTACTCCGAGGGTTTGGGTTAGCATCATCGCCAGCCGTTATGAGGCCCAACGTCTCCGTGTCGCCCCCGAGCGACAGCGTGACGCAACTTCGGGCAAGCTCGCGCACCCAGGACGTGGGTTATGAATCGAGTCGATCTCGAAACTGGGGCTAAAGTCCCCGAACCCAGCTACCGATACTCCTGATAGCTCCGCCTGTCGTACACGAGCTCGCTTGTAGACGCGTCCCGGCCATCAATGGTCACGGACGCGTCACGAGCACCTGTTCTGTTGTAGGGGACGCCCCCGACTTCGGAGCTTGAGCGGCCGCCCGCAGGCCTGCGGGCGGCATCCGGCGCCGACTTACGGCGCGACGATCGTCAGAATGAGACGAATCGGATCGGCGGAGGGCACGTCGCCGGCGGGCGATCGGGCGAACGCCACTTGGACCGGCTCCCTGTCGTCCGACGGACCACCCGCCGCGTCGATCTGAGCGGGCGTGTCATTGAGCGACGCACGGTGCTCGTCAGTCGCCCAACTCACGGGCGGCGCGTCGGGCGTTGCACTCGCGCGGATGGCTTGATCGATCGGCGCGCGGGCGATCTGCAGCGCGTAGCTCCGATTTGTCTTGACCGCGAGCCCTGCTCGGACGACCGATCCTGACGCCGAAGCTGACCTGTCCGACGACGTCACCGTGACCCCGACGAGTGCCGGAATGCGAACGCTCATATGCACGCTGGTGGTTACTGAGCATGACAGTGGACCGCGTGCCGTCGAGCTAATCGAACAGGTTTGGGCGTAAGCTTTGGCGCTCGTGATCACGAGGCACGCGGCCGTGCCGACGGTCGCGATGATCGCTCGGGTTGGTAACATGGTGCCGCCTCCTTACGTTCGCCGCGACACAGCGCCATCCGGCGCTTGCGGCTCCAAACCAAGTGTCGGAAGGTGCCGCTGGTAGTTGATCCGTTGGCCAAAGGTGGACACCCGTCGGGCCTGGGGGATGGGCGACACTGCCTAGAACGCTAGGCCGACGACAAACCGAGCGGTCAAGTAGGCGTGATCGAGACCGGCCGCATCTCTCGCGTCCGCATTCGCTAGGACGCGCTTTGCCCCGACCCCCGATCCGACGATGAATCGGTGCTGCATGCCGAGCATCCAGTTGTAGTCGAGCAAAAGCCCAATGGTGCCGAAATCCAGACTTCGTCGCGTCACGTCGTTGTTGCGGGTGGTGAAGTGCGTATGGCCGACGCTGACGCCCAGTGAGAAGCCGCGCAGCACAATCTCCGACGGATAGTAGCGGACCTTCGCGTCAACCGTCGAATATCGGTCGTCGCCGAGGCTGGTGTAGGATCCCTGCCCGCCAACGGTGATACCCTGTGCAACACCACTCTCGACCTCGATCGACCCAACGTCGAACGGAATGCCGAGCGGATTCACGGCGATGTACGTGCGATACGGAATTGGAATACGAGCCGGGCCTTGCGATCGTACCGGCGTTGCGGCGACAAGCAGCCCGAAGGCGACGGCAATTAGGCGGACTCTCGATTGTATGATTGGCACGAGAAAAAGGTAGCCGTGCACGCCAAGCCTCGGCACCTGCGCCATCGCTACATTGCTCCTCAGGCCTAGTTAGCTTTTCCTAGGTGCACTACGACGAGCGGACCGTGTTCGCTCGCTCGACACCAAACCGACGTTGATGAATATCGAGATCACACCGAAAAAAACTGACGGACTCGAGCGACTCATCGAGGTTCGCGTTCCGATCGAAACGGTCCGCGACGCCGAAGAGAAGGCGGCGCGACGCTACGCGTCGAGCGTGCGCTTGCCTGGGTTCCGTCCGGGCAAAGCACCGGCGGCAATGGTCAAGAAGCGCTTCAAGGACGCCATTCGCCAGCAGGTCATTGAATCGCTGATTCAGGAAGCGTTTCAGGAAGTCATGAACCGCGAACAGTTCAAGGTCGCATCGCAACCGCACGTGCACGATCTCAAGTTCGAGGATGGTGAGCCGCTCAGCTTCGAGTTGCACGTCGAGGTTCGGCCAGAGATCGAGCTCGCGCGCACGCAAGGCTTTCGGGTTTCTCGAACGCAGGCCGCGGTCAGCGACGAGAATGTACGCGAGCAGGTGGAGCAAATCCGCGAACAGCGCGCGTCGTGGACGCCCGTTGAAGACAAGCCGGCACCCGGCGATATGGTTCGGGTCACGCTCGGCACAGCGGACGAGTCGGGCGACTTCGGCGAGCCTCGTGAGTATCCACTCGTGCTCGGGAGCGGACAGGCCATCCCAGGCGTCGAAGAGTTGATCATGGAGCTCAAGCCGGGCGAGAATGCCGAGCGCGCGGTCCGCTGGCCCGAAGACTTCCCCGACGAATCGCAGCGCGGCAAGACCAAGCTCGTTCGCGTCAACTTGCTCGAGGTCAAGCGGAAAACGCTTCCGACGCTCGACGACGCATTCGCGCGCGAGGCGGGCGACTTCGAGTCGCTCGACGCGTTGATGACCACGGTACGCAAGGATCTCGAGGAACACGCGTCTCGCGAGGCGGACGCCGGCGTCCGCCAACAACTGCTCGACCAGATCGCGTCGGCCAATCCATTCGACATTCCGCCGAGCTGGGTCAACCAGCTGATCGACGGCTACGTCGACGCCTACAAGGTCCCGGAAGAAGATCGAGCGAACTTCCGCGGCGAGTTTCGGCCCGTCGCCGAGCGCCAGGTCCGACGCGACTTGATCATCGACACCATCGCCGAGCGCGAATCGTTGAAGGCGTCCGAGTCCGACATCGACGATCGCGTCTCCGAGGTCGCGAGCAAGCGCGGCGCGGATCCGGGACAGGTCTATGCGTCACTACAAAAGGCAGGACGTCTGCGCGAAATCGAACAGAGCATCACCGAAGAGAAGGTGTTTGCGTGGCTGATGGAACGAAACGAAGTGGGATGAGCCAGCAACCAGCAACCAGTAACCAGCAACCAGCAACCGTCCATGCCGACCATCTATCCTCCGTATGTCATCGAGCGCTCGCCCCGTGGCGAGCGGAGCTACGACATCTTCAGCCGTCTGCTGATGGATCGCATCATCTTCCTCGGCACGCCGGTCAACGACGACGTCGCGAACATCATCATCGCGCAGATGTTGTTTCTCGAGGCGGACAATCCCGATCGCGACATCTTCCTGTACATCAACTCGCCCGGCGGCAGCGTGTCGGCGGGGCTCGCGATCTATGACACCATGCAGTACATGAAGTCGCCGGTGAATACGATCTGCATGGGTCTCGCGGCGAGCATGGGCGCGTTCCTGCTCGCGGCCGGCCGCAAGGGCAAGCGCTCGGCGCTGCCGCATTCGAGAATCATGATTCACCAACCGTCGCAGTCGGGCGGCGGCGGCACAGCGTCGGACATCGAGATTCAAGCGCGGGAGATTCTCTATCTCCGCGCGAAGATGAACGAATTGCTCGCGAAGCACACGGGCCAGCCGACGGAGCGTATCGAGCGCGACACCGATCGTGACCGGTATTTGTCGTCGGAAGAAGCCAAAGAATATGGGCTGGTCGACAGCGTGATCACGCATCGCGGCGAGCTGGTTGAGCCGAGCGCCCTTCAGGCCGTCACGAAGTGATGCAGGGACCCGCAAGGGTGAAAACCTTCACCAGTCTTAGTCGTCTCTTGCTTGACCGCTGCCGGGCCCTTAATTCTCAAGGGTACGCTCCGCTCCGGTCACCCCTACCCGTCGGAGATATCCGCTGGATATCGGCCTCTTGGGCATCCGCGCCACCCGTTGAGTGATTGGTCATGTCGCACGACAAACACCTGCGTTGCTCGTTCTGCGGAAAGTCCAAAGACTCGGTTCGGAAGTTCATCTCCGGTCCGTCGGTCTACATCTGCAACGAGTGCATCGCGCTCTGCAATGAAATCCTCGCCGAGGATGAAGAGCGCGAGGTTGCGGAGGCGATCACTCAGGTTCCGACGCCCCAAGAGATCAAGGACACACTCGATCAGTATGTGATCGGGCAGGAGAAGGCGAAGAAGGCGTTGGCCGTCGCCGTGTACAATCACTACAAGCGCATCAACTCTGCGACGCTTCGCGATGACGACGTCGAGCTCGACAAGTCGAACATCCTGCTCATCGGTCCCACGGGTGTCGGGAAGACGCTGCTCGCTCAAACGCTCGCCCGCATCCTCGACGTCCCTTTCACGATCGCCGACGCGACCACGCTGACCGAAGCCGGCTATGTCGGTGAAGACGTCGAGAACATTCTCGTTCGGCTGCTCCAGGCCGGCGATTTCAATGTCGCCGAATGCGAGCGTGGGATCGTCTACATCGACGAGATCGACAAGATCGCGCGAAAGTCGGAGAACCCGAGCATCACGCGCGACGTGTCGGGCGAGGGCGTACAGCAGGCACTGCTCAAGATTCTCGAAGGGACCGTCGCTTCGGTTCCACCGCAGGGCGGCCGCAAGCACCCGCAGCAGGAATACATCCAGATCAACACGAAGGATATTCTGTTCATCTGCGGCGGCGCCTTTGACGGGTTGGAGAAAATCATTGAAGCCCGAACCGGCCGGCGTCAGATCGGCTTCAGCAAGGTGGCGGACGACGCGAAGACGGCCGTTCAGGCGAAGAATCCATTCAAGGAAGTCGAGCCGGACGATCTGCTCCGCTTTGGATTGATCCCCGAGCTCGTGGGCCGACTTCCGGTCGCCGTCGCCCTCGAGGCGCTCGACGAGGATTCGCTGGTCCGCATCCTCAAGGAGCCCAAGAACGCCCTCACCAAGCAATACGCCAAGCTGTTCGAGCTCGAAGAAGTGAAACTCACCTTCGAGGAGACGGCCCTGCGGGCGATCGCGGGAAAGGCGCTCAAGCGCGGCACCGGCGCTCGCGGTCTGCGCGCCATCCTCGAGGAGCTCCTCACCGAGGTCATGTTCGACCTCCCGACCCGCGAGGACGTCGAAGAGGTGAAGCTCACCGAGAGCTCCGTCCTCAACGGGACGCCACCTCTGCTCGAGATTTCGCCACAGCGGAAGAAGAAGGAAGCGTAACCGCGCTTCGCTCGTACGAGACACGGCCCGCCGATCGCGGGCCGTTTTTCTTGCGATAATCCGAGTCCGCCGCGCTATCTTAGGGACATGGCACCCTCCCCCTCCGCCCCAACCGGCTCTCCGTCCGAGACCGAGATCAAGCGCCCTGCGGTCTTGCCGCTTCGCGACGTTGTGGTGTTCCCCTATGTCGCAATGCCGCTGCTGGTCGGGCGCACGGCGTCGCTCGCCGCAATCGAGGCCGCGGCCAGCGAGGGGGGGACGATCTTCCTTGTCACCCAACGCAGCGCCGACACCGAGGAGCCCGCGGCCGCTGATCTTCACCGCGTTGGCACCGTCGGACGGATCATCCAGGCGACGCGCCAGGCGAACGGTACCGCGCGCATTCTGGTCGAGGGAATCTCCCGGGCACGCGTCACACGATACGTCCCGGCATCCGGATTCTTGCGTGCCGCGATCGCCGACGTCGTCGAGCCTGAGCTCGATGATCCAGAGGCGCTTCACGTTCTGTCACGGCGCGTGCTCGCCCTGTTCGAGGAGTATGTCTCGCTCCACCGACGCATCCCGAACGAGGTCGTGACGCTGGTTCAAGGCGCCGAATCGATCGCGCGCCAAGGGTACGGCATCGCCGCCCATCTCGCCGTCCGCGTCGAGGTTCGCCAATCGCTCCTCGACGCGCCGACGATTCCCAAGTTGTTCGACGCGCTGAGCCAAGTCCTCGTGAGCGAGACGGAGCTGCTCCGCCTCGAGCGGAAGCTCGACGAGGAAGTTCGTGGCTCGCTATTTCAGAACCAGCGCGAGTTCTACCTGCAGGAACAACTCAAAGCGATTCATCGCGAGCTCGGACAGGACGAGAGCGATGACGTCCTCGATCTCGAGCGACAAGTCGAAGCGCGCAAGCTTCCCGAGATCGTTCGCGCGCGTACGCTCCGCGAAGTCCGAAAGCTGCGGCGCATGTCGCCGCTGTCCCCGGAGTCGACCGTCGCGCGAAACTTCGTCGACTGGATTCTCGCGTTGCCGTGGACCGAGCGCACTGACGACGTGCTCGACGTCGCGCACGCACGCAGAGTGCTCGACGAGGATCACTACGGCCTCGAGGAAGTGAAGGACCGGATCCTCGACTACATCGGGGTGTTGTCGCTCGTCGAACGCATGGAGGGCCCAATCCTCTGTCTCGCCGGCCCACCGGGCGTCGGCAAGACATCGCTCGGCCGATCCGTCGCCCGCGCGCTCGGCCGAAAATTCGTTCGCATGTCGCTAGGCGGCGTGCGCGACGAGGCGGAGATACGCGGGCATCGCCGCACATACATCGGGTCGATGCCGGGTCGCGTGATTCAGGCCATGCGTCGAGCGGAAGTGATGAATCCCGTCATTCTGCTCGACGAGATCGATAAGCTCGGACAAGACTATCGTGGCGATCCGGCCGCGGCGTTGCTCGAGGTGCTCGACCCGGAGCAGAACCGCGCCTTCAACGATCACTACCTCGAGGTCGATTACGACTTGTCGCAGGTGCTCTTCCTGACGACCGCGAACTATCTGCCGCAGGTGCCGGAGCCATTGCGCGATCGCATGGAGATCATCCGGCTGGCCGGCTACCTCGACCAGGAGAAGTACGCGATCGCGCGACAATTCCTGGCACCGAAGCAGCTTCGTCTCAACGGACTCGATCCGGCTGACGTCGAGTGGGAGAGCGACGTGATCCCGTCGATCGTTCAGTCGTACACGCGCGAGGCCGGTGTGCGCGAGCTCGAGCGGCGGATCGGTCGCGTCTCGCGAAAGCTGGCGCGACGCCGCGCCGAGTCGACGGAGGCTGCGGCCGCCGGCATCGGCGAGTCGAAGCGCGCCAAGACCGTGCTCCGCGTGGCAGACCTGAAGGAGTTGCTCGGAACTCCGCCATATGAGCCACCGTCGCTTACCTTCGAGCACAAGATCGGCGTCGCGACAGGGTTGGCGTATACCAGCGTCGGCGGTGACGTACTCGAGATCGAGGTGAGCGTCGTCGGGGGTCGCGGGAAGCTGCAACTCACGGGAACGCTCGGCAGCGTCATGAAGGAATCGGCGAACGCCGCGTTGAGCTATGCCCGTGCGCGCGCCGGTATGTTGGGAATCGATCGCGATTTTTACCGCAATCGCGATCTGCATTTGCACATTCCAGCCGGTGCCACGCCGAAGGATGGCCCGTCGGCGGGCATCGCGATCGCAACGGCGATCGTGAGCGCGCTCACGGGCATTCCGATCCGTGGTGACGTGGCGATGACCGGTGAGATCACGCTGCGCGGTCGTGTACTGCCCATCGGCGGCTTGAAGGAAAAGGCCGTCGCGGCACATCGGAACTCGATTCGTCATGTGCTGATCCCACATCAGAATTTCCGGGAGCTCGAGGAGCTGCCGGATGAAGTGCGGTCGGGTCTCACGTTCCACGCGGTCAAAACGATGGATGACGTGCTCGCGTTGGCGCTCGCGCACACCGACTTTGCTGCCGACGTTCCGGCCGTCGCGCCACACTGATCGCCATGACGTCGCACGAGCCATTGGTCATTCGCTCTCTGGAATTCCTCGGGGGCATGGCGAGCGTCGACGGCTGGCGTCCCGAATCAGTGTTGCCCGAAGTCGCGTTCGCGGGACGCTCTAACGTCGGAAAATCCTCGCTGCTCAATCGGCTCGTCCATCGTAAGAAGTTCGCGCGGGTGAGCAACACGCCAGGACGCACGCGCGAGATCAATTTCTTCAAAGTGAACGACGCGTTCGTCTTCGTCGACTTGCCGGGGTACGGCTACGCGCGCGTTTCCAAAGAACAGCGCGCCGAGTGGCGTCCGCTGATCGAGAGCTACCTTCGGCGTAGCCCTCAACTGCGCGGCATCGTCCAGTTGCTCGACGTGCGGCACGATCCGACCAACGACGACACGCTCATGCTCGACTTTCTGAGCGAGATCGGCGTACCAACGATCGTCGTCCTCACGAAGATCGATAAGCTGACAGCGTCGGAACGCCGCAAGCGACTGGCCGAGCTTCCGCTCCGTTTGGGACTCGACGCCGAGCAGGTGATCGCGTTCAGCGCGTCGACCGGTGAAGGCCGGGACGAGCTCGGCGCGGCGATCGAGTCGCTATTGGAGCAGCCGTCGTGGAAGGCCGCGTCATGAAAGGCGTCGTGCCCCCGGCACTCGCGGCAATCGTCGCTGCCTGCGCGAGTGCGCCGACATCCGGCGCCGCGCCGGCACAAACCGCACTGCCGGCGGGCCATGTCGCGAGCGACTCGATGTCAGCGACGCTCATCCCCGCCGGCCTCGGCACGGTGCGACAGGATAGCATCTCGATCGTGCTTCAGCCCGAGGGCGTTCGCGTCACGGCGATTCCGCTGGACGAATCGGTGATCCGCGTACTGGCCTCCGATTCATATCGGTATCTGCACACGACGCTCGAGAACAAACGCCAGCAGATCATGCAGCGCGCGGCGATGCGCGGCGTTCGCGAACCACGCGTGTGGTACGTTCGCTTCTATGGCCTCGCACCCGACGCCCGATTCGTTCCGACCGATCTCACGATCACGTCGGGTGGCCGCGACTATCGACCGTTCGATGTTATTCCACTGACACCCGGATTCGGGACGCAACGCCTCCAGCCGCGAGAACAGCAAGCGGCCCTGCTTCTGTTCGAGGAAGGATTGGACGTCTCGCAACCGCTCGTCGTGGCGATGGGCTCGCAGCGCAACACCGACTGGGAAACGATTCTCCTCAGGACCATCGACCCGGAGCGCGCGGCAATTCGCGCCCGAGCCGCCTCGCATCCGTAACCGCAATCGCACACGTTTTTCGGACGACTATCATGCCTAATCTTCCGCTGCGAAAAATTGCCGAGCGCCCGACGCGCGCGCTGGCCACCGAATGGCTCCAGGGAGTATCGGCCTCGCTCGCCGACGCGCAGACCAATCGGTCCGACCTCTGTCGCCGGACCCTCACCTCGCTGTACTACCCCCAATACTCCGACAACTGGGAGACCGCGGTTACTGACAC
>Ga0207699_10001540_pt1 | contig 10928 bp, 4 predicted proteins | sample LARL51metaG_FD_184344 | JGI IMG/M metagenome (GOLD analysis project Ga0207699, IMG submission 184344) | Corn, switchgrass and miscanthus rhizosphere microbial communities from Kellogg Biological Station, Michigan, USA - LAR L5-1 metaG... | ecosystem: Host-associated > Plants > Roots >...
TAGCCGCGTCGGCCATAAAAGCCATGAAACCACGGGCCCGCGCCGATGAAGATGCCATCAACGAAATAGTCTGGTCCCCAATAGCCATACGGCGCGCAATCGTACGGGTAATAATCGTAATACCCGTAGGTGCAAACAGGAGCTGGCCCGTAAGTTTCATATACCGGCCCGCCTATCCCGACCGCAACCCTGACCTGTGCGTTCGCCTTTCCTGCGGCAAAAAGCAAAACTCCCAACAAAGCAACATACTTTAGATATCGCATAAACGACCTTCCCCTCGGCCTCGCAAAGGAACCTCCGAAACCGATTGCGCGTCGGATGGCTTCCTGGCACTTCGCCCTGGTAAGCCGCCTACAATCAGATGAAACCCGGAACTGGCAAGAAAGTTGCTCGAGCAGCAAGGCCGCTGGCAAATCACACCGTCATCGGCCAAGCTCTTAAGGCGCTGATAATAAGTGACTTGAAGAGCATGAAACGAGGAGTTTCGGCACGTTTTCATGCGCTTGTGGATCATATCGGTCTAGCACCTGCCTATGTAGTGGCAAGCGCGGCATACGTCCGCTGAATGCTGGTACATTCTAAGCTGTGAAGCCCCAGTCCGACAAAATCTTCGCTAACCGCGTTCGCTGGGACCTGCACGAAAATCGGCTAAACCGAGCCCTCATCGACGGCAAAGCCGCGGGCGCTCCGTTTATTGATCTCACGCCATCCAACCCCACGGCCTGCGAATTCACTTACGATCAAGATGGAATTGAAGCGGCGCTCGCGCACCCAAGAATATCCCGTTACGAACCGGACCCCCGTGGTATGAGCAGCGCCCGTCAGGCTGTCAGTGTTTATTACCGCGAACAAGAGATTACTCTAACCGCTGACGACCTGATCCTGACCTCCGGAACCAGCGAGGCTTACTCTTTCCTCTTTCGCTTACTCTGCAATCCCGGTGATGAAGTTCTCATTCCTTCCCCCGGCTATCCGCTGCTTGAATTTCTGGCCGAGCTCTGTGACGTGAAATTGATTCGCTACCCGCTGAATTACGATCATGGATGGCAGATCAATTTTCCAGCACTCTCTGAGGCTGCAACTGAGCGCACGCGCGCTGTAGCCGTCGTACACCCGAACAATCCGACAGGGCATTACACTGCGCGAACCGATCAGCGGAAACTCTCGCGTTTTTGTGCAGAGCGCGGAATCGCCCTGATTGCCGACGAAGTTTTTCTCGATTTCTCGCTGGCAAAAACTCGTGAAACCAGTTTCGCGAGCGCGGACGAAGCCCCGACATTTACCATCAGCGGCATCTCAAAAATCTGCGGCATGCCACAGATGAAGCTAGCCTGGATTGCCGTCAGCGGTCCCGCAGACCAAAAAAAGGAAGCTTTGGCGCGATTGGAAATCATCGCCGACGCGTATTTGTCTGTGGGCACTCCGGTGCAGCTTGCGGCACCTGCGCTGCTCGGGATGCGTCTATCGTTTCATCGCCAAGTCATGCAGCGATTGCAAACCAATTTGCGTGAACTCGACGCGCAGCTGGCAAACCAATCCGCACGCAATCGCCACTCCGCATGTAATCGATTAACCTGCGAAGGTGGATGGTCTGTCGTGCTCCGCGTTCCGGCGTTGCAATCTGACGAGGATCTTGCCATTTCGCTGCTGACGAAAGCGGGTGTGTATGTTCACCCAGGCCACTTTTATGATTTCTCCCAGCCCGGATATGCGGTAATCAGCTTGATCGTTCCCGAAAACGAATTTGCCGAAGGAATTCGCCGTGTGCTGGCCTATTTCGGCTAGCCAGTTGCTCTCGCATTCTCTAGCGAACTTCGTAAGACTCGTCTGCCGTCAAGATTGCTCCAACGACTCTCCGCAGGCTGTCTCACGGCGTGCGGCGCTTTCGATTGCATCACTTCCTGATACGCCGTCTGAAATCTCTCCATTTCAGACTTCGTACCCACGGTGATGCGCACATGCGTTGGCCAGGCAGGCCACGCGCGCCCGATAAAAACGTTGCGCGCCGCCATCGCTGCGATAATTTCTTTGGCCGGCCGCTTGGTATCCAGCATGAAACAATTTGAAACCGACGGAACATAGCTGTAACCCTTGCTATCAAGCCACGCAAAAGTCTCGCCACGAACGGCCGCATTAATGCGCTTGCGCTCCGGAACCACCGACGCATCATCCAGGCTCGCAAGCGCTGCAGCCACCGAGGTTACCGGCAAGCTGTTCCAGCCGCTGAAGCTGGAAACTTTTTCAATCAGGTCAGGTCTTCCGATCGCCAATCCGCAACGCAGCCCAGCCATTCCATAAATTTTCGAAAAGGTACGAAGCACCACCACGTCCTTGTCGACCTTCACTAGATCCAGCGCTGTCGTCGCGTCGGAAAAATGGATGTACGCTTCATCAACCAAAACAATCGAGCCTTTGGGTTTATGTTCCACCAGGTACTCAATATCCGCGTGTGGCGTCAGCGTGCCGGTCGGATTGTTCGGCGTGCACACATAAAACAGCCCCGCATCCGGCGCGGCAGTAATCATCGCCTTCACATCGTGCCCGTAGCTTGCAGTGAGCAAAGTCTTAACCACTCGCGCGCCAGAAATTTTCGAGGCGTGCATTCCTGCCTCGTATCCGGGGTCCGCTGTGACGTAACTCTTTGCTGGCGAAGTAAATGCCAGCACCGAAAAATGCAGCGGCTCACCTGAACCCGGAAACGCCCGCACATATTCCGGCTTCAATCCTTCCTGGGCCGCAAACCGTTTTGCCAGATCTTCAGTCAGCCAGAAACTGTACCGTCCCGAATCGCCGGTGATCTCCGCAATCGCTTCGCGCGCCACCGAGCATGGGCCGAGCGGATTTTCGTTGGCGTCAATGATCACCGCATCTTTCGGAAATGGTCCGCGAGGAAGGGAAGCGCCGCGAGCGGCAACAGCAAAAACCGATTCACCAAGAATTCCTGAAGCCAGCGCCGCTGATCCGCCAGCTCCAAGTTGCAGAAACGTACGTCGCGATTTGAATCCACTCCTACATCGTGTAGCACTCTTCATGATTCATCTCCAGACTTCGGCTCACAACCGTACCAGCAAACTTGGCAAAACGAAACGCTACCGGCAAGCGCTAAGCACTCGCCGGTAGCATCCTACCCGAAACAGCTGCATCAGAAGATAATCTTCAACGCCAACTGCATGTTGAACGCTTCTCCGGGCCCAAGGCCGGGAGCGCCGTTGTAGTCGCCGATCGTATCGGCAGTGATACCAAGCCCGCTTCCATTGGTTCCGCTCGGCGGCGCCAGGTTAACGCGATTGAAGAGATTGAACATCTCGACTCGGAATTGCGTACCGATGCGTTCCGTGATCTTCGTATTCTTCACAACGGAGAAATCCACCGACGCATAGCCCGGTCCATAGAAAGCGTTGCGACCGCTATTTCCATATGTTCCGGGAGCAGGATCGGCAAAGGCGGTCGGATTCAGCCATGTCACGCCGCTCTTATGGAACGCGTGCGACACGCCGGCAAAAGGATCGCCGATCAAATCGGCACGTTGTACCCCTTCGCCCGTCCCGCTCGTGTCGTTTGATGAAAATACCGTGAAGGGCTGCCCGGTGTGGAATGAAAGCAAACTGCTCAGCTGCCATCCGTTCGACAACGGTCTCAGCCGCGTAGCGTTCGGCAGGTCATAGTTGAGCTGAGCCGTAAAATTGTGGCGGGTGTCGTAGTCCATGCTTGCGTAGTCGCCCTTTAAATTGAAGCTATCCTGCGCAAGCGTGCCGCGATACTGCGTCATATCGTCGAGTCCGTGTGCCCAGGTGTAGGCGAATTGGCTCGTGAACCGGTGCCATTCACGTATCTTCAGCACCGTCTGCAAAGAGTTGTAGTTCGAATTGCCATTGGTCCGCAGCTCGTTGATCACGCCGAAATCCGGAAATTGCGAGAACAATGGCCGCGCCGCTTGCTGTGCCGCACTGGACGCGTACACACCCGGCGCTGGCTGGTTGATGTCGGCCGTGGTCAGCAAGCGATGCGCTGCGCTGCCCACATACCCGACCTGCAAAAGAAGCGACCTGCCAAGGCTTTTCTCGATGTTCAAGTTGTAGTTGTAATTGTAAGGCGTGCGGAAATTTTGGCTGACGGAAAAGATGTTGTAAACCTGTGCGCAACCGCTGCCGGTCACGCAAGCTGTCGTCGAGGGATTGAAAACCGGCACACCGGACGCGAGCGTGAAGGCGTTCGCCGGAATCGTTTGCACCGGCGTCGGGCCTGCGGGGTTGCCTTCCAGCCCGTTCGGCGCGCCGTTCGCTGGACGATTGTCGAGGAACGGATTCAAATTCGGCGTATCGAAATACACGCCGAAGCCCCCGCGCACGACCAGATCGCCCCTTTGTCCAAGCTTGTACGCAAATCCAACGCGAGGCGAGAAATTGCGGAAGTCCTTTGGATAAACACTGCCAATACCAGCGCCCTGGAACACCAGGCCGCCCTTGCTGGGCACAAATACAGACAGGTCCTTTTTGTCGTCGCCGATCGGGCCTTCATAGTCCCACCGCAAACCATAATTCAAGGTCAGCTTCGGAGACATTTGCCAGGTATCTTGCGCGAACAAGGCAAAGGTCTTGACGAAGACCAGACGAGTCGGGTTGCCGACCGCGATACTGGAACGGCTCACATCGCCGGCGAGAAAATCAGCAAGAGCCAGAACGTTGCTATCGGCGTTAGGATCTCCCGCCCAAGGGCCCTGGGAACCATCGAAAACAAAATTACCCAGAGCATGGCGGTGATAAAACTCTTCTAATTGCGCTCTGCGAAATTCGCCGCCGAATCGAAACTGATGTTTTCCCACGGTGTACGACAGGACGTCGGTGAGATGCCCTGTGATATCTTCGCGCCCTTCCGGCGGCGTCAGCCCGATAGGATCGAAGCCCGTAATCGCAATGTTTGGAGCGCCGGCCAAATTGAATCCGTCGTACAGGTTGAGCCCGTAACTGGTTAGATCGGAATTTGCATTGAAGTCGCTGAAGATTTGCCGGAAATAGTTTACGCCTGCAAGCAATTGGTTCGACAGCCGTGGAGATAAAGTCGAGTTCCACGCTGCTGCATAGTTCGAGACGTGGATCGGTGCTACTTCGTAATAATCTTTTATTTGCGATCCGACCGGAGCGACCTGATTTCCCTGACCGATGAAATAGTGAAACGAAAATGTATTCCTGTCGTTAATTTTGAAATCCAATTTTGCCAGTCCGTTGTAGCTATATCCGTATTCCGGATCGGGGCTGGAGTAATTATCTGGAACTGCCGCTCCATTCAGCGCATAGCTGGGCCACAGATTTGCCATCAGGTTAGCGCTGACGGGATTCTCCGCAACGTTGAATTTGGCCAGCTCCTGTAGCGCTGCCGCTTGATATGCCATCGAAGGTTCTGTACCTCTTCCCGGTTGTCCAATCACGAAGCGTTGTTTCTCGAATGTCGTGAAGAAAAACAGCCGGTCCTTCAGCAGTGGGCCGCCAAAAGAAAACCCATACTGGTTATTGCGATTTTCTTTCTTTGTGTCGGAAAACGGTGCCGCCGCCGCGAACGCTTCATTGCGGATGTATTCATAAGCTGAACCATGAAAACTGTTTCCGCCGGACCTGAGCGCCAGATCGACGGTTCCGCCCGGATTACGGCCTGATTCCGGTGCCGCCTGCGTTTGCACGGAGAACTGATCGATGGAATCGATTGGCAACACGATTCCCGCGATTCCCAATACGCCGCCTTGATTCACCGCGGGCACGTTATGCCACAAATCGTTGTTGTCCACGCCGTCGATCTGCCAATTCACTTGATTGGCGCGCGTGCCGTTTAACGAGCCGAAGCCGCCGGCCGAATATCCACCAAATCCCGGCGCCACACTGATCAATTGCGTAAAGTCCCGGCCGTTCAATGGGATCGACTGTAAATCGCTGCCGGTCACTAAAGTAGTTTGCGTCGCGGTCGTGGTGTCCAGCGTCAATGCCGCCGCGGAAACTTCCACGGTGGTCGATTGCTGCGATATCTTCAGTCCCGCAGTAAGCGTGTAAATTGCGCCTTGCGCCACCAGAATGTTGTCCACTTCCAAAGTAGGAAATCCGTTCGCAACGACGCTTACCTTGTAGGTGCCAACCGGCAGATCCTGAAATACGAATTGTCCGTCTGATGTGGTCTCCGACGCGTAATCAATTGACGTCGCTTTATTTGTCGCTTTGACGTGCGCTCCCGGCACCACCGCGCCCGAAGGATCCGTCACCGTGCCGTTGATCGCTCCACGAAAAGTCTGTGCATTGGCTGGAATGATTAGAAATAGAACCAATAAAACCACCACGAGCAATTGCTTCATTTTTATTTCCTCTCAAACACGAATTTGGCAGACACCGTGGGATGTTTCGTGAAGCGCTGCACCGCGCTCAACGTTGACGTGCTCCGTGTCTAGGCACACAAGTGCGCGTCAGGGCTTTTTGCCCTTTGCACTCTGCGTCCTTTGCATCACCCAAAAGTTTTCTGGAACGTTCCACCGGGAGTAGGGCGAAACGTTCCAGTTTTTAACTAAGGGAGAGCCTAAAGGCCAATTTGGCCACCACAAGTTTCACGGAGAGTATGTGGCGCGGCGCTTACTGTCCAACGCAATTTTTGTATGGAATCAATTCGATTGCCGCGGAAGCGGCATAATTCCACATTTGCGCAAACTAAAGTTTTTATAAATTAGTTTTTAACGTAGAGAACAAATGTGCGGAACAAAAGTGAATTAGCCGTGGAGCTCGCGTTCCGCTGCTTTTCCGTCGCCCGCAACCAGATTGCGCACCACCGCATACAGCAGCGGAATAAAAACCAGGTTGAGCGTGGTCGCTGCGATCATTCCGCCGAACACAGTTGTGCCCACGGAGATGCGCCCTGCTTTGCCGGCGCCAGTCGCCAGTACCAACGGCACAACGCCCAGAATAAACGCGAGAGACGTCATCAAAATTGGTCGCAGCCTGATGCGCGCCGCTTCGATTGCCGCGTCTTCGATGGAACTTCCTTTCGCACGCAACTGTTCGGCGAATTCAACAATCAGAATCGCGTTCTTGCTCGATAATCCGATCAGCATCACCAGGCCGATCTGGCAATACACATTATTTTCCAGCCCGCGCAGTTCCAGCGCGCCGACTGCGCCCAGCAACGCCACTGGAACCGCCAGCAGCACAATGAACGGGAGCACAAAACTTTCATATTGCGCCGCCAGCGTCAGGTACACAAACACCAGTCCGAGCCCAAACAAGATCAACGCTTTGCCGCCTGACTCGATTTCTTCCAGTGAAAGCCCGCTCCACTCGTACGTCATTCCGTTCGGCAAAGTTTTTTTCGCCAGCGCTTCCATATCCGCGATCGCCTGGCCCGAACTTCTTCCGGGCACACCCGCTCCGCTGATTTCCGCCGAACGGAACAAATTGTAATGGCTGATCACTTGCGGATTCGCGGTCTGCTCAACTTTTGTGAAGTTATCGAGAGAAATTAGCTTGCCGGTATCCGATCTCAAGTAATATTGCCCAATATCTTTCGGACTCGAGCGATACCGTCCTTCGGACTGCACATACACGCGATACGAGCGGTTATTAAAATCGAAATCGTTCACGTAGACCGATCCCATGTAAACCTGCAGCGCAGCCGTAATCTGCGTAAACGGAACTTGCAGGCTCTTGGCTTTTTGGCGGTCGATCTGCACCAGGTATTGCGGATCGTTCGAGGTAAAGCTTGTAAACAATCCGGTCAGCGTTCCGCTCGTGTTGCCTTGTCCAATCAATGCGTAAGCGGTGTTCGCTATTTGCTGCACCGAGTTGCGTCCCAGATCCTCGACCTCAAACGTAAAGCCCCCGAAATTTCCCAACCCTTGCACCGCGGGAGGATTAAACGGAATTGCCAGCGCCCCCTGAACTCCAGATAACGGACCTCGCATCCGCGCCAGCAGCGCCGCGGCGGAATGCTCATCGCCTTTTCTTTTGTCAAACGATGTCAGCGGCACGAACACAATCGCGCGGTTCGACGCATTTCCCGTGAATCCAAAACCGACAACCGAAAATGTTCCTTCTACGTCCGGCAATTTCAAAACTGTTTTTTCGATTTGCGTGCAGATGTTTGCCGTGTACTCCAGTGACGCGCCTTGCGGCGATTGTACGATCACCATCACGTATCCCTGATCGTCTTCGGGAATAAACGCCATTGGCACGCGAGAATAAATGAAATAAGTAAGGCCCAGCGTCGCCAAAAACGCGATCACCGCTAGCACCCGCCACTGCAGAACGCGTTGCACCGTTCGGCGATAGCCTTCGGTGCCTTTTTCCACGCCTTTATTGAACCAGCGGAAGAAGAATCCCTTTGCCCGTTCGCGATGTGTCCCCAAAAAAATTGCGGAAAGCGCCGGAGTCAGCGTCAGCGCGTTAAACGCGGATATCGTCACGGAAAACGCAATGGTCAACGCGAATTGCCGAAACAAAATTCCCGTTGTACCCGGGAAAAGCGCTACCGGAACGAATACGGCCACCAACACCAGCGACGTCGCGATTACCGCGCCCGCCACTTCCTTCATTGCCGCGGATGCCGCCATATGCGGCTCACTGATCCCCTCGGTAATATGCCGCTCCACGTTTTCGATCACCACGATGGCATCATCCACGACCAGTCCCGTGGCCAGCGTAATTCCGAATAGCGTCAGCGTATTAATGGAAAACCCAAGCGCCTTTACGAAAATAAATGTCCCAACCAGTGAAACGGGAATGGTGATCGCGGGAATCAGCGTGCTGCGCCAATCCTGCAGGAAAACATAAATGACGATGATCACCAGAAGGATCGCTTCGGCCAGCGTCTGCATCACGTCGCGGATCGATTCGCCGATCACTGTCGTGGTGTCGAACGCCACGGCAACTTTCAAGCCGGGAGGAAAATTCTTCGACAACCGCACCAGCTCGGCTTTTGCGGCCTTGTCCACGTCCAATGCATTCGCGCCGGGAAGTTGCGTCACTCCCATGCCCACCGCGTCATGTCCGTTGAATCTCAGCAGCGAACCGTAGTCTTCCGCGCCGAGTTCTGATCGTCCAATGTCTCTCAAACGCACCAGCGTCCCATCAGCGCCAGTTTTCAAGATGATGTTGTCAAACTCGGAGGGCTCAGACAGCCGCCCGACCGCTCGAACGCTCACCTGATACGCCTGGCCCGCTGGTGAAGGAGGCTGCCCAATCTGTCCCGCTGCAACCTGTACGTTTTGTTCCTGCAGCGCACTAACGACTATCGACGCCGTCAATCCACGCTGCGCAAGTTTTGCCGGATCGAGCCACAACCGCATCGCGTACTTGCGCTCACCGAAAATAATCACGTCGCCCACGCCGGGCACACGCTTCAACGCATCCTTGATGTACACATCGATGTAGTTGCTTAGAAATAAGCTGTCGTACTGTCCGTTTTCGGAGTAAACGCCTCCGCCAAAAACGAATCCGCTAGTCTGTTTGGTAATAATGACGCCCGTGTTTTTAACTTCATTCGGAAGCCGCGCCAGCGCCTGATTCACCCTGTTCTGCACGTCCACTGATGCCAGGTCGACATCTCGACTGACGTCGAACACCACATTGATCTGACTGGTGCCGTAATTCGTGCTGGAGGATGAAATATATTTCATCCCTTGCACTCCGTTGATCGATTGCTCCAGCGGAATCGTCACCGCTGATTCCACCGTCTGCGCGTTCGCTCCGATGTAGTTGCTGGTCACAATCACTTGCGGCGGCGCAAGGTCCGGCAGCTCCGCAACGGGCAGCGTTGGGATGGCAATCGCGCCCGCCAGCACAATCAGCAGCGCGCAGACCGTTGCGAATACGGGACGCTGGATGAAAAAATCAACAAACACTCAGGCGCTCCCTTGCAACCAGGTTGGAATCGATGACAGTCATGTTTAGAGGGTATCTACTGCGACGCCGCAACCGTATCCTTTGCGGCGCCTTGCGCGTTTTGGGAGGACGCTGCCTGCTCGCTAACCGGCGCCCCGTCCTGCAAAAATTGCGTTCCGGACACGATCAGGTGATCGCCGGGCTTGATGCCTTCCAGCACTTCCACATCGTTGCCCACGTTGTCGCCGATTCTCACCATCTTTTGCCGCGCCACGGTGCCTTTGCCCGTGTTTTCAGTTACGAACGCAAAATATTGTCCGTTGATGCGCGTAACGTTCAGGAAGGGAATCGTCGCTCCCTCGCGTTGGCCCCATTTTATTTGTGCTCTCAATTGCTGCGATACGCGTAGCCGGGCTTGCGCGTTGGCATTCGGTACCGCCGCCTTCGCCAGCACCGTTTGCGTTTCCGGATCGACCTGCGGCGAAACGAACGTGATCTTCGTGCTCGTCAGCAGTTCGCCGGCTTCGTTCAGCAGCTGTACCGGCAAACCCACTTTCAATCTTGGTGAATGCTCTACTGGAACATAGATATATGCTTCAAGCGCGCCCGGCTCATCGACCGTGGTCAGCAACGTAGTCACTGCCACCCGGTCCCCAACGCGTACAGGAATATCGCCAACGATGCCGTTCATCGGCGCGCTGACTCCGTAATAATGCAGTTCCGCTTTTTGCGTGTTGACTTGTTCTTCCAGCGATTTCAGCTGCGCCACCGCCGCCTCATAACTCGATTGCGCCGAATCGTATTCCGCTTTGCTGATCACTCCCGCTTCGGACAGTCTCTTGGCACGTTCGTAGGAAACTTTCGCCAGTTGCACGTTGGCCGCTTGGGCCACGCGCGCGGCTTCCTGGCTGCTCACTGCTGCCTGCTGTTTCAATGGATCGATTTGCAGCAGTTGCTGGCCCGCTCTTATGCGGTCGCCGGATTTTACGAAAATTCTCGTGATCTGTCCTTCCACTTGCGGATTAATGTTCGCCGAATGCCGGGATTTCATTACCGAAAGATATTGCGTCGTGTCTGGGATGG
>Ga0207699_10001542_pt1 | contig 10924 bp, 6 predicted proteins | sample LARL51metaG_FD_184344 | JGI IMG/M metagenome (GOLD analysis project Ga0207699, IMG submission 184344) | Corn, switchgrass and miscanthus rhizosphere microbial communities from Kellogg Biological Station, Michigan, USA - LAR L5-1 metaG... | ecosystem: Host-associated > Plants > Roots >...
ACAGATCGCCTTCGTAGCGGGCCCAGCCTTGCACGAGCGCATCTGGCTCACTGGAATTTTCGGTGAGTCGCCACACGAATTGCTGGGCGAAGATGGCGATCTGTTCGGCACGATCAGTTGGTCTCCGGACGGTCGCAAGATCGCCTTCACCACTGCGAGATTCACCTACGGATACGGTACCAAGGGAACGATTGCTGTGGCTGATGTCAGTGATACATCGCGATCTGGCGGAAGTGTTCGCCCAATCGGTATCGAAAGCGTTAGCGGACTTCATGGCCCGATGGTATGGGCTCCGGACGGACGCATCATTTACACGCTGGAAGAATTACGGCCGCGCCAGCAGGATTCAAACCTCTGGTCGATTCGCCTGAATTCGCAACTTAAGCCCGATGGTGCTCCCGTCCGCCTTACGAATGATCAAGGATATGTATTCACCGTGAGCGTGTCAGGCGACAGCAAGCGCATCGCGTATGTGAAAGGAGTTCCACAGCCCGACGTCTATATTGCGAGACTCGAGAATTCCGGCGCAATCACCGAGCCTCAGCGTCTCACGCTCGACGACCGTCAGGACCTCCCTTACGACTGGACCACCGACAATAAATCCGTGATCTTCACCTCCGATCGGACCGGCTCTTTTAGCATCTACAAGCAGTCCATTGATCAGACGATGCCAGACTTGCTGATGTCAGCGAATCAGCAGTTGATGGGCCCCCGGCTGAGTCCCGATGGAACGCATCTTCTTTACCTGCTGAATCCCAGCTGGGGCGATCCAAATTTTGAAGTGCCTTTGATGAGCATGCCGCTCGCCGGTGGGCCTTCCCGGCAAATCGCCAAGGCCAAGTGGATAACCAACCTCCAATGTGCTCGTGCACCTGCCACCACCTGCATCTACAGCGTGATCAGCGACGCCGGGCTGACCTTCTTCCGATTTGATCCGGACCGGGAAGGGGGCACGCAGTTTCTCCAGATCAAAGACGAACTCGCGCAGGCCTATAACTGGAGTTTCTCCCCGGATGGAAAGACCCTGGCCATCGCCAAAGGAAAGTGGGGAGGCGACGAACCGCGCATCCGCCTTGTTTCCCTGGATGGAGGTCCGGATCGATGGCTTTCGATTCAGGGGTGGCAAGGACTCTCGTCGATCGATTGGGCAGCCGACAGCAAGAGCATCTGGGCCCCAACTACGGGTGATAAGGAAAACGCTCTGTTGCGAATTGATCTTCAGGGAAACGCCACGGTGGCCTGGCGGCCAAAGGGCGTCAACGTAAGCTGGGCCATTCCCTCCCGGGACGGAAAATTGTTGGCGCTCCACGTCAACAGCAGCAGCGCCAACGTCTGGATGCTGGAACACTGATGCCCTTGTAGGGACGGGCGCCTTCGCCCGTCCCGCGAGCAAGCGAGCGTTGACTTAACGTCTTAGGGCGCCGGAGTCGTATCGTCCAGGGAAGTCGGTTTCCCTGCGTAACCCTGTGATCTCTGTGGTGAATGCCTTTGTCCATCCAAAAGAAAAGCCGGGAGACGTAGCCTCCCGGCGATGAAATTTAGAACAGTTTTAGAACGCCCAACGCAACGAGAACTGAATCAAACGCGGGTTCCCGTTCGTCTGAATGATCTTGCCAAATGGCCCGTCAGGAATTCCGGCGGTTTCGACATCGGTTACGGACGGATTCCCGAAGTTCGTGTGGTTCCAGAGATTGAAGAAATCGGCTGCAAAGCGCAGATCATTCCGCTCTCCAATTTTGAAATGCTTCAGGAACGACACGTCCCAGTTTTGCTGGAAAGGCCCGTGATAGATGTTGCGTCCCAGGTCGCCGAACCCGGTAACGCAGAAGTTCGGATCGGAGGCACAGTCGGTTGGATCCGTCAGCGGCGCTGGTGCAAACGCCGCTGGATTCAGATAGCCATTGGCTACCCTATTACGCACGCTTCCGCTGGAGAGTCCGCTCGACACAGTCGCTCCCGGAGCAAGGCTTGCGCCCAGCAAAGGAGTGCTGCCCGCGCCCAGAAAGGCAGTTCCTGCGCCGGAATCGAAGATCGAGAATGGCAATCCGTTCTGGAAGATGGTTACACCGCTGACCTGCCAACCTCCTAGCGCGGCGCGTTTTGCGCCCGTGCTGTGTTGGAAGAATGGCAAGTCATAGGCATAGCTGACCGACAGGCGGTGCGGCCGATTGAAGTCAGAAATGCCGCGCGATGCGTTGATGTTGCTCTGATCGTTATACGCTGTGTTGAACGCGGTGTTTCCTGTCGAAGTGGCGTCAATGTTCTTGGAGAACGTGTACGCCGCCTGGAAGTAGCTCCGCGCCCACCGACGCGACAGCGTTGCCTGCAGCGCGTGATAAATCGAGTACGCGTCATTGGCGAAAAGCTGATACCCGCTGTAGCCATTGAGTCCGGGAGTTGGCGTGCGTGCAATGGCGTTGGCAAAAGTATTGGTCGTAATTGTGTACGAATTGCCGACATCATCAGTCACAGTCAGAGGATGCTTCGTAGCGTCTACAGATTGGATGGCATCGCGAGTCTCGCGCAAATGAATGCCGCGTGTGCCAACGTAGCCAACTTCGGCCACCCAACTCTTCCCGAATTCGCGTTGCAACGTCAGATTCCACTGTTGTGTGTTGGGCACGCGGAAATGCCGCGGCACCTCGAGAACGAAGAGGTTCTGCGTGGAATTCACGCCAGGTCCTGTGCATCCGCCATACGTGGCCGCGCCGTTGGTGTCGGGGAAGCTGGTCAACTGCGCCAGGCAGGGAAGCCAGGCTCCAGATAGTTGCCCGGCCGGCGGCACCGCATTGGCGTTCAGCGACGGAGTGTCGTTGAAGAAATTGGTCAGGTTATATCCCGGTGTGGTTCCGAAGAACACAATCGGAATAAACGGAGACTGGAAGCTCAACTGGTCGACCGCTCCCACGTCCTCACGAACGTAGTAGATTCCATATCCGCCGCGAAGCGTCGTGTTGTGATGCCCGAATACATCCCACGCGAAGCCCAAGCGCGGACCCCATCCGGTTGACACACTGTTCTTAAACGTCGATCCCGATGCATTGCCCGTCAATCCGCTAACGCCCAGTTTGTTTACGCAAGTGGGGTAGATAAATGGATAGTTGCCGGAATTCGTCAGGTCCGATTCGATATTGCCGATGTGGCACTGACCGTCCGTCCACGCTCCAAAGAACTCCGTTCGCAGGCCTGCATTGATGGTCAGGTTCGAAGTCGCTTTCCAGTCATCTTGTATAAACAGCGCCGAGTTGCTTTGCCGGTATGCGTGGTTGTAAACGCCGCCGCCGCCGAAGCTGAACGCCGGGGTCCCGCCGACAAAGTTCCCGAAATCTGAAACCGGATCAGTATTGACAAAAAACAACTGGCCGTTGAATACCTGCGGGAACTTCTTGTCGAGACGCACACGCGTGTACTGTCCGCCAAATGTCAGTGTGTGCGATCCGCGAACCCAGCTCAGGTTATCTACGATATTGTAATTGTTCTGCGACTGTGCCTGGTTTGCCTGCGGAGTCGGTCCGAACTGGAATCCCGAGGCCAGGAACGTGAACTTGTAGATGCTTTGGGTAAGGTTGCTCGTCGGCCGCGTAATGCCTGCGTCGTCGACGGTCACGGGATCAATGTTGTTAGCGGTGTTGTTGATGTGAATCAGCCCGAAGCGCAAGTCATTGACCAGTCGCGGCGAGAACACGTGTGTTTCGGAAATGATGAAAACACGGTCGTGAATGGGCAATTGGTAAGGGAAATTCAGGTCCGAAGAGGCTGCGGCCGCGCCCAGAGACGCTTGCAGGCCGCCTGCACCGAACGGAATGTTCTGCTCCGAGTCTGAGAAAAAGAAACGTGCTGCCAGCGAGTCGCGCGAATCGCGGAATTCTTTATCCCAGTTGGCCGTGAACTGGTCATCCACGAACTTTCCCGGTTTACTGACAGTGAACTGAACCGGGGTCCCAGGTGTCGTGCTGGCAGGTTCGGCCGGTAGCGGGAAAAGATATCCGCCAGCCGGTCCCCCAAACTGGTCACTCTGAAAAGCCAAGAGATTCACAGCCACGGGATCCGCTGACGCCACTCCAAAATCGGTCGCAAGAGTGCCGGCATTCGCCGCTCCGCGGTCGCTCAGCGGGACGTACGGAATGAACGTGCTGATCAGAGTTCCAGGAGAGTCTCCGCTTCGTTGCCGGGACCCCTGATAATTCAGAAAGAAGAATCCCAACTTTCCATTCGGACTCACCGGGCCGCCCAGACTGCCGCCGAAAATGTTTTGCTGGATCACCGGGCGTGGAGATCCAGTCTGCTTCAGGAAATACTCGTTCGCATTGAGAACCGTATTGCGGAAGAACTCATACACGTCGCCGTGCAGCGTGCTTGTTCCCGTCTTCAAGATCGCATTGATGTTGCCGCCGCCGTTTCGTCCCTGGCTGGCGTCATACAGAGACGTCTGCACCTTGAATTCGTTCACGACATCCGGATTCGGCAGCGGAGTGTTCGTCAATTCGGCGACGTTATAGTCCGTGACGCTGATGCCTTCGATCAGATAGTTATTGTTATCTTCGCGTTGTCCATTTACCTGGATGCGGACATCGCCTCGACCCAACTGCGTTGCCTTGTTCAATTCGCTCTGCGCGCCCGTCGATAGAGTCAGCAACTGCTGAAAGTTCTGCGTTGCAAGCGGCAGCGCACGGATCGTCGTACTCTCAATCGCCTGCCCGGTCGTGGCGTCGCTGGTATCGACTGTCTGTACTTCTGCCTGTACCTCGATCTTCTGCTGAACCTGCTGCGTGGTGAGCTTGACACTCAGGCGCGTGGTTTCGGTGACGCGCACCACGACCTCAGAGATTTTGGCGTCCGCGAATCCCGAAGAGTGGATTCCCACGCGATATGTTCCCACTGGCAACAGAACCGCGGTAAACGCGCCATCTGGCCCGGTCTGCACGGTCCGTTCCAGCACACCCGTATCCTGGTTTGTAATCTGAATATCAGCGTTGGCTACCACCGCTCCGCTGGGATCGAGCACCGTGCCCGTAATGGCCCCAGTTGCACCTCCCTGTGCAAATGCCGCAAGCGTCAATGCCAGCACGGCGACACTGATGCAGATGAACCTGATCGACGAACCCACCATGGTTTAATCCCCCATCTTCCTGCTGCTAATCGAAATTGTTTACCGAAGATTCACGCAAGATTCACAAATGGAAAGCATCAACAACAAATGACAGCCCTTGCCTCGGCAGGGACAGGCGTGGTCCGCATCCGATCGCCGCGTCCAATAGAGATAGGTGCATCTGCCATAAGCAATATGAAAACAGTTCTGTCTGTTGATACCTTCGTGGGATGGGAGAAGCTTACTCAAATACGGCGCCGTTTTTCAAGGAAAGAACGTAAACCAAGGTAACAATCCAGTTTCCACAGGATTGTGTAGGGGCGGGCCCATTGGTCCGCCCCGCGAACCTGAGCGTAGCGAAGGGGAGCGTGCTCGACGGGATGAGAATAAGACCTGCAGTGGTGGCTACCGCTACATCGCGCTTCATCTAGTGCGCTTTGTAGCACCGCGGACGAATGTGTCCGCGGCTACACGTTCGAACCTAACGTGGCGACATTCGCGCCGCCCTGAACCGTTGCGGAAGCCAACCTGGCTCACGGATGTGCTCGTCGTGCAATCGCCGAGTGCGCGCTGAGAGGATTGCTGCGCGCCCAAGGTAGCCGACCACTTTCTGCACGTCGTCGCGCTCCACCACGGGCAATCGGCCGATATCGCGATGAAGCATTTTTGCGGTTGCTTCCGAAACCAATTCGTCCGGATAGGTCACCACCATCTTTGTGCTGCCCGCTTGTTCCACGGTGGTCACGCCGGCCGGGTCGTCAGCGAGTGCGCGCAGAATATCGCCACGGGTAACAATTCCAGTCAGCTTGCCGGCATTGTCCAGAATCAGAAGCGCCTCATATCGCGCCACCGCAGGATCATGCCGAGCAATTCTCTCTGCAACTTCTCCAACCTTGGTGCCAGCCGGAATAACCGGTGGCTCCTTTACCATGGTCTCGGCGACCAGCGTCTGGCTGAGGACGTCTGCCTCGTAGTCCTGATGCACCCGCAATCCCCTTCGCGCTAGTTTCTCCGTCATGATCGAACTGCGCGGCATGAACAACATCGCGATTCCGTCAGCAATCACCGCGACCAGCATCAACGGGAGCACGGAGTTGTAATCGCGCGTGATCTCGAAAGCGAAAATGATGAATGAAAATGTTGCGCGCGACGCCGCGCCGAATACCGCCCCCATCGCAACCAGCGCGAAAGCTCCAGGCGACAAGTGAGCGCTGGGGAAAACGCGATTGCCAATCAGCGCGAACAGCCCGCCCATCGCGGCGCTCCACATGAAAGTCGGAGCCAGCAGACCGCCGGATGTGCCCGATCCGAGTGAGATCACCAGTGCGGCGAACTTCGCCACCATCACGATCAGCAATATCTTCCAGGCCAACTCGCCATTCAGAATGGCGCCAATCGTTTCATAGCCAACACCGAACACGCGCGGCACGAAATAGCCGATAATTCCCAATCCCAGTGCGCCAATGGCAGGCCACCAGAGTTCGTCCACTGGAAGCCGTTCAAACGTATCTTCCACCCAGTAGAGCACCTTGCTCAGGAAAACGGCCGCTAGTCCGCAGAGTGGCCCCAACAGAATGTAGAAAGGCAGAGCGTGGGGAATTCCGAAATCCATCTGAGCCACTTGAAACATCGGCCCCGGCCCCAATAATTGCATATGTACAGCTGTGGCCAGCGTACTTGCAATGACCAGCGGAATAAATGATCGCGACTTGAATTCGAATAGCAGGAGTTCAATGGCCAGGATGACTCCGGCAATCGGAGTATTAAACGTCGCCGACATTCCGGCAGCCGCTCCACAAGCCAGCAGAACTTTCCGTTCCGAGGCGGTCGTATGCAGCAGCTGTCCAACCAGCGAACCGAGCGCCCCGCCCGTTTGAATAATCGGGCCTTCTGCGCCAAACGGGCCGCCCGTACCAATTGCGATCGCGGCAGAAATTGGCTTGAGCAAAGCCACTTTCGGTTCGATGCGGCTGCGATTGACCAGAACCGCTTCCATCGCCTCCGGAATGCCGTGCCCCTTGATCTTGGAACTGCCGTACTTTGCCATGACGCCGACAATCAGTCCGCCAACCACCGGGACCGCGATTACCCATGCCCCCAGATGATGCGAACCTACGCTTCGAAACGTCGTCGTCCATTCGTGAAAAAAGAAGAGGTTGGTAAAAAGTCCAATGAGCTTGTACAGCAGGTATGCCACAATTCCCGCCAGCAGTCCGATTCCCACTGCCAGAAATGAAATGAGGACGATGCGATATTCTGCCTGCGCTGAAGGTGTCAGAGGAGAAATCCCTGAAGCCCCCAGCGGTTCGCTCATCACGGTTTGGGTAGCCTGCTTGTGATTGTTGTCCATAGATTGTCTAACCTATCTCCGAACGAGAACCTTATGCTCCAGTCCGCTTGAATCGAGTGGCTCCAATTGGGTCCGTGGAGCGCATAGAGAGCGGCCCTGATAGCCCTGCTAAGAAGATCTTGGAACCGGCGGGCCTCAGCCGCCATCGGCTTTCTTCCCCGCCATCACTCTTCGCAACGCCGCCACCAGCTCCGGGGCAGCCTCCTGCAACTCTTCGTGATGGTGCAGCGCCAACTCCGCCAAGACCTTTTCACCCTTTGCCGTCAGTTGCAGCAGCACTTCCCGGCGGTCGTTCGTCGCCCGCTCGCGGTGCACATATCCGCCCGCTTCGAGGCGGTTGATCAATTCCACGGCGCTGTGATGCTGAATCTGCATCCGGTTCGCAACGTCGCGAATCCGCGGACGCAAATCGTCGGGCATCCCCTTGATCGATAGCATCAGCTGATACTGCCCACGCTCCAGCCCGGCTTTTTCCACTGCCCGATCACTAAAGTGGAGAAATCTTCGGATCTGGAACCGGAACTCCGCCAATGCCTGGTAATCCGCCAGCGTAAGCTTCTTCATGCCGACGATTCTATCGTGCTCCGATAGTCTTTACTTATTATATCGTGATACGATATACATGAGAAATCAATGCCGCGAACAACCGCGGCCGCCAAGGGCGTTGGCCGCGGAAGCGCCCCACTTCCCGTAACAAAGTCAGCACGGGAAGTGGGACTATTTTTTGTGTCCCTGTGGTGAGAGATTTCCCGCCTTTTCCGCCGCTAGCCGACCGTGCGCAACTCCATTTAGAATCCTCTGTCCACATCGGACAGGAGCCCGACCGTGATCCCGCGCTATACCCGGCCTGAGATGGCCCGCATTTGGAGCGATGAGAACCGCTTCCGTACCTGGCTCGCTGTCGAAGTCGCCGCCACCGAAACACTTGCTGAAGCCGGTCTAGTCCCCAAAGATGCCGCCAGGGCGATCAAGGAACGCGCCGATTTCCGTGTCGAGCGGATCCATGAAATCGAAGCCGAAGTCCGGCACGACGTCATCGCCTTCACGACGGCCGTTGCCGAAATCGTAGGCCCGCACGCGCGCTGGTTTCACTACGGGCTGACCTCGAACGATGTTGTCGATACTGCCCAGGCGCTTCTGATACGGCAGGCGTCTCAAGTCATCGCGCAGGACCTACATCGTCTCGCCGAAGTGCTGGAGCGACGTGCCTGGGAATTCAAAGACACACCTATGATCGGACGGACTCATGGTGTTCACGCCGAGCCGATCACTTTCGGATTCAAAATCGCGAACTGGTACTCCGAAACACAGCGCAATATCGCGCGCTTCATGGCTGCCGCCGAAGATATGCGTGTCGGCAAGTTTTCAGGAGCCGTCGGGATCTTCGCGCACCTTACTCCGGAACTCGAGGAGAAGATGTGCGCACGCCTCGGATTGAAAGCGGCCGCCGTTTCTTCACAGGTGATTCAGCGCGATCGGCACGCGAACTATCTTGCAACCCTGGCCGTGATCGCTTCGACGCTCGACAAGATTGCGACTGAAATCCGTCATCTGCAGCGCACCGAAGTTCGCGAGGCCGAAGAATACTTCAGTGAAAAGCAGAAGGGATCTTCCGCCATGCCGCACAAGCGCAATCCTGTCACCTGCGAACAGATCAGTGGCCTGGCCCGGGTGGTTCGTTCGAACGCCCAAGCCGGTTTTGAGAATGTCGCACTTTGGCACGAGCGCGATATCTCGCACTCCTCTGTGGAGCGCGTGATCCTGCCTGATTCCACTACTCTCGCCGATTATCTGTTGACCAAGACCTCCAATATCGTCGACACGATGTTCGTTTACCCGGAGCGGATGCGAGCCAATCTGGAATCGACGCATGGTCTCATCTTCAGCGGACAGTTGCTGCTCGATCTCGTCGAACACGGCATGACTCGCGAAGATGCTTACCGCCTCGTCCAGGGTCACGCCATGCGCTCTTGGAAAGAAGGACTGAACTTTCATGACGAGATCCTTGCCGACAAGGAGATCACCTCGAAGGTGCCGCGCAAGCAGATCGAGTACGCTTTCGACTTGCCGCGTCAACTCAAAAACGTGGACAAGATATTCGCCCGCGTGTTCGGCAGCAAAATCTGGAGCACGCAAACGAAAGCAAAAAAGCCAAAAAAGAGAAGATGAACGCGTAGGGACAGGCGCCTCGGCCTGCCCCTGAAGTCGAAGAAATCTCCCGCGATAGCGAAGCCGAGCGCGCCGGTGACGAACTGCTGCAGGAAACTCCCTAATGTCACGACGGTAGGAAAGCGGCCTCCGAAGCGACTTTTCAGCCGTTTCATCTACGCCGAAAACCATTCATTTGCCTCCAGAATCGAACCCCAAGGAGGTACGGAGTAATGCCAACATTGACGAAGGGAAAGGTAGCAATTGCCTTCTTGGGATTTTGCCTCGGCTCGTTCACGCTGGCACGGGCACAGGATGAAAAGAGCACGGCCGACGACTCGGAATTGTCGCGCGCAACCGAAACGGTGCAGCACATCACCAGCGCGGCGCCCGATAAGGGAGTTCCAAAAGACGTACTCGAGGGAGCGAAGTGCGTCGCTGTGATTCCAAAATTGGTGAAAGGTGCATTCGTAGTCGGAGGCGAGCACGGAAGCGGCGTCGCGACCTGCCGTACGGCAAACAACAGCTGGAGCGCGCCGGCACCGTTTTCCGTGTCCGGTGTGAGCTGGGGCCCGCAAATCGGCGGGAAGAGCACCGATCTCATGATGTTCATCATGAATGAAGAAGGGATGAACGGATTGATGAAGGGTCACGTGAAACTGGGCGCCGACGTTTCCGCGGCGGCAGGTCCAGTAGGACGCTCGGCCTCGGCGGAAGCCGGCTACAAAGCTGGCATTCTGACTTATTCCAGTAGCAAGGGCGCGTTTATCGGAGCGTCATTGAACGGCGCTGAATTGCAACAGGATCACAAGGCGACCAAGTCCTGGTTCGGCAGTGATGTTCCATTCAGCGACATTCTCAAAGGACAGGCACCCATGCCAAATATCGCTCCGGCTCGCGATTTTGTGAACGCAGTTCAGAACGCAAAAGAAACCGCACAGACTCGCTAAACAGTAAGGTCAAGGCAGTCCCGCTTGCGTCTGCTAGCGGGATTGCCAGTTTGATTCTGATTTCTGAACTTCGTTATGTTCCTGTAAGAACACATCGTCATCACGATTGCAGGCACACGATTACGTCATGACAACTAAGAAAACAAACAGCGGATCGCGCGCCCTTTATCTTGCATCCTGTTGAGTTCACCACAACAAAGGCGTACTCCGCCCGACGACTGAAAGGAATGAAGTTGATTCCTTGACGATTTAGAGCTCGGACTTTTGTTTGGAGCGAAAGCCTGATGCTGCCCGGCGGCATTCCTCGCTCGTGTAGCGGCGTATCATGCGGTCTGAGGCGTCCACCTCAGTAACCTCGCCGCCGCGTCCCGCTTCTTGCAGGACTTT
>Ga0207699_10001543_pt1 | contig 10916 bp, 9 predicted proteins | sample LARL51metaG_FD_184344 | JGI IMG/M metagenome (GOLD analysis project Ga0207699, IMG submission 184344) | Corn, switchgrass and miscanthus rhizosphere microbial communities from Kellogg Biological Station, Michigan, USA - LAR L5-1 metaG... | ecosystem: Host-associated > Plants > Roots >...
CGGCTCCTCAACGATTCCGGGCGCGTCTGGACGGTGCGCGTCGACGCGATGAGCGGCGCGATCAGCTGACGCGCGCGCAGACGGGAGGTCAGGCATGCGCGTTCTGGTGGTGGAAGACGAGGCGACACTGCGCGATACCCTGCGCACCCGCCTCGCCGACGCCGGATTTACCGTCGATGTGGCGCGTGACGGCAATGAGGGATTGTTTGCCGGCCAGGAATACCCGCTCGACGTGGCCATCATCGACCTCGGGCTGCCGATACTGTCGGGCCTGGAGGTGATCCGTCGCCTGCGCGCCGCCCACAAGACGTTTCCCATATTGATTCTCACCGCACGCGACAACTGGCAGGACAAGGTCGAGGGCCTGCAGGCCGGCGCCGATGACTACGTGGCGAAGCCGTTTCATTTCGAGGAGGTGCTGGCGCGCCTGCAGGCGCTGCTGCGCCGCGCCGGCGGTTGGGCCACGCCGCAGCTGAAGTGCGGGCCGATCGTGCTCGACACACGTGCCCAGACCATCCAGGTGCAGGGCGCGCCGGTAGAGCTCACCACTTTCGAGTACCGCATCCTCGAGCACCTGATGCTGCGCGCGGGTGACGTCATCTCCAAGACCGAGCTCACCGAGCGCCTCTATGACCAGGACTTCGAGCGCGACAGCAATGTCATCGAAGTGCTGGTCGGCCGGCTGCGACGCAAGCTCGATCCGCAGGATCAGCTGCATCCCATCGAGACTCTGCGCGGCCGCGGCTACCGCTTCGCACTCCCCCGCGACGACGCGTCTTCCTGAGCGGCAGCACCGCCGCCGTGCATTCGCTTAGTCGGCGCCTGCTGGTCTCGGTGTCCGTACCCCTGGCGCTGTTCTTCGGCGTCATGATGTGGGTGCTCGACTCGGGTTTTCGCGCGCTGTCCGAGCGCTCGCTGCAGGAGCTGCTCGACTCGCAGATGGTGTCGCTGATCGCCTCGGCGGAGCCACAACCCGACGGCAGCTATGCGCCGACCCCGCAGACCCTCGATCCGCGGCTGGCCACCCCGCGCTCGGGCTTCTACGCCGAGATCCGCTCGCAGCAGCACCTGTGGCGCTCGCCGTCCACGGTTGGTCTCAAGGCGGACTTCGGCGCGCTGCTGACGCACGGTGAGCGCAACCTGGTGTACGCGACCTTCGGCCACGAGGGCGTGGCGATCGAGAACCGCGCCATCCAGTTCGACGACGATCCGAGCGGCGCCAACGCCCTGACGTTCAGCGTGGCAGTCAACCTCTCTCCCTACGAGGAGCAGCTGTGGGACTTCCGCCAGCAGCTGTTCGGCTGGTTCGTCGGCCTCATGGTGCTGCTACTGCTGACGCTGGCCGCGCTGCTGCGCTGGGTGCTGGCGCCGCTGCGGCGCATGGAGCGCGAGATCCGTGCCGTGGAGGAGGGTCGCAACGACTCCCTGAGCCGCGGCTACCCGCGCGAGCTGTCGGGCGTGGCGACCAACCTCAACGCGCTGCTGGTCGGGGAGCGCAAGCGTGTCACGCGCTACCGCGACACGCTCGGCAATCTCGCCCATAGCCTGAAGACGCCGCTCGCGGTCATGCGCTCGAGCCTGCCCGGTGGCGGCGCCGACGCGCCGCTCGGTGCCGAGATCGACCGCATGCGCGACATCATCGAGCACCAGCTCAAGCGCGCCGCCGCCTCGGGCGGGGCGCTGCTCGGCCAGGCGCCGGTGGAGGTGGCGCAGGTGGCCGCCGATCTGCGCGGCGCGCTGCTGCGCGTCTACGCCGACAAGGACCTCGCCATCGAGCTGGCGGTGGCTCCGACGGCGCAGTTCGTCGGCGATCGGGGCGATCTCGTGGAGCTGCTCGGCAACCTGCTCGATAACGCCTGCAAGTGGTGCCGCAGCCGCGTGCGGCTCAGCGCCGTCGCCGACGCTGCCGCCGGGCCGCGCGAGCGGCTGAGCCTCGTGATCGAGGACGACGGCCCGGGCATCTCGGCCGAGGATCGCGCCCGCGTGCTGCGACGCGGGGAGCGGGCCGACGAGAGCGTGCCCGGCCACGGGCTCGGGCTCGCCATGGTGCACGACACCGTCGACCTGTACGGCGGCCGCCTCGCCATCGACACCTCGGCGATGGGCGGGGCGCGCTTCTCGCTGCGCCTGCCCGGCCTCTAGACCTTGAACTCGATGCCCTGTGCGAGTGGCAGCGCGCGGCTCCAGTTGACCGTGTTGGTCTGGCGGCGCATGTAGGCCTTCCAGGCATCCGAGCCGGATTCGCGTCCGCCGCCGGTGTCCTTCTCGCCGCCAAACGCACCGCCGATCTCCGCGCCCGAGGTGCCGAGATTGATGTTGGCGATGCCGCAGTCACTGCCGGCGGCCGACAGGAAGGCCTCGGCGTTCTGCAGCCGGTCGGTGAACAGCGCCGAGGACAGACCGTGCGCGGAGGCGTTCTGTGCCGCGATCGCCGCGCCGAGTGAGGCGACGGGGATCAGATACAGGATCGGCGCGAAGGTCTCGGTCTGCACGATCGGCCAGTCGTTGTCCGCGCGCACGATGGTCGGCTCGACGAAGTTGCCCGGCTGCTTGAGCACGTGGCCGCCGTAGAGGATCTCGCCGCCCGCCTCGCGCGCCTTGCCGACGGCCGCCTCGTAGCGCCCGACCGCCTGGGGATCGATCAGCGGACCCATGAGGGTGCCGTTCGCGAGCGGGTCGCCGATGCGCACCTGCCCGTAGGCGTGTACCAGGCGCTTCTCGAGCTCGGCCGCGATTGCCTGGTGGGCGAACACGCGCCGCGTGCTCGTGCAGCGCTGCCCCGCGGTGCCGACCGCCCCGAACACGATGGCCGGCACGGCCAGGTCGAGGTTGGCGGTCTCATCGACGATCACGGCGTTGTTGCCACCGAGCTCGAGCAGGCTCTTGCCGAGGCGTGCGGCGACACGCTCGCCGACGCGGCGGCCGACCTCGGTCGAGCCGGTGAACGACACCAGCGCCACGCGCCGGTCATCGACGAAACGCGTGGCGAGCTCCGTGCCGCCGTCGATGAACAGCTGGAACACGGCCGGCAGCTTCTGGCTCTCCAGCACCTTGTTGCACAGGTGCTGCACGGCGAGCGCGGTGAGGGGAGTCTTGGGCGAGGGCTTCCACACGCAGGCGTTGCCGCAGATCGTGCCGAGGAAGGCGTTCCACGACCACACCGCCACCGGGAAGTTGAACGCCGAGATGATGCCGACCACGCCGAGCGGATGCCACTGCTCGCTCATGCGATGCTGCGGCCGCTCGGAGTGCATGGTGAGGCCGTACAGCATGCGCGACTGGCCGACGGCGAAGTCGGCGATGTCGATCATTTCCTGCACCTCGCCCAGGCCCTCGGCGAGGATCTTGCCGTTCTCGAGCGAGACCAGGGTGCCGAGGTCGTCCTTGTGGCGCCGCAACTCCTCGGCGAGCAGGCGCACGAGCTCGCCACGCTTGGGAGCGGGCACCTCGCGCCACGCCGCCGCCGCCGTCAGCGCCGCGGTGATGACGTGCTCGTAGTCCTCGGCGGTGGCCGGGCGTACCTGCGCCAGCAGCGCGCCGTTGGCGGGATTGCGCACGTTGATGAGCGCGGCGCCGGTCGCGTTCGACCAGCCGCGCGTGCCGGACCAGGCGCCGGGATTGAGTGGGCCGAGGCCCAGGCGTCTCAGCAGTGCATCGGTGTCCATGTTCATCCGTTGGCCGCTTTCTTGCGGCGCTGGTGACCGGTCTTGCCCGCAACCACGACTTCGCCCGAGACGTGCTTGGTACCGCCCGGCGCGTAGTAGCGCCCGAAACGGTTGGCGAGGATGTCGGTGAGGCGGAACTGCTCCTGGGCCACGAACCCGTGGTACTTGCCGGGGTGCTCGAGCACCAGGTCGACCACCGCGGTGATGCCGGCGGCGGTCGTGACCTGGATGGCGGACCAGAGCCGGCCCGCGATCACCTGCGGGTAGACCTTGTTGACGTAGTTCTCTTCGCGCAGCTGGCCGTCCTGCGTGCCGGTGACGGCGGCGTAGACGATCACGACGTCCTGCAGCGTCTGCGGCACGGCATTCTCGAGCACGCGCTTGAGGGTCGCGCGATCGTGGTTGAGCTTCAGGTCGTTCATGAGCAGTCGCATCTGCTCGCAGTGCCCCGGGTAGCGGATGGTCTTGTAGTTCATCGACTCGATGTGCGCCCCGTGGGTCTCGGCGAGCGAGCCGAGTCCGCCCGAGGTGTTGAAGGCCTCGTAGCGCATGCCGTCGATCTCGATCTCCTCGAGCCCCTCGAGCGGGGCGACCTCGACGAGGCGTCCGTCGCTCACCGCCTGGCACGGGTTGCCGTACTCGTTGATCAGGCCCTCGGTGGACCAGGTGAGCGAGTACTTGAGCACGTTGTTCGGATGCTGCGGCAGGGCCCCGACACGCAGCTTCACCGCGCGCAGCGTGTCGAAGTGCGTGATCAGCTCGGCCGCGGCGATGCTGATGAAGCCGGGCGCCAGGCCGCACTGCGGCACGAAGGCGCGGCTGGCGCTGGCGGCGATGGCGCGCACGCTGCGGGTGACCTCGACGTCCTCGGTGAGGTCGAAGTAGTGGGTCTGGGCCCGGCGCGCCGCTTCCGCGACGCCGGTGTTGCAGTAGAAGGGGAGGCTGGAGATGACTGCGTCGACCGGGTGCTCGCTGAGGTGCTTGGCGAGGGCCGCCGACTGGGTCGCATCCAGGGCGAGGGCGCTTAAGGTGGTGCCGCCGTGGGCGCGCACCACCGAGTCTGCGGCGGCGCCGTCGACGTCCGCCAGCTGGACCCGATAACTGCCCGATTCCGCTAGTAATCCGGAGATCAATGCGCCGATCTTGCCGGCGCCGAGAATCAATACGCGGTGCATACGCCCCCACATGAAAAGTGGCGCATTCTGCCTTCGCCGCGCGTTCCGCGCCAGTTGCCCGGCGCGGTGCCCCCGGCGGCCCTGCGGCGGGCGGTTTGCGTGCTAGGATCAATGACATGCGAGCGCCCGAGACCACCTCCTGGCACAGCGCCAGCTGGCAAGCCAAGCCGGCCCAGCAGCAGCCCGTCTACCAGGACGGGCGCACCCTCGAGCGCATCGTGGCCGAGATCTCGCGCCTGCCGCCGATTGTGGTGTCTTGGGAGGTGGAGGCGCTGCGCGCACGCCTGGCGGCGGCGCAGCGCGGCGAGGCGTTCCTGCTGCAGGGCGGGGACTGCGCCGAGGTGTTCGCCGACTGTGAGTCCGACACCATCGCCAAGAAGCTCAAGATCCTCCTGCAGATGAGCCTCGTGCTGCTGCACGGGCTGAAGAAACCCATCATCCGGGTCGGGCGCATGGCCGGGCAGTACGCCAAGCCACGCTCGACCGACACCGAGACGCGCGCCGGAGTGACGCTGCCGAGCTACCGCGGTGACCTCGTCAACCGCCCCGAGTTCAGCGCCGACGCGCGCGCCGCGGACCCGGAGCTGCTGCTGCGCGGCTACGAGCGCGCCGCGCTCACCCTGAACTTCGTGCGCGCGCTCGTCGACGGCGGCTTCGCCGACCTGCACCACCCGGAGTACTGGGATCTGGGGTTCGTGCACCAGGCGCCTCTCAAGGAGCAGTACCAGCGCATCGTCAAGTCGATCGGCGACGCCCTCGACTTCTTCGAAGGCATGAGCGGGCATCCGGTGCACGAGGCGACGCTGGTGGACTTTTACGCCAGCCACGAGGGCCTGCATCTGCTGTACGAGCAGGCCCAGACGCGCTTCATCCCGCGGCAGAACCGCTGGTACAACCTCTCCACCCACATGCCCTGGATCGGCATGCGCACCGCAGCCCTCGACGGCGCGCACGTCGAGTACTTCCGCGGCATTTCCAATCCCATCGGCGTCAAGGTCGGCTCGGCCATGGATGCGGCCTGGCTGCAGGGACTGGTGACGACCCTCAACCCGCAGAGTCAGCCCGGGCGGCTGACGCTTATCCATCGCTTCGGCGCCAAGGATGTGGCGGCAGCGCTGCCGAAGGCCATCGAGGCGGTACGCCAGACCGGCCAGTCGGTGCTGTGGGTGTGCGATCCGATGCACGGCAACACCGAGACCACGACCGGCGGACTCAAGACGCGCCGCTTCGAGAACATCCTCAAGGAGCTCGATCTGGCGTTCCGCATCCACGCCGAGATGGGCTCGTACCTCGGCGGCGTGCACATCGAGCTCACCGGCGAGGATGTCACCGAGTGCACCGGCGGAGCGCGCGGGCTCACCGACCAGGACCTGCAGCGCGCCTACCGCTCGAGCGTCGACCCGCGGCTGAATCACGAGCAGGCGCTCGAGCTCGCCATGCTGATCGCCGAGCGCAGCCAGTTCCGCCGCGCCGACAGGCGTCCCGGCGCCGCCGCGCCCTGAAACCCGCCATGCAGTATCTGCACATCACCGTTCCTGCCGCGGGGGAGCGGATCCGGATCAATGCCGACGGCACACTGGCGGTGCCCGACCAGCCGATCATTCCCTTCATCGAGGGCGATGGCATCGGCGTAGACGTGACCCCGGCCATGCAGCGGGTGCTGGATGCCGCGGTCGAGCGCGCCTACGGCGCGCGGCGCCGCGTGCGCTGGATGGAAGTGTATTCGGGCGAGAAGGCCAACGCCCGCTACGGCCAGTGGTTCCCGGACGAGACGCTGGCGGCGCTGCGCGAGTTCGTGGTGTCCATCAAAGGCCCGCTCGGCACGCCGGTGGGCGGCGGCCTGCGCTCGCTGAACGTCGCCATGCGCCAGAGCCTCGACCTCTACGCCTGCGTGCGTCCGATCCGCTACTTCCCCGGGGTCGCCAGCCCCATGGCGGATGCGAGCCTGACCGACATGGTGGTGTTCCGCGAGAACACCGAGGACATCTATGCCGGCATCGAGTGGCCGGCCGGCTCCGCCGAAGTGCACAAGCTCATCGCCTTCCTGCAGCAGCAGCTGGCGGTCAGCGCCATCCGCTTCCCCGACAGCTCCGCCATCGGTATCAAGCCGGTATCGAAGCAGGGCAGCCAGCGCCTGATCCGCAAGGCCATTCGCTATGCCATCGAGCAGGAGCGCGTCTCGGTGACGCTGGTGCACAAGGGCAACATCATGAAGTTCACGGAGGGCGCGTTCCGCAACTGGGGCTACGAGCTGGCGCGCGAGGAGTTCGGGGCCAAGCCGATCGGCGCCGGCCCGTGGCTGTCATTTGCCAGCCCCGTGTCGGGGCGCGAGATCGTCATCAAGGACGTGATCGCCGACAACTTCCTGCAGCAGGTGCTGCTGCGGCCCGAGGAGTACGACGTCATCGCCACGCTCAATCTGAACGGCGACTATGTCTCCGACGCGCTCGCCGCGCAGGTCGGCGGCATCGGTATCGCGCCCGGCGGCAACATCGGCGACGGCCTGGCGGTGTTCGAGGCCACCCACGGCACCGCGCCGGGCTTTGCCGGCAAGGATCGCGTCAACCCCGGCTCGCTCATCCTGTCGGCGGAGATGATGCTGCGCTACCTCGGCTGGCACGAAGCGGCCGATCTCATCATCAAGGGTGTGACGCGCACCATCGCCCACAAGGAACTCACCTACGACCTGGCGCGCCTGCGCGAGGCCATCAAGCACTCCAAGCGTGAGCTGGCCGCGCGTCGCAACGTCGAGGAAGACCTGCAGCGCTTGATCCCCGGTGCGACTCTCATGACCACTTCCGGCTTTGCCGGCGCCGTCATTCGGCACATGGATGACTGAGGCCTACGACCGCGACTGCACGCGCTGCCCGCGCCTCGCGGCGTTTCTGCGCCAGACGCGTCACGAGAACCCGGACTACTGGGCGCGGCCGGTGCCCTCCTTCGGCGCCGCGCAGCCGCGGCTGCTGATCGTGGGGCTCGCCCCGGGCATGCACGGCGCGAATCGCACCGGGCGGCCATTCACGGGCGACCACGCCGGGATCCTGCTGTACGGCACCCTGTACGAGGCCGGACTTGCGACCGCTCCCACCTCGCAGTCGGCACAGGACGCGCTGCAGCTGCTCAATACTCGCATCGCCAACGCCGTCAAATGCGTGCCACCGCAGAACAAGCCGCTGCCGGCGGAGATCCGCGCCTGCAATGCCTATCTGGCCGAGGAGCTGCGGCAGCTCGAGGGCGTGCGGGTGCTGCTGGCGCTCGGGCGCGTGGCGCACGAGGCGGTGCTGATGGCGCGCGGCCTGGCGCGCGGGCGCTACCCGTTCGGTCACGGACGCGAGTACGCCCTGACCGCGACGCAGCACCTGATCGACTCGTATCATTGCAGCCGCTACAACACCGCCACCCGGCGCCTCACCGCTGAGATGTTCCGCGCGGTCGTGGCGCGCGCCTGCGAGCTTGCCGGCCTCGCGGCGCCGCGCTCGCAGGACTGAAACGCATGTTCGACTACAAGGAATACATCGCAGCGCTGCCCCGGCGTCCCGGGGTGTACCGCATGTACGGTGCCGACCAGGAGCTGCTGTACGTCGGCAAGGCGCGCAGCCTCAAGGATCGCGTCGGCCACTACTTCCTCGCCAGCAATGTCGACCCCAAGGTGCAGGCCCTGGTGGCGCAGGTGAGCGCCATCGAAGTCACGGTCACCAACTCCGAGACCGAGGCGCTGCTGCTCGAGTACAACCTCATCAAGGCGCACCGCCCGCGCTTCAACATCGTCCTCAAGGACGACAAGAGCTTTCCCTACATCCAGCTGTGCGACCAGCACCGCTTTCCGCGGCTGGCCTTCTACCGCGGGCCGCGCGCGGCCGGCACGCGTTACTTCGGCCCATTCCCCAACGCCGGCGCGGTGCGCGACACGCTCAACCAGCTGCAGAAGCTGTTCCGCATCCGTAACTGCCGCGACAGCTTCTTCGCCAACCGCAGCCGCCCGTGCCTGCAGCACCAGATCGGCCGCTGCTCGGCGCCGTGCGTGGGCCTCATCAGCCGCGAGGCCTACGCGCAGGACATGGCCTCCGCCGTCAAGGTCCTCGAAGGCCGCAGCGAGGAGGTGACCGCCGAGCTGCAGACCGCCATGGAGGCCGCCGCGGGCAGGCTCGAGTTCGAGCGCGCGGCGCAGATCCGCGACCAGCTGGCGGCACTGCAGCGCGTCCAGTCGCAGCAGTTCATGACCGCCGAGGGCGAGCGCGACGTGGACGTGTTCGCGATCGTCGGCGAGGTCGGCGAGTTCGCGGTCAGTGTCATGCTGGTGCGCGGCGGGCGCAATCTCGGTACCACGACCTACTTTCCGCGCGCGATGCTGGCCGAGCCGCACGAGGCGCTCACCTCGTTCATCATGCAGTACTACACCGGTACCGACGTCCCGCCCGAGGTGCTCGTCGGCAGCCGCCTCGAGGAGATGGCGGCGCTCGCCGAGGCGCTCGGCAGCCGCAGCGGCCACGCCGTCGGGGTGCGCCAGCCGGCGCGCGGGCTCGCGGCGCGCTGGGTGGAGCTGACGCGCGACAATGCCGCACAGGCGTTGCGCATGCGCTTCCAGCAGAAGGCCGGCATGGACGAGATGCTCGCGGATCTGGCCGCCGAGCTCGACCTGCCCGAGCCGCCTGCGAGGCTCGAGTGCTTCGACATCAGTCACACCGGCGGGGAGGGCACGGTGGCCTCGTGCGTGGTGTTCGGCCCCGACGGGGCGCTCAAGAAGGAGTACCGCCGCTTCAATATTACCGGTGTCACCCCGGGGGATGACTACGCGGCGCTGCGCCAGGCGCTCGAGCGCCGCTACAAACACGTGCGTGCCGGCGAGGTGCCGGCGCCTGACGTGCTGCTCATCGACGGAGGCGCCGGCCAGATCAGCCAGGTGCACGAGGTGCTGGCCGAGCTCGGCTTCGGCGACCTGACGCTGGTGGGGGTCGCCAAGGGCCCGGACCGGCGGCCGGGACAGGAGCGGCTGATCGTGTACGGGGCCTCAGTGCCGGTCGTGCCCGAGGCGCACGCGCCGGCCGCGCGACTCATCCAGCGCATCCGTGACGAGGCGCACCGCTTCGCCATCACCGGGCATCGCCGGCGCCGCGCGCGGCGCTACAACGAATCGGTGCTGGAGGCGGTGCCGGGGCTGGGGCCGGCCAAGCGCCGCGCGCTGCTCAAGCACTTCGGCGGCCTGCAGGGTGTGATGCGTGCCGGCGTGGCCGATCTCACCCAGGTCAACGGAATCGGCGCGGCGCTGGCGCGAAGTCTCTATGATCACCTGCACCCCGGCTCGTAGGCGCAGGCGATGCCCTGGAATCTGCCCAACTCGCTCACCTGGACGCGGATCGCGGCGATCCCGTTGATCGTGGTCCTGTTCTACATGCCGTATCCGTGGGCGGATCCGGCAGCCGGGCTGCTGTTCGCCGCCGCCGGCGTCACCGATTCGCTCGATGGCTACTTCGCACGCCGCCTCGGGCAGATCTCGCGCCTGGGAGCGTTTCTCGATCCGGTGGCCGACAAGCTCATCGTGGCCGTGGCACTGGTGCTGCTGGTCAGCAAGGACACCCGCGCCCTGATCGTCCTGACTGCCGCCGTCATTATCGGCCGTGAGATCACCATTTCGGCGCTGCGCGAGTGGATGGCCGAGATCGGGGCGCGGCGCAAGGTCGCCGTCTCGCAGCTCGGCAAGTACAAGACCATCCTGCAGATCGTCGGCCTGTCGCTGATGCTGTATCGCGTGCCGCTGTTCGGACTGCCGACCTACAACCCCGGTGTGGTGCTCACCGAGGTCGCCGCGGCCGCGACGCTCGTCTCAATGCTCGCATACCTGCGCGCCGCGTGGCCTGAACTAACGCGTTAGGAATGACGGCTAACCATCTGGAAAGAATGGGGTTACTCTTCGTGGGGCGAGCCCGGTGCCGGGCCGGGCTCGCCTTGACTTCCCGGGGGGTGTACATAGAATCACGCGCTCTCTCGAGGATGCGGGCTTAGCTCAGTTGGTAGAGCGGTACCTTGCCAAGGTACAGGTCGACGGTTCGAACCCGTTAGCGCGCTCCATCTCCCCGAT
>Ga0207699_10001546_pt1 | contig 10906 bp, 10 predicted proteins | sample LARL51metaG_FD_184344 | JGI IMG/M metagenome (GOLD analysis project Ga0207699, IMG submission 184344) | Corn, switchgrass and miscanthus rhizosphere microbial communities from Kellogg Biological Station, Michigan, USA - LAR L5-1 metaG... | ecosystem: Host-associated > Plants > Roots >...
GCGCGCACAGCAGATCCTGCTGGCCGAGCTGGATGCCGTGCTCCGGCCGCATGGGCTGACCTTCGCCCGGTATGAGGCACTGGTGCTGCTGACGTTCAGCCGCCGGGGCGCGCTGCCGATGCGGGTGATCGGCGAGCGGCTGATGGTCCACCCGACCAGCGCCACCAACACGATCGACCGGCTGGAAGGCCAGGGCCTGGTGGTCCGCAAGCCCAATCCAGACGATGGCCGGGGCAAGCTGGCCGAGATCACCCCGCAGGGCCGCGAGCTGGTCGGCCGGGCCACCGACGACCTGATGCGGGTGGAGTTCGGTGTCAGCGGGTTCGACGCCGGGCAGCGGCAGCAGCTCTTCGACCTGCTGCGGATGCTGCGGGTCGACGCCGGCGACTTCAGTCCCGCGTCAGCACCAGCCGGGTAGCACCGCGGGGCGGGGCGGGGGCAGTGGCGGCGGGGGTTTTCGTTCTGCTGGTTAGCTGATCGGCGATTTGCGCCAGGTCGTGCCGCCGTCGTGGGTGAACCACACCGCGTGCACGCCCGGGTCGGCGGGCACCGCGACCCCCTGCTCGGGCTCGGTCATCCCCACATAGCTGAACCCGCCGGGCGGCAGCGCGCCCTGGGCGGCGGTCCAGGTGGTCCCGCCGTCGGCGGACACGTCCAGGCCCTGGGTGGTGGCCAGCACGATCGTCCCGGTGAGGCTGCCCGCGACGGAGGTGGCCGCGCCGGCCGCGGGCGCCTGGCCCGGCTGCTGCCAGGTCTGGCCGCCGTCGGCCGACGTGTAGACAGTCTTCGGCTGGCTGCCGCCAGCCGCCTGGCCCGCACAGACCAGCACCAGCCCGGGGCGGGCGGCGGACACGGTCGTGGTGGCCAGCAGCGCGGCGGACGGCTGCCCGTTGGCCTGGGTGGCGCCGGGCAGGCAGGGCGCGGCGCTGCCGGTGACCGGCTGCCAGCTGCCCTGGCCGGTGACCGGCCCGCTGAGCAGCACGCCGTCTGGCGGGAGCAGGTAGCCCTGGCGGCTGGTGAGCACCAGCGCCGCCGAGCCGGCCGAGCCGTTCAGGCTGAAGCTGGTGCCCGCGCCGCCGGCCGGTGCCCAGTGGTCGCTGCCCGGCGCGGCCTCCTGCAGCCCGGCCGAGGTGCAGCCCGCGGCGAAGTCCGCGCCGCGGCCGGTGCACTGCGCCCATACCGCGAACACCCGCTGGCCGGCCGCTTCCAGCGCCAGGACCCGCCGGCCGCCGGTGCTGATCTGCTGCCACGTGTGGCCGCCGTCGTGGGTGGCCCACAGCTGCGGGCCGAACGCCCATCCGTCGCTGGTGTCGAAGAACCGGACCTGGCTGACCCCGGCCGACCCCGCGGGCGGGCCGGTGACCGGGGCGGGCACCCCGTGCCAGGTACGGCCGGCGTCGGTGGTGCCCGCCAGCGACGTGCAGATACCGGGATCCGGCCCGGTGCAGTGACCGGGCGTGCCCGCCTGGCCGAGCACGTACCCGGTGCCCGGGCCCACGAACGTCACCGAGGTGGCGGCGAAGTTCGGCGGCGCGGCCGGCGGCACGGTGGCGGCCGGTGCGGTGGGCGGGGTCACCGACGGCGCGGCCGAGGTCGCGTGGTGCTGCTGGTGGGTGCCGGCCGAGGAGGTCTGGCCGGCCTGCACGCCGCTGGGCACCGGCCCGGGGCCGACGTTGAGCTGGCTGATGACCAGCCGGGGCACGGTGGCGATGACCGCGATCACCGCCGCCGCGCTGGCCGCGGCGGCCACCGCCCGGGTCATCTTGCGGCGCCGGGCCCGCTTCCTGATCAGCTCGAACGTGCCCGGCGGGGGTGGCAGCGGCCGCACCTGGGCGGTCAGCCAGGTGTCCAGGTCGTCGCGCGGATCAGTCATCGGTGTCCCCGAGGGCCGCGCGCAGCCGGGCGCGGGCCTGGAACAGGTCGGCCTTGATGGTTCCCTCCGGCCGGCCGAGCAGCGTGGCCACGTCGCGGACCGGGAAGCCCGCGTAGTAGTGCAGCAGGAACGGGCTGCGCAGCCGGTCCGGCAGCGCCTGCAGCAGCGCCCGGACGTGCACGTCCTGGGCTGGCTGGTAGGCCGGGTCGGACGGTACCGCGGCGACCACGGCGCGCAGCGCGCGGCGTTCCCGCCCGGCCTTGCGCCAGTGGTCGCGGACCAGGTTGGTGGCGATCATGTACAGGTAGCTCTGCGGGTTGTCCAGGCTGGACCACCGGCTGAGCAGCCGGGTGAACGCTTCGGTCGCGATGTCGTGCGCGGTGTCGTCGTCGTCCACCAGGCGGCGCACCCAGCCGGCCAGGCGGGGGTAGCAGGCGGTGAAGAGCTCCTCGGCCGCCGCGCGGTCACTGGTGCGCAGCCTGTCCACGCAGCCCCCTCGGCTGGCCGTCCCGGCCGGCACGCTCCACGGCCCGGCCAGGGTCAGGGCGTCACCAGCGGTGCCGGCCGCTGGCACGTCCACGGCTAGGGATTGCACAGATTTACCACACCTTCGTCGGGCAAGCGGTACTGAGCGGCTGGGCGTGCCCCGGTTACGCCCTGCGCTTCCTGAGACGGTGCCGGGGCCCACTTGGTTGGGCCGAATTCAGCCGCTTTCGCGCCGGTGCCCCGTGCCCACCTCCACCGCCGCCCGGGCCGCGCCGCGCGAAGGCGGCGGGCGGCACGGGGTAGACTGGGCGGAGTTTACTAGGACGTCCTAGTATCTGGCCTGGAGGAGCGCCGCGATGGATGCACCGGCTGAGCGGACGGACCCGCCCATCGAGGCAGGGCGGGAACGCTGGCAGCGGCGGTTCGACGCGTCCCGGGTGCGGGCCGCCGACTTCAGCACGCTCTCCGGGCTGGACGTGGACCCGGTGTACGGGCCGCCGGCCGGCGCCGTGGTGCCGGGCTTCGAGCGGATCGGCTGGCCCGGGGACTTCCCGTTCACCCGCGGCCTGTACCCGGCCGGGTACCGGGCCCGGCCGTGGACCATCCGCCAGTTCTCCGGGTTCGGCAACGCGCGGCAGACCAACGAGCGGTACAAGATGCTGCTCGGCGCGGGCGGCACCGGGCTGTCGGTGGCGTTCGACATGCCGACGCTCATGGGCCGGGACTCCGACGACCCGCGCGCACAGGGCGAGGTCGGGCACTGCGGGGTGGCCATCGACTCGGCCGCGGACATGGACACCCTGTTCGCCGGCATCCCGCTGGCCGAGGTGACCACCTCGATGACGATCAGCGGCCCCGCGGTCCCGGTGTTCTGCATGTACCTGGCCGCGGCCCAGCGGCAGGGCGCCGACCTGGGCAAGCTCAACGGGACGCTGCAGACCGACATCTTCAAGGAGTACATCGCGCAGAAGGAGTGGCTGTTCCCGCCGCAGCCGCACCTGCGGCTGATCGGCGACCTGATGGAGTACTGCGCCGCCGAGATACCGGACTACAAACCGCTCTCGGTGTCCGGGTACCACATCCGGGAAGCGGGGTCCACGGCCGCCCAGGAACTGGCGTTCACCCTGGCCGACGGGTTCGGCTACGTGGAACTGGGGCTATCCAGGGGGCTGGACATTGAGAAGTTCGCGCCCGGGCTGTCCTTCTTCTTCGACGCGCACATCGACTTCTTCGAGGAGATCGCCAAGTTCCGCGCGGCCCGGCGGATCTGGGCCCGGTGGCTGCGCGACCGCTACGGTGCGGCCTCAGCGCGGGCCCAGTGGCTGCGGTTCCACACGCAGACTGCGGGGGTGTCGCTGACCGCGCAGCAGCCAGACAACAACGTGGTGCGCACGGCCATCGAGGCGCTGGCCGCCGTGCTGGGCGGGACCAACTCGCTGCATACCAACGCGCTGGACGAGGTGCTGGCGCTGCCCAGCGAGCGGGCCGCGGAGATCGCGCTGCGCACCCAGCAGGTGATCATGGAGGAGACCGGGGTGACCAGCGTGGCCGACCCGCTGGGCGGCTCCTGGTACCTGGAGGCGCTGACCGACCGGCTGGAGGCCGAGGCCGAGGCGGTGTTTGCCCGGATCCAGGACATGAGCCCGGACGGGTCGATGACTGGCGGGATCCTGCGCGGCATCGACAGCGGCTGGTTCTCGGCCGAGATCGCCGAGGCCGCGTTCGCCTACCAGCAGAAGGTGGAGAAGGGCGAGAAGAAGATCGTCGGCGTCAACGCCTACACCAGCACGGTCGGCCAGCCGGTGGAGATCCTCCGGGTCAGCCATGAGGTCGAGCGGGACCAGGTGGCCGGCCTGGCCCGCCGCCGCGCGGGCCGGGACCAGGCCGTGGTGGACGCCGCGCTGGCCGCGATGATGCAGGCGGCGCGGTCCGGCGCGAACATGATCCCGCCGATGCTGGCCGCGGCTAACGCCGAGGCCACCCTGGGTGAGATCTGTGACGTGCTGCGCGCGGAATGGGGCGTCTACTCCGAAGCCCCGGCGTTCTGAGCCGGGTGGAGGGCGGGGGGCGGCCAACGCATGGCGCGCATGCGGCAGGATAGAGGTATGCAGCAGCCGCGGGACTTTTCGCTTTACGGCGCCGTTGACCTGGGTGCGCGGCAGGCGGCCGCGCAGCGCAGTCAGCAGGCGGCCACGCGCGCCAGCGGGCAGCCGGGCCCGCCGGGCGGCAATGTCATCGACGTGACCGAGGAGACCTTCAACGCGGAGGTCGTCGAGCGGTCACGGTCGGTGCCGGTGATCCTGGATCTGTGGGCCGACTGGTGCGGCCCGTGCAAGCAGCTCAGCCCGGTGCTGGAGAAACTGGCCGGGGAGGCGGACGGGGCCTGGGTCCTGGCCAAGATCGACGTGGACGCGAACCAGCAGCTGGCCGCGGCGCTCCAGGTCCAGGGCATCCCCACCGTGCTGGCCGTGATCGGCGGGCAGCTGGTGCCGCTGTTCCAGGGCGCCCTGCCCGAGCCCCAGGTGCGCCAGTACCTCGGCCAGGTCATGCAGCTGGCCGAGCAACTCGGCATGCCGGGCGGCGCCGCGGCGGGCGGCCAGCCGGGTGACGCCGCCGATGATGTGCCGCCTGGGGCCGAGCAGCCCGGAGCCGGACAGCCCGGAGCCGAGCCGCCCGCGGGCCCGGAGATGCGCGGCGGCCTGGGCGCCGGCCCGGCCGGGGACCCGGCGTTCGAGGAAGCCCAGCAGGCCATGGAACGCGGCGACCTGGACGCCGCGGCCGCGGCCTTCGAACGGGTACTCGCGACCACCCCCGGCCATCCGGTGGCCACCCTGGGCCTGGCCCAGGTCGACCTGATCCGCCGGGTGAGTTCCTACGACGAGGGCGAGGTCCGGCGGGCCGCCGCGGAGAACCCCGCGGATGTCGAGGCGCAGGCCCGGGTGGCCGACATCGAGGTGGCCACCGGGCGGCCCGACGACGGGTTCGACCGCCTGCTCGGCACGATCCGGCGGACGGCCGGGGACGACCGGGACACCGCCCGGGCGCACCTGGTGCGCCTGTTCGAGGTGTTCCCGCCCGGTGACCCCGAGGTCGCCAAGGCCCGGGCCCGGCTGTCCAGCCTGCTGTTCTGATTCCTGACCTTTATCAGGCCAGTGCGCACCTCGTTGCGGCTACTTGATGAGGGCGAGGGCGTCGCGGAGGCCGGGCGGGAGCGGGTCTTCGGCGGTGAGGGTGTGACGGCCGGCGCGGATCTCGCTGTCAGGCAGCTTTGACGACAGTGCCGGCTCCTTCGAGCGCTGCTACTTCCTCGGCGGGCGCGGTGGCGTCGGTGACGAGGGTGTGCACGAGCGCGGAGGGGCCGACGTAGGCGTGGGCGGTGCGGCCGAGCTTGCTGCCGTCGGCGGCGGCGATGATGCGGCGTGTGGAGGCGATGATCGCCTTCTTCACCGCCGCGTCGTCGAGGTCGTAGGCGGTCAGGCCCTCGGCGGCGCTCAGGCCGCAGCAGCCGACGATCGCGGTGTCGAAGCGTAGCGCCGCCAGGGAGGCGAGTGTGAGGGGGCCGGTCAGGGCGCCCTCGGCGGCGCGGGGCCGTCCGCCCGGCACCATCAGCGTGGTAGGACCGGGAGCGTCGCTGAGTACGTGAATGGCCTGCAGCGACAGGGGCATCACGGTGACCTGCCGTCCACGCAGCAGGCGGGCTACCTCCAGGCAGGTGGTGCCGCTGTCGAGCAGGACGGTCTCGCCGTCAGCGATCAGCGGGGACACCTCGGAGGCGATCCGGCGCTTCGCGTCGGCCGCCTCGTGGGCGCGCAGCGCGAAGGGCGGTTCCTCGCCTCTGAGCAGCAGGGTGCGCGCCCCGCCGCGGACGCGCTCGAGGGCACCGTGCGCGGCCAGTGTGTCCAGGTCACGCCGGATGGTCATCTCCGAGGCGCCGGTCAGCTCGGCGAGTTCCGAGACCGTGGCACTGCCCGACTCCTTGACGGCCTGGGCGATCAGCCGGTGACGGTCTGCGTTGCTCATACCGCGATTGAACACTACCCAGAACGAACATGCAAGCTGTGCGCAGAGGCGCTTTCCAAACATCAAAACTGTTCGTTATGGTGTTTTGCATGGGACGTTCACTCCGGGCCGCCCGTGTGGCGACCTTCGTCTACTTCGTCCTCGACGGCACCCTGATGGGCATCTGGCTGGTGCAGATCCCCGTCGTCGAGAAACGCGTGGGAATCAGCAACGCGACGCTGGGAAGCCTGCTGGTGCTGCTGGGCCTCGGCGCCTTCATCGGCATGCAGGTCGCTGGCCGACTGGCCGACCGCGTCGGCACGCGCGTCGTGGTCCCCGCCGCCGGGGTGCTGTGCGCTGCGGCCCTCGTGCTACCCGGCCTTGCGCGCGATCCCTGGGCACTGGCAGGCGCGCTGCTGGTCTTCGGCTTCGGCAACGGCTGCCTCGACGTGAGCATGAACGCCCACGCCGTGCACGTGGAGAAGGCCTACAACCGGCCCGTCATGTCGGCCTTCCATGCCACGTTCTCCGTCGGCGGGGTCATCGCGGCGCTCGTCGGAGCGAGGGCCACGAGCGCCGGTATGAGTCCCACCACGACGCTCGGCGTCGCCGGAGCCGCGGGCATTGTGATCGCCCTGCTGCCAGCCCGCAGCCTGCTGGCGACCACGCCGACCTCCCCGATCACCGCCGCGTCCGATTCCCGCACCACCGGGCAGCGCCCGGCGAACCAAGGGGGGAAGCCGCGCACCCCTCCCGCCCGCATCTGGATCCTCGCCGCTCTAGCAATCATGTGCATGCTGTGCGAGGGAGCCGCCAACGACTGGAGCACCCTGGAGCTGAAGACCATACTCGGTGCACCGGCGGGCACCGCCGCTTTCGCCTACGGCACCTTCGCGGCGACGATGACCACCGGCCGGCTGCTCGCTGATCGCGTCTCCCGGCGGTTCGGATCGGCGGCCGTGCTTCGCTACGGCGCAGCCACGGGCGCCGTCGGAATCACAGTCGTGGCCCTGTCGCCGTGGATCTGGATGGCCCTGGCGGGCTGGGCGCTGTTCGGCCTGGGCTTGTCCGGCTGCGTCCCCCAGTTGTTCAGCGCCGCCGGGCACGCCGACCCTGCCGCCGCCGGCACCAACGTCTCCCGGGTCGCCGGCCTCGGCTACCTCGGGCTGCTCACAGGCCCGGCAGCGATCGGCTGGATGACCCGCCTTGTGCCGCTCAACTACACCTTTCTGTTCCCGGCTCTGCTCCTGGTGATCGCTGCCGCGACCGCCGGGATCCTGCGTTCCGGAACCGAGCGCGAGCTCAAGCCCGGGCCCAAGCCGGGCCCGAGCCTGAAATGGCGCAGCGCCCCTGACCATCCGTGAGGCTTCCGACGAGTGGCTATGACCGGACACGTCTTCACCGGTCTCGGCCAACTGGTGAAAGTCGTCAACATCTGGCTACCGACCAGCACGGCGTCATCCAGGTTGTCCCAGCGCTGAACAGGACTGAGACCAGTCGCGGCCCTCTGTTTCCGCTGGTCATGCACGCCTGCAGTGCTACGGCGACCCCATCACCAAGGGCATGTCCCGTGGACGCGGGGCCCTAGCGGCCCGGGGCGGCGTCGGCGATCTGCTCCAACGCGGGCAGCGCGGCGGCCAGCGCGGCCAGCTGCCCGGGGCTGAGCGTGCGCAGGCTGCCCGCCAGCAGCGTGGTGCTTTCCTGCCGGATGCGCTCCAGGATGGCGTGCCCCGCGTCGGTCACCACCAGCGTGCTGGCCCGGGCATCACCGGGCACCGGGCAGCGCTGCACGTAGCCCTGCTCTTCCAGCACGGTGACCAGCCGGGTCAGCGTGGACGGCGCGATCTTCTCGGCCGCGGCGAGGTCGCCGAGGCGCAGTGGCCCGGCCCGCTCCACGGTGGCCAGCGCGGACAGCTGGGTGGGGGTGAGCCCGGCCAGTTCGTGGCGCCGCAGGCTGCGGGATACCCGGGCGATGGCGACCCGCAGCCGGGTCACGTCGATGTCGACCGGGCCGGCCGCGGCGGCCGCTGGGTCGGCCCAGCCCGAGGTGCTGGCGGTCGTTCCTGCGTTGGACACCCTTGCAGGGTACGTCGCGGCGGCGGCCGGCGCGCGCCGAGCCGGGCAGCCGCCCAGGTAACTGGCCGGATCAGCAGGCGGGAAGTGGCACGATTGTGTCCGGCAGGCAGGCCGGAGAAGGCGGGAGTGACGTGTCGGTAACGCCGAGCGTTTCGTATTCGATCACCGTGCGGCTCGAAGTGCCCTCCCGGGGCCGGGCGGTCAGCGAGCTCACCCACGCGGTGGAGCAGGCCGGCGGCGCGGTGACCGCGCTGGACGTCGCGCCGGTCGGGCACGAGCGGCTGCGGGTGGACGTGACCTGCGCGGCCGGGGACAGCGAGCACGCCGAGGCGATCGTGCAGGCGCTCAGCGCCATCGATGGGGTCACGCTGAGCAAGGTCAGCGACCGGACCTTCCTGCTGCACCTGGGCGGGAAGATCGAGACCGCCGTCAAGGTGCCGCTGCGCAACCGGGACGACCTGTCCATGGCCTACACCCCCGGGGTGGCCCGGGTGTCGATGGCTATCGCCCGCAACCCCGAGGACGCACGCCGGCTGACCATCAAGCGCAACAGCGTCGCGGTGGTCAGCGACGGCTCGGCCGTGCTGGGCCTGGGCAACATCGGCCCGTACGCGGCCATGCCGGTAATGGAAGGCAAGGCCGCGCTGTTCAAGCGGTTCGCCGGGATCGACGCCTGGCCGGTATGCCTGGACACCCAGGACACCGACGAGATCGTGCGCACCGTGCAGGTGATCGCGCCCGCGTTCGGCGGCATCAACCTGGAGGACATCAGCGCGCCGCGCTGCTTCGAGGTCGAGCGCAGGCTGCGCGACCTGCTGGACATCCCGGTCTTCCACGACGACCAGCACGGTACGGCGATCGTGGTGCTGGCCGCGCTCACCAACGCGCTGCGGGTGGTGGGCAAGAAGCTCGGCACGGTCCGGATCGCGATGTCCGGCGCGGGCGCGGCGGGCACCGCCGTGCTCCGGCTGCTGCTCGCCTCGGGTGCCTCGGACGTGGTGGTCTGTGACGAAAAGGGCGCACTGCACCGGGGCCGGCCTGGCATGGACGCCAACCTGCGCTGGGTGGCCGAGCACACCAACCCGGCCGGCTACGACGGCGACCTGGCCGGCGCGGTGCGCGGCGCCGACGTGTTCATCGGGCTGTCCGCGCCGCGCATCCTGACCGGCGGCGACGTGGCCGCGATGAACGACGACGCGATCGTCTTCGCGCTGGCCAACCCGGACCCCGAGGTGGACCCGGACGACGCCCATCAGCACGCCGCCGTCGTCGCCACCGGGCGCAGCGACTACCCGAACCAGATCAACAACGTGCTGGCTTTCCCGGGCGTGTTCCGCGGGCTGCTCGATGCGCAGAGCCGGATGGTCACCGACGACATGCTGATCGCCGCGGCCCGGGCCCTGGCCGGGGTGGTGTCACCCGGCGAGCTCGGCCCGCACTACATCATCCCGTCGGTGTTCAACGCGGGTGTCTCGTCCGCCGTGGCGGCCGCGGTCCGGGACGCGGCCGGCCGCCGCCCATCCCCGGGCTGACCAGCCTCGCCCGCTGCCGGTGGCGCCGGGTCGCGCGGCGTCAGCCAGAATGGGGTAATGGAGGAGGACCTCTCGGGCCGGCTGCTGGTGGCCACGCCGTTGCTCGGCGACCCGAACTTCCGCCGCACGGTCGTGCTCATCGTCGAGGACGAGCCGGAGGAGGGCACGCTCGGCGTGGTGCTGAACCGGCCGACCGAGATTCCGGTCGGCCAGGTGCTCGAGTCGTGGACCGACCTGGTCACCGGGCCCTCGGTGGTCTTCCGGGGCGGCCCGGTCGCCCCCAACAGCGCGCTGGCGCTGGCCGTCGTGCCCGGCGACGCCGAGCCGGTCGGCTGGCGCGCGCTCGACTCCCCGGCGCTGGAGTCCCGGCTCGGCCTGGTTGACCTGGACGCCCCGCCCCAGCTGCTGGCGGGCGGGATCGCCTCGCTGCGGGTGTTCGCCGGCTACGCCGGCTGGGGCCCCGGCCAGCTGCAGGCCGAGATCGACGAGGGCGCCTGGTACGTGCTCTCCGGCGAGCCCGCGGACGCGTTCGCGGCCGAGCCGGAGGAGCTGTGGAAAGCGGTGCTGCGCAGGCAGGGCGGCAACCTGGCCATGGTGGCCACCTACCCGGACGATCCGTCGCTCAACTAGACACCCGGCCGCCGCGTACACTCGACTCCCATGAGCACTGAAGTCCTGCCCGGCACCGGCACCCGCGAGGACACCGGCACGACGTCGGATGTCTCATTCGGTGACGGCGACCACGAGCGGTTCGCGCATTACGTCGACAAGGAAAAGATTGTCGACAGTGCGGTGACCGGCACGCCGGTGATCGCCCTGTGCGGCAAGGTGTGGGTGCCCAGCCGGGATCCCAAGCGGTTCCCGGTCTGCCCGGACTGCAAGCGGATCTACGAGTCGCTGCCGTCCGGCGACGGCTGAGTCCCGCCACCACGGCCTGACT
>Ga0207699_10001555_pt1 | contig 10866 bp, 10 predicted proteins | sample LARL51metaG_FD_184344 | JGI IMG/M metagenome (GOLD analysis project Ga0207699, IMG submission 184344) | Corn, switchgrass and miscanthus rhizosphere microbial communities from Kellogg Biological Station, Michigan, USA - LAR L5-1 metaG... | ecosystem: Host-associated > Plants > Roots >...
CGTCGGGTCCAATCTCACCGTTCGAACTCTGCGACGCGGTCGGGCCCGCCGCGACGTTCGAGGGCGTGGTCAATACGATTCGGATCGAAGCGGGCGGCCGGCTGGTCGGAGAGTCCTTCGACGGCGGCGGCTTCCTCAACGCCGCGCTTGAGGCGGGCGTGCTCGATCCCGCGCGGCGCAGCGTGGTCATTGGCGCGGGCGGTGCGGGGCGCGCGATCTGCCATGCGCTGCCCGCGGCGGGCCTGGAGCGGCTTGGCATTCTCAACGAGACGATGGAACCCGTGGAGACCCTGGCGACAAAACTACGCGGCAAGTTTCCCAAGCTTGACATCCGCTTCGACCAAACGTTCGATGATGCCGGCCTTCTCGTCAACGCGACGTCGCTCGGCCTGCGTGCGACCGATACGTTGCCGATGGACCCATCGAAGCTGCCGGGCGATTGCGCGGTGTTCGACATCATCGCCGCTCGTCGCACGGAGTTCATGAACGCCGCTGCGGCGCGAGGCCTGAAGGTGATCGACGGCGTCGCCATGATCAGGCATCAGCTTCCGCTGCAGACCGCGTTCTGGAGGGGGGAGACATGAGCGAGGAGCGCCATACGCTGCGAAGCAGGGGGATCGAGGCGAGCGTCAAGGCGCATGGCGCGGAACTTTGCTCCCTGAAAGACGCGGACGGCGTCGAGTTGATCTGGCAGGCAGGAGCCGCATGGCCGCGCCACGCGCCGTTGTTGTTCCCGATCGTCGGCCGGCTGAAGAACGATGAATTGCGGCACAATGGCGCGACCTATCCGATGGCCCAGCACGGCTTTGCAAGGGATCAGGTCTTTGAGTGGGCGGAGCGTGGGGACACCTTCTGCTCGCTGCTGCTGCGCGACAGCATGGCGACGCGCGTGCGCTATCCCTTCGCGTTCGGGCTTGCCGTCACCTATCGTTTGCAGCAAAGCGCCCTGGATGTGACGCTTGCGCTGACCAATGCGGGTGACGAAATGCTGCCCGCATCCGTCGGCGCTCATCCGGCATTCAACTGGCCGCTCGTCGACGGCATCGCCAAGGACAGCTATCGCCTCACATTCTCCGACGAGGAGTCGATGCCGGTCCGGCGGCTGAAGGGCGGCCTGATCCGCGCAAAGGCGGAGCCGTCACCGGTCAAGGGCAAGACGCTCGCGCTGTCGGAGCGGCTGTTCGATGATGACGCCATCATCCTCGACCGTCTTGCCAGCAGATTCGTCGTCTATGCCGCGGACCGCGGGCCGTCGCTTGAAGTGTCCTGGAATGGATTTCGCCAGCTCGGCATCTGGTCGAAGCCGGGCGGCGCGCCGTTCCTGTGCATCGAGCCGTGGCGCGGGTTCGCTAGCCCCGTGGACTTCGAGGGCGAATTCGCCGATAAGCCCGGCGTCATGCAGATCGCGCCGGGCGCAAGCCAGGTTCTGAGTTACCGGATCGGCATTCGCTGATATGCGCCGGCGTGGCGCGGTTACCCCGCAAGAAATCCGCCGTCGACGGCGACCACCGTGCCCGTCGCGTATTGCGAGGCGGGCATGCAGAGGAACACGACGGCGCCCGCGACATCATCCGGCTGGCCCCAGCGCTTGAACGCGGTGCGGTCTGCGATGCGCTGGTAATGCGCGAGGTCGGAGCGCCCGGCCGCATTGATCGCCGTCTCGATATAGCCCGGAGCCACCGCGTTGACCCGGATGCCGTCTTGGGCCCATGACAACGCCAGCGCCTTGGTCAGCATCACGACGCCGCCCTTGCTGGCGCAATAAGCGGGGATGCGCGGCAGCGCCAAAGTCGCATTCATCGAGGCGATGTTGACGATGGACCCCTTGGTCTTCGTCAGTGCGGGATGAAGGGCCATACAGGTGCGGAACGTTCCGGTGAGATTGACGTCGATGACCTTCATGAAGGTCGCGATCTCATATTCCTTGTCGCGCGCCAGGATGCCTGCGCAATTGATCAGCGCATCGACCTGCTCGTGACCGCTCGCGAAGGACGCCACGGCCTCGTCATTGGTAACGTCGAGCGGCGTGAGCGTGAGGCCCGGCCGCGGCTTGAGCTGCGTCCGCGCGATGTCGTCGGCGTTGATGCCGGTCGCGGTCACGGACGCGCCGAGGTCGCAGAAGAGATTGGCGATCGCAGCACCAATATCGCCGGCGCCGCCGATCACGACCGTCCGGAAGCCGGGCGCAAGCGAGAAGGGAGAATTCATCTCAGGGATTATCCGTTCCGTTTCGAAGGCCGCGTCGGCGGCGCGGTCGATTCGCGAACGATCAGCGCGTAATCGACTTCGTGGTGCATCATGGGCTGCTCGCCCGCGAGATGGCGCACCAGATATTCGCCGGCGCGCTGCCAGGTCAGGGCGGTCGGGACCTGGATCGTGGTCAGGCTCGGCCGCAGATGCCGGCTCCAGTCGAGATCGTCGAAGCCGACAACGGACAGATCGCGGGGCACCGAAAAGCCGCTGCGTTCGGCTTCGAGCAGAACACCATAGGCAATGACGTCGTTGCCGCAGACGACCGCGGTCGGCCGGTCCTTGAGATTGAGAAGATAGCGCGCGGCCTCGCGCGCGTCGTCGAGCGTATAAGGGACCTCGACATGCCACTCCGGCCGGAGCGCGATGTCGTTCTCGGCAAACGCGCGGCGAAAACCCGCAACGCGGGCGCTGGCGCGATCATTATTGCGCTGAAGTGCCGAAACGATCCCGATCCTCTTATGTCCGAGCTCGATCACATGTGCGGCTGCACGATGGGAGGCGGCCTCGTTGTTGGGGCCGACGCAGGGGTAAGGCTTGTCAGGCTCGTAGATCCCGACATTCACGAAGGGAGTCGCGTTGTCGCTGAGCAGCTTGCGCAGCGCGCCGTGGTGACAGTCGCCGCGCAAGACGAGACCATCGACGCCGCGGCCGATCAGGTTGCGTGCCTGCTGCAGCTCGGCATCGAGGTCGTAGCCGCTGGTGGTGAGGAACAGCATGTAGCCGACCGAGGACAGATATCTCTGCAGCGACGCGATGCCGCGCGCGAACATGGTATTGTCGATGGTCGGAATGATCGCGCCGAGCGTGCGCGAGCGGCGCGATGACAGCGTGCGCGCGGGCGCATGCGGGATGTAGCCGACGGACTCGATTGCCTGCGCGATCCGCGCGCGCAACTCGGCGCGGACCATGTCGGGATTGTTGAGAGCACGCGAAACCGTGGCAATAGAAACGCCAGCTTGCGCCGCGACGGCGCGAATTCCATGCTTGGAAGGTCGTTCGATGGTGACGGTCATCTCGACGCGATGTAACGTTACACACCTAGTGTGACGGAGTCGTGTCAGCATGTCTATCGGTTTTTGGGGGTCGAATTGAGGCCTTCCCGCGCCTTGACAGCAAAAGGTGCGGCTTTATGGTGAAACCGTTTTCATAAGCTCGCTCGAAGCCGAGAGCCATCTAAACAACAAGCCGAAGGGGCCAAAAGGCCCACGGAGCCAACAGGGCGCTCGCGCTCTATGCAGGGAGGAGTGCAAATGAAAGCCAATACAATGAAAGTTATGGCCCCAATCGCTCGGGTCGCATTGTCGGTTTTCGCAGCGGGCGTGGTCGTCTCAGCGGCAAACGCGGCCGATTTTGACTGGAAGAAATTCCAGGGCAAGACCGTCACCTTCCTCGCCAACAACAATCCGGTGTCGCAGGCGCTGTTGGCGCACAAGGCGGACTTCGAGAAGCTCACCGGCATCACGCTGAAGGTCGACGGCTACCAGGAGCAGCAGATGCGCCAGCGTCTGGTCACCGTCATGAACGCGCATAGCGACGAGGTCGATGTCTTCATGACCCTGCCGTCGCGCGAGGGGCAGCAATTCGCCGCAGCCGGCTGGTATGCCGACCTTGCTCCCATGACGAAGACCGAGGTCGCGGGCGACTACGACTATGCCGGTCTCAGCCAGGCGCTTCTGAAGGCGGGCACATTCGACGGCAAGCTCACCAGCATGCCGATGAATATCGAGGGGCCGATCCTTTATTACCGCACCGACATCTTCAAGAAATGCGGGCTCGAACAGCCGGCGACGATCAAGGACGTCGAAGTCGCCGCGAAGAAACTGAAAGCTTGCGACAGCAATGTCACGCCGTTCGTCTCGCGCGGCCTCAAGGCTGCGCTTCCCTATACGTTCAGCAACATGCTGCATAATATCGGCGGCAGCTACATGGCGGAGGGCAAGTCCAATTTGTGCTCGCCAAAAGGCAAGGAAGCGCTTGAGACCTACAGCCGGCTGTTGCGCGACTACGGCCCGCCTGGTGTCGTCAACTACAGCTTCTATCAGATCTCCGCGCTTTATCGCAGCGGCCGCGCGGCGATGGCGTTCGAGTCGTCGAACGAATTGCGCACCGTGATGGAAGGCGGCGAGCGCCTGAAGGACACGGCGCTGATCGCATTCCCGGCCGGCGAAGCGGGTCAGGTGCCGACCGCGATCGGCTGGGGCATCGCCGTCTCCGCCTTCGGCAAGCAGCAGGATGCCGCCTGGTACTTCGTGCAATGGGCGACGAGCCCTGCGGTACAAAAGATGATGGCCGTGCAGGGCATCGCACCGCCGCGCTCGTCGGTGGCGAGTGATCCCGAGTATCGCAAATGGATCGATGCGGAGCCGGTGCGACAGCAATGGCAGGCCGCGCTTGACGTTCTGGCGGCGAAAGGCTCGTCAGAGGTCGGCTATCCCATCGTCGCCAATCCGGAATCGCGCGAGTTCATCGGGCAGGCGGTGCAGGATCTGATCTTGAATCAGAAGCCGGTCGATCAGGCCTGCGCCGATGCCGACAAGGGCCTCGATGGCCTGATTGCGCAGAAGTAGGGATTGCCGACCTGCCGGCTGCGTCTCGATGCAGCCGGCAGCCTGACATTTGGAAGAGAGAATGCCTGCGACCGCCGACACATTGATGCAAGACCGCCAGAGGCTCGAACTCGGCGCGCTGTCGGCGCCGGCCGTGGTGTTCACGGTCGCAATGATTGCGTTTCCACTCGTCTATACGATCTGGCTGTCGTTCCAGAGCTTCTCGTCGACCGGAAGGCAATCGTTTGCGGGCATTGCCAACTACGCCAAGCTCGTCGCCGACAACGAGTTCTGGCACGGCCTGTGGGTGACGATCGCGCTCTATGTGCTGTCATTGGTGCTGCAGCTCGTCTTCGGGGTATGGCTCGCGCTGATCCTGTTTCATGCCAGGCGATTGCCGGGGATCGTGCGGTCGCTGTTCATCTCGCCATTCATGATGCCGCCGGTCGTTGCCGGCATGATGTGGCTCGTCATCCTCGATCCCTCGCTCGGCGCCGCGAATTACATCCTGTCATCGCTCGGCCTGCCGCCCTCGGATTGGCTGGCCTCGCCGACCTGGGTGATTCCGACGATCGCCTTGATCGACACCTGGCAATGGACCCCCTACGTCGCGCTGATCGTGCTGGGCGGCCTGCAGTCGCTGCCGCCGAGTGTCTATGAGGCGGCACAGATCGACGGCGCCTCGGCGTTCAAGACCTTCCAGCGCATCACGCTGCCGCTTCTGATGCCGACCATTGTCACTGCGACGATCCTGCGCAGCGTCGATCTCTTGCGCTTCTTCGACATCATTTACATCACGACGCAGGGCGGTCCGGGCAACGCCTCGAACACGCTCAACATCTACGGTTTCCGGGTCGGGTTCGAGTTCTTCAATATCGGTTATGCCAGCGCGCTGATGCTGACCTTGACCGCGATCGTGTTCGGCGTGGTGCTGGCGTTCAACCGCCTGCGTGGCGCGGTGGCGTGGTGAGGACGAGATGACCGACGCGCCGCTCGACGACGCCTGGATCCGCAGGTTGAACACGCTTCAGCTCATCGTCGCGGGCTTCATCATCATGGCGCCGGTCGCCTGGATGGTGCTGTCCTCGTTCAAGCCGTCCTTCGAGGTGACCGCCTATCCGCCGACGCTGATCTTTTCGCCGACGGTCGAGAACTACAGCCAACTGATGCGGACGACGCCGTTCTTCTCCTACGCCGTCAACAGCCTGATCGTCACGATCGGCTCGGCGGGGCTCGGACTGTTGTTCGGAATTCCGGCGGCGTTCGCGATCTCGTGGACGCGGATCTCGTGGCCCGCGATCCTGACGCTCGCGGCGCGGATGGCGCCGGGGACGCTGTTTCTGCTGCCGTGGTACGTGATGTTCCGGCAGGTCGGCCTGATCGGCTCCTATACCGCGCTGGTCCTGAGCCATGCGGTGATCACGCTGCCGATCGTGATCTGGGTTCTGCTGCCCTCGTTCGACAACATCCCCCGCAGCGTGTTCGAGGCGGCGCAGGTCGACGGCTGCAGCGTCACGCGCATCTTGTGGCGCATCGCGCTGCCGCTGGTCGGCTCGGGCATCGCGGTGGCTGCGATCCTCGCGTTCGTGTTCTCGTGGAACTATTTCCTGTTCGCACTGGTGCTCTCGAACGGCGACACCAAGACGCTGATCGCGGCGGCGTTCAATTTCGTCGGCGAGGGCTCGACGAATTGGGGCGTGCTGATGGCGGCTGCGACCCTGATCGCGCTACCGCCGCTCGTTCTTGCGGCGCTGGTGCAGCGCTGGCTGGTGTCGGGACTGACGCTCGGCGCGGTGAAAGGTTGATGTGATGACTGTGCTGTCAAATTCCATGATGCAGGGCGCCGTGTTTCACGGCCATGAGCGCATCACCATTGAGCGCATGGCGATGCCGGAAGTCGGCGCCGGCGAGGTGCTGGTTCGCGTCGTGCGGACCGCGCTGTGCGGCTCGGATTTCAAGCTCTGGCACAAGGGTGCGGAGTTCACCGCAGGCCACGAGATCTTCGGCGTCGTCGAGCAGCCGGGGCGCGCGATGCACGGCAAGCGCTGCGCGGTCTATATTCCCCTGCATTGCGACCGTTGCGCCGCCTGCCGGCGCGGCGATACCCAGATGTGCCTGGAGGTCTCCAGCCTGATCGGCTGGAACAGGCCCGGCGGCTACGCCGAATATGTGCCGGTGCCGGAGAACTGCCTGCTTCCGGTGCCCGACGATATCGAGGACAGTCTCGCGCCGCTGCTGCTCGACGTGATCGGCACCTCCGGCCATGCGGTGCGGTTCGTCAGCCGCATCGTTCCGCCACAGGAGGCAGGCCCTGTGCTGGTGACGGGCGCCGGGCCGGTCGGACTCGGTGTCGTGCTGGCGCTGAAAAGCATGGGCTATGATGACATCCGTGTCGCCGATCCGAACACCGCGAGACTCGCCATCGCGCAATCCTTCGGCGCCAAGCCGCATCCCGTCGGCGATACCTCGCAACGCTTCGCGCTCATCGTGGAATGTTCAGGCGCGCATGCCGCGCGCAACCTCGGCATCGAGGTCGTGCTGCCGCGCGGCGCGCTGGTCTTGGTCGGCGAGAACGCGGCGCCCTGGACTATCGAGGAAGGCAAGGTGTTCCGGCGCAAGGATTTTTACATGATCCGCACCTTCTATTTTCCGCTTCGTGATTTCGCGCCGAACGTCGAATTGTTGCGCCGCTACAAGGACGAGTATCGCGTGCTGGTCGACGGCGAGTTCGGCCTGCCGGAACTGCCGCAGAATTTCGCGCGCTTTGCCGGCGGCGAATTGATCAAGCCCGTGCTGGCGCTGGACTAGGGCGATGGCCTCGATCACGATCCGCAATCTCGTCAAGCGTTACGGCGGCTTCACGGTCATACCCGATCTCTCTCTTGAGATCAGGGATCACGAATTCGTCGTGTTCGTTGGCCCGTCCGGCTGCGGCAAGTCGACCTTGCTGCGCATCATCGCTGGCCTGGAGCCGATCTCGGCGGGCGAGCTTTTCATCGGCGACGACCGCGTCAACGGCATTCCCGCCGCGCAGCGCGACATCGCGATGGTGTTCCAGGACTACGCGCTCTATCCGCATATGCGCGTCTATGACAACATGTCGTTCGCACTCGAGCTGCGCGGCCTGCCGAAGGTGGAGATCGCCGAGCGGGTGAAGCGCGCGGCGACCTTGCTGCATATCGAGCCTTATCTCGACCGCAAGCCCAAGGAGCTTTCCGGCGGCCAGCGCCAGCGTGTCGCGATGGGGCGCGCAATCGTGCGCAACCCGAAAGTGTTCCTGTTCGACGAGCCGCTCTCCAATCTGGACGCCAAGCTGCGCGGGCAGGTGAGGGCGGAGATCAAGGCGCTGTCGCAGGCGCTGAAGACCACGATGGTCTTCGTCACGCACGACCAGATCGAGGCCATGACCATGGCTGATCGCATCGTCGTGATGAAAAGCGGCACAGTGCAGCAATACGACACGCCGGAGGCGGTCTATGAGCGGCCGGCGAACCAGTTCGTCGCCGGCTTCATCGGCTCGCCGACCATGAATTTCTTTCCGGTGGAGCAGCGTGGCGAGATCTCGGCGTTTTCCCATGACGGTGCGTCCATCGCGCTCGATGACAAGAGCCGGGCGTTGCTGAGCCGCACCGGGAAAGCCGTTCTTGGTATCAGGCCCGAACACTTCGCCGTCGCCGCCAATGGAGCAGAGGGCGTTGGCGTCGCCGTGAAGCTGGTCGAGCCGCTCGGCTCCGATACCCTGGTGCATTTCGATCTGGCTGGTGCGTCCGCGATCGCTCGGGTCGATCCGGCGCTGCGGCCGAAGGTCGGTGACCGCCTGTCGCTGCGCCCGCAACCCGGCAAGCTGCATCTGTTCGATGCCGACAACGGCCAGGTGTTGCAGTGAGCGCGCACCGGCCATTGGGCAAGATCAGCGCGGCGGCGGATCTCGCGCCCCGCGCGCGCGGCATCCGGTTGATCTGCCTCGGGCTGTCCGCGCTCGATCAGGTCTGGCGCGTCGAGGGCCTGTTTGCCGGCGGCAGCGAGAAGATCAGGAGCCTTGAATACACGACCGTCGGAGGCGGCATGGCGGCGAATGCGGCCGTCGCTTCCGCGCGACTCGGCGGCTCGACGGCGTTCTGGGGACGCGGCGGTGATGATGCCGCTGGACACGAGATGCGCACGGCGCTCGCGGCTGAGGGCGTCGACGTCGCCCATTTCCGGCTCTTCCCGGGTGGGCGTTCGTCAGTCTCGGGCATCATCGTCGATCGCTCCGGCGAGCGCCAGATCGCAAACTTTCGCGGCCAGTTTCCGACCGAAGCCGGCTGGCTTCCGCTCGATGAATTGTCCGGCGTCTCCGCCGTGCTGGCCGATCCGCGCTGGCCCGAAGGCGCTGTCGCTGTGTTCGGCAAGGCACGCGCACTGGGTATCCCGACAATACTCGACGGCGACATAGCGGAGGCGAGCGTCTTCGAAGCGTTGCTGCCGTTGACCGATCATGCGGTGTTTTCCGAACCGGCGCTGGTGGGTTTTGCCGGCTCCGCGAGCGACGAGGCGCTGGCGACGATCGCCCGCTTCAACTGCCGCGTCGCCGCGGTCACGCGCGGGGAGGCGGGCGTGAGCTGGTACGAAGATGGCAGCCTGAAGAGTCTGGCCGCCTATCCCGTCGATGTCGTCGATACCACAGGCGCCGGCGATGTTTTTCACGGCGCCTACGCGTTCGCGATCGGCGGCGACCTTGCCGTGCACGAGGCGATGTCGTTTGCGTCGGCCGCAGCCGCGCTGAAATGCACGAGGCCGGGCGGACGTGCCGGCATCCCGACCATTGACGACTGTGTTGCTTTTATGAGGAACGACGAATGAGAACGATAGGAAAGAATCGCGGTCTGGCACGCCTTGCCGACGCGGACGGCCATTTTTGCATGGTCGCGCTCGACCAGCGGCCGCCTTTGTTTGAAGCCATTGCGCAGGCGAAGGGTATTACGAAGGATCAGGTCGAATATGCCGACGTGACCGCGGCCAAGCGGCTCCTGGTCGAGGCGCTGGCGCCGCATTGCAGCTCGATGCTGTTCGATCCGAATTTCGCGGTGCCGGCCGCGATCGACCTGTTGCCGCCGCGTTGCGGATTGATCCTGACGCTGGAGGAGCATCGCGTCGAGGAGACGCCGGGTGGACGCAAATCGCGCGCGATCGCGAACTGGAGCGTGGACAAGATCCGCGCCATCGGCGGAGATGCCGTCAAGGTTTTGGCCTGGTATCGTCCCGATGCGGATGCCGCCGTCAACGCGCATCAGAAAGCGTTCGTGCGCGAGGTCGGCGAAGCATGCACCCGCCACGACATTCCCTACGTGCTCGAACTCCTGGTCTATCCCTTCCTCGGCAGCGCCAATCACACCGCGGACTATGTGGAATCGCCCGGCAAGCTGCCGTCATTGGTGATCGAGAGCGTCCGCGAGTTCGCCAAGCCCGAATATGGCGTCGACCTGATGAAGCTCGAAAGCCCGCTCGCCGCCAACAGCCTGCCGCCGCGTGACGGCAGCGCCGAGGCGAAGGCCGCACAGCGCGAGTTTGATGCGATCGGCAAGATCTGCGGGGACAGGCGGATTCCCTGGGTGCTGCTGTCTGGCGGCGCCGCGCCGGACAGGTTCGAGCGCGTGCTGGACTACGCCTATGCCGCGGGCGCGGGCGGCTTCCTCGCCGGCCGCACGATCTGGCTCGATGCCGTGCGAAGGAACTTCCCGGACCGCAAGGCGGTCGCCGAGGGCCTGCGCAAGGATGGCGTCGCCGTGCTCGATCGTCTGAGCGAGCTGACCAGGGCAAAGGCGAAGCCCTGGACCGCGCAATTCCCGGTGTTCGCCGACGTCAAGCAAGAAGGCGATTTCGCACGGGCGTATTAAGGCATGATCCGGAAAGTGTACGGCGGTTTTCCGCAAAGATCATGCCCAACTAAAAATGGAGCGCGATGATGATCTATTCTCATCGTTCCCGAGTGCGCGCCATCATTGCGGCTCGATACCGGCATCCTTGATGATGCGGTCCCACTTCTTGATCTCGGCCTTGAGGAAGCTTTCGAGCGCCGCAGGTGTCG
>Ga0207699_10001556_pt1 | contig 10866 bp, 7 predicted proteins | sample LARL51metaG_FD_184344 | JGI IMG/M metagenome (GOLD analysis project Ga0207699, IMG submission 184344) | Corn, switchgrass and miscanthus rhizosphere microbial communities from Kellogg Biological Station, Michigan, USA - LAR L5-1 metaG... | ecosystem: Host-associated > Plants > Roots >...
GCCTTCCTCATGCTCGAACGCGACGAAGTGCCGCACCCCGGGCATCTGGTCCCGGACGGCGTCGACGTCCGCCAGGTAGTCGCTGTGCACGCACACGACGGTCGAACCCGAGTGGTTCACGATGTAGACGAAGTCGTCGGGGGTCAGCCGGTAGTTGACAGGGACGAGGACGGCGCCCAGCTGCGGCACGGCGTAGAAGGACTCGAGCTGCGCGTGGGTGTTCGGCGCGATGGTCGCGACCCGGTCTCCCTGCCGGACGCCCAGCCCCTGAAGCGCGGCCGACCAGCGGTCGCACCGGTCGAAGAACTGCTCGTACGTCAGCCGGAGGCCGCCGTCGACGACGGCTTCGCGCGCTCCGTGCAGCCGGCGGGTACGGCGGGCGAAGTCCAGCGGAGACAGCGGCGTCTGCATGTTCGGCATCATGCCAGCGCGTAAATGCGGCGTCCACCCGGCGGCCGCCGGGTGGACGCCGCGATTCACCGCATAAGCGCCGGCTACAGGCCGGGCAGGACCGGGGTGTGCTCGATCCGCACCGCCTGGAGCGCCCGCGGGTTGAGGCCGAGCAGCTTCAGGATGGTCGGGGCGATCTCAGTGGTCTCGACGGGTGCGCCGATCTGCTGGCCGTACCGCAGCCCGGGCAGCGTGATCAGGATCGGGACGTTGCGGTCCTGGAAGGCGTCGCCGCCGTGCTCGGCGATCTTCTTCATGCCGCCGGTGTAGACGGTGCCGTACTGCGAGATGCCGATGACGTCGGGGACCCGCGGGTCGGACCAGGGGACCCCCATGAAGTCAGCCGCCGCCTCGCCCGCGTAGACCTTCTTGAGGCCGGACTTGGTGACGGTGATCGGGCTGCCGTTGATGTTGTTGCCGGGCGCCGTGTGCGTGAGCAGGTACTTCTTCACGAAGTTGGCGGCGGTCTGCGACCGGTCGCTGAGCCACAGCAGCATGCCGTCGTCGTCGACGGAGAAGATGACCAGGCTCTTGTTGCTGGGGTGCGTGGCGGCCCAGGCGGCGTTGATCGCGCTGATGATCGGGCCGTCGGGGACGCGCTTCAGGGCGTTCGGGTCGGTCGGCGACTGGCCGTGCTTGGCGGAGATGATGATCGCCGTGCTGTCGGCCAGATGGTCCTTCTGGATGTGCGCGACCATCAGGCCGAGCTCGCCGTCCAGCCAGTTGAGCGCCCGGGTCAGCAGCGGCCCAGGGATGAGGCCGCCGGCCAGGTAGCCGCCCGTCAGCCCGTCCGACTTGGGTAGCTTCTGCGCGGTCGAGATCGTCTGGAAGTTCATCCCGAAGATCGCCGGCGTCCCCACGTTGTGCGTCCCGCTGTGGTCGAATCCGTCGATCTCGTTCAGGATCGCCTGCACCTTGTACGAGTCGTACTGCATGGTGGCGGCGTTGTCCGTGGTCCAGTCATTGCCGGTCCCCCACTTGGAAGCCGGGAGGGCCTGGCTGTTGATCTCCGGGGTGAAGAAGTCGTCCACCCCGTCACCCGACGGCCCGTCGAACATCTGGTACGCCGGGTGCTTGTCCGACCAGGCGGTGAGCATTCCCGCGTCGTGCGCCACGTTGAAGATCGTGTTGACCAGCAGGTACTTGTTCGGGTAGATCGGCTTGCAGGTCGTGGGGTCCACGACCATCGCCTTCGGGTTGAGGACGTCGTTCGGGTTGCTGGTCATCTGCAGGATGCTGCCCGGCAGCCCGGCCAGGCCCTGGCCGGCGTCGAGCGAGTTCGGGTTGACGTCGAGGGCCTCCTCGTAGGCGGCCTCTCCGCCGGGCACCGGCCCCGTGCAGTTCGTCGTGCCGGCCGGGAGCACGTCGTGGTTCCAGGTGTCGTCGTAATATTCGCCGGTGGTCCGCGGGTTGCCGCCGGTCACCTGGGCGACCATCCCCGGCGTGGAGTCGGAGGGAAACGGCGTCAGCGCGGAGCTGTACTCGAGGCCGTGGCCGTACAGGCCGGCCAGCACGGAGCTGGGGTGGGTCTTGACGTACCAGGCGAGGTCCTGCTGGTGCATCCCGTCTACCGAGATGAGCAGGACGTGCTGGATGCCGCGGTGGCCGCTCCCGGCCGGGGACGCCGGTGAGGCCGGGGATGCCGACGCCGCGGTGGCTCCGGCGAGCCCGCCGGTGCCGAGGACCGCCGCCGCGCTCGCGGCGACAGCGACGGCGCGACTTAGCCTCGGCCGTCCGTGCCCGTGAAATCTGCTGCGCATGCTCGTGTCTCCCATCTGGCCGGCCCAGGCGGCGGCCTCCCAGACATGGTCATGCGGGGACGGCAAGGGGCGATCGACTGCTTCCTGAACATCGGGTGACAGTTCCTGGACGTCGCTACCTCACGTAAGGTAACTAATTCAATTGCGGTAAGTAATCATAGATGTAATTCGAATTACGCTTATTGACGTTAAAACCAGACTGCTTGAGAATTGCGTAGGTGGCACGGTGCGGGGCCGCGCCTGGGATGCTAGTGACGCTGTAGATAACCCCCATCAGGAGGATGCAGGTGACTACCACAGGGCCCCGGGCCGACGCGACTCCGCCCGCAAGTAGCCGTAACCTTTTTGTCAGGAACGCCACCGGCCTCGTGCGGGAACTAAGTGCGTTCGACGCCTTTAACCTGGTCTTTTCCGCCGTTCTGATCCCGGTTGGGATCACCGAGGTAATGGCGTTTGCGCCGACGTTCTGGCCGCATGCCAACATGCTGTTGGCGTTCCTGCTGGCCACGCCCTTGGTCGCCACCTGCGGACTGGTGTATCTCTACTACACCGTTATCATGCCGCGGTCGGGCGGAGATTACGTCTGGGTGTCGCGGACGCTAAATCCGTTCCTCGGGTTCTTCGCGAACTTCTCGCTGACCTTCGTGTTCCTGACCTGGATCGCGTTCAATTTCACGTACATGCTGAGCACCATGGGCCCGGCCGCGGCCTACGTGGCGGGCATCCACTCATCGTTCATCACCTCGCCGAGCAAGGGCGAGATAATGATCATCGCGACGATCCTCACCGCGATATTCACTGCCGTGATGGTGCTGGGCGTGCGGGTCGTCGCGCGGTACATGTTCGTCGCCTTCGTGGTCGTCTGGGTCGGCATGATCATCTGGCTGATCGCCATGGCCGTCGGCAGCCACGGGCACTTCGTGCACTCGTGGAACACGACCTCAGGCACCACGTACGGCGCGGTGCTCGCGCAGGCCAGCCACCAGGGCTTCAGCGCGTCGGGCGCCATCGGCTGGGGCGCCACCGTGTTCGCCATGATCTACTGCTTCCAGGTCTACACGGGCTTCCAGTGGACCGGGTACTTCGCCGGGGAGATCCGTAACGTCCGGCGCACGGCCACCACGTCGATCCTCGGCGCGCTGCTGATCTCGGCGATCGGCTACGTGCTCGCCGCCGCCCTGATCTACAAGTACTTCGGCTTCGACTTCTGGGGCGCAGTCGTCTTCAACGGCCTCGGCGGCGGCTCGGCGCACTGGACGCTGCCGTTCCTGCCTTACGTGCCCGCGATGGTCAACTTCCTGCCCGGGCCGTCGTGGGTGCTCACGTTCGTCGCGCTGTGCTTCGTGCTGGCCATCATCTGGTGGACGCCGACCGGCTTCATGATGGGCACGAGGAACATGTTCGCGTGGTCGTTCGACCGGCTCGCGCCCGAGAAGCTGACCCAGGTGTCCGACCGGTTCCACACCCCGGTGATCGCCACCATCACGATCGGCTGCATCGTCGAGCTGCTCAACTACCTGACCATCTACCAGGGCCTGGGCAACTACCTGCTGAACGTGATCGCGGTGATGGGCGTCGCCTTCATCATCGTGTCGATCTCCGCCGCGGTCGTGCCGTGGCGGCGCCCGCAGATGCACGCGCAGGCGCCGGGGTGGGCGAAGCCGAAGCTGCTCGGCGTGCCGGTCATCACCATCGTGGCGGTGATCTCCGCGATCTCGTGGGGCTTCGTGATCTACGTGGCCTTCCACACCGGGTTCGGCGGGTCGTTCGGCTTCAAGCCCATGATCGAGGCCTTCTCCGCGCCGCTGATCGGCATCGTCTACTACATCGGCGTCCGGCTGTACCGCCGCCATCAGGGCATGCAGCTCTCCCAGGCGTTCGCGGAGATCCCGCCGGAATGACGGAAGGCAGCACTGCGGACGCCGCGGCGGCGGAGAGCGGGCAGGAGCCTGCCATGGTGGCACAAGGGCGTGCCATCGTGGCAGCCGCCGCGGCGCGCTCCATCCCGGTCCGCCTGGTTGGCGGGGTGGCCATCTGGCTGCGCGGGTCGGCGGCGGCCCGCGCGGCGCTCGGCCGCAGCTATCCGGACATCGACCTGGTGGCGCACAAGCGCCAGTCGCGCGCGCTGCGGTCGGCCCTCGAGGAAGAAGGCTTCGAGCCGGAGCGGGTGTTCAATGCCACGCACGGCGCGCGGCGCCTGCTGTATCACGGTCCTGGCGGCTGGCAGGTGGACATCTTCCTCGACACGTTCGAAATGTCCCACACGCTGGACCTGGGCAGCAGGCTGGAAGCCGAGCCCGAGACGCTGGCGGCCGCCGAGCTGCTGCTGACCAAGCTGCAGGTCGCCGAGGTCAACGCCAAGGACCTGTCGGACACGGCGATGCTGCTGTGGGATCACGAGCCGGCCGATGCCGACGGTCCCGGCCTGCTGAACCTCACCCCGGTGGCTGCCAGGTGCGGCGCCGACTGGGGCCTGTACACCACTGTTACCGACAATCTCAGCGTGTGCGCGGACATGCTCGGCGACCTGCCGGCCGGCGCGGCCGACCGGGAGCGGATCGCGGGCAGGATCGCCACCATCACCGGCGCGCTCACCGCCGCGCCCAAGTCGCTGTCGTGGCAACTTCGGGCGAAGGTAGGGCGCCGGGTGCGCTGGTACCAGCTGCCCGAGGAGGTCACCAGGTGACGATGCGGATCTACTTCGCGACCGACATCCATGGCTCGGAGGTGTGCTGGCGGAAGTTCCTTAACGCGGCGCGGTTTTACCAGGCTGACACGCTGATCCTGGGCGGCGACGTGTCAGGGAAGGCGGTGGTCCCCGTGGTGGCCCGCCCCGGCGACAGCTTCCTCATCAGGCAGTTTCACGGGGAGCGGCTGCTCAGCGCCGACGAGACCGCGCAGGTCGAGACCCGCATCCGCGACATGGGCTTCTACCCGTACCGCACCACCGACGAGGAGCTCGAGGAGATCTGGGACGACCCGGAGGCGGTGCACGCGGTCTTCCTCGAGGTGATGCGGGAGACGCTGACCCGGTGGCTGGATCTCGCGGAGCAGCGGCTGGCCGGCACCGGGATCCCGCTCTACGCGATGACCGGCAACGACGACCCGCCGGAACTGCAGGGCCTGCTGCGGGACTCGCCGGTGCTGACCGAGACCGAGGAGGGCCTGGTCGACCTCGGCGAGGGCATCACCATGCTCTCCTTCGGCTACTCCAACCCGACGCCGTGGCACACCCCGCGCGAGCTGCCCGATGACGAGATCCAGCGGCGCGTCGAGAAGAAGGCCGCGGCGCTCGAGCGGCCGGAGCGGGCCGTCTTCAACCTGCACGTCCCGCCCGCCCGCACCGCCATTGACAGGGCCCCGGCCCTGGACGGATCGCTGAAACCCGTGGTCAAGGGCGGCGCCGTGGTGATGGAGTCGGTCGGCTCTGAAGCGGTGCGCCGCGTCCTCGAGGAGTACCAGCCAATGCTCGGGCTGCACGGGCACATCCACGAGTCGCGCGGCGCCGTCCGGCTCGGTTCCACCCTCGCCGTCAACCCCGGCAGCGAGTATGGCGACGGCGTGCTGTGCGGCGCGCTGCTGGAGATCGACGGCAGGCGCGGGGTGCGGCACTACCAGCTGCCCACCGGCTAGCCGCGCGGGCCGGGCCTTCCGGCTAGCCGCGCCACACGGCCTCCAGGCTCTCGCGGACCGCGGCGGTCAGCGGGTCCGCGGGCGCCAGCGCCCGCTCGCAGTCGGCCAGCGCGCTCTCCAGCATCTTCCTGGCCTCGTTGATCCGGCCCATGGCGTAATAGCCGTGCGCCAGGTTCGCCCGAGCCGCCAGCGTGTCGGGATGATCCGGCCCGAGCACCCGCTGGCAGTCCGCCCTGGTGCGCTCGTACAGCTCCACGGCGCTGGCCATCCGGCCGGCCGAATGGTAGGCGGACGCGAGATTGCCGCGGGCCCCGATGGTGTCCGGGTCGTCGGGGCCCTGCACCCGCTCCCGGTCGCCCAGTGCCTGCTCGTACAGCGGGATGGCGTCCCGCAGGCGGCGAGCGGAGTGATACGCGGACGCGAGCACGCCCACGGCGTCCATGGTGTCCGGATCGTCAGGTCCGAACGCCCGCTCGGCGCCTTCGAGGGCGCGGCGGCAGTACGTGATGGCGTCCTTGGGCTTGCCCGCGGCCAGGTAGGCGCGCGCCAGGTTCCGCCGGGTGGCCAGCGCCTCCCGGTGATCAGGTCCCTGGCTCCGCTCACGCTCGGCCAGCGTGGCCAGGGCCGTCCTGGTCGCGTCCTGGTAGCGCCCGGCGGCCTGGTAAGCGGCCACCAGGCTGTCCTTGATCGCGAGGACGTCCACGGCGCCGCGGTCGCGCTCCCCGGCCGCGAGCGCCGCCTCGAGGACGGTGATCGCCTCGGCCGGCTGGCCCATGACGAGCAGCGCGTTGCCGAACTCGGCCTGGGCGGCGGCCACGCGCGGGTGGTCGGGACCGAGCACCCCGGCCTGGGCGTCAAGGAACCGCTGGTAGAGCACGACCGCCTCGGCGCCGTCTCCGGCGGCCAGCGTGGCGCTCGCCAGCCGCGAACCCGCGAGCAGCGTGTCCGGGTGGGTCGCGCCGAGGACCCGCTCGCTGGTCTCGGCGACCGCCCGCCAGTGCCGGACCGCCGGCCGGGTCAGCCGGGCGCTGTCCAGGCTCTGGCCGGCCCGCAGCAGCACCTGATGCGCTTCGCCTGTCCACAGCACGTCGCCCGCGGCCTGGTCCAGGCTGGTCACGCAGGCGCGCAGCGAGCACGCCAGCGGGGACTGCTCGGCCCGGTCAGGCCAGCTCTGCAGCAGCGCGGCCGCGGCCGCGAGCGCGGCGCGGTCCCGCATCGGGTCGGGCATGGCCGACCTGACCCCCGCCTGCACGGCGGGATGCACCCGCACGAGCCGTCCTGGCGCCACGGGGCTGCCGGGATCGATGGTCAGCAGGCCGGTCCGCTGCAGGCTGAGCAGGCCGGCGCTGACGCGGCCCGCGCCGGCGCCAGGTCCCGCGATGAACTCGGCCGCCGCGTCGGCGGAAAAGACCGCCTCAGGGATCCCCTGGCAGCCGAGGAGCACTGCGAGCGCGAGGCACAGCTGCGCGCCTCCGCCCGGCGCGAGCTCGTCCGCGCACTCCATCGCCAGCGTCCAGGTGACCGCTTTCGCCGCGGGCTGCTCGCCGCTGGCCTCGGCGATCTGCTCCCGCCGGGTGGCGAATATCTCGCGGTAGTCACGGCAGTTGACGCCGGAGCTCGCGATCGTGGCGCTGGCCTGGGCCAGCGCGAGCGGATCGCAGCTCAGCTCCTGCACGAGGTCCACCGCGCCGAGCCGCTGGTCGGGGTCGGCGCTGAGCCGGGCCGTGAGATAGGTCAGGGCCTCGTGCGGGCTAAACGGCCCGACGGGAAAGACCAGCGCGTCCGGCGAGGCAGCGACCGCGAGGTCGTCCGCGGCCGTCACCAGCACGTGCCCGGCGGGGCCCGCGGGCCACAGGCCGCCGAGTTCCGCGGGGTCTGTTACGCCGTCGAGAACCACGAGCCACGGCTGCCGGGTGTCCGCCAGCCAGGCGAGGAACCGCGTGGCGGTCGTCTCGGCGTCCTCGGCGGGAACCATCCCTGATCGCTCGAGGGCGGCCTGCCGGTATCCGGAGAGCGCCGAGTCGCGGGACGCGGCGGCGAGCCACACCAGCACGCCGTCGGGGGTCTCCTTCCGCCACGTCTGGGCGAGGTGCACGGCCAGCTGCGTCTTCCCTGTCCCGCCGGGCCAGTCACGTACCTGGGCCGTCCGCGCGGCCAGGCCGTCAGGGGCGCCAGGGCCGCCAGGGCCGGTCCCGCCGGGCGCCGTGGTGAGCGCCAGCCACTGCCCGGGCGCGAGACTGTCCAGCGAGCCGGGACCGCTTTGCGGCCGCGGGGTAAAGCAGTCGGCCAGCCCGGGGACCGCCCCGGAAGTGACCGGGGCACTAGGGGCGCTGGGGGCGCTGGAGCTGGCCGCTGGCCCGCTGCCCGGGAGCCCGGGCGGATTGGCTGAGAACTGACTGCTCAAGGCCTATTTACCCCGTACCTTTTCCAACCCGGTCACCGATACCTCCGCATGTCGCGGTATTGCTGCTAGGGCAACCTTACGGTCTTATGACCTGCCTTAAATGACAATCAGCCGTAAAGGCACGAAGAGGAGAATATGGACAGTTGTTGATGAAGACTCGAACCCCGGCAAGGCCGGCCCCGTCGGCTGTCTGGAACTGCATGCCGACTGATATAACAGTCCGGCATACCGGGCCTGCGATTCTGTGGTGCTCTAAGAAAATGGACTGCGCATGGCTCAGCTAGCGTCCGACGTTCCACGAGCGGCGAAATCGCAGGAGTGACCATATGGCTGTACCCAGCTTCCCGGATCAGGGCCCCCCGCGAGCAGCCAGGTCGATCCGTTTTCAGTTCGCCGTCAGGCTGGCCGTACCTATTGTCGTTCTCGTCCTGCTGTGGGCCGCGGCCGCGGCCGCCGCGCTCGACGGGGCGCTGGACGGGCTGCCAGGGTTCCGGGCGGCCGCGCCGCACCACCAGGCGGTGCTCGAGTCGTCGGTCATCATCGGCGCGGGGCTGCTCGTGGTGCTCGTCGCGCTGCTGCTGACATGGCTGTTCACCCGCCGGGTCGCGCGCGAACTGACCGGCCTGGCGGCGGACGCCGGGCGGCTCGCCGGCGAGCCGCAGCCGGACAGCGCGCCACCGGCCGGCGCGGACAGTGCCAGCGCCGAGGTCGAGGCCGTCGCCGCCGCGCTGCTCAGCATGCAGCGCGCGGCCGCCGCGGCCGCCGCCGCCGAGGCGGGCGTGCGCAACGGCCTGCGGCAGATCCTCGCGAGCCTCGGCAAGCGGAACCAGTCCCTGCTGCACCGGCAGCTGCGCATCATCGACACGCTGGAGCAGCAAGCCGAGAGCCCGTCGGCGCTCGGCGAGCTGTTCGCGCTCGACCACCTCACCACCCGGATGCGCCGGCACGCCGAGAGCCTGAGCATCATCTCGGGCGCCGCGCCCGCCAGGTCGTGGAGCGGCCCGGTGCCGGTGATCGACGTCATCCGCTCGGCGGTGTCCGAAATCGAGGACTACCGGCGCGTCACCACGGCGACGGACGCCACGGAGACGGTGATCGCCACCGCGGTCACCGACCTGATTCACCTGCTGGCCGAGCTCATCGAGAACGCCACCTTGTTCTCCCCCTCCACCACGCGTGTGGAGGTCAGGGCCGAACGCGTCGCCAACGGCTTCGCCATCGAGGTCGAGGACCGCGGCCTCGGCATGGAACCAGGCCAGCTGGCGGTGATCAACGAGCAGCTGGCCGACCCGCCGGACTTCGACGTGGCCGACGCCGACCGGCTCGGGCTGTTCGTCACCGGCAGGCTGGCGGCCAGGCACGCCATCCAGGTGTCCCTCGCCCCGTCCGCCTACCGGGGCATCAAGGCGATCGTCCTGCTGCCGGAAACCATCGTCATCACACCGCCGGACAGCGGGGCCGGGGACCCGGCCTACGGCGGTTCGATCCGGCCGAGCCTGCGCTCGTCCGAGGCGCTGTCCCTCGTCGGGACGGCGCGCGCCCGGTCGCTCACGACGGTCGACACGGACGGCGTCCCCGGCGCGGCCGGCGCGACGGACGGGTACGACGAGCCCCCTCACCCGGCGGACGACGACGCGTTCGATGACGCGGGCACGTTCCACGGCCTGCCGCGCCGCGTCCGGCCGGGCGCGGGCTCGTCCGCTCGCGCCGCGGCCGGCGGCGCGCAGGCGGCGGCCGGCCAGGCGGGCCCCGCGCCCGCGCACGTGCCGCCAGAGGCGCCCGCGCCCGAGCACGCGCGGAACCTGTTCTCGTCGCTGCAGAGCGGCTGGCTGCGCAGCCGGGAGACCGACGACATCCCAGATTCGGGGGCCGGGGACACCGGGGACTACGGCACCTCCACCGCCAGCGGGCCGACCGCCACGTGGCTCGACGACACGGAACACGATGCCACGCCGCGGGGCGGCGCGGCACGGGACGACGAGGAGATGTGATGGCTGACGGTGACGCGACTGGCGGCCGGGACCTCGCCTGGCTGCTCGATGACCTCTCGTCGCGGGTCGAGGACTTCAGGAAGGCCGTCATCTTGTCCCGTGACGGCCTGCTCATCGCCGCGTCGAGGGATCTCGAGAGGGAAGACGCCGAGCACCTGTCGGCGGTCGCCGCGGCGATGCAGAGCCTGGCCACCGGTGCCGGCGACCATTTCGACGCCGGGGGAGTGCGGCAGACGATCATCGAGCTCGAGAAGGGCCTGCTGTTCGTCATCGCCGCCGGCGAGGGCAGCTGCCTGGCGGCGCTCTGCCCGCCGAACGCCGACGCCGGCCACGTCGCGTACGAGATGGCGATGCTGGCGAAACGCGCCAGGCCGCACCTGATATCGCAGCCCAGGTTCCCGGCGTCCGGTCCCCAGGCGGAGTGATTGAGGTGCCTCCTGACGGCAGGGACGGCAAATGGGTCCGCCGCGACTTGGGGCCGGTGGTCCGCCCGTACGCGGTGACCGGCGGCCGGACCGAGCCTGCCGACGGCGAGGTGCTCGACCTGGTCGCCGTGGTGGTCGCGGTCGGCAATGACAGCGGGGGCGGCGACGACCCGATCAGGCAGACCCCGGAGCACCGCAAGATC
>Ga0207699_10001558_pt1 | contig 10863 bp, 8 predicted proteins | sample LARL51metaG_FD_184344 | JGI IMG/M metagenome (GOLD analysis project Ga0207699, IMG submission 184344) | Corn, switchgrass and miscanthus rhizosphere microbial communities from Kellogg Biological Station, Michigan, USA - LAR L5-1 metaG... | ecosystem: Host-associated > Plants > Roots >...
CGACGACCACGATCGTGTCTGACGCGGGTACCGCGACGCCGACCGCCTGATGGCCGTGCAGCGCAGCGACGCACCGGGCGATCGTCTGCTGGTCGAGCAGCGGCCGCGCGGCGTCGTGGAGCAGCACGTTGCACTCGGCTGGACCCAGTTCGGCGATAGCCCGCCGGGTAGACTCGGGCCGGGTCACCCCGCCCTCGATGACGCCGGTCACCTTGCCGTACCCCCGCTTGGTGAGCAGCTCCCGGACCGGCCCGGCATGCCCCGGCGCGATCACGACCAGGATGGCGTCCACCCCGGGCGCCTGCTCGAAGGCGGACACCGAATGCTCGAGCAGGGCGCGCCCGGCGAGCGGGAGCAACTGCTTCGGGACCGCGGCGCCGAACCGCAGTCCCGAGCCGGCCGCGAGCACGACAGCCACCGTCCGCATGAGCGGACTGTACCCGCCGGCGCGGCCTGGCATAGCCGCCGCCCCGGAGAGCGGATGATATGGCCAGGCTCAGGCGGGTACGACAGGCACGGGACTGCTGCCGGGCAGCGGCCCGCGGAGCGTGGGGAGACGGGACATGACGGTAACCACGGCCGTGGCCGTGCTGCCGCGCCGGGTGGCCAGCTGGGCGACCCGCCGTGCCCTGGCCCGTACCTCGCTCACCGGGATCGAGCTGGGCTGCGGCCTGTGCGCCGCGGTGTGGTTCAGCGCCGGCACCTCGCTGGCCGCGCTGGCCGGCGGGGCCGCACTGGCCGGCGGTTACCTGTGCCAGCGGGTCGGCAGGCAGCTCGCCGTGGGGGCCTTCGACGGCTGGCTGGCCGGCGCCTGCGCGCTAGCCGCTGAGCTGGCTGTTTACGCTGCGCTGGCCGTGGGGGCGTTCGCGGTCCAGGGAGGCTTCTGGCCGCTGGACACGAGCCAGTCCAGCACCCTGGGCAGCCCGTGGAAGCTGGCCACCGGCGCGGCCGTGCTGCTTGCCCTGCGCAAGGTGGTCCAGCTGGCCCGGCCCGGCCCGGCCGCGCCGTCCCGCACTGACCCGGGCCAGTCCGGGTTCGCCGGGTTCTTCGCGCTGGCCAGCCAGGTGCCCGCGTTCCCGGCAGGGGAGCGGGCCCTGGTCATCACCGGCACGGCCGTGTTCGCTGGCCCCCGGTTCACCCTGCTCGTGCTTACCTGCTGGGGAGCCGTCGCGCTGGCCTGGTCGGTCATCGTAGGCGCGCCCGGCCACCGCCGGCCGGACCGGGCCGCAGCGCCGGCCACCGGCCCGGCCGGGTACGCGGCCAGCCGGGACGACGGCCCGATCGCCCGGTTCGCGGGCCGCCTGGTGCACGGCCAGCTGGTACCGCTGCCACCGGCCGTGGCCGGGCTCGTCGCCACGGTCCTGCTGGCCATGCTGGGCCTGGGCGATCTGGCCGGCCCGGTGCTGCTAACCCCGGTCGCCGCCATGCTGCTGGCCGCGCCCGGCTCCGCGCACCCGCACACCGGGCCGCTGGACTGGCTGACCCCGGCCGTCATCCAGGCCGGGCAGTACATCTACCTGGCCGCGCTCGGTTTCGCCCGGGGCGTGCCCGGCCCCGTCACCTTCGCCCTGATCGGCCTGGTCGCCCTCCGCCAGCTGGACGTGGCGTACCAGGCCTGGCACCCACGACCCGGGCCCGGCCCGCAGGGCGGCCTGGGGTGGGAAGGCCGGATGCTGGCCGCCGGGACTGGCGCCATGTTCGGCATCGCCACCTTCAGCTACCTGGCGCTGGCTGCCTACCTGGGCTGGCAGCTCGGCACCGGCGCGCTGTCCGGCTGGTTTGCCCTGCGCAGCAGGCCCGCGGCCCCGGCCAGCGCGGGCCATCCATCGGCCACCTGACCAGGCGAGGTGTCGGCCAGCCAGATCTGGGCACGTGACCTGCGGGGTGCCCGCACGGTCCTGTCGGGGTGAAAGGCTAGGATCGCCCCCAGTGGAGGGTGTATCTCTATGCTCCAGCTCAGACAAGCGCCGCTGCGCCGCTTCGAGCCGGGCCGGGGATGGCAGTCACTGGTTACTGTCCCGCGTGTCTGGCTGGCGGCCGTGTTCGCTGGCTGCGCGCTGTTCGCGGCCGGGCTCGGCGTGTTCAGCACGGATCACCTGCACCGGATGTGGGGGGTGTTCGCGGCCGGGGCCTACGTGCTGGCCGCGGTAGCCGTGCTGGCCTGGAAGTCGTCCCGGGCGGTGGACCTGGCCCTGGTCGTCGCGCTGGGCGGCGCGCTGATCGCACCGCTGTGCGTGCTGGCCGAGCAGGGCCACTGGCAGCCCGAGGTGGGGGTAATCGCGCGCGGTGCCCGGCTGCTGGTCCAGCACGGGTCGCCGTATGAAAGCCAGGCGGTGGTCGCCGCTTCGCACAACCCCAACATCTACAACCCGTACCTGCCCGCGATGGCGCTGTTCGGCATCCCGCGGGCGCTGTTCGGGCCTGGCCTGCTCACCGACCCGCGGATCTGGTTCGGCGTGGGCTTCGTGGTGCTGTTCGCGGCCGCGCTGGCCGTGGCGGGCGCGCGGGATGTGCTGCGCTGGACGGCGCTGGTGACGGCCACCCCGGTGATCGCCTTCTCGCTGGCCGTGGGAGGCACTGACGTGCCGGTGCTGGCCCTGCTGTGCCTGGGCCTGGCGCTGCTGTGGCGGCACCCGCGGCCGGTCGTGGCCGGCCTGGTGCTGGGCGTGGCCGCCGCCACCAAGGCCACCGCCTGGCCCGCGCTGATCGTGGCAGCGACCATGCTCACCGTGCGGGACGGCTGGCGCACCGCAGGCCGGTTCCTGGTCGCTGCCGTGGTCACCGCCTGCGCCATCATCGGGCCGGTGGCCGTGCTGTGGGAACACACGCTGGTCGAGAACACCATCCTGTTCCCGCTCGGCCTGGCCAGCGTCAAGTCGCAGGCGGTCAGCCCGCTGCCGGGCCACGTGCTCGCCGATACCGGGCACCTCGGGCACCTGATCGCAGTGTCCCTGCTCGCCCTGGCTGGGCTGGGCGTACTGGTGTCCCTGGTCGTCCGCCCGCCGCGGAACGTGCCGTCCGCCACCTGGCGGCTCATCATCGGCCTGGCGCTGATGTTCACCCTGGCCCCGGCCACCCGGTTCGGCTACTTCATGTACCCGCTGGGCCTGTGGGCGTGGCTGGCCGTGTCCCAGCTGACCGCGCGGCGCAGCCAGCTGGCCGATGAGCGGGCCAGCCCGGGCGGCGACGGGCCGGGGCCCCCGGGGGACAGGCGGCAGCCCAGCACGGCGTGACCCGGGACTCCGCGCCTGGTCAGCCGCCGGGGAGCGGGGTGTCCGGGCCGGAGAACGCCGAGGAGTCCGCGCAGATGTTGGTGCTGGCCGTGATGCCGTCGTAGTTCTTGGCCAGGTTCTTCAGCGTCTTGGCCGACTGCTTCTTGGTGGCTGATCCGCTGGCGCCCTGGAGCCCGTTGTAGCTGGACCCGAGAATGAGGGTGATCGACCCGGTGCCGAGCGCCGCGTTCTGCTGCACTGCGACCGGGCCGAGCGCCGACTTGAGCGCGTTCACCTGGGGCATCTGCGCCGCTGAGGAGTACTCGATCACGTTGCTCGTATAACTGAAGTTGGCCGCGTCGCCCTGCCCGGTCACCTGGAAGCCCTTGCCGGTGAGCGCGGTGGCGGCGGTACTGGCCAGGCCCTGGGTACCTGCCCCGTTGAGCACCTGGACGTGCACCCTGGCCGGGCTGACCGTGGGCACCGTGGCCGCGGGCTTCTTGCCCCTGGCCGCCTTGGGCAGGTCGCGGTCGGCCTCGATGGCCTGGAACAGCTGGTGCGCCTGGGGCTGCTCCCAGGCCAGCTCGGCGAGTGGGTCAGGGGGGTAGGGCACCACCGGGACCGTGATGAACTGCACGGCGTTGGAGTTCAGGCTCTTCATGCTGTTCGCGATACGCAGCATCGTGGTCAGGTCCAGGCCGCTGTCCGTGGTCAGCGATTTGGCCGCGTCCCGCACCACGTTGTAGATCCGGCTGGGCTGGGAGAGCAGGTTGGTGGCCTTGAGTTTCTGCATGACCGCGGCCAGGAAGTACTGCTGGCGCTGGATCCGCTGAGTGTCCGAGCCCTCGCCGATGTTCTCCCTGAGCCGGACGAAGGCCAGCGCCTGGGCCCCGGTGACCACGTGCTTGCCGGCCGACAGGCGCAGCCGGGACTGCGCGTTGTTGATCGCGAACGGCAGGCACACCGGGACGCCGCCCACGTCGTTGACGATGGACTGGAAGCCGGCGAAATTCACTTCGACGAAGTGCTGGATCCGGATGCCGGTCTCCTGCTCCAGGGTCTTCCACAGGCACGGCGCGCCGCCTGCGGAGAACGTGCTGTTGAGCCGCTCGAACACACCAGGCTGCGCCGGCTGGCCCTGATGCCCCATCCCGTCGTCCGCGCAGGCCAGGACGGGCACCATCGAGTCGCGCGGGAAGCTGATGATGTCGGCGCGGGTGTGCCCGGGCGCGATGTGCAGCAGCATCGACGTGTCCGAGCGGGAGCCGAGCACGTCCTGCCCGTACCCCTTGAGGCCGGCCCGGGAGTCCGAGCCGATGATCAGGATGTTGAGCCCGGCGGTGAACGGCGGCCGGTGCCCGAGCATGGCCGCGCTGACGTTCTCCCGGTGGATGCTGCCCAGCACGCTGCGGTACTGGGCGTAGGCCACCAGCGAGGTGGCGACGACCGCGAACATCGCGACGATGGCGGCGCCACCCAGCAGCGCGTGCCGGCTCGGGTGCAGGAAGCGGGACCGGGACTGCGGCCCGCCGCGCCGGTACCCGCCGGCCGCTGCTGCGCCACCCCCGCCACGGCGCTCCGGCCGCCCTGACCCGCGGTTCGTGCGGTACGCGCGCCAGTCCTCGCTGTCCAGCCCGTCCGGGCCGGCCGGTGACCACCCAGGCCATCCTGGCCCGGACCGTGCTAGTCCTCCCCCTGAGGCATCCAAACCCTCGTAGCGGGTCACAGTGCTCCTCGCTGCGTTGATCATCAATTGGGCGGGGGTGCGTCGCCTATTGTTCCCCGAGAGGCTACGGCATGTGGTGCCAATAGGATGAATCGGTCACGTAAGGGTTCTGCCATGGGATAGGCCTGTTTCCTTCCCGCCGCCGCGGGCCGCCTCCGCTTACAGTGGACGGTGTGCGCCCGGGAGGCCGTCCGGCTGGCGAAGTAGCCGAGAGCAGCGGTCAGCAGCCTGGCCCGGTGGCCCGGCCGCGGCGCCGGGTGTCCGTCGCCGGGCCTACCTTTGCCCAGCTCACCGCGGTGCCGGTGCTGCTCGTGATGGCCTGGCTGCTGCCTGGCCTGGGCTTGCTGCTGGCTGGCCGGCTGCGGCCCGCGCCGCTCATCCTGATCGCCGTGCCGCTGGCCGTGATCATGCTGGCCGCCGCGCTGCGTCGGGTGCCGGGCCAGCGTCTGGTGCCCGCGCTGGCCACCGGCCGCACTGGGCCGGTCCGGGCCTGGGCGGGCTGGTGGGGGCTCGCGGGCACGGCCGTGGTGGCCACCGGGTTTGGCGCCTGGCAGATTGTGGTGAATTCGCCGCAGATCATCGTGCTGCGCAGCCCGGGAGCGGTTTTCCAGCTGGGGTACTGGATTGCCGATCACGGCGCGCTGCCCATCCCGCAGGCATTGGCCGCGTTCGGCGGGGCACATCCCGGGCTGACGTTCGCCAGTACCGGTTTTGCCGCGCACGGCAGCGGGCTGCTGCCGCAGTTCATGCCGGGGGTGCCAATCCTCCTGGCGGGCGGCTGGTGGGCCAGCGGGATGTCGGCCGCCGCCGTGGTGAGCCCGGTGCTCGGCGCACTGGCCGTCTTCACCTTCGGCGGGCTGGTCGGCCGGCTGGCCGGCCCGCAGTGGGCGCCGCCCGCCGCGCTGGTCCTCGCGCTCACCCTGCCCGAGCAGTACACCAGCCGGGCCGCGTTCACCGAGCCGCTGGTCCAGTTGCTGCTGTTCGGCGGTCTGTGCCTGACGATGGATTCGCTCACCATGTACCGCGAGGCGGGCTGGCGGGGCAGTTACCCCGGGCCGCTGCGCTGGCCTGGCTGGCTGTCCCCGGCCACGGCCGCCGCCGCGTTCGGCGGGCTGGCCATCGGCCTGGTCTCGCTGGCGTCACTTGGCACGCTGCCCGACCTGATCCCGATCATCCCGTTCATCGGCGCCGCGGTTGTGGGGCACCGGCCACAGGTGGTTCCGTTCAGCATCGGGATCCTTGCCGGTGTGGGCGCCGGCGTTGCCGCGGGGCGCCTGGCCGCGCCTGCCTACTTGGCTGCCCCCGGTTTTTCCGTCCGGCCGGCCGGCGTGATCACGATCGTGGTGGCCGGGGTGACGCTGCTGGCCGTGCTGGCCGCGCTGTCGCCGCGGGTGCGCAGCGCGGGCGGGCGGGCGGCCCGCGCGGCAGCCCGGTGGTGGCTGCCGGAGGCGGCGGCGGGCCTGGTAGTGGCCGGGCTGATCGCGTTCCTGATCCGGCCCTCGGTGCAGACCGTGCACTGGCGCCCTGGCGCGGCCACGGTCGGCTACGTGGCCGCGCTGCAGCGGCTGCTCGGCCTGCCGGTGCAGCCGACCCGGTCCTACGCTGAGGACAGCCTGTACTGGGTCATCTGGTACCTCGGGGTGCCTGCGCTGCTGCTGGCCGGAGTGGGCGCCGCGCTGCTGGCCCGGCGGGTGGTGCGCGCAGCGCTGCGCTGGTCGGACGGCGACGGGGTGGCCCGGGCCTGGGCGCTGCCGCTGGCCATCATCGGCTGGGGCACGGTCAGCGTGCTCTGGTACCCGGGTACCGTGCCCGATCAGCCGTGGGCCAGCCGGGTGCTGGTGCCGCTGGCGCTGCCCGGGTTCGTATTGTCCGCGATCTGGGTCGCGGCGTGGCTGGACCAGCGGGCCCGGGAACGCGGCGCCGGGCTGACCGCGGTGTCTTTGTCAGCGGCCTGCTTTGTGGTGGCGCTGGCCGTGCCGACCGCGGTGACCGCGTTCGGGCTGACCTATTCCGGATCGGCGCCGCGGCACTCCGTGCTGCCCGCGGCCACCGGGCTGGGGGCGAAGAAGACCGGCGCCGGCCAGACTGCCGCGGTCAACGGGCTGTGCGGCGCGATGAGCTCGCGGATGTCCGTGCTGCTCCTGGACCGGATCGCGGCGGGGGAGTACGCCCAGGTGATCAGAGGCATGTGCGGGGTTCCGGCCGGGGTGATGGCGGGCGCGACCACGGGGCAGGTGCAGGCGGTGGTCCGGTCTATCGAGGCACACGGCCGCGAGCCGGTGCTGCTGGCCACCCGCGCCACGGAGCTGACTCCGTACGGCCAGCCGCCGCGGAAGGTGGTCAGCCTGAGCACGACCCAGGAGCCGCACGAGCTGACCGAGCCGCCTGGGGCGCCGTGGCAGATCACCTATGTGCTGTGGCTGTCGGCGGCACCCGCGCCGGGGGTGTGAGCCGGCGGCTCTCGAGCCCGGTGGGCGGCGGGCGTTTCGGCGGATAGGTGGCAGGAATCCGTTGGTAGTTGGCGTTTCTGCCACTGGTTTAGCCGCGCGGGCTGGGGCAAGGTGGCCGGCGTGATGGACAGGGTACCCGGGGCAGGTGATCGGGCCCGCGGCGGCGGTGTGGAGACTGGCCGCGCGGCGCCTGGGAGTGCGGCGCCGGGCAGCATGGCGTCTGGCGGTGCGGGGGAGCAGGCTGGGCGGGACCGGCGGGTCGGCTGGGCCGCGCTGCTAGTCGTATGGGTGCTGTGGGGGAGCACGTATTTCGCCATCCGGGTCGGGGTCGAGACGATCCCGCCGCTGCTGATGGCGGGCACCCGGTACGTGATCGCCGGCCTGCTGATGTTCCCGTTCGCGGTGCGGTCCCGGGTGCCAGGCGAGACAGCGGGATCGCCTGCCGGGCGAGGGGGATGGCGCGGGCCCGGGGCGGACCGGCCGCGTGGGGCGGACCGGTCGCGTGGGGCGGACCGGCCGCGCGCGAGGTTCTGGTGGTCGGCGGCGGTGGTGGGCATGCTGCTGCTGGCGGGCGGGAACGGCGGCGTGTCGGTGGCCGAGCGGACCGTGCCGTCCGGGCTGGCGGCCCTGCTGCTGGCCACCGTCCCGTTGTGGCTCATCCTCATCGACCGGGTGGTGACCGGGACCAGGATCGGCCTGGTCGCAACGGCCGGGCTGGCAGCCGGGGCGGTCGGGGTGGGTTTCCTGTCCGGGCTGTTCGGCGGGTCCAGCCATGGCGGCCGCGGAGCCGTGTCGGTGGCCGGCGTGGTGATTATCCTCGCGGCCAGCGTCAGCTGGGCCTCCGGTACCATCGCCTCCCGGCGGCTGCCGCTGCCCGCCCGGCCGCTGCTGGCCACCTCCATGCAGATGCTGGCCGGGGGCGTCGTGCTGTTCGGGGCCGCGGCTGTCGCGGGTGAGTTCAGCGGGCTGGATCTGGGCCGGGTCTCGGCGGGCTCGCTGCTGGGGCTGTTGTGGCTGATCGGGCCCGGCTCGATCATCGCGTTCAGCGCCTACGTAGTGGCGGTGCGGCGGCTGCCCACGGCCAGCGTGGCCACCTACGCATACGTCAACCCGATCATCGCGGTCATCCTGGGCACCGCGCTGCTGGGGGAGACGGTGACCGGCCCGATGCTGCTCGGCGGCGCGCTGGTCGTGGTGGCGGTAGTGCTGGTGCTGCGCGCCCAGGCGCTCCGGTCGCGGCCGCGGTGAGCAGGCCGCGGGGTCGCTGGCGGCGTGCTCGCGGTTCTTGACCTGCGGTTACCGTGGGCGGTGCGGCTGATTTGCCTGCGGGTCCGGTTGGCCATAAAGTTAAACCACACCAACGCGGGGTGGAGCAGTTCGGTAGCTCGCTGGGCTCATAACCCAGAGGTCGCGGGTTCAAATCCCGCCCCCGCTACCAAGTAAGTGCAGGTCAGAGGCCTGATCGCCCGAGAGGCGGTCAGGCTTTTTGATCATTCGTTGGCGGTCCGTTGGCGCGACGGGTCCCCGGGGTGCGGCACGCCGTGCTGGAGATCGGCAGTAAACGACACTGTGGGCTGGGCGAGCGGATGCACGGATGGCCGGCTTCAGCCTGGTTTCACCGTCGGGGCAGAGTCATGGCGGTGGCAGTACGCCCATCGGCGACAGAGTGTGGTGCGGAGGCTTCGGGGTCCAGGGAATGGGGAACTGCACGGGTGATGGCCTGGCTGGACCGGGATCCCGGTCCAGCCAGGCCAAAGATGTGCGAGGGTATCCGGCCTCTTGGCCGAACCCCTAACTCGTTGTAGGCACGCGCGAGGGCGTCCCACAGGTGCCCCATCCGCAACGACGTGACCGGCAACGGGCCTCCACCGCGGGCCGCCTGGCAGGCTCGGTGCGCCCAGTGATCGTATGTTCAGCCCAACAGTTCGGTGACGATATCGGCCACCTCCGGAGCGCTGCTGTTAGCCGCTAGGGCTTTGCGCACGTGCTGCCGCAGCATGATGTAGTTGCCGTGCTCACCGAGGTCGAGCCTCGCTACCAGCTCGGTCTGCTGGCGTCCGAGTTCGGATAGACGTGCATGGAATGCGCCGGCCGGGTTGTACGACAGGATGGGCAGCTTCCAGACATGTTTATCGATGTGGCGTTCGTCCTTGCCGTATGCCATGAGGGGGTGAACCAGCTGCGTTAGCTCGGGGCTGTTCAGGATAGCGCGGAGGTGCCAGCCCTCGGCGTGGTTGGTGATGCTGCCCCAGTAGAGCGTGTGGTCGATTATTGCATTAGATCCTGTGCGTGCCGAAAACCTGGTCCATGTCACGCGACCAGCTCACCCGCATGGTTAACGCCGTGGAAGGAAGGTGACCTGGCCGGGCTGCATCTGAGCGGGCTGGTCGAGGAAGGTGGAGAGCGCGCCGATGACGGCGGCGGTATAGCTGCGGTCATGGGGAAAGGTCTTGGCCGAAACGAGGATCAGCCCGGCGTGCACCTCGCTCGCGGCCCGGTAGCGCGCATCCAGTGGGACGAAGTCCTTGATGTTGGCGGTGACTAGCGCCCGCTCGGTGCGCGCGGCGTGGGCGAGGATCTGCTCGTCGGGGAGCGCAATCAGTGCCGGGTCGGCCACGACGGCGAGGACGTCATGGCCCTTGCCGCGCAGCCGTTCGGCGATGATGCCAGAAAACATCTCATCCAGCAGCAACGGATAAGTCACGGTTCTAGCCGGCGAGCAACTGGCGCTCCCGCCGCCACGCGTCCTCTGCGCTGTCCTCAGCCGCCTCCGCGGCGGCTATCTCCGCATCGATCTCATCGGGGTAGGACGCCCAGTATCGGACGGCGGCCCGGGTCAGGCGTACCGGAATGCCCGTGTTCTCGGCGACTAGCGCAAGCAGGTCATCCTCAGCCAGGCCGGGCTCTGTGACGCGGGCAGATTTGACCGCCCGGACCACTTCCCATACATCGGGACCCCCGACCAGCCCGGCACGCCGCCCAGTAGGGCCGGGCCGGAACACAATGCCAGGGTGCTCGTTCATCCGGAGGGCTTCGTCAACCAGTCGGTTCGCAGCCGACGACAGGGACATACCGGGGTTAGCGGCGACGAAGGACGAGAGCCGCTCAGCCACGGCCATGTCGAACCGGACCGGTGTCGCTGCACGCTTAGCCATGACTACATGGTAGTCGTATCGCGTCATGTTGACGACCAGTGCCCGTAAGTGCCGCGCCGAGTTGAACACTGCCGTCTTGGCTCATAACCCAGAGATCGCGGGTTCAAATCCCGCCCCCGCTACCAACTAAGTGCAGGTCAGGGGCCTGATTGCCGGAAGGCGGTCAGGCCCTTTTGATCATCCGTTGGCGGTGCGTTGGCGGGACGGGACCTAAGAGTCCGGCTCAAGGTGTCTGTGATCGGCATGGAATGAGACAGCATGAGGGGCGATCGGGAGGACGGCGGCCGTTGGGGCAACGTTGGTAGGGGCCACGACATCGT
>Ga0207699_10001559_pt1 | contig 10861 bp, 10 predicted proteins | sample LARL51metaG_FD_184344 | JGI IMG/M metagenome (GOLD analysis project Ga0207699, IMG submission 184344) | Corn, switchgrass and miscanthus rhizosphere microbial communities from Kellogg Biological Station, Michigan, USA - LAR L5-1 metaG... | ecosystem: Host-associated > Plants > Roots >...
GGGCTGTGCAGCAGCACCCCGTCGAGCGCGGTCAGCTTGCCGCCGCGCCGCTGCCTGATCCGGTCCGTCACGTCGCCGTCCGGTGCGACATAGGCCAGCCGTGCCATCGGGGAACCCCCTTCGCGAGACAAAAAAGTGGCCGGTTAAGGATGCCGTAGCAACCCTAACCGGCCACCTGGATAACCGCGATGGCGCTCAGTCGATGGCGCTCAGTCGGCCGTCGCCGCGATCACGTCGGCCGACTCAGGAACCGTGTCAGCCGGCGCCGCCATCGGGTTGATTCCCTCGAGGTCCTCGCGCTTGACCCGGACCAGCACCAGGCCGATGATCAGCCCGAGCAGCATGATCCCCGCCGACACCAGGAACCCCTTCGAGAACCCGTAGGCCAGCGCGTGGTTGGTCGTGGCCAGCTGCGCCGCGGCCTCCTGGGCCTTGGACAGGTGCGCCGCCGACGCGTGCGCCGCGGCCGCGGCGGACGACCGCAGGCTCGACGCCACCGCGCTCCACGCGACCGTGCCGAGCACCGCGAGCCCGAGCGCCCCGCCGACCTGCTGTCCGGTGTTGAGCAGCGACGACGCGACGCCTGCGTCGTTGTTGGAGACCTTCGACAGCGACACCAGCGAGATCGGCACGAAGATGAGCCCCATGCCGAGCGCGGTCACCATCATCGGCCCGAGCAGTCCGCCCGCGTACGAGCTGCCTTCGGTCAGCCGTGACAGCCAGAACATCCCGCCGGACGCCAGCGCTGATCCGGTGATGATCAGCGGCCGGGCCCCGATCCTGCCGACGAGCTGCGACGCGAGGGCGGAGCCCAGCATGATCGTGGCGACCATCGGCAGGTACGCGATCCCGGACTTCAGCGGGCTGTATCCCCACACGTTCTGCACGAAGAGCGTCAGGAAGAAGAACATGCCGAACAGCGCGGTGCCGATGCACAGGCTGATCAGGTACGCCCCGCTGCGGTTCCGGGACCGCACCACCCGCGGCGGCACCAGTGCGGACCGCGACCGCGCCTCGATGATGACGAACGCCACCAGCAGCACCACGGCCGCCACCAGCGACACGATGACCTTGGTGTCGCCCCAGTGCGAGACCGCCTGGCCGTTGCTGAACGTGGTCGCCGCCGAGGACAGGCCGTAGACCAGCGCTCCCAGGCCGAGGGACCCGGTGATCGCGCCGGGCAGGTCGAAGGCGCCGCGCCGCCGCTCGGACTCGCCGAGCACCCGCGGCGCGAGCAGCGCGACGATCAGGCCGATGGGCACGTTGACCCAGAACACCCAGCGCCAGTTGAGGTAGTCGACGAGCAGCCCGCCCGCGATCAGGCCGACGGCGCCGCCGGCGATGGACATCGCCGCGTACACGCCCATCGCCCGGTTCCGCGGCCTGCCCTCAGGGAACGTGACCGCGATCAGCGACAGCGAGGTGGGCGCGGCGAACGCGCCGCCGACGCCCTGCGCGACCCGGGCGGTGAGCAGCCATGCCTGGGTGGTGGCGAACCCGCCGACCAGCGAGGCGACGGTGAACAGCAGGATGCCGAAGATGAAGATGCGCCGCCGCCCGAGCAGGTCACCGGACCGGCCGCCGAGCAGCAGCAGCCCGCCGAAGGCGAGCGCGTAGGCGTTGACCACCCATTCGAGGTTGGTTCCTGAGAAACCCAGCGCGTGCTGGATGTGCGGCAGCGCCACGTTCACGATGGTCGCGTCGAGCACGACCATCAGCTGCGCGGTCGCGATCACGGCCAGCGCGAGTCCGAGCCGTCGCGGTGGCGCTGCCTCCGCGAGCGCGCCCCCCGTCTGGCGTGAGGTTGCAGACAAAACAGTTCCCCTCATCCCGGTTTCGGTGTTTTTTATTCCGAACGTACGGTTGCGTCTCTACTGTCAGACGCCGTCTCAGGACCGGAATCAGCGCTCGGCCCGTGGCTGCTCAGCATTTTCTTGAGCAGCCCGAGGAAGCACTCCCGTTCCGTGTCGTCGAGCGCGTAGCACCAGGGCATCCGTTCGGCGAGCTCCTGCATCAGCCGCTCCTTCGCGGCGATGCCTTCCTGGGTGAGCACCAGGTTCTTCACCCGCCGGTCTCGCTGGCTGGGCTCCCGCTTGGCAAGCCCGGCCCGCTCGAGCGCGTCCGCCACGGCCGTGACGAATGACGCGTCGCACCCCATTCGCTGCGCGAGTTCCTTCATGGACAGCACCCCGTCCAGTTTGACCAGCGCGAGCAGGTCACTGGGTGCCACCCGGAAGCTGACCGCGATCGACTGGCCGATCCCGGCGAGCTGCTTGACGAGTGCGCCGAACGCGTCGAGGATCTCCCGGTTCAGCGCTGGCCCGTTCGCCTGCGCCTCTCCTGATTCCCGTGCGCCGCCGTCCACGTCTGTTCCTCTCCAGTAAACAGACCGACTGTCGGTCTGTCAAGGGTAGGTCTGTCTTAATTCCTTGACTGACTGAACCATTCAGTCGCTCAAGTTCTTCCCGCCCGGGCGGTTATTTTCTGGCGTCGCACATAAGACACGGTCAGGGCCCCGTTTTGTGACACCTTCCCTAGGGGGTCGATGGCACATCCACTACGCTCTTTGGTGGTCGATGTCACATCGACCATGTTCGCGGGCGCGGCCGGGGCCGGCGGGTCAGTGTGAGCTGGAGCGGGCCCAGATGTTGATGCCGGCCTCGACGGCGTCGGTGTTGATGGCGGTGAGCTCGTCGGCGCTGAAGGTGGTCTTGGCGGCCGCGGCCAGGTTCTCCTCGAGCTGGTGCACGCTGCTGGCGCCGATCAGCGCCGAGGTGACCCGCGGGTCGCGCAGCACCCACGAGATCGCCATCTGGGCGAGGGTCTGGCCGCGGGCGGCGGCGATCTCGTTGAGCGCCCGGACGTGCGCCATGGTCTTGTCGCTGAGCTGGTCCCTGGACAGTGACCCGTTCCTGCTGGCCCGCGAGCCCTCCGGCACGCCGGACAGGTACTTGGTGGTGAGCAGGCCCTGCGCCAGCGGGGAGAACGCGATGCAGCCGACGCCCTCGTCCTCGAGGACGTCGAGCAGCCCGCCCTCGATCCAGCGGTTCAGCATGGAGTACGACGGCTGGTGGATAAGCAACGGGGTGCCGAGAGAGCGGAGGATCCTGGCAGCGTCACTGGTCCGTTCCGCAGAATAGGACGAGATACCGGCGTACAAAGCCTTTCCCTGCTTGACCGCGGTATCCAGCGCACCCATCGTCTCTTCCAGCGGCGTGTCCGGGTCGAAGCGGTGGCTGTAGAAGATGTCCACGTACTCCAGGCCCATCCGCCGCAGCGACTGGTCGAGGCTGGCGAGCAGGTACTTGCGGGAGCCCCATTCGCCGTACGGGCCCGGCCACATGTCGTAGCCCGCCTTGGTGGAGATGATCAGCTGGTCCCGGTACGGCCGGAAGTCCTCGGCCATCAGCCGCCCGAAGTTGAGCTCGGCGTGGCCGTACGGCGGCCCGTAGTTGTTCGCGAGGTCGAAGTGGGTGACCCCCAGGTCGAAGGCGCGGCGCAGGATCGCGCGCTGGATGTCGATCGGGGTGGCGTCGCCGAAGTTCTGCCACAGGCCGAGGGAGACCGCGGGCAGCTGGATGCCGCTGCGCCCGCAGCGGCGGTAAGGCATTGGCTCATACCGGTCAGAGGCGGCAACGTAAGTCATGAACAAGAGTCTGCCACTGCCCGTCGCGCCGGCTTCCTGCCCCTGCCGGTCGACGACAATGCCTTATCCGAGCGGCCTTATTCGAGCGGCTGGCGAGCGATGCCTCCTGGGTCGCGGCCGGCCAGCAGCCAGCCGAGGACCGTCGCGGCCAGCGGCATGCCGACCAGGATCACCAGCAGGTTGGTCACGGGGATGCTGGTCAGCGACGACAGGCCGTCGAGCGAATTGCTCCTGAAGAACCCGATCGCCGCCAGGTACCCGCCGACGATCCCGACCACCGCGCCGGTGAACCCGAGCGCGCCCGCGGTCGTCGCCGTGATCGTGCGGCGCGTGACGCCGCCCGCCCCGGTCGCGGACAGCGTGCGCAGGTCACGGGCCGCCTCGCTGCGGACGAGGCCGACGCTCATGCCGAGGATGCCGATCGCGAGCACGATCCCGAACAGCGTGGCCGCGTCGATGATCTGCGCTAGCGACGGGATGCTGTTGCGGGTCTCGACGCCCATGCCGGCCGCCGCGGCGATCCGCTGAGCGTCGGTGACCTGCGTGGCGGTGAGGCCGTTCGGCACCTGGATGAGCCAGCCGGAGGTCTGGACCGACTTTTGCAGGTGCAGGGTGGTGATCGCGTGCTCGGTGACCACCGTGTTCGGCGCGGACGTGCCGGACGGGAGCTGGCTGATCTCCTGGATGGGCGGGTTGGCGATGCAGCTGCCCGCCGGGCAGGGCCACTGGTTGGCGCTGTTGGGTCCGGGTCCGCCGCCGTTCCCTGGGCCGTTGCTGACCTGGCCGCCCCCTTGCTGGTCGCCGTAGGTGAGCTGCATCAGACTCATCGTCGACAATCCCGGACGCACCGTGAGGATGTCGGCGTCGGGGTTGATCTCGGACTGTTTGATGCCGAACGCGCTCAGCAGCTGCGGCGTCGCCACGTAGATCTGACCGGACCAGGAGCGCCCGTTCGCGGCGCGGTCCAGGTTCGCGTTGCTCGTCTCGAGCGCGATCAGGCTGCTCGTGCCCAGCTCGGCGGCGATGTCCTTCGCGACCTTCGGCGCGGCCGCGATCTGGGCCGCGGTCGGGTTGTTGTCAGGAACCGCCGAGCGCCCGTCGCCGTTGCCTGGCTCGTACACGATGAGCTGGTTGGACGAGAGGTTCGGGCCGGCGTAGTCGAGGGCGTTGGCGAACCTGGCGGCGCTTGCCACGCAGATGATGACCGCGATCAGCGTGCTGAGGCTGATCGCCGCCAGCGCCGGTCCGGACCGGGCCCGGTACCGTGCCAGATCGCGCAGCGCCAGCCTGATGGCGACCGGGCTCCGCCGCCCGGCGGCGGCGACCACCGACAGGAGCGCCGGGGCGAGCAGCACGATGGCGACGGTGAGCGCGATGAAGCCGACGGCGAGTTCCAGCGTCTGGTTGTTCTTGCCTCCGCCGCCAACCGTGGCCCCGGCCGCGCCGAGCAGGAGGAACGCGCCGACCAGGAAGCAGAGACCGATCGGGATCGCCAGGTGGCGGGTCTTCTTCGGCGCGGGCGGGCGGCCGGCCAGCGCGGCCACCACCGGGACTTTCGCGATCATTCTCGCCGGCCGCGAGGCGGCGAAGTAGGTCGCGATGATGGCCAGGGCCATGGAGATGCCGATGACCGCCCACGGCAGCTGGAACGCGCCCATGACGTGGTGCGCGCTGTTCTCAGCCTGCGGGCGGTAGGCGAGCCAGGCAATGAAGCCGAGCGCCACGCCCAGGATGGCGCCCACGATGCCGGTGGCGGCGCCGTTGGCCCTGACGACCAGGCGGATGTGCCGCTGCGTCGCGCCCTGAGCGGCGAGCATGCCGATGGCCCGCAGCCTGCGCTGCGCGAGGACGGTGAAGCCGCCGACGCCGACGAGCGCGATCAGCAGCATGCCGAGCACGGCCGCGGCGATCGAGATCGTCTCGGGGTTGACCTCGTTGGTGTTCGCCACCGTCTGCGCGGTCGTCACGTTCATGGTCGTGGTGCTGAGGCTCGACGCGCTGACCCCCGGCGCGTCGAACAGCACCGACACGTTGTCCGGGTTCGCGACCTGGCCGGGGACGACCAGGGCGAACTCGTCGAGCAGGCTTTGCGGGTTCTGGACGATCCCGGTTACCTTCCAGGTCTTGCCGGCGACGGTCCAGTCGCTGCCGGTCGTCAGGTGGAAGTCGGCCGCCACCCCGCTGGTCACGGCGATCTGGCTCGCCGTGGCGGGGTACTGGCCACTGATCAGGCTCAGCAACGGACCGCCGTAGGGTCCGTGCGGATCCTGCGCCCGCAGCTCGAAGGTGTTCAGGGTGCCGGGGACCTGGACGCTCTTGTTCTCGATGACGTCGACCCTGCCCCAGCGGTTCTCGAGGTTCTTGATCTGGGCGTTGACCGCTGCCGGCGGGCCGGAGAGCGAGGCCGCGTCCTGCGCGGTGCCGAGCACCCCGGCTACCGGAGCCGGCGTGTTGGTCGCGACGGTCGCGGCAACGACGGTGGCGGCGACGGCGACGGTGATCAGCGCGAGGATCAGCAGCTGCTGCCGCCATTCGCGGCGCAGCAGCCGGATGGCCCAGCGGACGACCGCGCGGCGGGCGGGCACCCCGCCGTTCCGCGTGGTATGCGCGGGACGTTCCGTTACCGCGGTGGCGCTCACTGGTGGTGCTCCTGGGTGAAGAAGGACTCGGGACCTGGCGCCACCGTGGTCTGGTCCGTCACCTGGCCGTCCCTCAGGAACACCACGCGGTCCGCCCAGGACGCGAGCTGGGCGTCATGGGTCACGACCACCGCCGTCATCCCGCCCACCTTGCACGCGTCGAGCAGCAGCCTCATGACCGCCTGCGCGTTCGTCGAGTCCAGTGCGCCCGAGGGCTCGTCGGCGAGCAGCAGCCTTCGCTCGCCCACCATCGCGCGCGCGATCGCCACCCGCTGCCGTTCCCCGCCGGAGAGCTGGTCGGGGTAGTGCGACGCCCGCTCGCCCAGGCCGAGTCGCTCGAGCCCGCGCAGGCCGGGGACGCGCGCCTTGCGGGCGGACACGCCGTCAAGCTCAAGGGGCAGCGAGACGTTCTCCGCCGCGGTCAGCCCCGGCAACAGGTTGAAGTCCTGGAATACGTAGCCGATGACGCGCCGTCGCAGCCGCGCCTTGGCGCTGCGAGACGCCTTGCCGACCGGCTGCCCCGCGATCAGCACCTCGCCGGACGTCGGCTCCTCCAGCGTCCCTGCGATGGTCAGCAGCGTGCTCTTCCCCGAGCCGCTGGGTCCCATCACCGCGACCATCTCGCCCTCGTCTGCCGTCAGGCTTACCTCGCGCAAGGCGTGCACCTCGGCGTCCCCTTGCCCGTAGGACCTGGACACCCGGCGCAGCTCCAGCATGCTCATCGCCGTGATCTCATTTCCCGCCATTGCCGTGGCAGCGGCGCTCGTGTCTGGTTTCTGGGGCTCGCCTGGTCCGCCCAGGTCGTCGCACCCTCGGTTGCCGCGCGGTTGACGCGGGCTTCTGCGGCGTCCAGCCACCTGGCGACCCCGTCGAGCCGGAACAGCTCGGCGTCGATCGCCAGCGACATGTTCAGGTCGCCCTCGGCGTCGTATTCCTTGATCCGGGTCCACTGCTGCATGAGCTCGACCAGGTAGCGCCGGTGCGCCTGGATTACCGCGTGCACGTCGGCGCTCGGCACGTACATCGCCACCAGGATCTTCATCACGAGTTCGTCGCGTGGCGGCGAGCTCAGGTCCGGTGGCGTGCGCAGCCATACGGCCAGCTCCCGCTCGCCTTCGGCGGTGATCCTGAAGCCCTTCCGCGGGCCTTCCCCGCCGGTGCCGTCGGACTCGACGAACCCGTCACGCTCTAGCCGCTGCAACGTGGTGTATACCTGACCGCCGTTCAGCGGCCAGACATCGCCGGTGCGCGTCTCGAACTCCTCGCGAAGCTGCAGGCCGTACTTGGGACCTTCGCTCAGCAGCGCGAGCAGCGCGTGGCGGACGCTCATGACCTGGTACTACTCGGGATCATGCTGGGTAGGCTACTGAGTATCACGCTGGATAGCAGTGGTGCAGAGCACCCAGTTGCGCGGAGGCGCGACCCCCCGTCCAGGGTGGAGCTAGCTACAGCCGACCTGCCGCGTTCGTTCGCCTCGCTAACGAGCCGGGTGGGATGATTCGGCTGGACCGCAACGGTAAGAATTGCTTGCTAGCGGAAGGGGTTGCCCGATGTACGACGCGGTGCTGTCGGAGACCGTCACCATCACCGGCCACGAGGGAGACGCCATCGAGGCGTACTCGGCCAGGCCGCTCACGCCTGGTCCGGTGGGCGGCGTGGTGGTCATCCACCATTTGCCCGGCTACGACCGGCAGACCAAGGAGTTCGCCAGGTCCCTCGCCGTGGGCGGCTTCAACGCCGTGATGCCCAACCTGTACTCGCGGGAGGCGCCGGGCGCCGACCCGGACGACGCCGTGGCGGCCGCCAGGTCGCAGGGCGCGATCCCGATCCCCGACGAGCGGGTCGTCGCGGAGGTCGAGGGCGCGGTCGCCTACCTGAAGGGGCTGCCGAACGCCAACGGCAAGATCGGCGTGATCGGCCACTGCTCGGGCGGGCGGCAGTCGTTCCTCGCCGCGGTCAGCCTGCCGCTCGACGCGGCGGTGGACTGCTACGGCGGGTTCGTGGTGGGCGAGCCGCCCGCCGGGCACCCGCTGGCCGGGTGGCAGCCGATCGTGACCAGGACGCCCAGCCTGTCGTGCCCGCTGCTCGGGCTGTTCGGCAAGGAAGACAAGTTCCCGTCGCCTGAGCACGTCGCGGAGCTCGAGCAGGCGCTGCGGGAGGCGGGGAAGACGTACGAGTTCCACAGTTACGACGGGGCCAACCACGGGTTCATGCAGGTAGACAGCGCGCGCTACCACCCGCAGAGCGCGGTGGACGCCTGGGGAAAGATCCTGGACTGGTTCGGCCGTTACCTGGCGGCCTGACGGAAGGAGTTGCGAGGAATGTGTACGTACCTGACCGAGAAGATCGCGATCAGCGGCAGCGCCAAGGGCGGGTCCGGCTGGTTCCGGGTGACCGACGGCAGCGTTTACTTCGACCACCCGGTGCACGCGCCCTACGGCCACACGCTGAACATCGACTTCCTCGCCCCGGCCCAGGGGCCGTCGGCGCGGGTCGCGGTCGAGCTCAGCGCCGAATCGGCGCGCGCCCTGATGAAGGCGATCGAGGCGGTCCTCGACTCCGCCCCCCCTGGTCTTGAGTAATAGCCAATCAGGAAGGATCACTATGTACGACGCCATACTCGCCGAGAGCGTCACGATCACCGGGCACGGCGGCGACGCGATCGAGGCCTACGCGGCCCGCCCGATGCGGCCCGGCCCGGCGGGCGGCGTGGTGGTCATCCACCACATGCCCGGCTACGACGCGCCGACGAAGGAGATCGCCAGGAACTTCGCGGTCCACGGCTACAACGCGGTCGTGCCGAACCTGTACTTCCGTGAGGCGCCGGGCGCCAGCCCTGACGACGCCGCGGCCACGGCGCGCGCCGCCGGCGGGGTGCCTGACGACCGGCTGGTCGGGGACGTGGCCGGCGCCGTCGGCTACCTGAAGGGGCTGACCAGCTCCAACGGCAAGGCCGGGACGATCGGCTACTGCTCGGGCGGCCGCCAGTCGTTCCTCGCGGCGGTCAGCCTGCCGCTGGACGCGGCGGTGGACTGCTACGGCGCGTTCGTCGTGGGCACCCCGCCGGAGGGCATGCCGCTCAAGGTCGGCCCGATCGTGGACAAGACGCCCCAGCTGTCGTGCCCGCTGCTCGGGCTGTTCGGCGCGGACGATCAGCACCCATCGCCCGAGCAGGTCGCCGAGCTGGAGAAGGCGCTGCAGGAAGCGGGCAAGACGTACGAGTTCCACAGCTACGAGGGCGCCGGGCACGCGTTCTTCTCGGTAAACCGGCCCGCCTACCGGCCCGAGGCAGCGATGGACGGCTGGCAGAGGATTTTCGATTTCTTCGGCAAGTACCTCGCCTGACGCGGCCCGGCTCGAATGTCAGTGCCCCATGCCAGGATGGGGACATGAAGTTCACCGTGGAGCGAGACGCGCTCGCGGAGGCCGTGACGTGGGTGGCGCGGGCGCTGCCCACCCGCCCGGTGGTCGCCGTCCTCGGCGGGCTGCTGCTGCGCGCCGCCGACGACGGGCTGACCCTGTCGTGCTTCGACTACGAGGTGTCGGCCCGGATGCGAGTGGCCGCCGAAGTGGCCGAGCCAGGGACGGTCCTGGTGCCGGGCAGGCTCCTGGTGGAGATCACCAGGAGCCTGCCCGGCCGCCCCGTCGAGTTCACCGACGATCCCGACGGCGTGAGCATGATGTGCGGGGAGGCGGCGTTCACGCTGGCCACCCTGCCCTCAGCGGAATACCCCGACCTTCCTGACCTCCCCCATCTCGCCGGCACTGTAGACGGCGGCCCGCTGGCCGCCGCGATCGGCCAGGTCACCCCGGCGGCGAGCCGCGACGACACGCTGCCGATGCTGACCGCGGTCAACCTCGAGCTCACCGGGCAGACGATGACGCTCGCCGCGACGGACCGGTACCGGCTGGCCGTGCGGGAGCTCGCCTGGTCGCCGTCGCCGGGAACCGGCGACGCCACGGTCCTGGTGCCGGCCAGGACGCTGGCCGACGCGGCCCGCATGTTGACCTCGGGCGAGCCGGTGCGGATCATGCTGCGGGCCAGCGACACACCGGACGGCGCGGACGCGATGATCGGCTTCGAGGCCGGCGACAGGCGGCTCACCACCCGGCTGCTGGCCGGCGAGTTCATCAAGTACCGGTCCAGGTTCCCCGACGAGTTCGGCTCCACCGCGGACCTGCCCGCCGAGGCGTTCATCGAGGCGGTGCGCCGGGTGTCGCTCGTCGCCGAGCGCGGCACGCCGGTCCAGCTGTCATTCGGCCCCGGCCGGGTCACGGTGGGCGCGGCCACCCAGGGTCACGCGCGGGCCAGGGAGACGGTGCCCGCCGAGTTCAGCGGCGCGGAACCGGTGATCGCGTTCAGCCCCGGCTACCTGCTCGACGGGGTGGTCGCGGCGACGGCGGGGGGCGAGGACGGGCGCGTCCTGCTGCGGTTCACCAGCGCCAGCAAGCCCGCGGTGATCACGCAGTCGCCGCCGGGCGGCCCTGGAAACGACTTCAGGTACCTGGTCGTGCCGCAGCGCGTGCAGCAGTAGCGGGCGGCTAATGCCCCCCTGGCGGGTACCCCCCGTAGTAG
>Ga0207699_10001565_pt1 | contig 10853 bp, 10 predicted proteins | sample LARL51metaG_FD_184344 | JGI IMG/M metagenome (GOLD analysis project Ga0207699, IMG submission 184344) | Corn, switchgrass and miscanthus rhizosphere microbial communities from Kellogg Biological Station, Michigan, USA - LAR L5-1 metaG... | ecosystem: Host-associated > Plants > Roots >...
TTTTCCTAGACGGGCCCAATAGGCGTCTGTGCCGTCACTAATGATGGCAACTTTGGTGTAGGACAATGTTCCCTTTTTGCCTCGTAAGTATCTCGCTGCGATTTCGTCCTGCAGGGTTGAATTCGGTCCTTGGCCCTCTGCGAATTGTCTGGTCAGAATGCGGATTGTATGCTCGATGGTCGACAAGAACATAAGACACGCCATCGTGAGGACAACAAGGCGAACTACTGGTCCAATATTCTGAGGAGTTCTTACGGCCCGTAAGATTGCCAGAAAAAGAACCAGTACGAATCCTCCAAGGTAGCGATCGTTCTCGACCAATGGAAGATAGAGACTCATTCCGGCGATGGGTAGAAGTACAAACGGCCAAAGATCTCGTATTCCCGCCAGCCACGTCGGCAGAGCCAATAACGCGAGCAGGACAACGCCAAATACCAACTCCGGCCTTTTCCTTAGCAGTACGTGAAGTTCCATCGGAACGGTTCTTGCCAGTACACGAAGTTGACTTTTCAATTCGAAATGCTGATGCAAGCCTTCGTTCCAATAGGACGGATCAGTCCAAGGTGGGTAAGTCCCAACCACTGGTCCATCAAACTCAAACACGGGCGGCGATTTGAGAATCCGTCGCGTTGGGTGCAGCGGAGGCCCGCTTCCAGGTTCCTCGCCTTGCCAATTTCGCGGAGGAGTTCGAGGGGAAACAAACCAGGCATAATTGATTTTTCCGGAATCTCCAAACGTGAACCGGCCTTTCTGACGCGAAATTGCAAGGACTAATGGGGCGCTCAGGCATACGAATACCAAAGTCGCCAGTGCCACACCTCGCGTCCAAGCTGAACTTGACCGTCCCCAAACCCACGCAACGAAAAGCGTGACAAATCCTAAAGGGAACATGATTGCCTTAGTCCAGTATCCGATTCCGAGACTTAACCCAAGAAGCGCAAAGGCCTTTAAGTTCGGACGCATCTCTAAGCGGATCAGTATTGACAGGCTTAAGCAAAAACACGCAACAACCATCATGTCGGGCCCGACACTATGAAGGGACTGTAATTCGAGGGCAACCCAGAGGAATATTGCATAACCACACACCACAAAACTCCTATCTGGAAGCGGCTTCGCGGCTCCGAAATAGTTTGCTTTGCGAATTCGATGAAGCCGTACAGCAGAGACCGGAAGGCAAGGGCGGTTAGTAGAAAGATACCAAGATTAACAAGGTGAACAACCGGGAATTCCCACTCGATCGACGGTTTGAAGATCCCTAATACTGTTCCGACAATCCACGGGTACAATGGACTCCACCATGTATTCACTGCATGTACCCAGTCGTGATTGTAAAATGCATCACCCACATCCAAATAGGACATACCATCCGGGTTCATTGAGTGCCCGCTTGCCCACGCGTGCAAGAATCCGAGAAGCATAGTCACAACCAAGAGCCCGAGATCGAGATTGCGAAGCCTCGAGCCTTCGTCGCTTGCTCCCAATGGAAAATCCGTTCCCATCGCCTGTGCCTCCATTCAATGCGAATTCTGGAGTATAAAACTTGAGGCTAGTGCAGACCACACATCGAACCGTATGATCCGTGCCAAAGGATCGTAAAGTAATGGGAACATCCTTCGTGTGCCTTAGTGTCTTTCAGAGTTGCGATTTCTAACCTTACATGGGCCTGAACAAGATCGACTTCGCCATCATCGCGTTCTACCTAGTAGGCATTACCCTCTTCGGCCTGCGGTTCCGTAAAAAGCAGCGCACCCTGCGCGACTACTTTCTCGCTGGACGCGATATTCCATGGTGGGCAATTGCTCTATCGATAGTCGCCGCCGAGACCAGCACACTCACGATCATCAGCATTCCCGGCCTGGCATATGACACCAATCTCACCTTTCTGCAAGTCATCCTGGGATACCTCATCGGCCGCATCGCTATCAGCGTTCTGTTCCTGCCTCATTACTTCCGCGGCGATCTCTTCACCGCCTATGAACTCATCGAGCGGCGCTACGGGCGCAACCTGCGCTCACTGACGGCAGGTCTCTTTCTCCTGACAAGGGCCGCCGCCGAGGGCGTCCGCGTTTACGCCGTTTCAATCGTCGTGTCGATTGCGCTGGGCACCGGCGAGGTATCTTCGATCGCGATCATCACCGCGTTGACGCTGATCTATACATTCGAAGGCGGGTTAGCCGCAGTCATCTGGACTGACGTCGTCCAGACCGTGATCTATGTGGGCGGCACGCTCATCGGGCTTGTCACCATTCTGCACCTTGTGCCTGGCGGATGGACTGCCATTCACACTGCCGCCTCGGCGGCGGGCAAATTCCAGTTTCTCGATTTCCGGATGAATTTCTTCGTTCCCTACACGTTCTGGGCCGGAGTCATCGGTGGAACTTTCTTTACTACCGCCAGCCACGGCACCGATCAGCTCATTGTGCAGCGATTGCTGGCCGCCCGCGGACAAAAACAATCCGCCACAGCTCTCATTTCCAGCGGCGTCGCCATCCTGTTTCAGTTCGCTCTTTTCCTGACCGTCGGGGTCATGCTCTGGACCTATTACCGCGTGCCCTCAGCAACCTTCGTACGCGCTGACCGGATCTATCCCACGTTCATCGTTAGCCGCATGCCGCACGGCATCTCAGGACTGTTAATTGCCGCAATTCTGGCCGCCGCCATGTCGAATCTAAGCGCGGCGTTGAACTCGCTCTCTTCAAGCACAATCATGGATTTCTATGCCCGGCTGCGTCCGCAGACCGACGAGAAAAAGAAGATGCTGTTCTCGCGGGTGGCGACGTTGGTCTGGGCCTTGATCTTATTTGGACTCGCTGTCATCGCACTCCATAAAGCAGGCCGTGTGGTGGAAGTTGGCCTTCAGATCGCATCTGTCGCCTACGGAGCTTTGCTGGGCGCGTTCCTGCTGGGAGTACTCACGAAGAGAGCCAACCAGTATGGCGCTATGGTTGGCATGCTCTGCGGGTTCGCCATCGAACTGTATCTATGGCTGGGAACCAAAGTTCCGTGGACGTGGTGGGTGCTGATCGGCAGTTCCGTCACATTCGCAGTCGGCCTGCTCGTCAGTGTAATGCTGAGCCCAGGCAATAAAATAAACTAAATCGGTGCTTAGTTAGGCGACATTGCGCGGCATCGGGCGATCGGTCTTCGCGAAATCTGCCGAGGCCTCACCTGCGGATGAGATGTCGTCAGCGCCGGTGTGCTCCAGGATCTGCTTCGCGCGTTTGATCCACTTGGAGTCGTCGCAGTGCACCGAAAGCAGAATGCCGCCCTCCTTTACTCGTCCTTCATAGCGTTTGGCTTCGTATTCGGGAATTCCCATTCCAATGAGAGCCCCAGTTATACCGCCAATCGCGCCGCCCGCACCAACTCCAGCAAGCGCAGCCATGATCGGCCCCGCTGCGATGAACGGTCCCAATCCGGGGATTGCCAATGCTCCAATTCCAGCAAGCCAGCCCAATCCTCCACCCACGATTGCTCCCGTTGTTGCTCCTGTCGTTGCGCCTTCCGGAGCCTTGGTGTTCTTCTTATGAGCAAAATCTTTCGTGCCCTCATTCTCGGGGAACAGGACAGAAATATCCGTATTCCGAAACTCTTCCTGCCGCAATGTATCGACGGCAGTTTCGACATCTGCGCGGTTACGATAAATACCGAAAACTGAAGTATTCTTCCCTGCCATAAAATCTCCTCCTTGGGTTTTGTGACCGACTTTCTGAGCCCAATCTACGGTCGGTTGGGTGAGGGTTTTCCTCCGCGATCACCGGCAACCTCGAGCTCGTTCATCACTTTCGTGGGGCCGCCCGCGAGTTCGGCTGCCTTCTGTTCGATGGCAGTTTTTTCCTCCTCACTCTTCACCGGGCCCTTGAGAGTGACCGTCCCTCCCTGCGCCACTATCTTCACGTTGTGAGCATAGGTGGAAAGCGACTTATCCTGCACGATCGCCCGCCGGATTTGTCTTGCCAGTTCACGATCTGACTGATTTTCTTTTTGCTGGTCAGCTGTTGTCCCGGAGCTGCGTTCCTTCTGGTTCATCTTGGTGTTGTCAGGTGCGGCAGGTTGGCTATCCTGCTGAGCAGCCGCCCACACTCCGAATGCCGAAATCAGCGCCATTGCAAGTAGTGTTTTCCACGCAAGTCTCATCATCATTTCCTCGTATCGGTGTTGGCTCCCTTATGGGGACACCCTCACGCTGCAAACTAACGGTTCTTCGCAGGCTATCGCTATGGCGGAACGCTGGGGAATCGAGGAAAGGCCTTAAGACTCGGTCATGGCGGCGGTAGTACCTGTTTCATCCCGGTTTCGTACTGTTTCATGGCGAAGGTTTAGGCTGTCATCCCAAAAGTCTCGTCCCAAGCCCGTTTTGGGCCATTTCCTCAGTCGGAACGTTCACACATTACCTAAGGTCAGGAGCCGTGGACACGTTTACCCCCTGTCCTATCTCTCGTATTTTGAAATCTCCAAGCTCCCGGCGTCTCCCCGACCGGGTCCCAATGGAGAGGAATTGCATGGCGACGGCTTACCGTGGATTTCAATTAGGACTGCTGCCCGAACCCAAGGTCAATAAGAAGGCCGTCGCAACGGCTTACAGCATCGTTGCCTTTCTGCTGTTCATCGTGGTCAGCGTCGGTGTGTTTATGCCCGAACGGCTGCAACTCTCGCAATACCACGTTACGGAAATCATTCCGATGCCTTCGCTGCGTCCTGAGCCCACGCCGATTAAGCCCAAGCCGCAGGTTCATGCCAAGCTGCTTCCCGCTGTAAAGATTCCCGTACTCGAGCAGCCAAAGATGGTGCTTCCGCCTGTCATTCGCCGAGAAGCTCCTCCACAGCCTGTTGAGGCACCCAAGGTGGTCGTGAATCAATTCGCTGCCCCGCAGCTCAAGATGTCCGGCGGCGCGCGCCCGCAATTGCTGCACACTGGCGATTTCGCCTCTACCGGAAGCTCGCAAAAGCCTACGGTGAATGCGACGGTTGAAAAAGTTCAGACGGGAGGCTTCGGCGATCCCAACGGCTTGCCAGGAACCGGCAAGCAGGGCGCAAAGCTCTACAGCGCTGCTCTCGGATCATTCGATATGCCAGCCGGCCCTGGACAAGGGAACGGATCCGGCGGCGCCAAAGGAATCAAGGGTACTGTCGCCAGCGCAGATTTCGGCACTGGTGTTGCCACTCCCGGCAAGGGAGATGGCCGCAGCAATGGCAAGGGCGGTATCGCAACTGGTGGCTTCGGTTCGCAGGAAGTTGCCCACGAAGGTCCCAAGGTTGCACAGGTCCAGACGGGTCCTGCGACGACTCCGGTCGAGATCACTTTCAAGCCGAACCCGGTCTACACGCAGGAAGCTCGCGACTTGAAACTGGAAGGCGAGGTCCTGCTGGAAGTCAGTTTCTCAGCCGCCGGCACGTTGCACGTGAACAAGGTTGTCCGCGGAATGGGGCACGGGCTGGACGAAGCTGCGATCGCCGCAGCCAACAAGATCCGTTTCAAACCAGCTTTGCGTTACGGCCAGCCGGTGGATTCCACCGCTGTCGTTCACGTGACGTTCCAGCTGGCGTACTAACAGCAGCTGCCAGTGGTCAGTGGCCAGCGAGTCGCTGATCGAGGTAACTGAGGACATTGACAAGGACTTTGAAAAGGATTTTTAGGAATAACTGCTCGGAGCTAGTAACAGCCAACTGATCACTGGCCACTGAGCACTGATAACTGGTTTTTGGAGAGACGAGTCATGCGCACTTCGAATTGGATTCTCACCGCGGCTCTGCTGGTATCGCTCAGCGCTGCCGCTCAGCAGGCGACCGACGCGCAACCTGCGGCGCAGCCGGCGACACCCGATGCTACGCAGACGGCGCAACCGACGCAGCAGCCCGCGACCCAGGCTGCGCAACCGGGTCAGGCAGCGGCGCCGCAGGCGTCTGCGTCAACCATCGCTCCGCCGGCGACGATCCCTGCTCCGACCACGATGGATCAGGTCGTGAACCTTTTCATCGAGCGCGAGCATGGCCTTATCAAGATGCTCTCGAACCGGACTCCGGTCGTCGAGACCTATCTGCAGAACCTCAGCGCTGATCCGCAGCTCGGCCCTGTGCCCAGCGGGGATCACTACTTCCTCGGGCGTCTCGACATGGGAGAAAGCGTCGATCGCAAGGACTACCTGAAGGAAGAAGAGAAGAGCATGCAGTCGCGCCTGCTCGGCGGATTCCAGAAGCTTTACAAGGTCCAGTATCAGCCGATGGGCTTTTCCTGGATGGTGTACGCGGACCGCACCGACTTCGACCGCGAGCATTATGATTTCCGCTATGTCCGCCGGGAATTCGTCGGCGACGTTCGTTGCCTGGTGTTTGATGTAACTCCCAAACCGAAATCCGGACGTGGACGTTTCCTGGGCCGCGTGTGGGTGGAAGATCAGGGATACAACATCGTGCGCCTGAACGGCACGTATTATCCTGCGCCGCGTAACAGTTACTTCTTCCACATGGATAGCTGGCGCTTGAACCTAATCCCGGGCTACTGGGTCCCTTCGTTCATCTACAGTGAGGAAGGTGACTTCAGCGCGGGCGTGAAGAATAAGCTTGCCTTCAAGGCTCAGACACGCATTTGGGGCTATGACCTGAAGAAGGGTGGCAAGGACGACGAACTGACTCAGATCCGCGTCGACAGCGTCACCGACGAAACTCCGGCACAGCAGGATGCTTCTCCGCTGCAAGCTGAGCGCGTATGGCAGCAACAGGCAGAGGACAACGTTGTGGAGCGTTTGACGGCCGCTGGACTACTCGCTCCCGACGGCGATGTCGACCGCATTCTGCAAACCGTCGTCAACAATCTGCAGGTCACCAACAACATCGATCTGCCACGTCCGGTCCGTACCCGCGTGCTGCTCACTTCTCCGCTGGAAACCTTCAGCGTAGGAAACACGATCGTTATCAGCCGTGGATTGGTTGATGTTCTTCCTGACGAGGCCAGCCTCGCGGCCGTTTTGTCGCACGAACTTGCGCACATCGTTCTGGGACACAACCTGGGATCGAAGTACGCATTCAACGACCGCATGCTATTCTCCGACGACGCGACCTACCAGAACCTTGGCTTCAAGCACATTCCGGAAGAAGAGACTGCTGCCGACAAGAAGGCGATCGAGTTCCTGAAGAACTCGCCGTATGCGCAGAAGCTCGACAACGTCGGCCTTTTCCTCAAGGCGCTGCAGCAGCGTGCTGTGAACCTGAACGCGCTGCTCACAACGCATCTGGGCAACCCGCTGGCGGAAGCTGGACAGGTTAGCCGCTTGTCCGCTCTGTCCACGCAGGGACCGGCGCTCGACAACAACAAGCTCGACCAGATCGCCGCGCTTCCATTGGGCGGACGCATCAAGGTCAATCCGTGGGACGACAAGGCAGAGATGGTGAAGACGGCTCCGGTCGCGATCACCTCGGCACGTGACAAGATGCCGTTTGAAGTCACGCCCTTCTTCCCGCGCCTTTCGCGCTTCGGTTCGAACGCAACACCCGCTGCTGCGCCGACCACCGCTGCGAACAGCCCGCAGACCACAGGAAACTAACTCGAACCTAGGGGACAGCCGCCAGCGGCTGTCCCAGTTCGAACCCGGCAAACAACCAAAGTTCGCGTCATCCTGAGCCGCTTTTCGCGGCGTGCCTCGCAGTCTTCATTTACGAGAGCGAGGATGACCATCAAGGTGCACTAAGACGCAGGCCGGGATCCGGAAGTCTCTTCCGGGATGCCGGCCTGAGTTCTTTCTTGCGGCGCATCACTCTAGGTAATGGTGTCGAACGTCCATCGCGCTGCTAGCGCTTGAGGCTTGAGCAAATGGCCGACGATTTCAACCAGTTCGCAATGCGCCTGTTTGTTTACCAAGGCACTGACGCCAAGGCCGCGAAGACGCGCTTCCTCGTCGAGCGTCGGGAAACGGTGATAAGTGACGACCACGAGCGTGCGAATCCCAGCCGAGCGGCAGGCGGCTAGAGTTTGAACTGAATCAGCATCCGACAAGTAGTCGTCCAGAATCAGCAGGTCAAAACCACCTCTGCAAAGCAAGGCGCAGGCTTCCGCGCTACTGACGGCAACGGTCGTGTCATATCCCTTTTCCTCCAACATGCTTTCCATCGCGATCAGAACATCTTCGTCATTGTCGGCGACCAAAATCTTTCCCGTTTCGTTTCTATTCATCTCACGCTCCTCTCCGATTTGTGATTTAAGAATCCCCCAGAGAAGGCTGAACTCCTCAGACGACGGTTGCGAGTTGCCTTCTCTGCGGTTCGGCCAGATCACCTCCTCTCAGCTACCTTCGGATGACATTGGTTCAAGTTCGAGAGCATCCAAACGTCCGCTCGCCTTTTCGAGATCCAGGATGGTATCCAGCTTCGTGTGCAACGTATCCGCGTGGTCGTAAATGCCACTCACCACTTCGCGGTACTCCGGGAAGCGCACGATGCCGCGGTTCTCGTTCAGCAGTTCAATGGCTCGCGTAGTGCGCTGGGCAATGGCAACCAGATGAGGCCGCGCGTGCTCGATGGCCAGCTTCTGGGTGTCGCTCGCATGCGGCTTCATCTCTTCAAGTTCGGAGAGAGACCTCCCCATCTGGTTCAGGTGATCCGTGAGGTCCGCCAAGTGATTGGCATGAGTCAGCCAGGAGACGGACGAATTTCGGTGCGATTGGAAAATGTCGGCCTGGCGCTGCAGTTTTAATGCAGTACTTTTGAAATCGCCGAGCCGATCCGCAACCTGACGTTGTGCATCTGCATCTTGCACGCTCCTGTCAGCCGATGCAGGCGGCGCCAGAGTGGCAAGAATGAGTAAGGTCAAGCCGCCAAATCCCATCTTGAATTTGTTCGTGAGCGACATCTGTTTTTCTCCTTTTTCGTCGAAAGTCTGTGAGGTTCAGGGATGCCAATGCAATTTCCGCAGGCCTCATGCGACCACAGAGCCGAACCTTTTATGGGCCCCATGGCATGGCTGATCAACGGGACAGTCCTCTACTCCGAGGGCCGCTTCCATTCGTCTGCGCCGATCGTTCGGAGCAGCGCCAAGAAATGGAGCGCCGAATCGAGGGCATGTCGCTCTTTTGTTTCGGTCGAGCCTGCATACCACAACTCCCTGGAACGGCAGCGGATGGCGTCGCATGCCTCGTCAATCCGGGCAAGAAGCCTGGTGCTTTCCGGTTCCAGCAGGGCCTTCCGATAGAGCTCAGTCCAGCTTCGAGACGTATGTGACATAGGGCATTTCCCCTTGTTGGTTCATGGGATTCCCTCGCGAGACGTTCTCTCGAGACGTTGATCGGTCAGATTTCTATGGGAGAGTGAAACTTAACAGCGAAGCAAACAGAAGGATCGCAGGTGAGAGCGACCATCGGGAAGAGCGAAATCGGAGCCGTGCTCTGAGGGGCCGCGGCGCGGCGCAGGACGGGCAGGCACAACAGTATCATTCAGCAGATCAGTGGTTCGCAGAGTGTTGTGAACACTTTGAGATGCCGTTGCGAGCGCAGAATTGACGCTGAGAGGAGACTGAAAACCGTCATCCTCGGCAGCAGCGGTCAGCGGGACGCACAGGAGCAGCGTCGCAACCCCCAGCAACAGCATCGTTCTGCGAACAGCATTCATAGTCCGAGTAACGAGCCCACCCCTATTTCACCGTGAAATGCAAGCGAAGTTGAAATGGAGGTCTGGTATTAGGCGGAAACATTGGAGTGTAGTTCTGGAAAAAGTGCTAACCGCAGTTGGCAATCGAGCTTTGTCTCTTTAGGGCCCCTTCGGGGCTGGCGTTTCGGTTCAGAATAATTCCCACGGCTTGCGCCGCGGGCCGCACTCTTTCGCCGCTAGGGGCTAAACCCTTCTACTTCGAAAGAACTGTGATCGCAACCGCGTTGATTGCGTAGGGTGATCCGGGAGCCTGTTTATGACCGGTCGTCGTGACGCGAAATGCGTTCACTCGTCCGGAACCGATGGCATACAGATGACTGTGGGTGTCCCAGGCGAGATCGGAGATCGTGTGAGCGGCGATCAACCCAGTGTACGGTGTGATTGGATTACTGCCATTGAAATGGAAAACCTGCAGACCCTTTATTCCGACAATAGCCAGCAGGTTGCCGGCTGGCGACGCCAACAGCCGATATGGAAGGTCTACGTCAGCCGTTGGCATGTTTTCGGCTGTGCTTTTTGGGGTCAGGTTGCCGAGACCGTCTGCAGTGTAGACCGCAAGTTGGGCGGGAGGTTGGACGTTCGGGAGCAGAGCGACAGCCAGATTGCTCGCCGGGTCAACCGCACTGCCGTCGGGGCAATAGTCCGCGTTCGGGTTCGTTGGCAGGGGCGGGTCGATAGAGAACGGAGTTAACGTTCCGCCACTGCCGCGACGAACTGCATACCAGGCTCGACTTGCCTGAATGCAACCAGCATCGTAAGCGTAAACATCGTTTCCGATGAAATGAGGCACTCCTGCAGCCGCGCTATTCGGAGTAGAACCAAAATAAGCGAGCGCGCCAGTCGTGGAGTTCTTTCTGAAGAATTGAATGGCGTTGTCGCCCGCGCCATCGCTCACGAGAGCATATAGGGTTGAGCCTGTGTGGTCGAGGGTCAGATAAGAAACCGTCGTGTAAGTGGTGCCGGTGTATTGTTGGGCATTGATCGATGAAACCTTCTTCAGGGTTCCATTGGAAGCGATCGAGAACGAATAGATGTAGATCCCATCCGAGGCGAACAGCCAATGCGAGGTATTTGCGAGAGAACCGTACAGACTGTTGCTCTTCCAGAATGGCGAACCCGACAGGCGGGTTAGGGATCCATTGATGTCGGCGCGGTATCCGTCGAGTTCGCTGGTATTGTTGGCGAGTTGGTTAATCAAGTAGACGTTGGCAGAAGGA
>Ga0207699_10001572_pt1 | contig 10832 bp, 8 predicted proteins | sample LARL51metaG_FD_184344 | JGI IMG/M metagenome (GOLD analysis project Ga0207699, IMG submission 184344) | Corn, switchgrass and miscanthus rhizosphere microbial communities from Kellogg Biological Station, Michigan, USA - LAR L5-1 metaG... | ecosystem: Host-associated > Plants > Roots >...
CCGCGCTCGACTTCATATTGCAGATGTGCGGATGCTGCACCGCCGATGTGCCGAGTTTCCCCGTTGATCGGAACGCGAAAAGAAGTGACCTCCACGCCACCGCTAAGCTGCAACGCTAGTCTGCCGGTGATGGTTCTTCCATAGGAGAACCGCGGTGAATTATTTCCGATAGCTTGCGGCTGTCCCAAAAAGTGGTACGTGGTGAACCGGTAGGACAGGCCCACTGTGTCCCTCTGCGACAGTGCATAGTTGTAGCCTGCGTTCAAGATGAGATCATTGCTTTCGACACTCGCAGAATCCGTGAAACGTAGGATGCCGTAGACGCCTCCCAGCGTGAACGAACTGCGGGGCGTCAGTTCATAACTCATCTGCGAGCCGAAGGCGTTGCTGTAGCGGGGTCCGACTCCGGTGTAAATAGATTGATTTGGAACGCCACCGCTCCCTAGTCCGGGCAGTACCGCACCCGGAGACCCGCTGACGCCGGGAAACGACAAGTTCGTTCCGGCTCCAAAACCAAACGCAGTGCTGGGAAGATAGGAAAACTGATCCAGAAAGGACAGATGCAAGCGCTCCCAATTGAACTCTTGTACCACTCCCAGTTGATGGTTTTGGCCGCTTCCGCGCGCTGCGTTCGTCGAAAAATAGCCGCCGCCTGTGTAGTTTATGCCAAGCTGCCCCCGGGGCCAGGCTTCAAGCAAAGTCAAATTTCCGATCAAGAAGTTTGTTGAATTCCAGTCAGCACCGCCGCCCTGGGAATAACCGTTTGACTGAAGCGAATTGAAGTAGGAGACGCCGGGCATCCAATAGCTGTGCAGCACTTCCGGAGAGCCGATTGTTGAATCTTGGATGCCGGTAAGAGTCCGGTAGTCCGGGCGAAACGTGGTGACATTCTCATCGTTGACTTGGTCCCGCTGATTTTCCTCGCCAAGCAGAACGTTCGAGTGAGCTGCGGGCTTTGGCGGCGGGACATCGCCCTCTGCCTGGCTGCGCACAGCAGTTGGCACACTCAGCGCCAGAGCCGCGCCAAGTAACAAATAATTCAATGAACGAGCTGATTTCACGGTTCCTTCCTATGGAACGACGATCAAATCTCCGGGTTGCAGTTCGATATTTTGCTCCGGATGGTTGCCTTTGATCACGTCTTTGTAGTTGAAGGGATACTTCACCTGTTTGCCGCCTTCATTCCGCAAAACGTAGATCCCTTTGATACGCGCGAATTGCGTGAAACCCCCAGAATTTGTCAGCGCCTGTAAAACCGTCATATGGGGGAGCATGGCAAACGCACCGGGTCGTCTTACCTCGCCCGTCACATAGACTCGCTTGCTGTTAATGTCGAGCACGGTGACGGTCACCTGGGGGTTGTTCATGAACTTCTTCAAGCCTTCGGAGATCACGTTAGAGAGTTCCAGTGGAGAAAGTCCCGCCGCCTGCACGTCATTCAGCAAGGGAAGCGAGACTTTGCCATCCGGCCGTACGGGCAGCCCGGCGCGAGACACCTCAGGCTCCTTCCACACATCGATGCGCAGAACATCCTGCGGGCCGATCTTGTATGAAGTGTCGTTCGCGGCGACGGCGTCGCTTGTTTGGCCACTCTTCGGAGCCGTTTGGTTCCCCGCGTTTTGTTGTGCTTCCGGCTTTTTCGGATCCTGAGCTGGTAGTGCAATAGCCGCAAGCGAGAGCCCAAGCAAAATGTACGCAGCCGGTCTCATGACTTCTCCAGTCGCAGACTGTCTTCTTGTTCCGCGCCGATTTGTTTGATTTTGTATAGCAATGACTTATAACTGATCTGCAGCTCTTGCGCCGCCTTTTTGCGATTCCAATGCGTGCGCGTAAGCGCGTCCAAAATCAACTCGCGCTCGGTGCGCCGCAAAGCTTTGCGCGCCGCGATTTTCAAGGGCGAAGCATGCCCGGTTCCGGGCGCTCCGTCCTCGCGAAGGGTGCTTCCAGGAAAATCTCTGGGATCGACTCGGGTGCTACCCACAGCGATGAACTTGATAGCCAGGTTCTCCAGCTCGCGAACATTGCCCGGCCAATCGTAGGCGGCGAGCACTTCAAGTTCCGGTTGACTCACGGCCAGACTCCCGCGGTTCAGCTCCCTGGCGTGCTTGGTGAGGAAGTGTCCCAACAAGGCCGGAATATCCTCTCTCCTCTCGCGGAGCGGGGGCAAACGCAGGCACGCGCCCCGCAGACGGAAAAACAATTCGCGGCGGAAATGGCCCGTCTCTACATCGCGCTCAATGCGCGGTGCGGCGGAGGACACAATCCGCAGATTCCAGGCGGTTCCCGGAGAGTCGAGCAGCGCCAATAAGTATTTCTGCATGGCTGGCTCGAGCTCCTGAACATCGTCCAAAAAGAGTGTTCCAGACCTCGGGCTGGTCGCCCCCCGGACATAGCTTTGAATCTTCTCACGAATTTGGCTGTTCTCTGCCGATGCGCAGCCTATTTTTTCGAAAGTTTCCATGGCCCTCAATGACAGTTGGTGAAGCCGCTGGGCACACACGTCCTTGCCCGTACCGCTTTCCCCCACGATGAGCACCGAGATGTTGGTCTGGGCCAACCCAGCCAGCATGGTTTTCAGCGCTTCGATGGACTCCGAGCGCCCCAGCGGGAATTCCAAGGGGTTGCTAGTGGGCTCGGTTGCGACGTGCATCGTTTCAATGGTCATAGAGCCAATCAAGAGGGAGCACGTTCCTTTCCATGATCGCATGCCGAGTCAGCGACATATTTTGCCATAATCTATTGGTTCTAAACAGCTTAAAGAATCCATGGGGGAAAGTTATGTGCCCAGGTGACCCCGCAAGGTCCCGGATTTCTTCCGCGATGTGGCAAATTCTTGCCCACATCAGGGGAGTTCAGTGGCACGACCATGGGATTGAGATTCCGGCGCCAGGTGCCGTTATGGTAGTCGCTTGAGAAAACCAAAGGTTCCCTTTCGGCGCGGTCGCTATCACGGATGGCGAGAGGTCATCGTACATCCTCGCGTCGAGCGAGCAATTGAAATCGACGATCTGCTCGGTTTACTCTTGGTGCGATAGCAGCGCTATCGCAATAGAACGATTCGAGGCGTCTCGTGTACTCTCACATACGCAACGTCAGGCTGCACGCTTTGGCAGAATTCTTGCTTCTTCGGTCGACGAAAAAGCCTGCTCTGCGTAGCCAGGATCTGCATCAAGAATGCATATTTGCTTGGCGAACAGGGAAACGAAGGCACAACTCTCGCATCCATTTGTGGAAAGCATGCTGATCCGGCAATCGTCCCCGATGGGGCTCGAAGCTGAAAAGAGAACCGCAATTGAATCCTCGCCGATTACTTCAATGGAAAACGCTCCTCGTTGCCACGTTCATTTTGCTGGTTGTTGCAGAGGTCGCTTTGGTGATAGAGCAAGAGCGAGCCCAGATCTTTGCCGCAACAGCACAGGAAACCGGCTCGGTGCTGATTGACTTCGCCGAAACTCACGCCCAGCTCTTGGCACGAAAAACGAATGAATCATTCGCGCAATACGAACAGCGGATCCCAACCGAGAATGCCGATACGCAGTCACTGTACTCGAAACTGTACTCTCTGAAGGTCGGACGCTTGCGAGATGGATTTGCGCGCCGCGGCTTAAAAAGGTCGGAATTGGAAGAGTTTTATCAAAGGCCAGGGTCGGTCATCGCTATATACGAGATTGGCAGAACACTGTTCGACATGGGGAGCGAGCTGCGTTCAGCGGGCAAGTGGTGGCGGCGTCCGATTCATCTTACGTATATGTCCCCCTCGAAGGTCTGAGTTATCTGGATGCCTTTGCTGACCTAGGATTTGCCAGCGCTGGGACGCCAAGTAGCGATCGATAACATCGCAGGTGCTTCTTGACGAGCACGCAAGTGAATAAGCGCGCTGATCGGCTCTCTGCGAATCCCGTAAGAGAAGCTGCTCGCCATCTCGTATGCTGGATGCACTTATGCCGGCCTCACAGAATATTTAGCGCAAACCTAGACCCACAGAACAGGCTGGCGGATAAAGAAATTCCGGATGACTTCCTCGACATCCGAATCGGCTGGAAGCGACTTCCACAGCTGCAAGTAATCGGGACGGTTTAATGCGAGCCCCGCAAACAGTAGCGATGCCTGCCGCATCGGCCAATCATTGGCGTACATCACATCTGGGGGCCGCAGCCAGCTCTTCTTGTTGCGAACATACGGCTCCATGAAAGCGACGGCCATGCCGATGTTACGGCCGTCGGTCAGGCGAAAAGTCCACAAATTGTCCTGTGGTGTCGATAGGATCTGGCAAATCGTGGTCATCGCCTCCAAGTTGAAAAGGGAATAACCGTACGGTTTCGTGCGACTCATCTCCAACGGAAAGCTGCCATCCGACTTCATTTGGTTTGGAAGCAACACGCTCTTGAATCGCCTGCGAGTGTAGTCGGTCAGCTCGTTGTTTCCCGTGAATCGTGCAAATGCTGCTACCTGCGTGACCCAGCAGGTAGCGTGGTTGTTCGCAGACTCCATCTCGAAGATGCCGAACTTGTCAGTACTCATCCACTGCAGATAGTCGGCAAACCAGCCCTTGATATCATCCAATTCATCTTTGGAGAGGACTTTGCATTCCGCCACCGCATCAGCGGCACGTACGATTTCCACCAGATGGAGCGTATCGATGATGCCAAAACTATTTCCGGTGGAACTGCCACGGATCGCTTGCGCGTACCGGAGGTGAGGATTCATGCGTGTGGAGTCGTTGATAAACCAAGCGCGGAGGTGCCGCGCAGTGTGCTCCGCTTTTCGGCAGTGATGCGCCAGGCCGCGGCTAACGCTGGGGCCTGGACGCTGAAGCGCAGCAGGAAACGACGATGGTCCAAGAAATTATTTGGATTCGAGATCCCATCGCGTTGAATGTAGGGACCGTGTGGATTCTTGGGGTCAGGCCAGAAGTAATCGGCCTCGGAGAAATAATCGTGCTTCCCCCCGGGGCTTCGTTCGCTCGTGGAAGCGGTTATGGTGATTGGAGGTTCGCTCAAATACTGATGGGCCGCGGAAAGGACTCTTGCGCGATCGATCGCAACGACGTCAAACCCTCCTGGAACTTCTGCGCTGAAACCATGCGCTAACGAAAAGGGGACGTTGCCGGCAGTTGCCAGCACCAGCGTACCTGCGGCACGACAAAAATCTCTTCGAGAATGCACTGCGTTTCGAAGGCGCCTTTCGTCTGAGCTCCCCGCGTAAACTCTTCGATCCTCATCAGTGATCGAATTCCGCCCAGCACACATTAGGAAAGTGCTCCGTTCTTCGAAATACCGCTCGTCGGATTATTTGCGGCCTTTGTTTATGGAGCACGTGGACTTCTACCGCTGCTCCAACGTGAATTAAGCATCCAGGCCGTTCGAAGATCCCGTTCGGATCCTCCCGGGAATCACATCAACACTAGCCACACGGAGTTTCAGAATCGAATACCCCGGTGCCCAAACCACGAGCGTTTCGTTGGAATTTTGAATAATGTGCTCGACGACGATCGCGAAACCAAGCTCCTGTTTATCGTAACAGTAAACGACGGAGCGATCGGAGATAATCTTCTGGGCTCTGTTTCATGCTATATTTTGTCAGAATCTAAAACATTCATCGCGTTCTAGAAAGCATCCGTTCCTTTATCGGATTCCGACAAGACAAATATCGTGACAAACGCTATAAGCATCGTTATTCCCGCCTACAACGAGGAGTCCGGCATTCCGGTGGTCATCGCTGAACTGTACCGGATTCTCGGAAACTACCCGGCCCCGGCTGAAATTATTGTTGTTGATGACGGCTCAACCGATGGGACCGCGCACGCAGCAGCTCTGGCGGGCGCCCGGGTGATGCAGCACAGAAGCAATCGTGGATATGGGGCCGCTTTGAAGACCGGAATTGTAGCGGCAACCTACGATCACGTAACCATCATCGATGCCGATGGAACGTACCCTGCCAGCCATATTCCCACGCTGCTCGACAAATTAGAACACGCTGACATGGTAGTCGGTAGCCGTGTGAATGCCGGCGCAAAGATTCCTCTGATTCGCCGGCCCGCCAAGTGGCTGCTGAACCGGCTGGCGAACTATCTCACCAACGCGCAGATTCCGGACTTGAACAGTGGATTGCGCGCGTTTCGACGAGATATCGTGATGCAGTACTTTCCCCTCCTGCCGGACCAATTCAGTTGGACCACAACGATTACGTTAGCGATGCATTGCGACAACTATGCTGTCGCCTATATGCCCATCGACTATCGGGCAAGAAAGGGCCGATCCAAGATCGTGCCTTGGGACGCCGGAAGTTTCCTGATTCTGATTTTGCGAACCAGCATGTTGTTTAAACCTTTGCGGATATTCCTTCCGATTGTGATGGTGTTTGCGGCATACGGAATCGGGAAGCTCGCAATTGACCTTACGCATCAGCCCAACGTATCTGCCTCAGCGGGGCTGGCCTTGATATGCGCACTTTTGGTGCTCTTGATTGGCATGCTGGGCGATGCCATCGCCACTCGGTTTGGGCGATTCTCTCCGAATGCGATTCGGGGAGTCCGCCAGAACGACGCCACTGAAGTGGTAGTAGAAAGGCCGGGACAGCCAACGTGACGATATTTGACATCCTCCTCCGGGTTTATCTGTTCGCGGGCTTGGTGGCTCACAAACTGCTCTGGGAGGTTTTGAAGCGCCGCCAGGGTCCATCGTCCGCCCAAAAGGCGACCGGTAATACTCCACTTCTGCAGATCGTTAAGGCTGGCAAGATTGCGATTACCCTCGGCCTATTTGTACAGCTTTTTCTTCCCGACATTCTGCCGATCACGGACAACACTTTGGTCCTGCGTGTCGTGGGTGCGATTTTCTTTACCTTCGGACTGCTCATCGCGATTCTGGCGCGCTTGGAGCTCGGTAATAATTGGTCCGACATCGAAACCGGGCAGGTGAAGCAGAATCACATGTTGGTAAGTCACGGCGTATATCGGTACATTCGGCATCCCATCTATACCGGGGATCTGGCCCTGTTGTTGGGATTTGAATTGTGCCTCAACTCTTGGCTTATAATCGCGGCGGTAATCATCGCCGTGCCAACGATATACAAAGCCGTACGCGAAGAGAAGGTGCTCGCAGAAACCGTCACCGGCTACCAGGCATATCGTGAACAAACCAAGCGTTTCATTCCGTTTGTGATCTGATGATCCCAGCCGTCCCAGCAGCCGCTTCGGGCATTTCTTTGGACCTGAAGCTCCAATTTCAGCCTAAGCACTGGGAGATAATTCATTGAACGTGGTCAAACCCGAAAAGAAAAGCTCGCAACTTGAAAAACGGGCCGTGCGCTGGAGGCAATGGGCCGCCCCTCGTGTCGGTGCGCAAGGTGAACGTTCGCAGGTGCTTATTCTGGGAGCAGGTCCGGCCGGTGTGGGTGCGGCGTATCAGCTTGCACGAAGAGGAATTGCACAAGCTACAGTGCTTGAGCAGCGGGAAACGGTCGGCGGTAATGCGGGAAGCTTTGAGGTGGATGGCATCTGGGCAGACTACGGCAGCCACCGATTACATCCCGCGTGTGATCCGGAAATTTTGGCCGATTTACAGGAGCTGCTCGGGGACGACCTAGCGAGTCGGCCTCGTCATGGAAGGATCCGCCTTCGGGGCAGGTGGATCCATTTCCCTCTGAAGCCTCTGGACTTGGCATTTCACTTGCCGCCGCAGTTCGCGTTGGGTGTTGCCGGCGATATGGTTCGCAAATCGTTTGGCAACAGTCACTCCCAGCCAGAGACGTTTTCCTCCGTGCTCGAACACGCGCTGGGACGAACCATTTGCCGGGACTTCTATTTCCCGTATGCAAATAAGATCTGGGGCATTTCTCCCGAGGCAATATCTGTCACTCAAGCGCGCCGTCGAATCTCGGCGAATTCACTCTCGAAGATGTTTCGGAAGGTCGCGTCCTCCATACCGGGACTGAAGCCCCCGGGGGCGGGGCGCTTCTACTATCCTCGCTTCGGGTACGGCGAAATTTCGGACCGCCTCTATAAGGCAGCTGCCGCGGCCGGGGCCGAGTTCCGTTTCGGAACTCAAGTAACGGCGATCGAGCGCGAGGAAAATCTGGTTACTGCCGTCCGCTTTATGCAGGACAACAAGGAAACCAGAGTTCCCGTGACCAACGTCTGGTCGACCCTGCCGATTACTGTGTTGGCTAGGTCCATTCAGCCTCAAGCTCCGGCCAGTGTTTTGGAAGCGGCCTCGAAAGTCTCGTTCCGCGCGATGATTCTGATCTACCTCGTAATTGAACAGCGTCAGTTCACCGAATATGACGCACACTATTTTCCGGAAACTTCGATCCCGATTTCGCGCCTATCCGAACCAAAAAACTACAGTCCGACCTCCGAGCCGCTCAATCGAACCCTGCTATGCGCCGAACTGCCCATCGATCGGGGATCTCCGGAGTGGAAGATGACTGACGAACAGCTCGGAAAACTGCTCTGTAAATGGCTCGGCGAGGCAGGTCTTCCCGTATCTGCTACGGTCCTGCGCGCTTTCACCAGGCGGCTCCCCCAGGCGTATCCTATTTATCCGGTCGGATATGAGACTCACTTCGACGCCATTGATCATTGGCTGCAACAAATAAAGGGATTGCTGAGTTTCGGAAGACAAGGGCTGTTCGCCCATGACAACACGCATCACGCTCTTTACATGGCTTATGCGGCAGCCGAATGTTTCAAACAGGACGGAGTGTTCGACTGGAATCAGTGGAAGGAATTTCGAGACGTGTTCGAGACCCACGTGGTAGAGGACTAGGTGGAGATCGACCCGCAGAGCCTTTTTGCAATGCCGTTACGCTGGCGCTAACCTAAGCGCGTCTCGGGCCCGAGCGATACCAAGCAACAAATTTTTTCAGTCCTTCTTCCAGCCGTGTGGCAGGCCGATAGCCCAGAACACGCGCGGATTTCGAAATGTCGGCCCAAGTGATGGTGACGTCCCCCGGCTGAAAAGGCTTCTGCTGCTTTACAGCCTTTCGGCCCGTGGCCTCTTCAATCAAATGCACGAGTTCTGTAAGTGTCACCGGTTGCGAGTTTCCGAGATTGAAAATCTCGAATGGCGCCCCCACTCCTCGGGATGGTTCGTATTCAAGTGCTGCCATGATCCCCGACACCGTATCATCCACGTAAGTGAAGTCACGGCCTGACGTGCCGTCGCCAAAAATTGGCAAGGGCTTACCCGCTTCGATCAGCGCAGTAAACTTGTGGATCGCCAGATCGGGCCGCTGTCGTGGTCCATAAACAGTGAAGAAACGCAGGCAGATTACTGGGAAATTGTAGAGATGCGCATAGGTATAGCCGAGCGTTTCTCCGGCCAGTTTCGTCGCTCCGTAAGGAGAAACCGGCCGAAGCTCGGCTTGCTCTTCCGAAAAAGGTGTCTTGCTTGTCATTCCATAGACGGAGCTGGAAGAACCAAAAATGAATTTTCCAACCTTGCACTCTCGACAAAGATCCAGCAAGTTCAAAGTGCCGCCGATGTTCACGCGCTCGTAGAGAACGGGCTCCTCGATCGAAGGCCTTACGCCGGCGCGTGCCGCCAAATGAATAATGGCCTCAGGTCGCGTGCTCACGATCAAGTCGCGCATTCCGTCCGCGCTTCCGATGTCCTGGTTGGCGAACCTATATTCTCCAACCCGCCGAATCTCCTCCAGATTCGCTTTCTTCACGGCGGGTGAATAAAAGGAGTCCAGGTTGTCGACCATAGTAAGCTCAACGCCACGGCGGAGAAGTGCTTCTGCGACGTGCGATCCAATAAATCCCGCTCCTCCGGTCAGAAGGACGCGCTTAAGTTGCAGGGCCAATCGCTCCTCTTTCAGATCGAGACTCTATCCGACACGGCGCGAAAGTATAGCAACAAATCAGAGCACCGTTGTTCCACTTCGCCATCTACTTCGACCCGTCGTGCTTAAGGGAAATCGAAACGTGACCGCTCGCGAGGTGCGGATTGTTGTAGGTGGCCACGTATGGGCAAGACAGGAGACCTTCTCAGGCGACGCGGCGCATTTGTTCCATAGAACGCCGCCATCGTCGTCCGTAACTGTAACAAAATAAGCATCTTATAGATTGTGTAAGAATGCTTCGGTTCTGGCGATTTGGCAGATTACGTGCTACAGAGTCGATGCGTTCCCTCGTTAAATCGGAACGATTACTGTGAGCGACCAGGCCACTCAAACGAGAAACGCCAATCGCCGGTCATTCGTCCTCCTGCTCACCATGGGACTGCTGAGTCTCGTGTGGGGTCCCTTCTCTATCTCTGTCGCCCCGCATTTGCGACCGCTGAAATATTTATGGCTCCTGGGTTTCATCGTGGTGCTGGTCTTACGCCCAGAGTTTCGGAAAGCTGTTTGGGGGTGTGAAGACAAACCTGACCTTCCCGCCTCAGCCCCTGGCAAATCCGAAAGCTGGCGTGAGCGGGTAATCGTCTTCCTCTTGTACGTTGCACTGGCCTTCGTTTTCACCTTGCCCAATTCGATTCACCCAACCCAAGCGTTACTTGGAAGGGGCGGGGACAACTACCTTCATGCCTGGTTTCTTTGGGAATTCGCCAGAGCAGTCGTTCACGGACAGAACCCTTTTCACACCACGCTCATTTTGTATCCGATCGGAGCCAATTTAGCGTGGGCCACGACCGACATTCTTGGCCAAATCATGGCGCTGCCGTTCAGCTTATTGCTCGGACCTGTTCTCACATACAACCTGACTCTCGTTCTGCAGCTCGCCCTCGGCGCATTTTTCGCGCGCCTGCTTTGTCAGCGTGTTTGCGGTGATGCCGCGGCGGCCACAATTGGAGGGATGATATTCGGCTTCAGTCCGTTCCTCCTCG
>Ga0207699_10001583_pt1 | contig 10793 bp, 8 predicted proteins | sample LARL51metaG_FD_184344 | JGI IMG/M metagenome (GOLD analysis project Ga0207699, IMG submission 184344) | Corn, switchgrass and miscanthus rhizosphere microbial communities from Kellogg Biological Station, Michigan, USA - LAR L5-1 metaG... | ecosystem: Host-associated > Plants > Roots >...
TGCTATTTGCTAGTGGAAAGTTAGTCTGTACGGGTGCAAAAAAGGAAAGCGAAGTTTATAGAGCGGTACATAATCTACATACATTGTTGGAAGAGAAGAATTTAATGATTTACGAAAGCTAACGATAGTTAGCCTATTCGTGTGGATTCGTACTAAAACAGCGTTAGCATCTGCTTAATGTTTTGGACCGTAGAAAAAGATGTAAAAAATATCAGCCAGGTAAGGAAATGTGACCAGAATGATTGTCATTTGATTTTCTCCCTTTACGCGATTTATTATTCTTTTAAACTGGTTTTTCCGTAAGAGTTAGCATGTTCCTAGGCATTATTTGACACCTAGGCTTCGACGGTAAATTTTTTGCAGGGAAAGCATAAGATGACGAGAAAGGACGAAGTAAATAGTGATAACTACGCCAGAACGGAAAAAGATTTATTTTAACGGGACATTTTAGGTTCTTGATGCCTGAAATATGGCTCAAGTATGGAGGTACCCATATAGTACTTGATATTAAATTCGAAAATCTTCTAAAGCATATCTCATCAAACCTAGATCTCTTATCCAATGCACAGGTAAGGGCCAAACTTAGTGGAGTTGTACTGAAGGAAAATACACTTATCCTCGCAACTGATGGGTCAATATCGGTAGCCCGAGCTATTGAGATGATACTAGATCTCAATCGTTCGATAGATTTATCAAAAGTATCGATTGAGACCTTTTCGAAATATGTTGGAACATTACGTGCTAATATTTCTAACAAGGCCTGTTCAATAGAGAGAATTGGTTCAGAGCCGTTTGAGGTTATGATTAAAAAATTTCAAAAAATTTTAATCATCTCTCACACAAAACATGACCCATTATTTGGGTATTGCGGAGCCCCTACAATGCTACTTCGTTACTTTTATCCAGATAAGATGACAGAAGCATTTAATTCCAGAGTCACGAATTTACCGGCACCAGGTATAGTTGGACCGCCTTTAGAAATTGCGTTATCAGTTTTTAGCGAATTGAGGGCTGAGGTTATTGAAGTGGTAGGGAATTCTTATGGTATTTCAGCTATATTCCATGACCACATAGTTGAGGCATTTAACAGCGCACTAGGCTATTTGTCTGCGATAACAGAGACTAAAGAGATTAGTAGTGGTTCTACAATTATCTGTACAAGTAACGAAGAAGGGCCCCATGAGACTCTCTCGAGTTCACTTAATTCGTTGTGGAATTCGATACACCTTGTAAAGAGAAATGGCTCGGCAGTATTACTGGCCGAGAATACTCAAGGCATAGGAAACGGCGCCTTACGCGATTGCGTTGAGGGAAGGATTGAACTGCAAAATTGCCTTGGTGGTCAGACCTATATTGAGGGTCAGGAACACCTCCTATACTTACGAGAGCTGCAATTACAATATGATCTGGGTATTATGTCTACTATCCCTCAATACTATCTAAATGGAAAGCTCGGTTTATATCCATATACGGGAAGCAAAGAGATATTAAATCGCCTTATGGAAAAACATGGAAGAAATCATAAGATCTTAGTAATCTCTGATGCTGATAACATACTAATCAAATCCAACGCAGAGGAAAATTAAGTAGATCATTACCTTTCTAAGATTTATCCAATCATTTTTGTTTCACATGAGGATTTGATCATAAAAACGATATCACTTATATGTGCTATCTTTTCTCAATGGTATAGTGAACGCTGGAAATATTCTGACGTGGAACTTGTCGTTTAAGTCCGGTGAGGCGGGGACGTAAAATATGTCCTCAGAAAAGAAGGTTATAAAGATATCCAATCATGTTTATCAACCAAAGCATGAAATACTGCCAAAGGACTTGGCAGAAGAAGTATTGCAAAAATTTAATGCAAGGCCTAGTCAACTGCCCTATATTACAACTACAGATAAAGGGATTGAGGACCTTGATGTACGTCCAGGGGATATCATAAAAATAACAAGAAAAAGCCCAACTGCGGGTGAAAGTGTATATTACCGCTACGTCGTAGAAGGCTAATATTTATGTCGGAATTTCTTGATATGTGGCCAATTATTAATGATATTCTTAGACGAGAAGGAGTAGCCCGTCAGCACTTGAATTCCTATAATGAATTTATGGAACGAGGATTGCAGAGCATCATTGATGAAGTTGGAGAAATCGAAATCGAAACGGCCGAGTATCCGTACAAGATTAAACTTGGTAAGATTAAGCTGCAACAGCCTAGAATCATGGAGCTCGATGGCTCCATAACCCATGTGGCACCCATGGAAGCAAGACTTCGCAATTTAACATATGCCTCTCCGATTATGCTCGAGTCTAGTATAGTTGAGGACAGTAAAATATTAGAATCGAGGTTTATTCATGTCGGGGACATGCCAGTCATGGTCAAGTCAAATGCATGCATACTACATAATTTGCCTGAACTAAAATTGATAGAAATGGGCGAGGATTCCAGAGATCCTGGTGGGTATTTTGTGATCAACGGCTCTGAGCGTGTCATAGTTGGATTGGAGGACCTTTCGTACAATAAAATTATAGTAGATGTGGAGGAGGCGACAGGAACTTTACTTTACAAAGCAAAGGTCTATTCTTCAATAGTTGGCTACAGAGCTAAATTGGAATTGATCATGAGACCAGATGGTTCTGTTGTCGCCAAGATCCCAGGTTCTCCAGTAGATATTCCACTTGTTACGCTAATCAGAGCATTGGGATTAGAATCAGATAAGGATATTGCGAACGCGGTTTCGCTAAACGAAATTATTCAAGACGACCTGGAGCCTTCTTTTGAGAAGGCAGGTGATGTAATAACTAGCCAAGATGCCATAATCTATATAAGCAAGAGAATTGCCCCTGGAATGCTTGAAGAGTTCCAAATAAAAAGGGCAGAAACGCTTCTTGATTGGGGATTGCTTCCTCACCTGGGTAAGAATCCAGATAATCGTCATGAAAAAGCACTCTTTCTAGGAGAAGCTGCAAGTAAACTGATTGAATTAAAAATGGGTTGGATAGACTCCGATGATAAGGATCACTACGGTAATAAGGTAATAAAATTTGCTGGTCAAATGTTAGCAGATTTATTCAGAACCGCATTTAGAAATTTGATAAGGGACATGAAATATCAGCTGGAGAGATCTGGACAAAAGCGGGGGATCAACGCTGTAGCGGCGGCCGTTAGACCGGGGATAATTTCTGATAAACTCAATAATGCGATTGCGACGGGCAATTGGGGCCGGGGCCGTGTGGGCGTGACACAGTTACTGGATCGAACGAATTATATGTCAACTATCAGTCACTTACGAAGAATTCAATCTCCTTTAAGTAGAAGTCAGCCGAATTTCGAAGCCAGAGATCTACATGCCACCCATTTTGGTAGGATCTGCCCAGCAGAGACACCAGAAGGTTCAAATTGTGGTCTAGTTAAGAATCTCGCCTTATCTGCGATTATTTCTGTGAGCGCTCCACCAGCAGAGATTGTCGAGAAGCTATATGAGCTTGGAGTAGAACATATTGATGAGGCCAGGGAAGATCTCAGGAGAATTGGTACCAGAATTTTCGTTGATGGACAGCTTATAGGGTACGCTGAAGGTGGTGAACAGTTGGCTCACACTTTAAGAACAATGCGAAGAAGTGGTAAAATATATCCGCATGTTGGAATCTATTTCTATTCCACGTTTAACGAAAATGCCACTAGACGGATGTATATTAGTTGCAATGCCGGAAGGGTCTTGAGACCACTTGCAGTCGTCAAAGATGGTGCTCCACTTATAACAGGTGAAATTGTCGATAAGGTCACCAAAAAATTTCTATCATGGTCTGATCTCCTGTATATGGGTATCATAGAACTAGTCGACGCTAATGAGGAGGAAAATTGTTATATTGCGATTGATCTATCGAAACTTAGTAAATCCCATACTCACATCGAAATATTCCCATCAGCAATTCTGGGAGTTGGCGCTTCAATTATACCCTATCCCGAGCATAATCAATCACCAAGAAATACGTACGAAAGTGCAATGGCAAAACAGAGCTTGGGATTTTCAACACCTCTAATGAACGCAAGTACCTACGTTCGACAGCATTTTATGCTATATCCTCAGATTCCGATGGTAAATACAAAAGCAATAAACTTGTTGGGTTTAGATGAGAGGCCTACAGGACAGAATGCAGTTGTTGCAGTTCTACCATTTGAGGGCTACAATATCGAGGATGCTATCGTATTTAACAAGTCATCGGTGGATCGAGGGCTGGGTAGGACATTCTTTTATCGAGTATATGAAGCAGAAGCAAAACAATATCCTGGTGGGATGAAGGATAACTTTGAACTCCCACTTTCAGACGCGAATATTAGAGGATATAGAGGTGAGAAAGCATACCGACTATTGGAACAGGACGGTGCTATTATGCACGAAGCTATAGTGAGTGGTGGTGACATTCTCATAGGTAGAACATCCCCCCCGAGATTTATGGAAGAATATAAAGAATTTGAAGTAAAGGGACCTTATAGAAGAGACACTTCGGTAGGTGTTAGGCCTTCGGAAAACGGCGTTGTGGATACAGTGATAATGACTCAATCAGTTGAGGGCGGGAAGATGTTTAAGATAAGAGTACGAGATATGAGAATACCGGAAATTGGAGACAAATTCGCATCAAGGCACGGCCAAAAAGGAGTTGTAGGAATGCTTGTAAGCCAAGAAGATCTTCCTTATACTGCCGAAGGAGTTGTACCGGATATCATGATAAATCCACACGCCTTTCCTTCAAGAATGACTGTGGGACAATTTATGGAATCGCTGGGTGGTAAAGCTGCATCGTTGAGGGGCAAGATCGTCGATGGATCCGCCTTCTTGGGTGAAAAACTGGACGATATTAAAGACGTTATGGCACAATATGGCTTTGATTATAGTGGAAAAGAGATGATGTACGACGGCAGAACCGGAAAACGGTTTCCGGCAGACGTTTACATCGGCGTAGTATATTATCAAAAGCTACACCACATGGTTGCCGACAAAATTCACAGCAGAGCAAGAGGACAGGTTCAAATGCTCACAAAGCAGCCTACGGAAGGAAGAGCACGTGGTGGTGGACTCAGATTTGGGGAAATGGAAAGGGACTGTCTCATTGCATATGGAGCATCGATGATGCTGAAGGACAGATTGCTTGAGGAGTCTGATAAGGCAGAAGTAAATGTTTGCGAACGCTGCGGACTTCTAGCATATTTTGATGTAAAGCAGCGGAGATTCGTCTGTCGGGTTTGTGGCGAGAAGGCAAAAATATCTTCGGTAATCATCGCATATGCATTTAAACTACTTCTTCAGGAAATGATGAGTTTGAATGTAGCTCCAAGATTAATAGCGAGGGAGAAGGTATGAATCGAAAGGAGGATGTACTAGTATGATGGAGGAATCCTTAAAAATTCTTGGAGGAATTAGATTCAGCGTATGGTCTCCGGTTGAGGTGCGGAAATTTAGTGTTGCAGAAATTACGGCCCCAGAGACGTATGATGAGGATGGAATGCCAGTCCAGGGTGGATTGATGGACAATCGTCTTGGAACTTTAGAGCCTGGTCAAAAATGTGCTACCTGTGGTAATACATCTGCCAAGTGTCCAGGTCACTTCGGACACATAGAACTTGCAGAGCCTGTTCTTCATATAGCCTTTGTTGACGACATCCACAAGCTACTTATAATAACATGCAGGTCTTGCAACAGAATCAAGTTAACTCCTGACGAATTATCAAAATACAAAGATTTGCGAGATAGCAAAGCAGCATACGCTGTCATTGCCTTAGAGAATGTTAAAGATGAGATAATTGACAAGGCAAAGAAGGTCAAAGTATGTCCTCATTGCCAGAAAGAACAATATGATTTAGTATTTACGAAACCGACAATATTCGTGGAGAAGACAGATGTAGGTGAAAACAGGTTATTGCCCATTACCATTAGAGAGAGATTGGTCCACATTCCTGATGAAGACTTAACTGTGCTCGGATATGACCCTAAAACGGCCAGACCAGAGTGGTTCGTGCTACAAGTGCTACCTGTGCCGCCCGTGACTGTCCGACCATCCATAATACTGGAAACTGGAATCAGATCAGAAGACGATCTGACTCATAAGCTCGTCGATATTATAAGGGTCAATCAAAGGCTCAAGGAAAGCAAAGAGGCTGGAACACCTCCACTAATCGTACAAGATTTGGTAGATCTATTACAGTATCATGTAACCACTTATTTTGACAATGAAGTGTCGGGGATCCCACAAGCTCATCATAGGTCGGGACGACCTCTAAAAACTCTGACTCAAAGATTAAAGGGGAAAGAGGGACGGTTCCGTGGCTCACTGTCTGGAAAAAGAGTAGATTTCTCAAGTCGAACAGTGATCTCGCCCGATCCGAATCTTGCCATTTCAAATGTGGGTGTGCCAGTAGATGTTGCCAAAAAACTGACTATACCAGAGACTGTATCCCAGTGGAACCTCGAGCGACTAAAGAAATTGGTTATTAATGGACCTAACATATATCCTGGTGCTAATTATATCATAAGACCAGATGGAGTTAAGATTCGACTTGACTATGTAAATGATAGGAATACAATAGCAGATTCTCTTTCCAGTAATTATCTAGTTGAGAGACATCTGTCGGATGGAGATATCGTAATTTTTAACAGGCAGCCTTCGTTACACAGAATGTCTATCATGGCTCATTATGTGCGAGTTTTGCCATATAGGACATTTCGATTACACCCTGCAGTTTGCCCTCCTTACAATGCAGATTTTGATGGAGACGAAATGAATCTACATGTCCCTCAAAGCGAGGAAGCCAGAGCGGAGGCAGCATTATTGATGCGAGTCCAGGATCAGCTCATCTCACCGAGGTATGGCGGACCTATTATTGGCGGGATCAGGGATTTTATTACTGGAGCATTCATCCTTACATCCGATCAAACTATACTTAGTAGGGAAGAATTTGCAAACATGGCTCTAATAGGTGGCTATAAAGGCACCTTGCCAGAACGCAAGACAAATAGCGCAGGCGAAAAATACTATACCGGCAAACAGTTGTTTTCATTATTCTTTCCTCATGACTTCAATTTTATAATTACCTCAAAGTGGAACAAGGCAGCAAAAGGTGAAGGGAAAGATGTTGTAATCAGAAATGGAGAACTCGTGAGTGGAGTGATAGATAAGGCTTCAATAGGAGCAGAAGAACCAGATAGTGTGCTACATCGAATAGCAAAGGATTATGGAAATGATACTGCTCGAAAGTTCCTTGATTCTGTTCTGATTATGCTCAAGACGTACATAACCCATCGAGGTTTTTCATATGGCTACTCAGATTTATGGCTAAATGATAAAACACGACAGGAAATTAATGATGTAGTTCAAAAGGCATATGACAACGTTCATGATTTGATATTACAGTATGACCAGGGAACCCTGCCACTTACTAGAGGTCTTTCTCCGGAGGAGGCTCTTGAATTATAAGTGGTAAATGAGCTGTCAAGAGCAAGGGATAGAGCCGGAAAAACAGCCGACAGAGCATTTCCGGACAACAATTCTGGTGTAATCATGGCTTCCACCGGCGCACGTGGATCAACACTTAATATTGGACAGATGACTGCGGCATTGGGGCAGCAGTCTATTAGAGGAAAGCGAATTAACAAGGGGTATCACAACAGATCTCTGCCACACTTTACGATAAATGACACCAATCCAGCTTCGCGTGGGTTCGTTAAATCAAATTATAGAGATGGTCTGAGTCCACTAGAATTTTTCTTCCATGCCATGGGAGGCAGGGAAGGTCTAGTTGATACAGCAGTTAGAACCCAGCAGTCTGGGTACATGCAAAGAAGATTAATTAACGCTCTAGAGCACCTAAAAATTGAATACGATCATACTGTTCGTGATCCACACGGGAATATAATTCAGTATTTGTATGGTGAAGACGGAATAGATCCAGCAAAAAGCGATCACGGTGAAGCTATAAATATATTAAGATTGATTGAAAGCGCATCAATTGTAGATACTGGCAAAAAGGCAACACCGGCTGAGATTGAGGGAATATTAAAGAAATTCGGTAAGGATCTGAACGACAGATTGAAGAGGAATCTTGAGACGACGATCACTGGAAACCCACTTAGCTTAGAAGGCATCGAAAGCGTTCTAAAAAAGACTATGGACTTAATCGAAAAAGCAAGAGCAGAACCTGGCGAAGCAGTCGGGGTAGTTACGGCCCAGTCTATCGGAGAACCAGGTACACAGATGACTCTTAGAACCTTTCACTTTGCTGGAGTTAAGGAAAGGAACGTCACGTTGGGACTTCCCAGGCTAATAGAACTAGTGGATGCAAGAAAAAAACCAGTTACCCCTACTATGGACATTTACCTTGATAAAGAGCATAGAATCTCTAGGGAAAAGGCGCTTGAAGTTGCAAGGGAGATAATATTTACTAGAGTTAGCGATTTAGTAGAAAAAACAGATACGGATTATGATGGGACACTCACCTTTTCCGTTTCTGATACTAAACTAACAGAGCGTGGGTGCGCGCTGGAGGAAGTATATGAAGTATTGAAAGGATCGAAAAAGAAATATGAGATCTCAATGAACGAGAAGAAATACCTCATCAGGGTTTCGGTTCCAGGAAATCCTGATGCACAAACACTACTAACACTTAGAAATAAGCTTCTCAACAACAGAGTTAAGGGTGTACCAGACATCGAACGAGTTACTATCGTCAAGCAAAATGACGAGTGGGTTATACAAACAGCCGGATCCAATCTTGCCAAGGTAGTAGCGATTGAGGGCATAGATACCTCTAGGTCTACTACTAACAATGTATATGAGATATGGCAAACGTTGGGAATTGAAGCATCAAGAACTGCTCTCGTAAAAGAGATTACGAATACCTTGGAGGAACAGGGACTTGAGGTAGACATGCGACATATTATGCTAGTTGCTGATCTCATGACTTCCAAGGGTTACCTACAACAGATTGGCCGACACGGCATTGCTGGTACAAAAACATCCGTTCTAGCGAGAGCCGCCTTTGAAATTACAGTACCTACTATTGCAAAAGCTTCATTGGAGGGCCAGGTTGAAAGTCTGAGAGGGGTTACAGAAAATGTTATAGTCGGCGCAACAGTACCTGTAGGTACAGGCATGGTGGATCTTTATATGAAGGTGAAAGAGGAAGAAGATAATGGTAAAAGTACTCAATAAAGTAATCAAAGATTTGGTGGCGCCTGGTAAATACAAGTGCGGGATTAAGGAGGTGCTGCCCTCGATTAAGGCCTCTAAGTTGCTAATCATATCGAATTCGGTTCCATCAGCAGCAAGAGTGGAAATCGAAGAAATATCGAGGGAATCCACGGTTCCAATTTGCTATTACGAAGGTAATTCTGTCCAACTAGGAAAGTTATGTAACAAGCCTTTTAGAGTCAGTGTAATTGGACTGAAGAGTGGAACGGAAGAAGATATTAATGTAATACTTGATGCTCAGAAAAATCAGAACACCAGTGATCATGAACGGAGAAAAAAAAAGATTCACTAATAAATTGGTTTTCCATTTTTAATCTAGTGTGACTTAGTAGAGTATGAAGACTTAAATTGGACTTTGATATTCAGCAAGAATTGCCAATTGATGCTAAAACGTAGGATAAATTATCGTGATTTGAGATATGACTGAAAAAATTAAGCTTACTTCTGATGAACTACGCCTAATGTCACTTTTCCAAAGCGTTACTAGCGTTACGGCTAGGGACTGCATCGTAGATGATAAGATGGATCGGGTAATTTTTGTAATTAATAAGAACCAGATGGGTCTTGCTATTGGGAAGGGTGGCGCTACCATCAAGCAACTACAAAGCGTTGTTGCCAGAAAAGTCGAACTTGTAGAATATTCAGACGATGTTTCGGAGTTTATAGGCAATATATTGAATAGTGATATGATAAATCAGATACGGATCGATGAGCGAACGGATGGAAGTAGACAAGCTGTGGTTGTCGTAGACGCGAAAAAAAAGGGAATAGTAGTAGGTAGAGAAGGTCGAAACGCAGAAAAAGCAAGACTTTTAGCAAGGCGTTATTTTCAGATATCTAACGTTTTTATTATCAATTCCGAACAATCTTCAGGTGATAGTAATGAGGTGTATATATGAATGTCTAAATCTCCATTAGGACTATTTGCCGGTCGCGTTTTACGCTCCAAGAGAAATCGTGCCAGATGGGCAAATAAGTATTACAAGCGTCGGATGCTGATGCTCGACAAGAAGGCAAATCCACTGGAGGGATCACCACAAGCTAGAGGTATTGTATTAGAAAAGGTGGGAATTGAATCCAAGCAGCCCAACTCAGCGGTAAGGAAGTGTGTTAGAGTTCAACTTATCAAGAATGGAAAATCTATCACTGCCTTTCTACCACGAGATGGGGCGCTGAATTTTGTTGACGAGCATGATGAAGTAATATTAGAAGGCATAGGGGGTTCAATGGGCGGGGCCATGGGTGATATACCGGGAGTCAGATGGCAAGTTTTTAAAGTCAACGGTGTTTCTCTGAATGAGCTCGTATACGGCAAGAAGGAAAAACCTAGGAGATGATTTGGCACGAGCGGTAAAGAACAAGTAAATATTCTGCTATTTAACAAATGGGATACCAGGAAAATCGAGATAAATGACGTCGGACTGCGCAACGTTATATCTTTGCAGCCTCCTGTTGTAATTCCTGTAACGTTTGGAAGACACGAACACCAAAGACTGAAAAAAGCTGAAATACACATAGTAGAGAGGCTAGCAAACAAGATGATGCAT
>Ga0207699_10001584_pt1 | contig 10792 bp, 5 predicted proteins | sample LARL51metaG_FD_184344 | JGI IMG/M metagenome (GOLD analysis project Ga0207699, IMG submission 184344) | Corn, switchgrass and miscanthus rhizosphere microbial communities from Kellogg Biological Station, Michigan, USA - LAR L5-1 metaG... | ecosystem: Host-associated > Plants > Roots >...
GAGCATGAATGTTTGATCGCCGGGCAGCCGCGGACAATTTTGGATCCAGGGACGACGCAGGAGGCTCCGACGTCTTGACCTCGTGCCAGGATCTGGCGTCCCCGGCGGACTGTATCTTGATCCAGTGATAATCGGCATTTTGCCAGGGGACGACCGCGTGGGTGAGATTGTCCAGCACCAGCTCACCCCCCGTCGTTGCAGCCAGAAGAACGAGATGGCCGATTCCGGACCTCGTCTTGACCTCCGCAAGCCGCAGGGCCTTTGCAGGCAGCCCACGCCGCAGCAGCTCATGCCGCTTGGTCACGGCGTAGTCATTGCAATCTCCCCAAAACGGCGCGATCGTCCAGGCTTCCTTCAGGTTCCTGCCGTAACTCTTGTGGATCGGAGCAATCGCTGCGTTCACGCTGCGATTGACGCGATCCAGCAAGGCTGAATTTTCATCCGTCAACTCGATACGCTCCGCTTCCGACGGATTCGACTGGCAATCGGCAGGATAGCGAAGGCAGAAGCGAACATGCTGGAAGGGCGCCAGACTGAATGACGTTTCCACGAGCACGGCCGGAACCAGGGGTTCATGCGGCGGCCGGCTCCTCGCGCCGGCGCCGCCCGGAAGCAGGCCGACGACCATCGCAAGGAGCAGCGTCACCGAAGTCGATCGCGGTACTGCCGCGCGCAGACGATCTGGGCATTCGGCCAGACCGGATCTCGTTGGAGATCGCTGACACTGTGCCGGCCATTTAAGGGCGCATCGCGCCCGCTTCAGTGAAACAACCGCCAAAAATACCATCCGAGCATCGCCCACAGCATTACGCTCAACAGGATCGCCCGAACCCATGGCCATGGCGAAGAGTAGCGAAGGCCGTCGTTTGGCTGGATAATCTCGACACGCTGTCGCGAGCCGCTGATGCCGGATATCGAGTTCATTCGAGGGCGCGCCACTGTTGCATCGAACGGCACCTCCTGGCGCCTTGTCATCGTCGCGGCGCGCTCATTTCGTGCCGGCCCCGCTCTCCCGACCGGCAGCTCAGCACGTTTTAATAATTAATTCAATTAATTTTTAAATATTTATTTCGGAAAATAAATCCTGTTCGCCGGACCGTCCCAGGCGGGCCCGAAGCGGGCAAGTCACTGACTTTACTGGCAATTGATTCAAGGCCAAAGCAACGAAACGCCTCCGTCCGGCTGCACCCTGCCCTTCATGGGCACCGATCCAGAACATTGATTATTCGAACTTTGAAATCGAGATTATTAATCCACACCCCTTCGGTGCGAGAGACGTTTGGCCACATATCCGGGGGGACTTCCCGATCCGCGAACTTGCCGACAACCTCGCTCGATCGAGGACTGAATGGTCATTTTAACCATAAGGCAGACGACATTTTTAAATCCAAGCCGCCACTTGCCGCATAAAACAAAATTTAATACAAATTTATTCAGCTCGGCTTTTGAACATTTTTCCAGCTCAGAGATTCAAATCACCATCTCCTAACATGCGCGCTGAACGACCGGACGTTCGAAGCCCAACTGAGGAAGCTTCAAAAACATGCTACACGACCAGAGGACGAGCGCGTTTCAGGACAGCTCCCGACACGAGCACGGCTGGGAAAAATCCGGTCCCGGACCGCTCAATTGGGCGCTCGGCTTCCTGCGACGGCACTATCTGGTGATCGCTCTTTGCGCCGTGCTCTCGCTCGCCGCCAGCATCGGCGTTCTGAAGGCGACGCCACCGACCTATACGGCGCAGGTGAAGGTCCTGCTGGGAAATTCGAAGGCTCCCGCCGTTCAGCCGCAATCGATGCTGGACGACGCGCCGATCGACATGGAGTCGCAGATCGAGATCCTGAAATCCAAGACGATTGCAACCTCCGTGGTCAATCAGCTCAACCTCGCCGATGATCCGGATATGAACGGCAAAGGCAGCCCCTTGCACGTCGCGCTGAACGCCGTGCGCGCGATGGCCGGCATCCCGCTACCCGAGGCCAAAACCCCGTCCATGGACGAGCTCGTCGACGAATTTCAGCGCCGAATGTCCGCCTTCAGGGTCGGAACCAGCGCCGTGATCGAGGTTGACTTCAGCGCCAGCGACGCCAAGCGTGCCGCGGTGATCGCAAACGCGATCGTCAAGGACTACTTCGACGACCAGCAGAAGGCGAAGACGGACGAACATCGAACCATAACGGCTTGGCTGCACGACCGCCTCCAGGAGCTGGGCAATGACGCTCTGACTGCCGAGCGCTCCGTGAACGAGCTCAAGAACAAGAGCAACATCGTTTCAGCGGACGGAAAGTTCATCGACCAGCAGCAGGTCACGGAGCTCACCAACCGTCTTGTTGCAGTCCGTACCCATACGGCTTCCCTCATGACCCGGTTGAGCCGCTTCGAAACCATGCTCGCTTCGAACAATAGCGGCATCGCGCTCGACGGGGCTGCCCCGATTTCGGATTTCCCCGCTACCGAACTCGGCGGCAACCTCAACGCGCCCGATGGTCTGTCGTTGAACGGTTCGGGCAGCACTCAGATCCTCAACACCCTGCGCCAGCAATATCTCGAATATGGCAGACGGGCCTACGAATTCTCCGCCAAGTATGGCGAGGACCATCTCGCGGTCGTCAATCTCCGCGCGACGATGAAGAGTATCCGTCAAACGATACTTGACGAGGTACGGCGCCTCGCCGACATCGCCAAGAACGATTACGAGGAGGCCAAGCAACAGCAGCAGGAGATCGAAAAGCAGCTGGCGCGTTCCATCGCGCAGTCGCGCAACACGAGTGCGGCCGAGCTGAGCATCCGTGAGCTGGAGACCAGCGCCAAAGGGTATCGCGCCCTCTATGAGAGCTTCCTGCAGCGCTACATGGGTTCCGTCCAGCAGGGTTCATTCCCGCTGACGGAGGCGCGCGTCATTTCGCCCGCCACGGCCCCCCAGAAGAAGAGCAAGCCGAAGGCGACATTGATGTTGCCGCTCGGCCTGTTCGGTGGACTGGCGCTCGGCGCGGTACTCGGCCTGCTGAGGGAGCTGAAGGACCGCGGCTTTCGAACGACCGCCCAGATCGAAGATCGATTGCGGCTACCGTGCCTGTCGGTCGTTCCTCTGCTGAGACGCCGGGAAGTCGACAAGCTGACCAGGAGGGCCGCCCTTGCCGAAGCGGAGGCCGGTATGAGATTCGGTCAACGCCTGGTAGCGAGGGGATCCGGAACCTGTTGGGCGGCGACGGCCATGCCGTCATCGCGTTTCGCGGAATCGATCCGGTCGCTCAGAGTTGCGATCGATCTTGATCCGAACAGAACGCCAAGCAAGGTCGTCGGGCTTACCTCCACGCTGCCCAATGAGGGCAAGTCCACCATTGCAGCCTCGCTCGCCCAGCTCATTGCCAGTGCCGGGAAACGGGTCATCGTCGTCGACTGCGATCTAAGGAATCCGTCGCTCTCCGCCATTTTGGCTCCTCTTGCCGGTGTCGGCATTGCCGACGTCGTTTCAGGCGCCCGGTCTCTGGAAGACACGATCTGGACCGACTCGGTGACGAAGTTGGACTTTTTGCCAGGAAAGGGAGCTTCTCCTTCCGACACGATCGACATCCTCTCCAATGAGCAGACGAAGAAGCTGTTCGATCGGCTGCGCGAGACCTACGACTACGTCATCGTCGATCTGCCCCCGCTTGCGCCCGTGGTCGACGCGCGCGCCGTCGCAACGCTGCTCGACAGCTTCCTCCTCATCGTGGAATGGGGCCGCACCACGGCCGACGTCGTCGAACATGCCCTCAATACCGCGCCGAACGTGTACGATTCCCTTCTCGGCGTCGTGCTCAACAAGACCGACATGAAGGCGATGAAGCGCTACGCCAATCACTTCGGCGATTACTACAACCACGAGCACTATATCCGCTACGGCCAGGTTACGGCGGAATAAGATCCGCCGACGCCGCTTGCATCACCCGCGACGGAGAGTCGCCGGTCAATCGGCCGCCGAGGCACCACATCTGCTTGTCCAACGAGCGCTGCGACGCCGAGGAGTAGTCCTGCACGAGAGCTGCGTCGGTGCCGACGGTGCGAAGTGCGCCCTACCCTGGCCGCGCGCCGTTCAGTGCTACGGTTGACCCCCGCCGCTGAGGGAGCCGAATGGAGCGTCGCGAGATCCTGCACGCGCCGGCCGAAGCCTCGCGGGATCCCAGGAGCATCGCGGCTATCGACCGCCGAGCGGGTAGAGCATCGGGACCCGGTCTTCCCAGTAGGACCGGTAGAACCACAACATCACGGTCACGAACACAACGTTGAAAAGACCCATAACGGTCTGGCCATAGACCTGCGGCTGAATGCCGCTCATCAGGAGCGCCAATTTCACGAGCTGACGCACGACTTCGGACGCCAGGAAGGCGATCAGCGAATTCCGACCAACATTGAGTACGAGTCCGGTCGCAGGCCAGTTCTGCATCCAGGCGAACGCAGCCCACAGCATCGCGAGCAGCACGGGCAGCGTCCAAAGCAGATTGATCAGCTTGTCGAATTTATAGGGATATTTGTCGCCATTGCTGGGAAACCCGAGATAGGAATCAAGCAGCAGACCGAACAGAAAGATCGCCCCCATGATCGCGTAAAATGGGTAACCGATCAAACGCTTCGATCTGTGGAGATCTCCGAGCCAGGCTCCGAGCATGAGGAAGAGCTGCGCCTGGAGCGAGAAAAGCAGCAAGGTCAGGGCCGGATTCTCGAATGCGGCGGCCTTCGTCTCGGCAACCCAGGTGGAAACCAGGAAAAACAGGACGGAGAGGGCGAGTACCGGCAGCTTATGCCGCTTGAAGACCGGAAGGATCAGCGGCAACAGCAGGAACATGATGCCATAGAACTTCAGGATGGTGATCGCGGTCGGCTCGAACTGGAACGTCAGCACGTTGAACACCGCCTCGCCGATCGGCTCTCGCTCTCTGCCGAGCACTGCCATGCCCATTGCAACCGGCACCGAGACGACGAAATAGGCCGCCATGATTTTCGCCCCCCGGACGACGAGCGGCCTGTAGCTTTCCCTGTGCAGATAGACCAGTCCGACCATGAATCCCGAAATCGCGATGAAGAGTTCGGCGAACGGGTTGAATTTCGGAAACAGATCGACGCTGTTCGGAAAGACGTTGGCGGTGTGGTGATAGAAGACGAACAGCATCGAACAGCTTCGAAAGAAATCGATCAGGGCTTCACGCCGTTTCGGCTCCGTGACGTCCAAAACCGGGGCTCCCGACTGTCGATCTCCACCGTCCGACCGCCTCCCGCTCGTCAAATTCGCCGCAGGAAGAAACAATGATGATCCAACAAAAGCGCGGACCAGCCGGGTGAAGCGCTGCAATTCGCGCGGCCTCACCAACAAAAAATACGATGACATCATTCGACGCTCAACGTTTGTTGCAATCGGCGGCGAACCGCACGCAGTAATCGTTAAACAGTAACGGCCCGCGGACCAAAGAGACGGATATTCAAGCTCCATATCGTTGTCGGCCGAAGATGCCCGATGCCTGCCGAGGTCCGCGTGAATCTCCTGAGCCTGACGCGAAAGCATCACAGCATGTCGGCCGCACAAGCAGGACCTCTGCGCGAAGTGCCCTGTGCATGCAGCGCACCGAGCGGCCACCCGGCACCAGCCAACGCCCGTCTCGCGCAGCCTCGCCGCGCGCAACGCCGTCCAGCCCAGAAGCTCCTCGCATGTCGTTCACCCGGCCCGGGATCGCTTCGCCGAGCCCCGGAGAATCACTGAAACTCCAGGCCACCCAGACGGAATATTCTCGCCAGGAGGCGCGAGACGCCGGTGAAGCTGGCGACGACTCCCCCGGCCTTTAACTGCTTTCTCAGCATCAACAATAATCCGAGAAAGCGCGCATCGACGGCGCAGACATCGGAGAAATCGAGCGTGACCTGCTTCCTGGCAGCGGCCGCCGCCCGGAAGGCAGGGATGGCCCTGTCCACATGCCGGGCATTGGCTGCGCCCGAGAGGCTCAGCGTGATCCTATCCGGGCCATGGTCCTGCGTGATGGTCAACGCTTCCCCTCGCTCACGTGTTCGTCGCAACCACCAGGTCCAGAATACGAACGGCAGCACCTGCGTAAGCAGCAGACCGAGCATGGCTCGCCCATCGCTCCAGTAACGCCTCCAGAGATAGGGCTCCTCCTTGATGCGCCACAGCCATTCGAAGCCGAGCTTTCGCAGCATCGGGGGCGCTCGCCTCACCGTGCCGGCCTGGAAATTGAGCGCGGCGCCCAGGTGCGCTCGAACCGGAATACGCAAGCGCTGATGATTGTGTTGCAGCCAGGATTGTCCCTTCTGGCTGCTCAGCGATGCAATCAGAAAGTCCGCACCGCTCGCGTTGATCTGCTCGATGATGTCGTCGCGGCTCATTTCCTCGGCCGAACAGAATCCGGGGTTGGACCACCCGACGCATTTCAGCCCGCCGGAATGGCTGTTCAGCACCCGCGCGGCCTGTTCGGCAGCACCTTCCGGACCTCCGAACAGAAAAATCTTCAACGAGTGCGCGGGACTGATGTCGGCCTTCAGCGCGTCGAAGATATCGGCGCCCGCCGTCCGGCTCCTGATGGGAATACCGATGAGCCGAGCGAGCCAGACGATCGGCATTCCATCGACCGTACAAAGATCGCTCAATATGAGCGATTCCCTGAAGCTCCTGTTCGACTGGCTGGTGACGAAGAAATTGAGGTTCGGGGTCGAAATGAGGAAGCGGGTCTTGCGATGGGCGGCCTCCTGGATACGGCGCAACACTGCGAGCATCCCGATGGCATCGATCGGTACGCCCAGAACGCAGTAGACGTCGCGCGCCAGGTCGTCCGGCACCGCCGGATCGGCCGTGACAGAGGCACCTTCGAGCGCAAATCGTTCGCTGTCGACGCCGGAACGCCCGGCGCGTTGAAAGGCGTGGCCGGGCTCCTGCCGCTTATGCGTGGTCAGCATCCGACGCCTCCCGCCTCCGTGCCACACCGCCACCGCCACTGAGAGGATCGAGCATCTTGCGCGCTCCGGACCGCTGTTCGTCCGCCCCACGGCGCGCGAGGACGGCGGCCCTGGTCCACCGGACGCGATCGGCCGGCGCAGACGAGATTTGATTATCAGAACATTTAATATTTAAACACGATAGACATTTATTTGGTTGAATGTGGTTTAATTATGATTGTTTCAAAAATATGGCAAACAGCCATTCCCGCCGCCACCGAGGCGGCCCGCAGCTTGGGATTTAATGTGACGCGACGCCGCGCGACCCCGCGCCGATCGCAGGCATCCCGCGCTCGGATCGATCGTGTTAACTATTAACTGGATTATGTTTAATGCCAGCCGGCGACGAGCAGAAAATCCAACCGCGGCACTTTGATTAATCAAGCATGGCGGGTAGGATTTTATCTGTCAGGCGGCCGTCAAGCGCGCCAGGCGTCGCGATCGGACTCCAGAAAGAGCGCCAAAATGCCCCAAACGCCGACGGGTTCCCCGACACTCGACCGCCCCCGGACTTCGACGGCGGCATTCGACGCGTGCGCGCTGATCCCGGTCCTGGCGTTCGCTTATTCGGCAATCATCCAGCCCTTGCTCTTTTTCTACTTCCCTCCTGCCCCCGGCCTGCAGGGCCTGCTCGAGAGCCGCATCGAGAACCGCTTTTTCTGGCCAGCGGCCGCGGCAATCGCCCTCGCTCTTGCCGCGCGAAGTCTATCCCGTGGCGACCGGCTCGCCCTTCCGCCGAACATCATCAGCCTGCTTCTTTATCTAGGTTTTGCCGGCGCAAGCGTGTCGTGGGCCTTCAACCCCGGACTCTCATCCGTTCGTTTCACTCAGGAGGTGATGGTCATCACAGCCATCGCGCTGCCCGCTCTGCTGGCGGCCCCGACCGCGGATATCCTTCGCGGGGTCTTCCTGTGCTTCGCATTCGGCGTGACCTTGAACATCATCTTGATACCCGGCGGCTACGCGACATTCGCGCAGTACGGCCCCAAACTGGTGGACATCGGCTATCAGGGATATTTTTCGGACAAGAATCTTCTGGGAGAATTTGCCGCGGCCGCCCTGTTGCTGTCGATGCACGAACTGCTCTATTCCGGCGTCCGGCGTGTGATGGGAATCATCATTGCCGTCGCGGCCGTTGTCCTGGTTTTCCTGAGCAGCTCCAAGACGGGGCTCGGCCTCGCCCTGATTGCGCCATGCCTGGCCGGGCTGACCCTGATCGTCGCAAGGACGGCCCGCATTCCCGTGGCGCTTGTTCTGGTATCGATGGTCCTGCTCTTCATCGCGGTTACTCAGCTGACCGGCTTCGGCAGCGAACGCATCGCTTATGTGCTCACCGGGGATTCCAGCTTCACCGGCCGGGCGACGATCTGGAATTTCGCTGAATCCGAGATCCCGCGCAGCCCTCTGGTCGGATGGGGATACCAGAGCTTCTGGTTTGCAGGCCCCGGCGCGCCAAGCATGGTCGATGCCCCCGGCTGGGTCAAATTCATGCCGAATTCCCATAACGGCTATTATGATACGATCCTGGAGCTCGGCTTCGCAGGCCTTGCTTTCCTCGTCATTTTCCTCGTGACGACCCTGCACGTCGTTGGGCGTGTCGCGGAGCACGACTTGAGGCGGGCGTGGCTCCTGCTCACGGTCGCCCTCTTCATCATCGTCTACAATTTCCTCGAAACGCTGTGGTTGCGGGCATTCGATCTGTTGTGGGTGGTCTTCCTCATTGTCGCCGTTGAAGCCGCGCGATACTGGCGGCGCTCTCCCCTGAGCGTGCCGACGGCCAAGGCGGCCCCCGCGAGACCGATCCGTCCTCGTCGCTCGCGAGGCGAGTGGCAGCCCCGGCTGGGGGCAAGACCCTGAGCACCCGTCGATGGGCGCCACCTCATGCACGCCCGCGCGACTCCGGCCCGTTTCATCCGGGCTTGGATCGGAGACCAGGCATCCGACGCGACATGTCGTCAGTCCCCGACGGCACGAAAGATCGCGATTCTTGCTGCTCAGCCAGCGGCAAAAGTCTGCCGCGGCCGGCGGAGATCGTTAGCGTTCGGCTTCCTTGCTGAGGAGCAGGTCGGCAATTGCCCTGCTCATGTAGGGCACCAATTGAAGTGCCCCATCTCGATTCAGATGAGCGAAGTCTGCCCAGTTCCGGCGATCGGCAACCAGCGCCGCCGGCGGCACGAGAACAGGACCAAGATTGCCGTAGAATTGCAGGTTTTCGGATTCCGCCCCCGAAGCGAAGGCATATTCAGGAAGATACAGAAAAGCGACCCTGACGTCATTTGCCCTGAGCAAGTCCGCGATTTGATGGACCGCCTGTTTGCCGAAGTCGGATGTGAGCTTGTACGCTGCTTCTCGCGCCTTGCTGCCGATCAGACCCTGGATCCGCTCTCCCAGAGACCGCTCCTGGGGCATGTTGCCGTCCCAATCCCGGTCGAGCGGGCTCCATCCGTAGGTCCAGGACTTGGATAGGCTTGCGGCGGCCGCAGAGGGCCGAGCGGCGGACAAGGCGCCATAGAGCTGTTCCTTCAGGAACAGCATGTACATCTTCGGAAAATTCATGTCGGTCAGGAATCGGCAGCAAAACATGTCCGACGCGGAAGCGACATAGGGCAGCATCGGATGTCCATAAGGCGGTTCATGCTCATTGATTTCCACGACGACCAACCGCGGCTTTTTGAACGCGAGCAGCTTTCGCGTCAGAAACAGATGCATGTCGCGGCCCATCCAGGTTGTGCCGAGGTTGGCGACCTTGGCGCGGATTCCGGCGCGCGCCAGCGTCTCCTCGACCCCGCGATCGTCGATGCCATTCATGACGTGTGAGGTGCCGATGAATGCGACGTCGATCGGGCTCGGATCGCTGGCCATGCGTTGGTAAACGTCGGCGACACGCAGCCCGTCGGCGCGCAAGGTGGCAAGTCGCTGGGCGAGTGGCCTTGGCCAGAAGGTCAACGCCAGAACGACCAAGATCAGACCACAGGCGAATCCAAAACCATGCTTCATCCGCTGACCCAAACTAGAATTGAAAATAGAGAAAGGGGGAATCGGGGGATATCGCGACAAACGCAACAGCGAACAGAACCCCGGCCGCCATGCCCGTGATCCGCCAGTGCTGGGCCAGCCCCCCGGACAACAGGTGATCGTGAACCTGGCGCGAGTTCGGCAGCGCCGTGGCGATCAGGCAGGCCGCCAGGATCAACGACAGTTCTGACGTTGTTGCCGGATTGCCTTCAAACGACATCTGCGGGAGCCAGAACAGCCGCTTCGTCAGCATGAAGGCGCCCGAGACCGTTTCAGCTCTGAAAAATACCCAGCCCAGTAGCACGCACGCCATGGTCAGAATGTAGGCTGGAATGCCCAAATACCTCGAACGTGCAACAGCGGGCATTGCCGGGACGACATAGTCGCGCCAGAAATGATTCACGACGATGAACAGTCCGTGCAGAGCGCCCCAGATCACGAAGTTAATGCCAGCGCCGTGCCAGATCCCTCCGAGCAGCATCGTGGTGAAGATATTCAGGAAACGCCGGCGCTCACCCTTCTGGTTCCCGCCCAGCGGGATGTAGAGATAGTCTCGCAGAAAGCGTGACAACGTCATGTGCCATCGGCGCCAGAACTCAATGATGCTGGTTGCGCGATACGGGGAGTCGAAGTTGAATGGGATCTGAAACCCGATCAGCAGCGCGCTGGCAACGGCCATGTCCGAATAACCGCTGAAGTCGAAATACAATTGTAGAGTGTAGGCTACTGCTCCGACCCAAGCCTGACCGGAATTCACCAACGTTCCCCCATCGGCAAGGGAAAATACCGGCTTTGCGAT
>Ga0207699_10001585_pt1 | contig 10788 bp, 11 predicted proteins | sample LARL51metaG_FD_184344 | JGI IMG/M metagenome (GOLD analysis project Ga0207699, IMG submission 184344) | Corn, switchgrass and miscanthus rhizosphere microbial communities from Kellogg Biological Station, Michigan, USA - LAR L5-1 metaG... | ecosystem: Host-associated > Plants > Roots >...
GGTGAACTGGCGACTCCTACCTAAGGGGAACGGGGCGGCCTTGAAACCCGGGTCCTGCCCGCTCGGGATGAGCGGGCAAACGGGCCCTGCGGGCGATGTGGCGGAGGGTGCCGACGGACGAGCATGACGGCCATGAACGTGTTGGGAAGAACCCCGGCCGAGACGGGCCGGGACACGGATGCTCCAGCCGTTGCGCCCTTTGACCGGCGCGTGATCGCGGTCGGCGCGGTGGTCTTCGCCGTCCTGCTGGCGCTGTCGACGCGGTACGGGTTTCACCGCGACGAGCTGTACTTCATGGAGTGCGCCCGTCATCTGCAGGCCAGCTACGTCGATCAGCCGGTGCTGACGCCGCTGGTGGCGTGGATTTCGCTGAAGGCTTTCGGCGTTTCGCTGCTGGCCTTGCGGATGTGGCCGGCCCTGGCGGCCTGGGCGACGGTCGTGGTCGCCGGGCTGACGGCACGGGAGTTCGGCGGCGGGCGCCGGGCGCAGTTGCTGGCCGCGATCGCGACCGCGACCATGCCGGTCGTGCTGGGTGGTGATCACCTGTTCGGCCCGACGGCCTTCGACCTGCTGGCCTGGGCGGCCCTGGCGCTGGTGGTGGCCAAGATCGGACGGACCGGTGACGCGCGCTGGTGGCCACTCGGCGGCCTGGTACTCGGGCTGGGGCTGGCCAACAAGCACAGCGTGGGCTTGTTCGGCGTCGCGCTGGTCATCGGCGTCGCGCTGTCTGGCGGCTGGCGGCTGGTGCTGAACCGGTGGTTCTTGACGGGGGCCGTCATCGCGGTCGCCTTCACGATCCCTGACATCTGGTGGCAGGCACAGCATCAGTGGGCCACGATCGCCATGTCGCGCGCGCTCGCGCAGGAAAACGGCGGCCTGCCCAACATCGCCGGCTGGGTGATCGGGCAGCTGCTCATGTCCGCCGTGGTCCTGGTGGGGGTCTGGGTGGCCGGGCTGCGCTTCCTGTGGCGGTCCGGGCGGCCGCTCTGGCGGGCCCTGGTGTGGGCGTACGCGATCCTGTTCGTGTTCTTCGCGGTCACGACGGGCGGGAAGATCTACTACCTGGCGGGGGCGTACATCTTCCTGCTCGCGGCCGGGGCCGTCGCCATCGACGGCTGGCTGGCCGCCCGCGCGGGCCGGCTCCGCAGGCTGCTACTGGCCACGGCGGTGAGTGTTGTGATCGCTGTGCCGCTCGTGCTGCCGGTGCTGCCGCCTGGCGGCGTGGGCTGGACCCAGAAGGTCAACCCGGTCCTGGCCGAGTCGGTGGGCTGGCCGCAGCTGGTCAGCACGGTCCGCACGCAGTGGTCCTCGCTGCCCGCGGGGCAGCGGGCCAGCGCGGTGATCTTCGCGTCGAACTACGGTGAGGCCAGCGCGATCAACCTGCTGGGAACGGGCCTGCCGCAGGCGGTGAGCGGGCACAACACCTACTGGTGGTGGGGCCCGGGTAACCCGCGGGCGACCACCGTGCTGGCGATCATGCCGGGGCCTGCCGACGGCGGCGGGGACGCCGCCTACCTCGGGCAGTTCTTCACCAGCGTGCGGGCCGTCGCGACGCTGTCCAACCCGTACGGCCTGCACAACCAGGAATGGCACGGTCACGTCTACCTGTGCACCGGCCCGCGCCACCCCTGGGGGCAGATGTGGCCGCAGCTGCGCCAGTACGGCTGAGGCGTGCAGTTACACGATCGCGGTGCGGTCCCGCATAGCCCTCCCCTTCACCCAGCCCGATTCGCCGCTGACCACCATTTTCCGGCCTCGTCAGCCCGTCTACGCTGGGTGGAGTACGCTGATCGGCCAGAGCGAAGAACGCTCGCTCTGGCCGCTTTGTCAGCCGGGGTGCCTGGCATGGTGTTTAATGGGTTCTGGTTGTAGTCGAAATTCGTTACGTGTACCAACGCCTGCGAACTTCTGACAGCGGGCGCCATGAGTACACGGCCAGGACTTCCCGGCAGGCTGGCGGTCGCGATAACCCGGAGGGCACGTACGTGCCTCCCGAATGATCGTCTCTACAGGAGAAGTACATGGCTGAAGGCACCGTCAAGTGGTTCAACGCCGACAAGGGCTACGGCTTCATCGCCCCGGACGACGGAACCGCCGACGTGTTCGTCCATCACTCTGCCATCCAGGCTGACGGCTTCCGCAGCCTGCAGGAGAACCAGCGGGTCGCCTACACCGCCGGGCGGGGGCAGAAGGGCCCCCAGGCCGAGGAAGTCCGCCCGATCTGACCGCAAGCGGGCCGGGCCGGGCATCCTTCGGGCTGCCCGGCCTGACCTGCCTGTGCCCTACCCTGCGCGATTACCGGATCCGGCGCGAGCCGGGGCTACCGGTGAAGGACATCAGGTGCAGGAAGACCAGCATCGTGCGCGCGCGACCATCCGCACTAGCGCTGAAGACGACGGGCCGGCACTGGCACTGATTGACCACGCCACCTGGTCGTCCGAGGTGTCCCCCACGCCGCTCTGGCCTCCTGGCACCCCCTTTTTCGACGACCGGACGGCACCGGAGAACGTCCTCGTCGCCCACCAAGACGAGCACATCGTCGGCTACGTGAAGCTCCGGCCGGCGCCCATCGCCGCATCAAGCGGACACGTCCAGGAGATCAACGGCTTGGCCGTCGCCCCGGACCACCAGGGACGAGGCATCGGCCACCTGCTCTTGACCGCGGCCCGGCACGAAGCAATCAGACGGCAAGCCCGCCGCATTACCCTCAGGGTCCTGGGCACCAACACCCGGGCCCAGGCCCTCTACCTCGCGCACGGCTACCTCATCGAGGGCAGGCTCAAAGGCCAGTTCCTGCTGGAGGGCCGCTACGTCGACGACATCTTCATGGCGCTCGAACTCCCAGACCACACCTAGTGCCGTAGATCTAGTCAGGTACAGCCCAGGCCTGGGCTTTGACATGTCGAACCCGTCAGGCGTCGCCGGACAAGTAGGCGACAACGGCGAACGCCGAGTAGGCGGCCAGGAGGATCGCTCCGCCAAGCCGGGACGTTCTTCCGGTCCGCAGGACGAGCGCGGGAAGAGCAGCCGCTATGGCCATGGCCGCGAGTTCGACGGGCCGAAAGCTGAGGGCAAGCGGCGTGAAGCCCCACGAGATGAGAGCGACCAGGGGGATCACCAGGCCGGCGATCTGGGCGCTCGAGGCCAGCGGGATCTCGGTGGCCAGCTTGACCCGGCCGCGCCGCGCCAGCAGGACCGCGCTGCCGTGCTCGGTCGCGTTTCCGAGGACCGCGACGATCACGGCCGCGACAAAGAAATCCGAGAGGTGGGCCGTATCCGCGAAGGCTTGCAGCGTGCCGACGAGCGTTTCGCTGACGAAGGCGGTAGCGACGGTCGCGATGCCGAGCACCACCAGGGCGGCAGGCAGGGACCAGCCGACGGCTTCGGGTTCGGCGGACCTGAAGAGCTGCACCTGACGGCGGAGCGCATACCAGGTCACGGTGGTGCTGACGACGAGGAGCAGGACGGCGACAGGAACCGAGAGCTCGGCGAGCGAGCGGCGTTCCGGATCGCCGTGGAACCCCGGCACGGAGACGACGAGCACGAGCGCGGTGGTGAACCCGACCAGGCCGAGCGAGGTGTAGGCCGACCGGCGATCGATGGCGCCCTTCTGGCCGAACAGGAGCGTGAAGCCGAGGACGAGCAGGAGGTTGCCGGCGATCGAGCCTACGAGCGACGCCCTGACGATCGCGGTCAGACCATCGGAGGCGGCGATGGTCGCGATGATCAGCTCCGGCGCGTTACCGAACGTCGCGTTCAGGAAGCCGCCGATCCCGGGACCGGTGTGGCGGGCCAGGTTGTCCGTCGCCTCGCCGATCAGCCAGGAAAGAGGGACCAGCGCCACGCAGGCCAGCACGAACAATGGCAGGTCGCCGACGGCGCCGAGCCAATCCAGAACTACGACGAGGGGCGCCAGTAGCAACGTCAGGAGCGAGCCGCGAGCGATGTTCCCACTGGTCCTGGACACACGGTCACCCTACTGGGCGACGCCCGGGCTCTCAGCCAGTGCGCCTCCGGTGATCTCGGTCCACCGCCGCGACCTGTGAAACCTGCCCGGGACGGAGGAGAATGGTGGCCATGGGTGGCGTACCTGACGATCCCGCGGCCATTGGACCGCGGGAGTGGCTGGCGTTGCCCGGCGGCGGGATCCGGCCGGTCGTCTCCGTGCCGGGCACCGGCGGCATCGCCGAGCTGCTGGCGTACGGCGCCTGGCTGGCCCGCTTGCGGCCCGCCTGCGGGTGCGGCAGGCCTCGCCTGGGTTCGGGTCGGACCTGCGGAAGCGCGGAGTGCGTAGCCGACCTCCGCGTCCAGGAGGCCGGCGGCTAGGCCGTTTACCGTCGTCAGTAGCGGATGAGGGTGGACCGCGAGGTCTTCACCAGCTCGTCGTTCTGGTTGGTCCAGTTGTCCTCGGTGACGGTGAACAGCATGAGGCCGAGGCGGCCTTCGCGCTCGCGGTACTCGGACAGCCGGCGGACGGAGGTGATCACGTCTCCGGGGCGCATGCGGACGCCGTATTCGACCTCCATGCCGCCGTTCAGCTGGAACTTCAGGTGCGGCCCCTCGACGCCCAGGGTCTTCTCGATCATGTCGGGGTCATGGCTCGCCGCCGCCCGCTGCGGCCCTTCCGACGACATCCAGGCGAACGGGTTGAACTCCTCCGGGGCCACGATGGCGCCGTGCGCGGTGCCCGCCGCGTAGCCGGCGTCCCAGAACAGCCGGGGCGGGTCGTCCGGGTAGTAGACCGCCACCGCCCAGCGCCTGATGTCGGAGTCGGTGATCGGGAACGAGACCGAGCGGCCCAGCTCGCCGCCTATCGCCTTGCGCATGTCATCGGAGATGACTGTCTTTGCCACCGTGGTTCCCTTCCTGGTCAGACGCTGATGCCGACGAGCTTGGTTTCCAGGTACTCGACGATGCCCTCCTGGCCGCCCTCGCGGCCGAGCCCGCTCTCCTTCATGCCGCCGAACGGCGCCGCCGCGGAGGTCGGGTTGATGTCGTTGATCCCGACGATGGCGAACCTGAGCGCCTCGCTGACCCGGATGGCGCGGGACAGGTCCTTGGTGTACAGGTAGGCGGCCAGCCCGTAGCTGGTGTCGTTGGCCATCTTGATCACCTCGTCCTCGTCGTCGAACACGATGACCGCGGCGATCGGGCCGAACGTCTCCTCTCGGTAGATGAGCATCTCCGGGGTGACGTCGGTCAGCACGGTCGGCGCGAAGAAGGTGCCCGCGTCGTACTTCTCCCCAGAAAGCCGTTCACCGCCGAGCACCAGGCTGGCGCCCTTGCCTACCGCGTCGGAGACGTGCCGGTCCATCTTCTCCATCGCGCCGTCGTCGATCAGCGGGCCGATCGTGGTGCCCTCGTCCAGGCCGTTGCCCGGCTTGAGTCGGGAGACCCGGTCGCGGAGCACGCCGAGGAAGGGTTCGGCCAGGGAACGGTGCACGAAGATCCGGTTGGGGCAGATGCAGGCCTGGCCGGTGTTGAGGAACTTGACCAGCGCGGCGCCCCGGGCGGCGTGCGCCGGGTCGGCGTCGGGAAACACGATGAACGGCGCGTGCCCGCCGAGCTCGAGCGACACTCGCTTGATGTGCCCGGCCGCGCCGCCGGCCAGTTGCTTGCCGACCTCGGTCGAGCCGGTGAAGGTGAGCTTGCGCACGGCCGGGTTGGTCAGGAACTCGTCCCCCACCAGAGCGGGCCGGTCGGTCGTGATCAGGTTCACGACCCCGGCGGGGATCCCCACCTCGTGCAGGATCCGGAACATCTCCATCGCGCACAGCGGGGTCTGCTCGGCCGGCTTGAGCACGACCGTACATCCGGCGGCGAGCGCGGGCCCGATCTTCCTGGTGAGCATGGACACCGGATAGTTCCACGGGGTGATCGCCCCGACCACGCCCACCGGCTGGTGCATCACCATGAACCGCTGGTCGGCCCGGGACGAGGGGATCGTCTGACCGTAGACCCGCTTGGCCTCCTCGGCGAACCAGACAAGAAAGTCGGCCGCGTACTGCACCTCGATCCGGGCCGTCCGCAGCGGCTTGCCCTGCTCGGTGGTCATCAGCCGGGCCAGGTCGTCGGCACGCTCCATCATCAGCCGGTGCGCGTCGTACAAGAACCCGGCCCGCTCGTATGCGGTCCGGCCCGCCCAGGCGGGGAACGCCGACTCGGCGGCGGTCACGGCGTCGCGCACGTCCTGCGTGTCGGCCGCGCTGATCTGCGCGAGGACCTCGGAGGTGGCCGGGTTGGTCACGGGGAACGTGAGCCCGGATGCCGCAGGCCGCCACTTACCGTCGATGTACAGCGTCCCCGAGCTGGTATCGGGCATTGCCATGCGGGCCTCCGTACGGAGCTGATTATTTGGTAGTTGTCCAAGTATAGACCAAAGCCGGTTCGATTGTTCTAGTCCCGCGCCATGATCAAGGTGCCGGCCTGGCCGTGCACCGCCATGCCCTGGGCCAGGCTGATGCCGACCCTGGCGTCCGGGACCTGCCGCTCGCCGCACTCTCCGCGCAGCTGCCGGACGACCTCGATCGTGTGCATGCCGGACGGGTGGGTGCAGTGGCTGTTGGACAGCAGGCCGCCATCGGTGTTGCACGGCATCGAGCCGCCCAGCCTGGTGCGTCCCTCCTTGAAGTAATCCGCCCCCTCCCCCAGCTTGCAGAAGCCCATTTCCTCCAGGTCGCGCAGCATGGTGACGGTGAAGCAGTCGTACAGCCCGCCGACGTCGATGTCGTCGCGGGAGACCCCGGCGATCTGGAACGCCATGTCGGCGGTGCGCCGGACGGCCTTGCCGTCCGCGGGGAACCAGGGCACGTCGATGGTGGTGTAGGCGTCGGTGTAGGTGGCCTCGGCGCCGCCGAGCACCCACACCGGCGGCTTGCGGCAGTCCCTGGCCACGTCCTCGGCGGCGATCACGATGGCGTACCCGCCGTCGTTGTCGATCGCGCAGTCCAGCAGGTGCAGCGGGTCGCAGACCAGGCGCGAGCCGATCACGTCGGCCACCGTGACCGGGCCGCGGCGGCCCATGACCGAGGCCGGGTTGAGGGTGGCGTGGTACCGGTGCGTCACGGCCACCTCGGCCAGGTCCTCGCTGGTCACGCCGAACTCGTGCATGTAGCGCTGCGCCCACAGCGCGTACCAGGTGGTGTAGAACGCGCCGGCCAGGGCGAAGCTGAACTCCTCGACCCGCGGCGGCCGGTCCCCCACCGGCGTGCCGCCCGGACCGAGCTGCCACCCGGCCTTGCCCCAGAACAGCACCGCGACGTTGCACAGGCCCGCGGAGACCGCCAGCGCGGCCTTGGCCGCGCCGCCCGAGGCCAGGCCGATGTCCATGAACGTGACCGGCCGTTCGCCCAGCTGCTCGGCCCAGAACATGTGCGCCTGGGTCCCGCGCCCGTTCGGCGCGGCATCCAGCGGGATCAGGCCGTCCACCGCGGTGTGCGGCAGCCCGGCGTCGTCGAGCGCGCCCTTGACCGCCTCGAGCTGCAGCGAGATCGCCGTCCGTTCCATGAACCTGGCCTGCTCGGTGGTGTAGACGCCGACGATGGCCGCCCGCCGCTGCGTATTGAACATCGGTACCTCCCCGATTGCTATCTCATCGAAGAATATAGAAGTATTGTTGTTTTGGGGAGGGGCGGTGGAGGCGGGAGTTTTGCGGAGGGGGGCGGGTGGCGGAGGGAGTGGCGGATGAGTGCGGGACGGCCGGAGTTCTGGGTGTACCTGCCGCAGATGCGGATGTCGTTCTCGACGATCGGGGAGCGGGCGCGGGCGGCGGAGGCGGCGGGGTTCGACGGGGTGGCGCTGATGGATCACCTGGCGCCGCCGGGGCTGACGTCGGCGGACATGTACGACGCGATGACGACGGCGGCGGCGGTCGCGGCGGGAACGGAGCGGCTGAAGGTCGGGCACCTGGTGCTGTGCGGGTCGTTCCGGCACCCGTGCGTGCTGGCCAAGGAGGTGGTCAGCCTGGACCACCTGTCCGGCGGGCGGTTCGAGCTCGGGCTGGGGTGGGGTTCGGTGCCCGGGGAGCTGGAACGGTTCGGGCTGGCGGCGGAGGACTCCCGGACGAGGGCGGCCCGGCTCGCCGAGATCCTGGACGTGCTGGCCGCGCTGTTCACCGGCGAGGACGTCGACTACGACGGGGACTTCTACCCGCTGCGCGGCGCCCGGCAGAGCCCGCGGCCGCTGGCCGGGCGGGTGCCGGTGGTCATCGGCGGGGGCGGGCCGAAGCTGACCATGCCGCTGGTGGCGCGGCACGCGGACTGGTGGAACTGCCCGTCGTATGCGCATCTGCGGCTGGAGGAGCTTCGGCCGCTGGCCGGGAAGGCGCGCGTCTCGACCCAGCATCCGGTCGGGCTGGCGGCCGGGCCGGGCGACGTAGAGCGGGTGGCCGAGGTGGCGCGGCGGAGGTTCGGCGGCTGGGGCGGGCTGATTACCGGGACGGCCGAACGGGTCGCGGAGCAGCTTTCCCGGCTGGCCGGGCGCGGAGTGGAGCGGTTCTACCTCCAGTTCAGCGACTTCGCGACGGCGGAGACGCTGGAGCGGTTCGGCGCCGAGGTCATCCCGGCCGTCACCGGAACCGGGGCGAGATGACCCGGCCCGTTCGGGATCAATAAATCTGTGACCGGTATGGGTACGGACGGGCGGCTTGGTGTTATTGTTTCATTGTTCTATAGATCCCGAACTACAGGCGGGTGACCATGCCGGAGCCCTACCCCATCTTGAACTCGCTGATGCTGGAGCAGACCGGCGAGAACCGGTTTCGCGGTCCGAGCGTCCCGTCGGACTTCCGGCCGGTCGTGTTCGGCGGCCAGCTCATGGGGCAGATGATCGTCGCGGCGGCGGCCACGCTGCCGGACAAGAACGTCAAGTCGCTGCACGCGATCTTCGCCCGGGCCGGGACCGTGAAGGAGCCCGTCGACCTGGACGTGGACGTCATGCACGCGGGGCGCGCGCTGGCCAGCGCCACCGTCACGGCCCGGCAGGGCGACCGGCTGCTGAGCCGGGGGCTGCTCCTGCTGGACGCGGGCGAGCCCGACCTGATCCGGCACAGCCTGCCCATGCCGGAGGTCGCCGGGCCGGCCGAGGCTGAAGCCCGGGGATGGCCGGACGGCGGCTCGCAGGTGCGGATCGTGGACGGGGTGGACCTGATGACCACCGAGGTCACCGGCGATCCCGAGCTGAACGTCTGGGTCAAGTTCGACCACGCGCCGGACAGCCAGGCCGTGCACCAGGCGCTGCTGTCCTGGTACACCGACCCGTTCCTGATCGCCGCGTCGATGCGGCCGCACCCGGGCATCGGGCAGAGCATGTCACACGACACCATCTCCACCGGCGTCATCACGCACACCTTGTCGTTCCACGAGCCGATCCGGGCCGATGCCTGGCTGCTGCTGGCCCAGCAGAGCCTGTTCGCCGGGCACGGCCGGACTTACGGTAGCGGTCAGGTCTTCGACGAGCGGGGTACGCAGGTCGCCTCGTTCGTGCAGGAGAACCTGGTCCGCGCGTTCCGGAGCGAGCCGGGGGCGCGCGGCAAGGCGAGCATGGCGATGTAGGAAGGGATGGGGTTCGTGGGCGACTACCGCTACATCAGGTACGAGACGCTGGACGACGGGGTTATCGCCAGGATCACCCTGGACCGGCCGCGGACGCGCAACGCGCAGAACCGGGGCCTGCTGGTCGAGCTGGGCGACGCCTTCTTGCGCGCCGAGGCCGACGACACCGTCCGGGTCGTGATTCTGTGCGGCGCGGGCCCGATGTTCTCCTCCGGGCACGACATGGGGTCCCGGGAGGCCATCGCGGAGCGGCAGCCGGGCCCGGACCAGCACCCGTCGGTCACCGTCAACGGCGGCACGCGGCTCGGCGCCGAGGCCCGCATGCTGCAGGAATGGCACTACTTCTTCGAGAACACGCGGCGCTGGCGCAACCTGCGCAAGATCACCATCGCCTCGGTCCAGGGCGCGGTGTACGCGGCCGGGCTGATGCTGATGTGGGCCTGCGACCTGATCGTGGCGGCCGACGACGTCACGTTCGCCGACGTGGTCGGCACCCGGCTGGGCATGTGCGGGGTGGAGTACTTCGCCCACCCGTGGGAGTTCGGCCCGCGCAAGGCCAAGGAACTCCTGCTCACCGGCGACTCGATCTCCGTGGACGAGGCCTACCGGCTGGGCATGGTGAGCAAGGTGTTCGGTGTCGACTCACTCGAGGACGAGACGCTCGCGTTCGCCCGGCGGATCGCGCAGACCAACACGATGGCGGCGCTGCTGATCAAGGAGTCGGTCAACCAGAGCGTGGACCACATGGGTTTCTACAACGCGCTCAACGCGTGCTTCACGATCCACCAGGTGAACCACGCGCACTGGGCCGAGATCAACGAGAACCACTACCCCGTCGGCTCGCCGGAGTTCGGGGTGGTGCCGTGGAACCAGGCACCGCCGATCCGGCCGGCGGTCAAAGATCACGCATGAACTGGAGGCGAGTGTGACCCAGGCACCGATTGGTGAGCTGACCGTGGGTGCGGAGATCCCGGTCTTGGAGCGCCCGACCGGGCTGCATAACTGGAACCGCTACGCGGCGGTCAACCACGAGTTCGTCGACATCCATATGGACGACGACGCGGGGAAGGCGGCAGGCTACCCGAGCGCGTTCGGCATGGGCAACCTGCAGTGGTCGTTCCTGCACACGCTGCTGCGGAACTGGATGGGCGACAACGGCCGGATCGTGAAGCTGGCCTGCCAGTTCCGTTCGGCCAACGTGAAGGGGCAGGTGGTGACGGCGCACGGCACCATCACC
>Ga0207699_10001586_pt1 | contig 10787 bp, 10 predicted proteins | sample LARL51metaG_FD_184344 | JGI IMG/M metagenome (GOLD analysis project Ga0207699, IMG submission 184344) | Corn, switchgrass and miscanthus rhizosphere microbial communities from Kellogg Biological Station, Michigan, USA - LAR L5-1 metaG... | ecosystem: Host-associated > Plants > Roots >...
CTTCCGCATGCTGCTCTCGAACATGGACATGGTGCTCGCCAAGAGCTCGATCGCGATCGCCTCGCGCTATGCCGAGCTCGTGCCGGACGCCGCCTTGCGCGAGAAAATCTTTGGCCGCATCCGGCGGGAATGGCATCTCGCTATCGAGACGCTGTTGGACATCATGGGGCAGGACCGGCTGCTGCAGGGCAACCCGCTGCTGGAGCGCTCGGTGCGCAACCGCTTTCCCTATCTCGATCCGCTCAATCACGTGCAGGTCGAGCTTCTGAAAGAACATCGCGCGCTGAACCCGGACGAGCAGGTGCTGCGCGGCATCCAGCTCACGATCAACGGCATCTCGGCAGGCTTGCGGAATACGGGCTGACCGTCATTCCGGGGCGCCCGCGTCAGCGAGCGAACCCCGGAATGTCGAGGTTCCGGGTTCGCACTTCGTGCGCCCCGGAACGACGGCAATCTTTTTCAACAAATATACGCGCTTATCGTTTCCACGAAGCTAGTCACGGCTTCATGGCGCCCTGTACGCTGGTATAGACCGCATAGAGCGATGTCGAGCCGCAGATATAAAGTCTGTTTCGTTGCTGACCGCCGAAACACAGGTTGGCGACAGTTTCCGGGATGTGGATCTTGCCGAGCAGATCGCCGTCTGCCGTATAGCAGCGCACGCCGTCTTCTTTCGGATCGCCCCAACCGACGGAGCACCAGACGCGGCCGTCGCGGTCGGTGCGCACGCCGTCGGTAATGCTGGGCTTGGGCATCTCCGCGAACACCTTGCTGTTCGACAGCTTTCCGGCCGCAAGATCCACGTCGAACACACGGATATGCGACGGGTTGTCCGGCCCGTCGGTGAAGCCGGTGTCGAGGATATAGATCTTCTTCTCGTCGGGCGAGAAGGCGATGCCGTTGGGCTCTACGAAGTCATCGACGACGATCTTGACGTCGCCGGACTTCGGATCGACCCGGTAGACACCGTGCTTTTCCTGCTCGGGATCGGCTTTGACGCCCTCATAAAATCCGCCGATGCCGTAGGCTGGATCGGTGAACCAGATCGATCCATCGGACGCGACGACCGCATCGTTCGGCGAGTTCAGCTTCTTGCCGTTGTATTTGTCGGCGATGATGGTGATCGAGCCGTCGAGCTCGGTCCGGGTGACCCGTCGGCCGCTGTGTTCGCAGGTCAGCAGGCGTCCTTCCCGATCGATGGTGTTGCCGTTCGAGTTCATCGAGGGTTGGCGATAGACGCTGAGGTGACCGTCATCCTCCGAGAAGCGCATGATGCGGTTGTTGGGAATGTCGCTGAACAGCACGTAGCGTCCAGCCGGAAAATAGACCGGGCCTTCGGCCCAGCGGAAACCTGTTGCGACGCGCTCGACCGCCATCGTGCCGGCGAACGCAGGGAAACCGGAAGGCCCGAATGAAGTCTTCGGATGCGCAGACTCCAGGTGGGAATCCGGATAACGGCTTCCAGGAAGTGGGCCCAAGGGCAGTGGGTCGCTGGCCCTGCTCGGAGTGCCGGTTTGCCCAAACGGCGGAACGGTCGCCGCAGAGGCCGCTTGCGTCGTCACGGCCGTCGCCGCCAGTGCCGCCGCGCCCCTCATCAGCTTGCGGCGGTCGAAGGCCTGTGTAGGAAAGGTCAGTGGCGTTGTCATGATTTCCTCCCTGTTTTCTTGTTGGGAGGAAATCCTGTGCCCGCAATCCGGCATAATGCTGGCGATTTAGGCAGAACAACTGCAGATAGTTCGAATTTTGCCGCGTCAGATCGCGTCCCAGCTGAAGACGTCGGCCGAACGGTCGAGCTTGTAGAACGAAGGCTTGAGCGCGGGCATCGCATGCTCGGCGATCGTCTGCGGCGTCCAGCCTTCGCCGCGGTGCACTGAGCGCAATGGACGCGATTGACTCATCAGGAAAATCTCGTTCATGCGCACTGCAAAAATCTGCCCCGTGACGTCCTTGGAGGCATCGCTCAGCAGATAGGCGGCGACCGGCGCGATCTTCTCCGGGCCCATCTGCTGGATCTTGGCGACGCGCGCCTTCTCCGCGTCGGTCTCGGTCGGAATGGTGCCGATCAGCCGGCTCCAGGCGAACGGCGAGATGCAGTTGGAGCGGACGTTGAAGCGGTTCATGTCGAGCGCGATCGATTTCGAGAGGCCGACGATGCCGAGCTTGGCCGCGGCATAGTTCGCCTGGCCGAAATTGCCGACGAGGCCCGAGGTCGAGGTGAAGTGCACGAATGAGCCGCTCTCCTGCTCGCGGAACAGCCGCGCTGCAGCATGTGCGACATAGAACGAACCCATCAGGTGGACCTTGATGACGGATTCGAAGGCTTCCACGCTCATGCGGTGAAAGATCATGTCACGCAGGATGCCGGCATTGTTGACGACGCCGTCGAGCTTGCCGAAATGGTCGGTCGCGGCCTTCACGATCCGGCTTGCCGGGATTGCTTCCGCCACGCTCTCGAAATTCGCAACCGCGGTGCCGCCGCTCTTCTTGATCTCCTCGACCACTTCCTCGGCCGGAGCAGCACTTGTGCCCGACCCGTCGGCCGCGACGCCGGGATCGTTGACCACGACCTTGGCGCCCTCGGCCGCACAGAGCAGCGCGATCTCGCGCCCGATGCCCCGGCCCGCGCCGGTGACGATGATGGATTTGCCGTCGAGTGATTTGGCCATGGGTGTCTCCGTCGTCCGTTTGAATGGTTCGCCGTCATTCCGGGGCGATGCGAAGCATCGAACCCGGAATCTCGAGATTCCGGGTCGGTGCTGTCGCACCATCCCGGAATGACGAGTGTGTAGTTACTTCTCGTTCGTGAAAATAATCGTGCCCGACGCGGCGAACATGCCGCCGACGCCGTGGCAGACCGAGATCTTCGCATTCGGCACCTGTGCCGGCGCGATGCCGCGCATCTGCCGCACGCTTTCCTGCAGCGCATACATCCCGTACATGCCCGAATGCATATAGGAGAGCCCGCCGCCATTGGTGTTGAGCGGCAGCTTGCCGCCGGGCCGCGTGTTGCCGTCGGCGATGAACTTGCCGGTTTCCTCATGCGGCATGAAGCCGAGATCGCCAAGCCCGTAAAGCGGTAGATGCGCGAACGCGTCATAGATCATGAGATGATCGACATCCTTGTGCGCGATGCCGGCTTCCTTGAAGGCAAGCGGACCTGCGACCTTGAAGGCGCGCGAGGAGTTGAACGTTTCCATCTGGCTGACCATCGGCGTCTCCACGCTTTCGCCGGTGCCGAGGACATAGACCGGCTTCGTCGGAAAATCCTTGGCGCGGTCGGCGGAGGTAAGGATCAGCGCGCCGCCGCCGTCGGTGACCAGGCAGCATTGCAGCAGGCGGAGCGGGTAGGCGATCATTCGCGAGTTCAGGACGTCGGAAACCGTGATCGGGTCCTTCATCGTCGCGCGCGGATTCTTCGCGGCCCATTCGCGCTGCACGACGGCGACCATCGCGAGCTGTTCATGGGTGATGCCGTACGTCTTCATGAAGCGCAGCACGGGAATTGGAAACATGCTCGGCGGTCCGTACACGCCGAACGGCGCCTCGAACTGGCCTTGCAGGCTGTCGGCGGGAATTGATCGGGGCGCCTTGCCGATCATCGATTTGCCGCTCTCGGCGTGTGTGATCAGCACGGTCTTGCACAGGCCGGCCTCGATCGCGGCCGCGGCATGGCGGACATGCAGCATGAAGGAGCAGCCGCCGACGGAGGTGCCGTCGACCCAGGTCGGCTTGATGCCGAGATAATGACAGACCTGCTGCGGGCTCTCGACCGCGGTGGCGAAGCCGTCGATGTCGGAGAGTTTCAGCCCGGCATCGGCGATCGCATTCAGCGCCGCATCCGCATGGAGCTGGATCTGCGACATGGTGGGGATGACGCCGAGCTCGGTGGTTTCCGCAGCTCCCACGACGGCGACTTGATTCCTGCGCATGACGCTTATCCCTTCGCCGGCCGGAACATCGGAAGAGTGATCTTGTCGTCGAGCTTCTCGAACGCGACTTCGAGCTTCATGTCGAGCTCGAGCGCTTCCGGCGTCTGCGGGCAATCGATGATGTTGCTCATCATGCGCGGACCTTCGTCGAGTTCGATAACCGCGATGGCATAGGGCGGCGTGAAACCCGGCGCCGCGGGGCGGTGATTGATCACATAGCTGTAGAGCTTGCCTTTGCCGCTCGCCTTGAACACCGAGACCTTGCGCGAGCCGCAGGACGGACAGAACGGACGCGGCGGGAAGTACACATTGGCGCAGCCATCGCAACGCTGCAGCCGCAATTCGCCGGCCTTGGTGCCGTCCCAGAAATGCTGGGTCTCGGGCGTCGGTTTGGGTTTTGCGCGCGCTGCTTCGGCCATTTCGGCAAATCCTCCCTCTCTCGGGTTCGGGCCGCACGGCCCGCCTGTTCCGATCTTGATGCGACCTGAAGCGGCCGGCGTCAACGGTCCAGCGTCCGGCCATGCGTGCATGTCGCGTATTCCGGCGGACACAGGTATTCCGGCGGGCGCAAATAGACGCAGATCGAGCACGGCGCGAATGAGGGCGCCGGCGCTACGTCCGGGAGAAATGGTGTCGGGCAGTCGGCCTGTCGTAAACGGCAGCGGCGCGCTCTGCGAGGCGCCGCGCGCGCTCCAGATCAGCGCGAGAACAACCAATCGAGAGTTGCGCGCTGACAGGCAAAACTCTCGCGCGCGCAGCGATTTGTCTGATCCAAACGGTTAACGCCGGCCGGGTTGATTTGTGTCGGGAGAAGGGCCAAAAGGACCCCACAGAACGAGAGGAAACGCGATGCTCAGAAATACCTTTGTCGCGCTGGCCATGGCTGCGACATTTGCCGGACCGGCCATCGCCGCCGATGCGCCTTCGGAAATCAAGATCGGCACGCTCTATGCCTCGTCCGGACGCTACGCCTCGATCTCGATGCCGGTCTACAGCGCGCTGAAGCTCTGGGTCGACCAGAAGAATGCCGACGGTGGCGTCTATGTGAAGGCGTTCGACAAGAAGCTTCCGGTCAAGCTCGTGTCCTATGACGACCAGAGCAACACGGCGACCGCTTCGACGCTCTACAATCAGCTTATCACGCAGGACAAGGTCGACCTGCTGGTCGCCGATTCCGGCTCCGTGCTCACCGCGCCCGCGGTTGCGATCGCGCGCGACCACAAGATGTTCCTGTTCGACCAGACCGGCACCGGCGCGAGCTTCTTCTCCAAGGACAATCCCTACATCGCGCTGATGGCCGACCCGGTCTCGACCATCTGGCCGAAGCCGGTCGCCGATTTCATCACCCATGACGGGCCCGCGCTCGGCATCAAGAAGGTCGCGATCCTCTATTCGACGAATGAGTTCACGGGCACCCAGGCCAACGCCTTCCGCAAATTCGTGAAGGACTCCGGCGCACCGATCGAGATCGTCTACGATCAGGGCATCCCGACCGAGACCACGAACTACACCGTCATCATCAACAACATCAACAACACCAATCCGGACGCGGTGATCCATTTCGGCTATGCGCCGAACGACATCGCTTTCCTGCGTAACGTCCAGGACGTCGGCATCAAGTTCAAGATGCTGTTCTCGATCTATGCGGGTCTCGAGACCGAGCTGCTGGAAAAGAACGTCGGCGCGAAGGGGCTCGAGCACGTCTGGACCTATGTGCCGCCGTCCGAACTCGATTATCCCGTCAATTTCGGGATGCCGATGAAGGAATACAAAGCCGCCTGGGACAAGAAATATTCCGACGGCAAGATCGAGTTTGGTTTCAACGCGGTCGCGGGCTACACCACCGCGCTGGTGATCGAGAAGACGCTGTCGGTTGCGACCTCGCTCGACCAGATGGAGCTGCGGCGCGCGGTGTTCTCGCTGTCCGGCCAGCTCAAGACGCTCGATGGCACTTTCGCCTTGGACGAGATGGGCGGCCAGATCGGCGAGCTGACGCCGCTCGGGCAGCTCACGGTCGACGAGCACGAGCACATCAAGTTCGTCTCGATCTATCCGCACGAAACCGCCACCGGAAAGCCGGTCTATCCGGCTCCATGAGTTCGGTTGAGGGGAACAAAGGACACGCCGGGGGCACTGCGCTGTCATGTTGATTTATGCGCTGGTCGCCGGCGTGCTGTTCGGGCTGTATTTCAGCCTGGTCGGTATCGGCCTCAATCTCGTGTTCGGCGTCATGCGCATCGTCAATCTTGCGCATGGCGACATCCTGATGCTCGGCGCCTTCATCGCGCTCGGCGTGGTGACGCTCGCCGGCATTGATCCGCTGTTCGCGGTGCCGCTCGCCTTCGTGGTGTTCCTGCTCGTCGGCCTTCTGCTCTATTGGGTGCTGGTGCCGCGGCTGCAAGGATCGGCAAACCCGGAAATGCTCTCGATCATCCTGTTCTTCGGCCTCTCGCAGGTGATCGAGGCCGTCACCACGATCTTCGCAGGCACCAGCGAGCGCTCGATCCAGAGCCGTCTGCTCGGCACCGTGTTCACGACGATCAAGGTGAAGTGGTTCGGCGGCAAGGCCGGCGGGGCAGGGCCGATCCAGATTTTGGGGCAGGGTTTCCCGGCGCCCTGGGTGATCGCGGGATGCACCAGCCTGATCGTGATCGCCTTCGTCTATGTCTATCTCTATCGCACCCGGCTCGGCACGCTGACGCGCGCAGTGATGTCGCGGCGCGATGAGGCGCTCGCGACCGGCATCGATGTTGACCGCGTCTCGGCCGCTGCCTTCGGCATCGGGCTGGGCTTAGCCGCAATCGCCGGCGTGTTCGCGCCCTTTATGTTCGGCTCGGTGACGCCTGCCTTCGGCGCCGATGCGACGGTGACATCGTTTGCGATCGTCGTGCTGGGCTCGCTCGGCAACCCTCTCGGCACCGCGCTCGGTGGCATCGTCTATGGCATCTGCTACATGCTGGTGCAGACCTATCTCTCCTCGTGGGCGGACCTTCTGCCTTACGTGCTCTTGATCCTGATCCTCTTGCTGCGTCCGAGCGGCCTGCTCGGAAGGCAGGTGCGCGTTGCCTAATTCGCTCCGACACATCCTTTTCATTCTGGTGCCGCTGGTGGCCGTGTTCGCCGTGCTGCCCGGCGTCTACCAGAACCATCTGCTGCTGTTCAATTTCGTGATCTTCCTGACATTGGCGCAGGGTGTGAACATCATCTACGGCTTCACCGGCTATCTTCCGTTTGGTTATGTCGGCTTCTTCGGCGCCGGCGCCTACGGCTTCGCGGTCATGGTGATGCATTTCCAGACACCTGCGCTGCTCGCTGTGCTGGTGGCGGGTGTTGTCGGCGTCGTACTGGGGTTGTTGCTGACGCCGCTGCTCAGGCTGTCCGGCGCCTATTTCGCGATCGCCAATCTCGCGGCCTCGCTCGCAGTGCTGCATCTCGTCGCCAATCCGGCGCTCGAGGGCATCACGAAGGGACCCTACGGCGTCTCGCTCACCGGCACCTTCAATCCGACCTCCGCCTATTTCACCGCTTTGACCGTGCTCGCCCTCACGGTCGGCGGCGTGGTGTATTTGCGCAATTCCGGCTTCGGTCTGGCGCTGCAGGCGGTGCGCGAGGATTCCGTCAGTGCGGCGATGGCGGGCGTCAATGTCGTCAAGATGCGCGTGATCGCGTGGCTTGTCTCGGCGCTGATCGCGGGACTCGCAGGCGGCATCTATGCTTGGTACGTCTCGGTGTTCTATCCCGACAACGTTTTCTCGGGCGAGTTCTCGATCTTCGCCATCGTGTTCGCGCTGTTCGGCGGCGTCGCGACCATCGTCGGCCCGATCGTCGGCGTCCTCATTCTCTATGGCGTCTACAACCTGATCGGCTTCACCACGCCGCAATATTTCCAGCTGATCTACGGCCTGCTGATCATGGGTCTGGTGCTGTTCCTGCCTGCAGGTCTGGTCTCGCTCGCAACGCGCAGGGGGTGGAATGTCCCCTGAGCCGAAACCCATTCTCAATGTCACCAGGCTCGTGAAGCGCTTCGGCGGCTTCCACGCGCTCGATGGCCTGAGCTTCCACGTCGCCTCCGGCGAAATCCTGGGACTGGTCGGTCCGAACGGCTCCGGCAAGACCACCGCGATCAACGTTGTCTCGGGCCTCTACGCGCCCGATGACGGCGAGGTGTCGCTGGACGGCGCGCCGATCGGCGGCGTCGCCTCGCATCGTCTCGTCCACCAGGGCATCAACCGCACGTTCCAGGTGCCGAAGCCGTTCCTGTCCCTGACCGTGCGTGAGAACGTCCGGGTGGCACTGGCCTATGGCGGCGCCGCGACGCCACCGGCGACGGATGCGCTGCTCGACGAGTACCGGTTGAAAGAGGTCGCCGACCGGCCGGCGGCCGATCTCAACAGCGCGCAGCAGAAGATGCTGGATCTGGTGCGGGCGCTCGCGACGGGTCCGCGGCTGCTGCTGCTCGACGAACTCGCCGCCGGCCTCAACCCGGCCGAGCTCGACTGGATCGCGGCCAAGATCAAGGCGCTTGCGACAGGCGGCATGGCGATCATCGTGGTCGAGCATCTGATGGGCTTCATCGAGCACATCACCGATCGCGTCATCGTGCTCAATGCCGGCAAGGAAATCTTCGAGGGCAAGCTTGCGGCCGCGGTCAAGGAGCCGCAGGTGATCGAGGTGTTCCTGGGAGGCGAGCATGCCGCCTGACGCCGCAAATCTATTGGACGCGACCGGCATCGATGCCGGCTACGGCACGATGCAGGTGTTATGGGGCGTCGATCTCGACGTCCGTGCGGGCGAAACCGTGCTGCTGCTCGGCGCCAATGGCGCGGGCAAGACCACGTTCCTGAAATCGCTGGTCGGCCTGATCGACGCGCGTCACGGCGCAATCAGGCTCGGCGGCGACGACATCACGAGGATGCGCTCCAGCGACCGCATGCGACGCGGCATGACCTACATGTCGGAGCTCGCCGTGTTCCCCGATCTGTCGATCGAGGAGAATATCCGCGTCGGCGCGCAGGCGCTCGGCCATGCCAATCCCGGCGCGCGGCTCGAGGAGCTCTACGGCCTGTTCCCGGTCCTGCGCGAAAAGCGCAAAAATCCAGCGTCGAGCCTCTCCGGCGGCCAGCGCAAGATGCTCGGCATTGCGAAGGCGCTCGCCGCCGAGCCGAAGCTCTTGGTGATGGACGAACCGTCGGCCGGGTTGTCGCCGCTCTTCGTTAAGGAAGTGATCCGCGTCCTCACGGGCTTGCAGGGGCGGGGACTGGCGCTCCTGATCGCCGAGCAGAATATCAGTTTCCTTGAGGTCGCAACCCGCGTATTCGTATTGGAGGGCGGGCGTATCCGTTTCTCCGGCACGGTCGCCGAGATGAGCAACAACGAGGCTCTGCACCGCGCCTATTTCGGGCTGAAGTGATGCGGACCATCAGGATCGGTTCCGGCGCGGGTTATTCGGGCGATCGCATCGAACCCGCGGTCGAACTCGCCGAGAAGGGCGAGATCCAGTATCTCGTGTTCGAGTGCCTCGGCGAGCGCACGGTGGCGCTGGCGCAGCAGGCGCGGATGAAGAACCCCGAGGCCGGCTACGATCCGCTGCTTGAAGAGCGGATGCGCGCGGTGCTGCCGCTCTGTGCCGCCAAGGGCATCAAGATCGTCACCAATATGGGCGCAGCCCATCCGGAAGCCGCGGCGCGCAAGACGGCCGAGATCGCACGCTCGCTCGGGCTGTCCGCGCTGAAGATCGCGGCGATCGTCGGCGATGATGTGCTGGACGCCTGCAAGGCGGCCGACTTCCCGATCATGGAGTTCGACGGCACGGTCCGGCAGCTCGGCAACCGGCTGCTCTCCGCCAACGCCTATCTCGGCGCCGAGCCGATGGCGCAAGCGCTCAATGACGGCGCCGACGTCGTCATCACCGGGCGCGCTTCGGATCCCGCGCTGTTCCTGGCGCCGATGATCCATGCCTTCGGCTGGGCGATGGACGACTGGAACCTGCTCGGGCAGGGCACCGTCGCCGGTCATCTCCTGGAGTGCGCAGGGCAGATCACCGGCGGGTACTTCGCCGATCCCGGCTACAAGGATGTTGCCGATCTCGCACGGCTGGGTTTTCCCATCGGCGAGGTCGGCGAGGATGGCTCGCTGGTCATCACCAAGGTCGCGGGCAGTGGGGGCGCGGTGAGCGTGCGGACCTGCAAGGAGCAGCTGCTCTACGAGGTCCACGATCCCCAACAATATTTCCAGCCTGATGTCGTGGCGGATTTCTCGCAGGTGCGGGTGGAAGAGATCGCCGACGATCGCGTCCGCGTCAGCGGCGGTCGCGGAACGAAGCGGACCGACACGCTGAAGGTCTCGCTCGGCTATGTCGACAGCTTCATCGGCGAGGGGCAGATCTCCTACGCCGGGCCGGGCGCGCTGGCGCGCGGCAGGCTCGCGCTCGACATCGTCCGTGAGCGGCTGAAGCTGACGGGCGTCGCGACCAGTGAATTGCGCTTCGATCTGATCGGCGTCGATTCCCTGCACGGGGCGCAAGTCTCCCTCCATGCCAATGAGCCCTATGAGGTCCGCGTCCGCGTCACCGGCCGCACCGAGAGCTTGCGCGAGGCGGTCAGAATCGGCAACGAGGTCGAGACGCTCTACACCAACGGCCCGGCCGGCGGCGGCGGCGCCTGGAAATCGGCGCGTGATGTCGTGGCAGTCGCCTCCGTGCTGCTGCCGCGCGAGCTTGCAAGGCCGGTCGTCCATTTCGTGGAGACGTAGGCCGTGAAGCTGCGCGAGATCGCCCATTCCCGCACCGGCGATAAGGGCAATACGTCCAACATTTCCGTGATCGCTTATGACGAGACGCATTATCCGCTGCTCTTGGAG
>Ga0207699_10001589_pt1 | contig 10782 bp, 13 predicted proteins | sample LARL51metaG_FD_184344 | JGI IMG/M metagenome (GOLD analysis project Ga0207699, IMG submission 184344) | Corn, switchgrass and miscanthus rhizosphere microbial communities from Kellogg Biological Station, Michigan, USA - LAR L5-1 metaG... | ecosystem: Host-associated > Plants > Roots >...
GCCCAACGGCGCCAGCGGCTACCCCAGCATCACGGTAAGTGTCAGCTAGCGGTCACAGCAGCTGGTCGCGGATCTGTCCGGACAGGTAGGCGCTCAGCCAGCGGCCCAGTTCGTCGAACACCCGGCGACGGCCCGGGCCGTCGGGCAGTGCCGCACCGGGCTGGCCACCGTCCACCTTCAGCCAGGTCACGTGCGGGCCGAGGCGCATCGTGGCCTTCCCCCCGGCAACCACCGGCAGCGCGAGCAGGCCGCCGGTCCCGCCGGGCGCGTCCCAGCCGGCTGACGGGCACAGCACCAGCACCGGGCAGCTGATGTCCAGGCCGCGGCGGACCCGCCGCCGGACCACGGCCAGCAGCGCCGGAGGCCGCCGGGCCGGGCCCGCGAAACCGCTCCCGGTCACCGCGCGGACCACCCACGATCCGGCCCCGAAGGACGGGCTGGCCAGGATCAGCGCGTCCGCGGGCTGGCTGCCCCGCCGGGCGTGGCACCACAGCGCGGCGATCAGCGCCCCGGCCGCGTGCGCGGACAGCACCACGGTCTCGATGCCGTCGGTCTCCCGCACGTGCCGGGCGGCCGTGTCCAGCCAGGCGAAGTACTCCTCGAGTCCGGCCGGACGCCTCTGCTGGGCCGGCCGCCCGGGATCGCCCAGCCGGCGCAGGTCCACGACGTAGAAATGGAATCCCCGGCCGGTGTACCAGCTGGCCAGGTCGGCCGGCACGAAATGGTCGTTCATGCAGTGCGGGTAGATCACGGCCCGCTTGGTCGGGCGGGCGCTGCGGCAGCGCAGTACCGCCCCATCCAGTCCATGAATCCCAGACGGTTCCCCAGGCGGCAGCGGCAGGCTCACCGCCTCGTATCCCTCGGCCGTGCTGTAAGCATCCGTAATGAGACCCATGTACTACCCCCGTCCCAGGCAGCCCGGCCCCGCCCCGTCCCCGCCGCCGGGCTGGTGAACTCGCCACCAGAGTTCGTCTGAATACGGAGCGTGACACGCAGTCTGGCATCGTGACTGCCACCGTACGGCGGAAACACGCCAGCCAGCTAGATCGCCGGGCGCGCGTTTGCCGTCGGACGGAAGAATTCGGCCCGCGTACCGGTCCGGCCACGGCCGGGCCGTAGTCTCACAGCATGGCCAGTGACGGGCAGGACGGGAACCAGGCCGGCGGGCGGCAGTTCATCGAGACCGAGCGAAAGTACGATGTCGGCGCCGATTTCGCAGTCCCTGACCTGGCCGGCCCCGGCACTGGGCAGATGAGCCTGCCCGAGATCCAGGACCTGACCGCCACCTACTTCGACACTGCCGGTTTCCGGCTGGCCGCGGCGCACATCACGCTGCGCCGCCGGACCGGCGGCACCGACGCAGGCTGGCACATCAAGCTGCCGGTCAGCGCCGACACCAGGCGCGAACTGCGTTTCCCGCTGGGCGAGCCCACCGCGAGGGTGCCGGACGAGATCGCCGCCCAAGTGGCCCCGTGGACCGCGGGCGAGCAGCTGGTCCCGGTCGCGCTGCTGCAGACCGAGCGCACCGTCCGGCGGCTCATCGGCCCGGCGGGCGACGTGCTGGCCGAAGTCGCCGACGACCGGGTGACCGGTTCCCGGCCCGACCCAGTGGATCCGGCCCGCTGGCAGCAGACCGATGCCTGGCGTGAAGTCGAGGTGGAGCTGGTCTGCGGGACACCAGCGGTGCTGGACGCAGCCGCCGCGCGGCTGGCTGAGGCCGGCGCCCGGCCTTCGCCGTCCGCCTCCAAGCTGGCCCGCGTGCTGGGTACCGGCTAAGCCGGCCCGAACCGGGGCGGCGGGCCGTGCGTGCTAACGGTGTGCCGCGCGCTTTCAGAGCTGGCTCAGAGGCGTCACGCATCCCGGGCAGATCCGCGCGGGGCAGTATCCGGCTGACCGCCCGGAGCGGAAGGAGTCCCGATGCCTGACCCCGACCAGACTGTGTCAGCCGTGGTCCGCCGTGAGCGCGCGCGGCGGCGGCTGCGCGGCGCCACGGCCGGCGTGGGTATCCTCGGCCTGGCCGCGGGCGGCCTGGTCGCCTACTACCTGCCCGGCCCCGCGCACGGCAGTAATGGCAGCTCATCCGCGTCCTCCACGGCGAACAGCGGCTCGGCCGCGGAGCACTCAGCGGGATCGGACGACCCGGGTCAGCACAGCTCGGGCAGCACCGGTTCCGGCTCGGCGTCGAACCCGGGCTCCCTCGGGTCATCGTCGGCCCCGGCGGCCGGTTCGGGGCCGGCCGCCGCCACCTCGGGCGGCTCATGATGGACCCGGCTGATACCGGGAGCGGCACGGCCGCTCCGGCGTCAGCGGGCTGGACCGCGCTGGGAACCCAGGCGTGGCTGGTGGTGACCGACCCGGCCGCGCTCCCTGCGGGCCGCCGCCTGCTCGCCGCCGACCTGGCCGACGTGGACGCGGCGTGCAGCCGCTTCCGGCCCGACTCCGAGCTGATGAGCCTGGACACCGCGCCTGGCCCGGATCCGGTCCAGGTCAGCCCGCTGCTCGCCGAGGCGATCGGCGTCGCGCTCCGCGCCGCCGCGCTGACCGGCGGCGACGTGGACCCGACCGTGGGCGCGGCCATGGTGGCCATCGGCTACGACCGTGACTTCGCCCAGCTGCCCGCCTCGGGGCCGCCGGTCACGCTGGCCGTCCGGGCGGCCCCGGGCTGGCAGCACGTCCACCTCGACGAGCCGGGCCGGCGGCTGATCATGCCCCGGGGCGTGCGGCTGGACCTCGGGGCCACCGCCAAGGCGTGGGCCGCCGACCGGTCCGCGGCCCGGCTGGCCGCGGCGCTGGGCTGCGGTGTGCTGGTCGGGCTGGGCGGGGACATTTCGGTGGCGGGCGAGCCGCCGGCCGGCGGCTGGCGGGTGCGGGTGCAGGATGTGACCGGGCGGCCCGAAGATCCCCCGGTCGGCCCGGCCTCGGTGGTCGCCATCCAGGCCGGCGGGCTGGCCACGTCGAGCACGACCGCCCGGCGCTGGCGGCGCGGCGGTGCGGTGCTGCACCACATCCTCGACCCGCGCACCGGGCTGCCCGCCCCGGAGTACTGGCGCACGGTGTCGGTGGCCGCCGCTACCTGCGTGGACGCGAACACGGCCAGTACCGCGGCCATTATCAAAGGCCGCGATGGCGCTGACTGGCTGGCAAAATCCGGCTTGCCCGCCCGGCTGGTGGACGCAGCCGGTAACGTGCGGACCGTGAACGGCTGGCCGGGCGAACCCGGCTAGCCACCGGTCACGACACGCCCTGACCCGCCGGGAGCCAGCGACTGATGAATCACCGCAGAGCAGGCGTGCGAGCGGCAGTGGCGCAGCGCCAGCGCAGCCAGGATCACCTGCGGGCCGCCACGGCCACGGTGGGCGCCGTCGGCGTGGTCACCGCGGGCGCCATCGCGCTCATCCTGCCCGGCTCGACGCACGCCGCGGCCAGCGCGACAGCCCCGGCCGGCGCGACGGCCCCGGCTAGCACAACTAGCAGCCGGCCGGGCTCATCCGGCTCAGCGGTCAGCCAGGCCCAGGCCACCAGCCCGGCCGCGGCCAAGCATCACCGCCACCACCGGGCCCGGCATGACTCAGCGCCGGCCGCCCCGTCCAGCGCAGCCCCGGTGAGCACGCCCGCGGCCAGCACGCCATCCACGGCCCCGGCCCCGGCGCCCAGCCCGTCGCCTACGCACGTCGTGTCCGGCGGCTCCTGACCCGCCTGCTCACCCGGCCGCGGTCAATGCCGGGTCAGCGTGCGAGCGCGCGTCATAGCGCCAGATCCCCGGCAGCAGCCAGCAGGTCAGCAGCGCGGTGGCGGCGCTCAGCAGGCCGCCGGTCCACGCGGCGAACTGCGGCCCGCCGATGGCCGCGGCGGCCCCGGCCTCCGCGTCGCCGAGCCGTGGGCCGCCCTGGATGCCCGCGTACATGAGGCTGTTCACCCGGCCCTGCATCTGGTCCGGGGTTACTTGCTGCACGATCACCATGCGGAACACGGCCGAGATCACGTCGGCGCCGCCCGCCACCGCGAGCAGCACCAGGGCGGCCGGCAGCCAGCCGACCAGGCCGAAACCGGTGATCGCTACGCCCCACACGAGGACGCAGACGGCCACCGCCCGCCCAGCCCGGTGTACCCGGCTGACCCGGCCGGTGAGCAGCGACCCGATTAGCGCGCCGACCCCCGGCGCGGCGTTCAGGTAACCGGCCGTGGCCGCTCCCCCGCCGAACACGGTGTCGGCCAGCGCCGGGAACAGCGCCCGCGGCAGGCCGAACACCATGGCGCCCAGGTCGATGACGAACACCCCGGCCAGCGGCTGGCTGCTGCGCAGGAAGCCGAGCCCGCCGAGCAGCGAGGCCAGGGATATGGGCTGCCCGCCGCGTTCCGGCCGCAGCGGCGGCAGCAGGGCCACCGACCCGAACGCGACCGCGAACGAGGCCACGTCCAGCCCGTAGACCAGGCCGAAGCCCACGTGGGCGATGAGCAGCCCGGCGGCGGCCGGGCCAACGACGGTGGTGACCTGGAGCGCGGCCGACTGCAGGGACAGCCCGGCCGCCAGGTCCTCGGGCGGGATCAGCCGGCGCAGCGAGGCCCGCCGGGCCGACCAGTCGAGTCCCTGGAAGGCGGCCGCCTCGGCGGTGCAGGCGAAGATGGGCCACAGCCGCGGATGGCCCAGCATCGCGTTGACGGCCAGCCCGGCCGACCCGGCGGCCAGCATGAGCTGGGTGAAGAGCATCATCCGGCGGCGGTCCCAGGCGTCCACCACCGGGCCGCCGAGCAGCGACCCGGCCAGCAGCGGCACCAGCTGGCCCAGGCTGACCAGCCCGACCACGGGCGTCGAGCCGGTTAGCCGGTAGGCCTGATAGGCCACGGCCACGATGGTCAGCTGGCTGCCGAGCTGGGACACCAGCTGCCCGGCCCAGAGCCGGCGGAAATCACGGTGCCGCCCCAGCGGCCCGGTGTCGAGCAGGATGCCGCCGAGGCGGCGCCGCCGGGCTGCGGGCGGTCTGGGCATGCGGCCTCCACCAGGGCGGCGGGACGCGGCCCACCCGGCCATGGCGCCGAACCGCGGCAGCGTTTGCTGCGTGGTATGTATACCGGACTTTGCACTTTGCCCCGCTCATCAGGGCGGAGCAGGCCAGGCCAAGTGGTTCAGAAGGTATTCAGAGTCGCCCCTTAGTGCACACAGCAACCGGGCCGGGATGCTTACTATCGGACCGATCGCCGGCCAGAGGGACCTACATGAACGGAATCACCCAGAGCACCGCGCTCTGGTATGCCAGCCGGGCCACCGGCGTGGTCAGCCTGCTCCTGCTGACCGGGGTGGTGCTGCTCGGCATGCTGGTGAACCGGCAGGGCCGGCTGCCGGGATTCCCCAGGTTCGTGGTCACCGGGCTGCACCGTAACCTGTCCCTGCTGGCGGTGGTGTTCGTCGCGGTGCACGTGCTCACCGCGATCGCCGATTCCTACGTCAGCATCCAGCTGATCGCCATCGTGATCCCGTTCGTGTCGTCGTACAAGCCGGTCTGGCTCGGCCTGGGCGCGGTCTCCCTCGACCTCGTGCTGGCGCTGATCGTGACCAGCCTGCTCCGGGCCCGGATGAGCCGCCGGATGTGGCGCGGGCTGCACTGGTTCAGCTACGCGGCCTGGGGATCGGCCGTAGTGCACAGCCTGTACAGCAGCACCGACCTGCACCACGGGCTGCTGCTGTACACCGCGATCGCCTGCTGGCTGGCGGTGGCCGTCGCCGGGTGCTGGCGGATGGCCCACGCCGGGCGGGAGATCCCGCGCGAGGGCCGGGCCGCAGCCACGCTGGAACTGATGTCGCCGGGCGGCGGGCCACGGCGCGGGAGGCGGGAAGCACCAGCCGCCCGGCCGCCCGGGGCCGATATCCGATGACCCCGGGCACCACCGTGCCGCAGTCCGCTGGGTCCCGCTGGGACCAGCCGCGCGGCGGGCACCGTCAGCACTCACCGGCGCAGCCGGGCCAGCCCGGCGGGCTGCCCCGGCTGTTCCCGGCCAGCGGGGCCGGGCCCGTCGATCTGCGGACCCACCTGTCCCGGTTCACCGCGCTCCCCTACCTGGGCCAGCCGGGCCAGCTCATCCCGGTGCTCAAGGCGGCCGGGCTGACCGGGCGTGGCGGGGCGGCCTTCCCGGTGTACCGCAAGCTGGCCGCGGTGGCCGAGGCCGCGACCCGGCCGGTGGTCATCGGCAACGGCGCGGAGGGTGAGCCCGCCAGTGACAAGGACAAGTCGCTGCTGTGGATCTCGCCCCACCTCGTGCTGGACGGGCTGCAGCTCGCGGCCGAGACCGTCAGCTCCGCCGCGGTAGGGCTGTACGTGCACCGCAACGACCGCCTCCAGGATCAGCTGCGCGCGGCGGTCGCGGAGCGGGCCGCGGCCGGGCTGGACCAGGTCCCGGTGGAGATCATCGACGCGCCACCCCGGTTCCTGGCCGGGGAGGAATCCGCGCTGGCCAGCCGGATCAGCGGGGAACCCGCGATGCCCCGGTTCAAGCCGCCGCGGGTCTTCGAGCGCGGCGTGGCCGGCCGCCCGACCCTGGTGCACAACGTGGAGACCCTGGCCCACCTGGCGCTCATCGCCCGGTATGGGCCGGACTGGTTCCGCGGCGCGGGCACGGCCGACGAGCCGGGCAGCATGCTGTGCACGCTGCACCAGGCCGACGGCCGCCGCGATGTGGTGGAGACCCAGCTCGGCACCCCGCTGCGCGCCCTGGTCCACCTCGGGCCGGGGACCCAGGCCGTGCTCAGCGGCGGGTATCACGGCGCCTGGCTGCCCGCCGCGGACGCCGGGCAGCTGACGCTGAGCAACGCGGACCTCGTCCCGGCCGGGTCATTCGTGGGCGCCGGGGTCCTGGCGGCGCTGCCCGCGGACCGCTGCGGCATCGCCGAGACCGCCCGGGTGACCCGCTACCTGGCGCTGGAGTCGGCCGGGCAGTGCGGGCCGTGTTTCAACGGCCTGCCGCGGATCGCCGCCGCACTCGACGAAGTGGCCAGTCCCCGGCCGGACCCGCGGGCAGTCACCGACATGATGCGGTGGGCCGGGCTGGTGGAGGGCCGGGGAGCCTGTCACCACCCTGACGGCACGGTCCGGTTCGTCCGCAGCGCGCTGCAGGTCTTCCGCGAGGAGATCCGGCTGCACACCCAGGGGCGGTGCGCGGACCCGGCCCGGCGGCCCTTCCTGCCGCTGCCCGCGCAGACCGCGATGGACGCCGCGGACTGGAACTGACATGCGGAAAGAACTGCGCGTCGACCCGACCGCCTGCTCTGGTCACGGCCTGTGCGCGGAACTGCTCCCCGAGCTGATCACGCTGGATGAGTGGGGGTACCCGATCATCGCGCCGGGCCCCGTCCCGCGAGCGCTGGACAAGCACGTCCGCCGGGCCGTCACCGACTGCCCTGTCCTGGCCCTGAAACTGCTCCCGGCGGCCAGCCGCTGATCACCGGGCCAGCCCAGGGGTGCAGGGGTCATCGCCGGCCGGCTCCGTTAGCTCGTTCGCGAAATGATGCGCGGGTGATCCCGCCAGGCAGGCATCGTGGCCATGTAGTCGAGCGTCTGGCGCTCGATCTCCTCGCGCGGCGTGCCCGGGTGGCGGCGCGCCTGCCAGGCGGTCATCCGCTCGAAACGCTGGTCGAATGACTGCAGCTGGCCGTTCTCATCGGTGCAGTGGGTGCAGTACCGGCCGGTTTCGATCGGCATGCCGCAGCTTCCGCAGGTGCTGGTCGTGGTCATGACGGGTTCCCCTCGCTATGCCCGGCGGCAGCCGGGGATGGAGCTGCGGATTGAACGAGCGCACGGAGCGCGCCCAGCAGCGCGCCCACCTGTTCGGGGGGCATCCGCCCCAGCGCACCGGCGAGCAGTTCTTCGCTGAGCACGTCGCGCTGGCGGCGGAGGGTGCTCTGCCCGGCCACGGTTAGCCAGACCAGCGTCCGGCGCCGGTCGGCCGGGTCGCTTTCCCGCTCCAGCAGCCCCTGCCGCTCCAGGTGACTGACGACCTCACTCACCACCGACTGTGCCCGGCGCAGGTGCGCCGCCGCCTCGCCGATCGTGAGCGGCCCCGCCAGCGCCAGGTGCTCCAGCACAGCCAGCGACGCGTTCGCCAGCTGGCTGCGCGGCGCGTCCCGCCGGTGGAAGGTCAGGTACACGGCCCGGAAGAGTTGCTCAAACTCCCCGGCTGGTTCGGTGCCTCCGCTCACCAGGCCAGGCTCCCCAACCTGCGATCCATCGTCAATCCCGATGCATCCCCTCACCGGCGGGTCCAACAGGAAGTTCACTCGGGAACGTCACGGTTCCCGCATGGCGCTGCCGGTTCAGAGGGAACTCAGAGCTGGTGCAGAAGGGCTGTCTAGGGGGCCGGCCCATACTGGGGGCATGACGACCGAGGCACAGGGGGCGCAGCTGGCGCGGGCCGGGCAGGCGCCCCCGGTACAGCGGGTAGACGGCAGCCCGATCCGGGTGCTGGTGGTCGACGACGAGCCGAGCCTGGCTGAGCTGCTGGCCAGCGTGCTGCGCTACGAGGGCTGGGAGATCAGGACCGCCGGGGACGGCGTGACCGCGGTGCGCACCGCCCGCGAGTTCCGGCCGGACGCGGTGGTGCTGGACATCATGCTGCCCGACTTCGACGGGCTGGAGGTGCTGCGGCGCATCCGCCAGGACTCCCCGCAGGTGTGCGTCCTGTTCCTGACGGCCCGGGACTCGGTCGATGACCGGGTGGCCGGGATCACCGCGGGTGGCGACGACTACGTGACCAAGCCGTTCAGCCTGGAGGAAGTCCTGGCCCGGCTGCGCGGGCTGCTGCGCCGCGCCGGGCTGGCCCGGGCCCGCGGCGAGACCCAGCTGGCCGTCGGGGACCTGACCATGGATGAGGACGCCCGCGAGGTGCGCCGCGGCGATGACCTGATCGACCTGACCGCTACCGAGTTCGAGCTGCTGCGCTTCCTGATGCGCAACCCGCGCCGGGTGCTGTCCAAGGCCCAGATCCTGGACCGGGTGTGGAACTACGACTTCGGCGGGCAGGCGCATGTGGTCGAGCTGTACATCAGTTACCTGCGCAAGAAGATCGACGCGGGCCGGGAGCCGCTCATCCACACCGTCCGCGGGGTCGGCTACGTGCTCAAGCCGGCCAGCTGAGGGCGGAACCCCCGATGAGGCGCTGGCTGGCCGGGCGCACACTGCGCGGCAGGCTCATCGCCGGGCTGGTCACCCTGCTCGCGCTGGCCTGCGCCGGGGTCGGCATCGCCACGTACGCGGTGCTCAGCCATACCCTGCTGGGCCAGCTCGACTTCCAGCTGCAGGCCGCCGGCGGCCGGTATGCCGCCTGCATGGAGCAGAACGGGGACCACGACGATCCGCTCCGCCCGCCTGGGACCCCGAAGCTCGACTGCAACCACGCGCCGGGGCTGGGCCCGGGCACGTTCGGCGCCCGGCTGGATGATCACGCGGTCACCAACTGGGGGGTCATCGGCGGCAGCGCCCCGCTGTCCGCGGCGGACAAGGCCAAGCTGGCCGCGCTGCCGCCGGACGGCCGGTTCTACACCAGGGATCTGGGTTCGCTGCATGGGGACTACCGGCTGACGGCGATCCGGGGCCGGGACGACGACGTGCTCATCACCGGGCTGCCGCTGTCCGAGATGCAATCGACGCTGCGCCAGGTGGAAATGGCCGAGCTGGTCGCGTTCTCGGCCGCGCTGGTGCTGACCGGGCTGCTGGGCACGGGACTGGTGCGGTGGTCACTGCGCCCGCTGCGGCGGGTGGCGGCGACGGCGACCCGGGTCACCCAGCTGCCGCTGGCCTCAGGTGAGGTCGAGCTGTCTGACCGGGTGCCCGACACCAACCCGCGAACCGAGGTCGGGCAGGTCGGCCTGGCATTCAACCGGATGCTCGGGCACGTGGCGGGCGCGCTGGCCCGCCGGGCGGCCAGTGAGGCACGGCTGCGCCGGTTCGCCGCCGATGCCAGTCACGAGCTGCGCACCCCGCTGGCCGCCATCCGCGGCTACGCCGAGCTGGCGCTGCGCCACCCGGGCCCGGTACCCGACGACATCGGGCACGCACTGAGCCGGGTGGAGGCGGAGTCGGCGCGGATGAGCGTGCTGGTCGACGAGCTGCTGCTGCTGGCCCAGCTGGACGCCGGGCGGCCGCTGGCCCGCGAGCCGGTCGATGTGACCCGGCTGGCCATCGACGTGACCAGCGACGCCCGGGCCGCCACCCCTGGGCACCGGTGGCTGCTGGAACTGCCCGATGAGCCGGTCATGGTGCCCGGCGATGAGCACCGGCTGCACCAGGTGCTGGCCAACCTGCTGAGCAACGCGGCCAAGCACACCCCGCCCGGCAGCACCGTCACCACCAGGCTGACCACGGCCAGCGCCGATGGGGCCGGCACCGTCACGCTGGAGGTCACCGACGACGGGCCGGGCATCCCGCCCGGCCTGCTGCCCACGCTGTTCGAGCGGTTCGTCCGCGGCGACAGCGCCCGCACGCACACCACCACCGGCGCGACCAGCACCGGGCTCGGCCTGGCCATCGTGCACGCGGTCACCACCGCGCACCACGGGACCGTCACCGTCACCAGCAGGCGGGGCCAGACCCGGTTCACGATCACCCTCCCCCAGCTGGCCGGCGCGCCCGCCGAGCCGGACCCAGCCACCCACGGCTCGTGATGCTCATCTAGGGGCCAGCGGGCTGTACCCCACGTCAGCATCACGTGCCGGTTTTCTCATAGCGGGGGCATAGAGCGGGCCCAGGGCGGGTCCAGGGCGGCGGGCCAGGTTGGAAGCATGACGTCCCCGCCGCA
>Ga0207699_10001591_pt1 | contig 10776 bp, 8 predicted proteins | sample LARL51metaG_FD_184344 | JGI IMG/M metagenome (GOLD analysis project Ga0207699, IMG submission 184344) | Corn, switchgrass and miscanthus rhizosphere microbial communities from Kellogg Biological Station, Michigan, USA - LAR L5-1 metaG... | ecosystem: Host-associated > Plants > Roots >...
CACGCTGGGCGAGCGGTACGGCAGCCGCCGGCTGTTCGTCATCGGCCTTGGCCTGTTCACCGCGGGCTCGGCCGCCGCCGCGCTCTCCTCGGGCATCGGCGAGCTGGTCGCCGCGCGCGCGGTCCAGGGCGTCGGGGCGGCCATCCTCGTCCCGCTGACGCTCACCCTGCTGTCCGCCGCGGTCGCGCCGGCCCGGCGCGGCCTGGCGCTGGGCGCCTGGGGTGCGGTCGGCGGGCTGGCCATCGCCATCGGGCCGCTGGTCGGCGGGGCCGTGGTCGAGGGTGCCTCCTGGCAGTGGATCTTCTGGCTGAACGTGCCCATCGGCATCGCGCTGCTGCCCGTGGCGTGGGCGCGGCTGACCGAGAGCCACGGCCCGGCGACCCGGCTGGACCTGCGCGGCGTGACCCTGGCCAGCCTGGGCCTGTTCGGCATAGTCCTCGGCGTGGTGCGCGGTAACGACCACGGCTGGACCAGCATGACCGTGCTGCCGCCGCTGGTGATCGGCGCCCTGCTCGTGGCGGCGTTCCTGGTGTGGGAGACCCGGGCTCCCGAGCCCATGCTGCCGCTGCGGCTGTTCCGCAGCCGCGGGTTCACCCTCACCAACGCCGCGTCGCTGCTGATGTTCTTCGGGATGTTCGGCTCGATCTTCCTGCTGGCCCAGTTCCTGCAGGTCGTCCAGGGCTACAGCCCGCTGGAGGCCGGGATCCGCACGCTTCCGTGGACCGCCATGCCGGTGCTCGTCGCCCCGATCGCGGGCGTGCTGTCGGACCGGATCGGCGGCCGGCCGCTGCTGGTGACCGGGCTGGCCCTGCAGGCGATCGGCCTCGGCTGGCTGGCCGCGGTCAGCAGCCCGACCGTGGCCTACGCCACCCTGGTGCCCGCGTTCGTGGTCTCCGGTGTGGGCATGTCGCTGTTCTTCGCCCCGGTCGCCAACGTCGTGCTCGGCTCGGTGCGGCGCGAGGAGGAGGGCATCGCCTCGGGTGCCAACAACGCGATCCGCGAACTGGGCGGGGTGTTCGGCATCGCGGTGCTCGGTGCGGTGTTCTCGGCGCGCGGCGGGTACACCAGCGGGGCCGCGTTCGTCTCCGGCATGTCCGCGGCGGTCTGGGTGGGTGCCGCCGCGGTGGCCGTCGCCGCCGCCGTGGCCCTGGCCCTGCCCCGGCTGCGCAAGGCGCCGGCCGCCGGCACCGGCACGGCCACCGCCGCAGCGGACGCGCCCGCCGAGGCGCACGCCGAGCCTGCGGCCGCGCTGGAACCGGTCCGGTAAGCCGAGCCCGCCATTTGCATGAATGTGAGTCTGGTGCCCCTAGAAGGGCACCAGACTCACATTCATGACGGGGGCAGGTGGCGCGGGCGGTTAGGGTGGGCGGCAGCCCCCTTGTCCCGACCACGGTGAGGACATGCGACGTGCCCGGCAACCCCGAAGAAATCTCCTCCGGCGCGGAGCCGGACACATTCGACACCAGCGTGGCGCACATCGCCCGGGTCTATAACTTCTGGCTCGGCGGCCGGGACAACTACGCGGCCGACCGGGAGGCCGCCGAAGAAGTCATCGCCGCGTACCCGACCATCCGCGCCAGCGTCCGCGCCCAGCGGGCGTTCCTCGGCCGGGCCGTCCAGTACCTGGTCACCGAGGCTGGCATTCGGCAGTTCCTCGACATCGGGACCGGGCTGCCGTCCGCGGACAATACCCACGAGGTCGCCCAGCGCGCCGCGCCGGAGTCGCGCGTGGTGTACGTGGACTCGGATCCGATCGTGCTCGCGCACGCCCGTGCCCTGCTCACCAGCAGCCCGGAGGGCGCCACCCACTACGTCGACGCCGACCTGCGGGACACCGGCAAGATTTGCGAGCAGGCCGCGGAGATCCTCGATTTCTCCTCGCCGCTCGCCATCCTGCTGGTCGGGGTGCTGCACTGCATCCCCGATGCCGACGACCCCGCGGCGATCGTCACCGCGCTGACCGATGTCATGCCGCGGGGCAGCTACCTGGTGATCGCGCACCCGGCCAGCGACATCCACGCCAGCCAGGTCGGTACGGCAGCCAACCGGATCAACCCGCTGATGGCGGACCCGGTCACGCTTCGCGCGCACGAGCAGGTCAGCCGCTTCTTCGACGGCCTTGACCTGGTCGAGCCCGGCCTGGTCCAGTTGCACCGGTGGCGGCCGGGCCCGGAGGGCCCGGTTCCCGACGGGGACATCGCCAACTACGGCGGTATCGGCCGTAAGGCCTGACAGGGCCGGGCGGGCCGGTCCGGCCGTGCGCGGGTCAGCCGCTGACCACCGCCCAGACGACCTTCCCGCTCGACTTCTCCGGCGTGTAGCAGCCCCACTCCTCGCTGAGCGCCCCGACCAGCAGCAGCCCGCGACCCCGGTCCGCCTCGGGCGCCACCGGCTGGGGCACCGGCGGCCGATCGCTGCCGTCCCAGACCTGGATCACCACGCGGTGGTCGTCCGCGGACAGCCACACGCGCACCGGAGGGATCCCCGGCGCCCAGTACCCGGCGAAACGGCTGCCCGTCAGGCCCGCCGATGCCTGGACCGCGTTGCTCACCAGTTCGGAGACGACCAGGCCGGCCGTGCGCACCAGCGTGCCCAGCTCCCATTCCCACAGCACCAGCGTGGTGTGCAGCCTGGCGCAGGGTGCCGCGGTCGGCAGCGCGCCCAGTTCCAGGAAGGTCTGGTGCGGCCAGGCGGTTCCGGCGTCGTCCTGCTGTGCGGAGTCGGTGGCGTACTCGGCAGCGTAGGTAGCGGAGCCGGCATAGCCGGTGGCGTACTCGGCGGCGTCGCTGGCAGAGCCGGCATGGCCGGGGGCGGAGTCGGCCGAGCCGGTGGTGGTGTAGGGGTAGCTCGTCTCGGCCGCGGGCCCTGCGGGCTGGCCGTGGCTGGTGCCGGGGTCCGAGGCGGCGTCGGCTGGATCGGGGACGGCGCTGGCCGGAGCCGGGGTGGTACCGGGCACGGTGGCGCCGGGCAAGGTGGCATCGGTGGAAGCGGCGACGGCGGGATCGGGGACGGCGCTGGCCGGAGCCGGCGGTGCCGCCCGATCCGGGACGGTCCCGGCCGCGCTGATGATGGGGGAGTAGGTCATCGTTCCGCGCCTCCAGGCCACGTTGCCCGTGGTAGTCACGTTGCCCGTGTCAACCACGTTCCCCGCGCCTCACTGGTCCAACCACACCGCGGGCCTGGCCACTTCCCCCCATACCCGGATCCGGCACACGCAGATCGCGAACCGCCGAATCCCCAGCAGCGCCCGGGCTTCTTAACGCCAGGTTAAGGCATCACTACCACCTAGTAGGCCGCGCCGCAATACTTGTCGTCACGCATTGCCACACGTTCTGGCCTGGGAGGATCTGGGTGCTTACCGGCCGGTGATCTCGGCGGCGCAGCGGTAGCCGGTGCGCAGCGCGCCCTCCATGTATCCCTGGTAGTTCACCGAGATGTGCTCCCCGGCGAAGTGCAGGCCGCCGTGGCGGCGGCCCTGGATCCCGTTGAAGCCGGTGTACTGGCCGGTCTTGAGGTAGGAGTAGGCGCCGCCGGTGTGCGGGTCCCCGGCCGACCAGGCGTAGTAGGCCCTGCCGTTGTAGGCGCGGCTCGCGCCGGGGAAGTTCCGCTCGAAGCAGCCGAGGAAGTCCCGGACCATCCGGTCCGGCGCGGGGCCCTCGTAGGACGTCAGGCCGTAGCGCGGGCCGAGCGCCGCGCCGACCTCACCGCCGGGGAGCGCGATCAGGATTCCCGGGGTGCCCGGCTGGTCCACCGTGGTCTCCCAGCCACCCTGCACCACGCCATCGGTGTACATGTTCCCGGTCCAGTGGTCGGTGTTCCAGACGCGGCTGGAGAACTGCAGCCCGATCTTCGCGTTCGCCCCCATCGGCTCTTCCCTGATGGCCCGGAGTTGCCGCGGCGGTAGCTCGATTCCGGACAGTTCGACGTCGCGCAGTTTCGTGAAGGGGAGCGCGAGTACCACGTGGTCTGCGTATTGATCCGAGGTGCTCTGGCCGTTGGAGAGCGTCACCGCATACCGGCCGTGACCGCGAGCGCGCACGGCCACCAGCCGTTCGCCGAGGTGCACCGTGCCGGCCGGGAGGCGCTCGACCAGTCCCGAGATGAGCTGGTCGTTGCCGCCGCGGATGTGCCACTTCTCGTCGGTGCCCGATAGCTGCGGCGAGCCCTTGGGCTGCAGGCCGCTCGCCGAACTGCCGTAGAGGCCGAGCAGGTAGACGAGGTTCAGCGCGGACTGCTCCGCGACCGGGCCGCCGTACTCATCCAGCAGGACGGACGCGCACAGCGCGCCGAAGTCGCCGTCGAGGCCGCCGGGGATGTACCGGTCGATCCAGTCGGTCGCCGGCATGTGATCCCAGCGCCGGCCCCAGTGCGTGTGCTTGTCGTACAGCGTGGGCCAGGGTGCCTTGCGGACCGCGGCGTCGCGGAACAGCCGCCAGCCCCACTCGTGCCAGTCGCGGTTCAGCGCGGCCTGCGGCCAGAACCGGCCGTCGAACCGGAAGCGGTAGGCCTGCGCGTGGGTGTGCGGCGGGTAGGTGCCGACGTTGTCCATGTGCAGGCCGAACCTCGCGGCCAGCCACCGTACCTCGGTGTGCTCGGTGGAGATGAACTCCCCGTGCTGCTCGGCGTACTGCCCGCCATCGTAGAAGCCGCGCAGCGTGAAAAGGCGCCCGCCGGGCCGGGCCGCGTTGTACTCGTAGACGTCGCTGCGGATGCCGTGCCTGGTCCACAGCCGGTAGGCGCAGCCGAGCCCGGCCAGGCCCGAGCCGATGATCACCACGCGCGGGTCCGTGCTCGCCGGCGCCCGCTGCGCGCGCACCAGGCCGGCCGGAAGGGCCGCGGCCAGGGCTACCGCTCCCGCACCGCCCAGCATCGCGCGCCGGGAGACGCCGGCGCGGTCACCAGCCCGGCCGCCGCGCGTCCGGCCAGGGTCGCCCGGTCCCACGCGGCCCAGGTTCGCCAGCGCGTCGGCGGCTTCATCGATGCCGCACCCGGTGCGGCGGGCGTACGCCGACACCGCCTGTGCCTGCCGCAGCGCCCGCACCGCGGGCGAACCGCCCAAGTCCATCCGACCTCCCGCAGCCCGCCGCTGCCGGCACTCTACCGGGACAGGGTCAGGTGACCGGCAGCGCGCGCACCTCGGCGGCCATGCGGCGGCGGTCGGTGTCGGTGTCCCCGGCGGCGTTGTCGGCGATGACCGACTGGATCGCGCTGCGGTAGGACTTCGACAGCTGCGGCCAGCACGCCTTGGCCAGCTCGAGTCCCTGGGACTGCTCGCTCGGCGAGCGCGGGTCGGCGATCGCCGCCAGGATGGTGGCGCCGTCGGCCAGCGAAGGGTCGCCCTTCATCAGCCCCATGGCCAGGGCGCGCGCGGCCGGGGAGGCGTTCGTGAAGATCGTCCTGACCTCGGCCGGGTCGAACTTCTCCTGGCGGGCCAGGGCGGCGGACCGCTGGATCAGCAGGTCCTGCAGGTGCGACAGGGCGCCCTCATACCTGCGGTCGTCCAGTTCGGTGTGGACCACCGCGTAGGCCTCGGCGAACCTGCCCAGGTCGGCGTGCTCCAGGATGCGGGCCGTGTTGGGCGCGCCCGCATCGGCCAGTTCGCGGGTGAGCTGGAGCCCGAACCCGCCCGAGTTGATCGACAGCCGTTCCACCCGGGTGATCACGAACGGGCTGACGAGCAGCACCGCACCGATGACCAGGAGGGTGACGATGCCGGCACCGGAACTGGTGTAGATGACCCGGGCGGCGGCCGCGCCCAGCAGGGCCAGCCCGACCACCCCAAGCAGCAACGTCGCCCTGCGCCGTATCATGCGCCACCTCCGAGGCTCGCGGGCCACCGCTACCCGGAAACCTACGGGCAAAACGGCCGCTGTGCCCAGCCTGTCAGCAAGTCACCGGATCCGGAGCGAACCGATCGTCTGGCCGATGAGATGGCCCCATTCATCGCGCACCCGCGGCTTGTCCCGCGGCGCTGCCTCGGCGACGGCGAGACCGGCGCCCCCGAGCATCCAGAAGGAGAACTGGACCAGCGTGTCGAAGCCGTTGCCGTCCAGGTAGCCGGCGTCGACCAGATCGCGGATGAACCGCTCGACCAGCCCGTACGCGTAGTTCCGCTCGCATTCGCGCCAGCGGCGCCAGCCCAGTGCGGCGGGGCCCTCCACCCAGACCAGGCGGCCGTACACCGGGTCGCAGCACTGCTGGAGGTAGGCGTCCAGCGCGAGGATCGCCGCGTCCCACGGGTCCGGCACCGCGGCGGCGGCGGTGATCACCTCCATCGCGCGGGCTTCCTGCAGTTCCAGCACGGCCTCGAACAGGGCCTGCTTGCCGGCGAAGTGGTGGTAGACGGCACCGCGGGTCACCTGGCTCGCGGATGCCACGTCCTCCAGCGAGGTCGCGGCGTACCCGCGTCCGGCGAACAGCGTGGTCGCCTCGTCGAGCAGCGCCGCCCTGGTGGCTTCCGAGTACATCTCGCGGCGGCTCTTGACGACCTCGGTCATGCGCTGAGTATAGTGACATACACAGAGTATGTGAGAGTCACAGAGTATGTTGAATAGCCGTGGCCAGATTCGAGCTCCTGCCCGGGTCCGGCCTGGAGGGCCGCTGGGGCAGGCCCGCTAGATCAGCGACACCCGGGCGGCGCTTCTCACGCAGGTAAGGAGCCCCACCGTGACCGAAACCCTGCCGCCACCTCTGTTCGACCCGTTCGCGCCCGGCTTCACCGATGACCCCTATCCGCAGTACGCGGTGATGCGCGCGCAGGCACCTGTCTATGAGCACCCGTTCGGGTTCTGGCTGCTTACCGGCTATGACGAGGTGTCGTGGCTGCTGCGGACGCCCGGCCTGTCCGTCGAGGACGGCAATATGGCCGCCGACAGCCTGCTCCGCCAGATGCGCGACCAGTTGTACGGCGGCGACGAGCCGCCGCGGGCCAGCGCGGTGTCCATGCTCGACCGGGACCCGCCGGACCACACCAGGCTCCGCAGGCTGGTGTCCAAGGCCTTCACCCCGCGGGCCATCCAGGCGCTGCGGCCCCGGATCACCGAACTGGTGGACGGCATGCTCGACGCCATGGCCGAGCAGGGCCGGGTCGACCTGGTCGACGCGCTCGCGTTCCCGCTGCCGTTCAGTGTGATCGCCGAGATGCTCGGTACCCCGCCCACCGACCACGAGCGGATCCGCCGCCTCACCGGCACCGTGGTGCGCTCGCTGGAGCCGGTCGCGGACCCGGAGCTGGCCGCGGCGATCATGGCCGCCGACGACGAGCTGATCAAGATCGCGGGGGAGATGATCACGTGGAAGCGGGCCAACCCGGCCGATGACCTGCTCACCGCGCTCATCCACGCCGAGGACGACGGCGACGCCCTGAATGACGATGAACTGGTCGCGCAGACGCTGCTGCTCTACATCGCCGGGCACGAGACCACGGTCAACCTGATCGCGGGCGGCACCCTGGCCCTGCTGCGCCACCCGGGTCAGCTCGCGCTGCTGCGCAGCGACCCCGCCCTGGTCGGGAACGCCGTCGAGGAACTGCTCCGGTACGACAGCCCGGTGCAGGCGAGCAGGCGGATCACCCTGGAACCGGTCACGGTGGGCGGCGTCACCATCCCCGCGGGCGCGTTCGTCCTGGCTAGCCTCGGCTCGGCCAACAGGGACGAGCGGTTCTGGGGCCCGGACGCCGCCGAGCTGGACCTGCGCCGGGAGAACGCGCGGCAGCACGTGTCGTTCGGCGCCGGGCCGCATCACTGCCTGGGCGCATCGCTGGCCCGGCTGGAGGCCTGCATCGCGTTCGAACGCCTCGCCGCCCGGTTCCCCGGCCTGGCGCTCGACGGTGACGTGGTGTGGAATGGCCGGATCAACCTCCGCGGGCCGGCGCACCTTCCGGTGACCGTGGGCTGACCCCGTCCCCAGGGTGGTGTAGGCATGGCTGATTCCCCGCAGGCCGGCGAGGCCGGAGCGGTCGGCGAGGGCGGTGCGGCCGACCGCGCCGACGTGGCGGAAAGCATCACCGTCGGCGTCGCGCCCGCCGAGGCCTACCAGGCCGTCTCCGACGTGCGGCGAATGGCGCGGTGGAGCCCGGAGTGCTTCGCCGTGCTCGTGTGGTCGCGCAAGGACGGCCGGCCCGCCCGGTTCGTGGGCCTGAACCGGCGCGGGCCGTTGGTGTGGTTCACCACCTGCCAGGTGGTGACCGCCCGGCCGGGCGAGGAGTTCGCCTTCGACGTCACCACGTTCGGGATGCCGGTGTCGCGCTGGAGCTACCGGCTGGCGGCGGCCGGCGGGGGCACCGAGGTCACCGAGAGCTGGCGGGATCAGCGCGGCCGCGGCGCGCATGTGCTCGGCCGGGTGTTCACCGGCAAGGTCGCCAACAACCGGGCCGAGGCTAACCGCGAGGGCATGCGCACCACGCTGGCGCGGCTGAAGCGAGAGCTGGAAGCGGGCTGAGCCGCCCGGCCACGAGGTCGGTGGACCGCCTGCAGCCAGGTAGTTTGGCTGAGCGCGCGACCGGTCACCGGCAAACGCCGCTATCGTGAAGGCCCGGTCGGGGCGCTGGCGGCTCATGCGCGAAAGGCTGGTTTATGACCGATCCCATCGTGCCGTTCCGCGATAGCGGCCCGGAGTGGGAGAGGCCGCGCCGGGGGAGGCGGCGCATCGTCATCATCGTGACGGTGTCCGTGCTTGTGGTTGTGCTGGCCGCGGCCGGGGCAGGCTACCTGCTGCTGCGCACCGTGGGCAGCCCCCAGCAGACCGCGGCCAGCTACCTGTCCGCCTGGCAGAAGAGCGACTACCCGGCGATGAACCAGGTCAGTGTCGGCAAGCCGGCCGGCGGGCTGGCCGGGCCGCTGCGGCTGGCAGCCACCCAACTCGGGGTACGCCGCCTGCACCTGGTGCTGGGCCGCGTGACGCAGAACGGCGGGTCCGCGACGGCGGCATTCACCGCGACCGCCGGCCTGGCCAGCGGCCATATCTGGACCTACCGGGGCCGGCTCGCCCTGGTCAAGCAGAACCGGCACTGGTGGGTGAGCTGGAGCCCTGCCGCCATCTACCCGGGGCTGCGGGCCGGTCAGCGGTTCGTGCTCAGCGCGGTGTGGCCGGCCCGGGGGCAGGTGCTCGGCTCCGACGGCACCGTGCTCAGCTCACCCTCGGTGATCGCCGAGTCCGGCTCCATCTCCCTGCTCACCGGCAACGTGGTCGCGGCCACGGCGGCGCAGGCCAAGAGGCTGGGCGCGCCCTACCAGAAGGGCGACCTGATCGGCCAGGGCGGGATCGAGCAGGCCTACCAGTCCCAGCTGGCGGGCAGGCCCGCGCTGATCATCCGGATCGAGGGCCCGGGGAACAAGGTGGACGCCACGGCCATGCGGTTCCCCGCCACCCCCGGCCACAACGTCCAGACCAGCATCGACCTGCGATACCAGCTCGCCGCCTCGCACGCGGTCTCGACCGCGGCGACCTCCAAGAAGATCGACATGGTGGTGCTCCAGCCGTCCACCGGCCGGGTGCTGGCCGTCGTCGAGCGCCCCGGCGGCTTCAACCGAGCGCTGCAGGGCATCTTCCCGCCCGGTTCGACCTTCAAGATCGTCACCGCATCGGCCCTGACCAAAAAGGGGCTGCGGCCCTCCACCACCGTGCGGTGCCCGCCCACGGTGAACATCGGCGGCCGCACGTTCCACAACTTCGACAACGAGCACCTGGGCACGACGAGCCTGCTGAACGCATTCGCGGTGTCGTGCAACACCACGTTCGCCATGCTCGCCGCGCAGCACCTGACCGGCCCGGCGCTGCGCTCGATGGCCGAGGAGTTCGGGTTCAACCAGAAACCAGCCCTCGGCATCCCCGCCGTGCTCGGCAAGTTCAGCACCCCGCGCCAGCCGGTGGACCTGGCCGCCGACGCCTTCGGGCAGGGGACCGACCTGGTCAACCCGCTCAGCCAGGCGGCCGAGGCGGCGGCGGTTCAGAACGGCACCTGGCGGCCCCCGCAACTGGTGACCAGCCCTGCCCCGCAGCAGTCCGCCCAGCCGCACAAGCTAAGCGCCGCGCTGCTGAACACGCTGCGGCCGATGATGCGGGCGGTGGTCACCAGCGGCACCGCGGCCGGGGTGGGCCTCCCGCCCGGGGTCTACGGCAAGACCGGCACTGCCGAATACGGCTCCGGCCGCAACCCGCCGTCCCACGCCTGGTTCATCGGGTACCGCGGCGACCTGGCCTTCGCGGTGCTCGTCGAGGGCGGCGGCGTTGGCGCCGACGCCTCGGCACCGATCGCCAACGCGTTCCTCCGCCGGATCTGACACCCGGCCCGGCGCCGGCGAAGTTTCCGCAACTGCGGGAGCGAATCTGTCAACGGAACGGCCAGTCCAGGCGTCCAATGACGTAGTCGGTCAAGGCGCTTCCCGGCAGGCGCCACGGCGGTGCCAGGGGGTGTACCGCCGCGGGAGTTGCACGGGGGTGCGCCATGATTCCTACAGCCGGGCAGCAAACCAGCGCCGGCGCCGGGCCACTTCGCCCGTCGCGGTACTGGTATCTGGTAGCGGGCGGCGTGCTGGCGGTCGCGGTGGTCTGCCTGACAGCCGCCGTCATCGGAATACTCTCCTGGGATCAGCAGATCCAGGACTTCCAGCGGGTCCACGTCCCCGGGCAGGGTGAGGTCACGCTCACCCAGCCCGGCCAGTACGTCCTCTACGTCGAAACGCCGGGCGCGTGCTGCTCCTGGACGCTCGGCAGCCAGGACACGCCGCTGGCAGGCTGGTCGATGCGCCTGGCCATAGGGCCCCTGAATGGTAGCGG
>Ga0207699_10001592_pt1 | contig 10775 bp, 10 predicted proteins | sample LARL51metaG_FD_184344 | JGI IMG/M metagenome (GOLD analysis project Ga0207699, IMG submission 184344) | Corn, switchgrass and miscanthus rhizosphere microbial communities from Kellogg Biological Station, Michigan, USA - LAR L5-1 metaG... | ecosystem: Host-associated > Plants > Roots >...
TGATCGTGCCTCGTGATCTTTAAATCTGCCTTTCCCCGCCGTTTCTCAAGGTGAAGCGCCTCGCCAGGTATAAACAAATAGAATTTGCGTGACCTACCAGCTTTGGTAACATTGTTTACTATGCTATACCGAACTGTTGTTAGTAGCTTTCTCGTTGCAGCCGCATTCGCTTTCGCTCCAAGCACTCCGGCACAAACGGCAGAGTTCGGTCCGGTTCGACTAGCTTCCGGCATTGAGGGAAGGGTTCGCGGGGTCGATGGCCGACCTCTGCAAAATGCGGAAGTTCGTATCGAGCGACAGGACAAAACGGGTGCGCCGGTTACGATCCAGACCGACGCCAAGGGCAGGTACGCATCCAGCGCGTTGCCGACTTTTGGCACATACAAAATCAGCGTCGTCGAAAACGGTAAGGTCAAATCCAACGTCACTATTGAAACGGCGGGAAAGATGGCACGGGTCGACTTCAACCTAAAGCCATCGGGTGGAAATGGCGTTAAACATTACGTCTTGGTGAAAGGGGGGACTGGAACCCATATCGCACCCTACTGGGTAGAAGCCGATGCGGCAGGGACCCCGATCGCCTCAGATCTGAATATGCAGAGAAGAAGCCCCGAACTAGTGCAGGATATGTTAAGGCGGCAGACAAATAACGAAGGCCACTGACATTCCGCACGCTGCACTGAAATAACCCAGCTTGAGGCGGTTCTTAATATTCGTTTAGATCGGCGGGCTGGATAAACCTCGCAATCGAAAATGATTGCGAGGTCAGAAGACACGCCGGAGATTACTCGATCCGGCGCGGCGCTGATTGCGGCGGGCTTTTCCAAAGAATCATGGCAGAACATTCACCCAAGCGTCTTCTGTCGCACGTTATCGCCGGGAATTTAATCTTCACCGGCTCGCGAAAGACAGCATGATTCAAAATAAGTTGCCCTTTCTCCAGACGCGTCGCGGCAGCCTTAATGTCACGGTTAAGGAACCGATAGCTGCGCTCCGCCATCTCGGACGCGTTTGTGCGACCTAGTAAAGTCGTCGAGCAGTTGCCGGTCACGCGGTCATGCACGGCACTTAAGAATTGCTGTGCCCCGTAGAGAACGATGCCGAGCGAGCGCCCACGCTCGGAAACCTCAAGGACTTGATCAAGGATTGGCGACCCTTTGGCACCCTCGGGTGCATATTTATTCAACTCGTCCACGAAGACGATGACCTTTTTCGGCGCCTTAAGGCCGCTCTGAATATCTTCAATGTCAGCTTCGAGCGACATGGGGTTTAGCGCCTAACGAGGAGTTGATGGAATTTCCCTTTCTTCGATTTGAGACACTCGTGCGTTGCGACAAAGGCGCGAGGAAGGGGGTAACAATGCGCCATGGGAAGCGCTTTTTACCAAAAGGGACAACGCCGGACAAGCCGAAAGGCCGCTCGATTCGCGTCCTTAAGCGTGATTGGGTGCGTCCAAGCTTGGAAAACATCTGACTGTCCCTGCTACCATGCTACCCTGCTACCCCGCAACCCTGTTCCCTTGATCCGGCGGCATTAGGCCGCTCCGCCAAAAGATCGCAAAGATCGAGGCGCGACTTGCAAACTCATCGAAAATGAATCCCTATGACGACATTCTTTGTGAAAAGCTCCACGAGCAGCTAAAAAGAATAGAAGCACTATGATGGATAGATACCTTGCTCAATGCGCTGACGAAGCCTTTAAGGCCCTACTTACGGACGAAGACCTCGAGACCAGACTTAACACAGCCGCGATGCACCTCGGAATTCCAAACGATAGTCAAGTCGACACAGCATCCCAGGATGTTCGTTCTGCTTTAGCAGACGTTCGCAGTAATCGAAACGACCCTTGCCCGAATCGCGCGAGCGCGATCCGGCTCGCGATCGAACAGATACTACGAGAGTTCGCCGTCGAACGTAGCCGGTCAGAGGTTGCGATCGCAGCAGACTTCCCGAAAGCAGTGAAACAAGAGAAAGAATTGAAGGACAAGACCGTAAAGAAGATTCTGGTCTCCGACACCGACGCGGCCATAAAGAACGCCAACCTTTTCTTCGCTCAAGGCGATGACGTTGTTGCGGACAAAGTGCAGGTGATCGAGTCGATGGTTCCAGGTTACAAGGTTGGGCGGGACGCGGAAAATTCCGTAACCCCTGAGAGCTTGGCTCGTGGAATACAGGCATTGAATACTTTCCTCAAAAAATAAGCCGAAAAACAAATCATGCGATGGAGCTAGCCGGCTCGATTTTGCCCTGATCTAAAAAGAGAACGGCAACGCGTCGAATCACAGGAGCGGCGATTCCAATTCAAGAAATGCCGTCAGAAGCTCGTCGGATTCGACAATGAACCTGCGGCCATCGCCACAATGTGCATCGACTATCCAGCGCCAGCCTTGTGGGCCAACGGCACAATAGCCCCAGGAGAAACCCGCTGCACTGAGCTTGTCAGCGATGATTCCCAGTATTTCATGGAATCACTTCCATTTTCATCACCGGATGAATTTCCCACACCGCGTAACCTGTCGGCGTGCTTCTTCGATTTGAATGATCGGCAGGCGCATGGCCAATATCATAAAATGCCTTGCCCGTCACCGTGATGACATGCGGCTCGCGAATTTTCAGAGCGTGCGCGGTCTTGACCCCAAATGGAAACTTCTGCGTTGTCCAATTGAATATTGTTTGCCGAATCTCACACCACTTTGGGCCAACCGGAATCTCGGCGCTAACCGTTCCGACGTTGTTTCCGGTGGCATCCTCAAGCGCGAGGTCCTCGAGCGGAAAGGGACCCTCCATCGCGTCTTTCTCGAGTGGCACCGTGGCCACAACTCGCGGCCAGTTTAAATGCGGCAGCTCGGTCACCACCCAAACACACACTTGTCAGCGGCGGCCGTTGGTTAGGCGGTCACGGTACGCTGGAACCTGCTTGAGACTAGGGTGGGGCTGCATTCGGCGGAGCGACAGGCTGATTACCGACAGGAAAGAGCGTTAGTAATTCTGGCGGAGTCGCTCGTGAATCCTGTAACTGGCCATCGAAATACACTCGGACAATGAATCCGCCATATCGCCGTTCTTCAGCGGCAGGCATATGTGTCTTCGGACGTACGTAAGTCGCAGCGAGGAACTTCGGACTCGCATCCGTCCAGTCGCGTCTAGATGTAAGCCAATTGTAACCAGTCCGTGCATCAGTTGGCTTCATCTTGTTATCTCGAGTTAGGTCGTAGAAGGAGACGATGATCGTAACATCGCCATTTTGGGTACCTGGTCGCGGCTTCACGCCGATTTTGAGGGTGAAGTGAGTCTGGGCGTTTGGATCGGTGGTCTCTGCTAGAGTTGTCTCCGTGATCCCCAAAATTGCGCTGTGCGGAGCGCTGATTCGCCGCAAAAGACGAGGGAACCGTGCGTCGGGTTGCAGGGCACGAAATTCAGGAAGAAACGCGATCCATTGTAGTATTCCAGAGTGTTCTGCAAAGGCGCGCTCGAGCCAGCGAAACGCTTCGTCTTTTTCGCCGAACGCTACGTAAACTGCCGCGATTGAATGTGCCGAAACGTATCGCTTCTCCCTTTCTTGCATGAGCTGAGCGAGAACATTCCGCGCCTCGATTTGCCGGCCCATCCGCGCGTAGGTAATGGCGAGGCCGCTGCTCGGGAAGTGCGTTGCCTCCTGGGCTTTGGTGTAAAGTGCGATCGCTTCGGCGAAGTCCCCCTTCTCGCGATAGGCGGCGGCAAGATTCGAATCCAGATAAAAGTAATTTGGATCGAGCTGGAGCGTCCGCTGGCCTTCGATAATTGCCTCGTCGATTTGGTCGTTGGCCAAGTAGGCGGCGGTGGCAACGTAGCTGGTGATGGGCGATAAGGGGTCCAATGCCTTCGCTTCCAGCACAAGCCGCAGTCCTTCTTTCAGCTCGCCTCGGAACAGGGGCAGCAGCGCCGAGAAGAAGTGAGCTGGGGCTGAGTTGGGATCGAGCTGCAGAGCGCGTTTCAACTCGGCATCCTCACCCGCCAGGTCCCAGTCGAGGACCCGTTTCGCCTCGCCAAGGTAGCAATGTGCCTCAGCATCTTTCTCGTCGAGCGCAATCGCCTTCAACGCTGCCGCTTTTGATGCTGGGTAAGCTTCGAGCGGTTTTACGTAAACGTCCGCTAAAAAAAACCAAACTTTCGCGATCCCAGTCCAGGCACGCGAAAATTTCGGATCTTTGTCGAGAGCCCGCTGAAACAAACCGAGCGCCTTCCGCAAATCCTCTTCGCTACCTTTGTTCGAGAAATAGAGGCCTTGCAGATAAAGATCGTAGGCCTCCGTGCTGCGTTGTTCGTGGGCGGGAAGCGAAACAGCGAGCTTGATCTTGAGCGCGTCGACAATTGAGCGAGTTATTTCATCCTGCAGCGCAAATACACCTTGCAGTTCACGTTCGTAAGTTTCCGACCAAAGATGAAAGCCGTTGCGCGTGTTAATCAACTGCGCGGTAATACGAATGCGATTGCCCTCGCGTCGCAAACTTCCTTCAAGCACATTCTCGACGTTTAGCTTTTTCCTAACGTCGCTCACATCCACGCTCCTGCCCTTGAATGAGAACGATGAGGTGCGAGCAACCACCCGCAGCCCCTCGACCTTCGCCAGTGCGTCGAGGATCTCCTCGCTGATGCCATCGCAGAAATATTCCTGATCTTTTGCCTGACTGAGATCGAGGAATGGCAGTACTGCGATGCTTTTCTCGGGAACCGTCGGTTGCAACGGTACTGCGTTCGATTTTTCCGGAATTATCGGCGCGGAGGCCGACGTTATTTCTCGACGATTTAGCCGGCTTACAAACAACGCTGCCGCGACAATCGCCACGACTGCGATCAAGGCGGCGATTTTGTAAACACCGATACGATTAGACAACTTGCGGCGGCAGGATTCCAGGGCTTCCATCAACTCCCGAGCTGACGCGGGCCGCCGAGCGGGATCGACGGCAAGCGTGCAGCGCAGCAGCTTTATTATTGGTTCAGGAACTTTCCTCGCGACCAACTGCTCGACTGGCAGATCGTCGCGGGCTTGACGATCGCGAATCTCTTCGATCGTGCTGCCAGAGTGTGGTGCCAGTCCGGTGAGCGCGAACCAGAGCGTCGCCCCGAGTGAATAAATGTCCGAGCGCGCATCGACCGGGCCACTTCCAAATTGCTCAGGGCTCGCGAAATTCGGCGTGCCGACGAATTCTCCATGCGTCAGGTCTGTCTCTCCTCCGGCATCCGCGATCGCCTTGGCGAGGCCGAAGTCGATAACTTTCACTTCCAGCTCCGTCGGCGCAGCGTTACTGGGCGTCAGCATGATATTGCCGGGCTTCAGGTCGCGATGGATCAAACCGTGGGCTGCCGCAGCCATCAATGCCCGCGTGATTTGGATCGCAATTTCCAGAGCCGATTTTGCATTGAGCGGACCATCTCTCCGCACGCGGGCTTCCAGAGTTTCGCCCTCGACTACCTCCATCGCGTAATAGCAGTGACTGGCATCCGGCGAAGCGCCGAACTGGAACACACCGGCCACATTCGGATGCCGCAGGGCAGCTGCGGCGCGGGCTTCACGCAAAAAGCGTTCGCGCATCGCTTGTGAGCTGCGCGCGGCCGCGGGCACGTCGATCACTTTCAGGGCCACCCTCCGATGCAACACCTTGTCGATGGCGAGATAGGTCACCCCCATGGCCCCGTGACCGAGTTCCCAGTAAAAACCGTCTGGGCGTTGCTCGACCTCAAAGTCGCCAAAGACCAACGGAGCCGGAGGCGCTGTCGCTGCTTCCGCCGGTTCGTCAAACGCTATCCGCACCAGGCAAGGCAGGCATTCGCTGTTCACGTTCAACGGCCGGCCGCACGTCGAGCAGAGACCGACGGATTCTGGCAATATTTTCATGGTGCGCCCTATTCTCCCGCCAGCACCCGAAACAACCAATGCAACTCTCCATCCACTTCCGCTTCCGTGTCCACCGTTCGGCGAACCTCTGCGCGCAACAACTCCCGGTAGCGCGCCCGCAATCGGGTCACATGGCTGCGCAGAGTGGAGGGCGGAAGACTGAGACGAACAGCCAAGTCGTCGTAAGTCGGCAGCGGATTGGGGCTGCTAGTAAGGAAGATTCTTAATTCTTCGAAGAGCTTATGTTTGCCCTCAGCTTTTTGCTCAGCTGCCAGTCGCTCCAGTCCCACCCTGACTAGTGCCTCTGCCCAGGTTCTTTCAAAAACCCGGTCTTCTCCAGCCGGCTCCGCCGAAACGCAATGCGTCTGGAAAAGCGACTCCGCCGCCTTAGCCCGCGCGTCGTCCAACGGCAGAAAATCGTGGGAGCCGCCGCGCTTCAACGTTTGCTCACGGTCGTAAGCGTGCCCCAGGAAATTCTTCAATGAGGCCAACAGAAAGGATCGGAATTTACCTTTCGTGCGATCGGCGCGCGCGTAGATCTTATGCTCGATCAGGTAGGCGAAAAAGCTCTGTGTGAGATCTTGCGCATCTTCCATGGCGTACCCGCGGCTGCGCACGAAACTGTAAAGCGGCGCCCAATAGGTCTGGCAAAACTCCGCCAGCGCAGCCTGCGCAATCTCCGGTTCGGCCTGGCTTTCCCCAGCCGCGACAACGACGCTCCAGTGCGTCGAAGGAAAGAAATCGCTCCGACCGCGCCCTTCCTCCCCGCGGGAATTCACGTTAACGGCTTGTATCAAGATTGCTGAAGATAGGCAAGCGACGAGAAAATCTAAATTCCGTGCAGCGCGCGCTCCGGAATCCGTTTGTACAAGGGAAAGCCATCATCATGCGCAACCATTAAAACCAACACGGAGGTATAATATGAAAAAACCAATTAAGAACGCAAAAAGGATCATGAAAAGAACAATTGTCACTCTCGTCCTTATGCTGATTGCACCGCTGGCATTCGCCCAGACGAGTTCAACACATAAAAGACTGGCAACAACGACGGAATCGATAACGGTAACGGGAACAATCATCCCAACGCCTGAGGAAGGCGCTGCTGCCGCTTATCAGCCTGCCAAAACGCTCGTTGTCCGCGAGGACAAATCGAATTATCCCGGGCGCTATGTTCTCAACGGACCTGGTCACGTTGTGGACAAGTCAGGAAGAGTCGTCCAAACCGCGATCAAACCTGGCACTCGCGTGCTTGTTTATTACATAAGCACTGGCGATTTGCGGATGGTTGATCACGTGGTCGTCTTGGACTGAGCGCAAATAGACGGGGGCCATGTTTACTATGCTATACCGAACTGTTGTTAGTAGCTTTCTCGTCGCAGCCGCATTCGCATTCTCTCCAAGCACTCCGGCGCAAGCTGCCGGCCTTGAGGGAAAGGTTCGCGGGGTCGATGGCCGACCTCTGCAAAATGCTGAAGTTCGTATCGTGCGACAGGACAAACCGGGTGCCCCGGTTACGATCCAGACCAACGCCAAAGGCAATTACGTATCCAGCGCGTTGCCGACTGGCACTTACAAAATCAGTGTGGTCGAAAACGGCGCCGTCAAATCCAATGTCTATATTAAAACCGCTGGAAGTACGGCACGAGTCGACTTCAACCTCAAGCCATCGGCCGGGAAAGCCGTAATACATTACGTCTTGGTGCGAAGGGAGATTGGAAGCCATATCGCACCCTACTGGGTAGAAGCCGATGCGAATGGGACTCCGATCGCATCAACCTTAAATGCCCAGACCAGAAGCCCCGAACTAGTGCAGGATATGTTAAGGCGGCAGGCGAATAACGAAGGCCACTGACATTCCGCACGCTGCACTGAAATAACCCAGCTTGAGGCGGCCCTTAGTATTCGTTTAGATCGGGGGCTGGATAAACCTCGCAATCGAAAATGATTGCGAGGTCAGAAGACACGCCGGAGATTACTCGATCCGGCGCGGCGCTGATTGCGGCGGGCTTTTCCAAAGAATCATGGCAGAACATTCACCCAAGCGTCTTCTGTCGCACGTTATCGCCGAGTGGGCTTGCGCGCTTAAGTACGAAGATCTTTCGCCAGCGGCGATTGAAACGGCGAAATTGTTTTGGTTCGATTCGATCGGCTGCGCCCTTGGGGGAAGTCAGCAGGATGATGCCAGGATCCTGTTAAAGCATTATCGCGCGATGGGTGGCAACGGTAACGCCACCGCCTTTGTCTCCGGCTTTAAGACCAATCCAGTCGACGCCGCTTTTTTAAATGGCCACATGATCCGCGCGATGGATTACAACGACATCTATTGGAAAGCGGATCCGTGTCATCCGAGTGATCTCATCGCTGCGCCGCTCGCGTTATGTGAAAGCGAAGGACTCAGCGGAAAAGATCTGATTCTCTCGACCGTCATCGCTTACGAAATCGAAATGCGCCTATGCGAAATCGGACGGCCCGGCGTGCGGGAATACGGATGGCATCACGCCACCTTGAGCGCGTTCGCTGCGCCAGTCGCGGCCGGACGAGTCCTCAACCTAACACCGGAACAAATGGTCTCCGCTATCGGCATCAGCGCTTCGCGAACATTTTGTCCGGGGGCGGTGACGGCGGGGAAGTTGACCAACATGAAGAACACGGTCGATCCCTGGGCGGGACGCATGGGGGCCGAGAGTGCACTTCTGGCCCGCGACGGGTTCTCGGGGCCCGAACACATCATCGATGGCAAGGAAGGGCTCTTTGCCGTGTTCAAACATGTGCAGTACAAGGGACAGCCGGCCACATTCGACGGTAAGGCATTGGTGGCGGACCTGCCCAATTCACCGAAATCTCACTACCGCATTCTCGATTGCGGGATGAAGAGCTTCCCGATTGAAGCGCTCAGTCACGCACCGCTCACCGCCATGATGAAAACGGTGAAGGAACACAAGATTCAAGCTAACGATGTTAAGGAAATCAAAGTGGAAGTAATCGCGCGTGCGGCCGATATTCTGGGCGATCCGCACAAGTATCGGCCTGATTCCAAGGAAACGGCGGATCATTCCCTGCCGTATTGCATGGCCGCAGGATTAGTCGACGGCATGGTGACGCCATTGCAGTTCAAAGAAGAACGCGTGCTGGATAAAGCGCTCATTCCAATAATGGACAAAGTGAAAGTTGTTGCGAACGAAGAGTTTGAAGCGCTCTTCCCCAAGTTTCAGCCGAGTCGTGTAACCATCACCACCAACGATGGCAAATCACATTCCACTCGTGTTGACGTTCCCAAGGGCGATCCGCGCGATCCCATGACCGAGGATGAAATTGCGGTCAAGTTTACCGCGCTAGGCGGCGATGTTATCGGCAAGGATCAATGCAAGAAGCTGCAGAGGTTCATTATGAGCATGGAGACCGCCGACAAGCTTGATGGACTTTTTGAGCTAACAACGGCTCGCTAGCAACCTCCCGTCATCTCGAGCGAAATCGAGGGATCCCGCAGCGAAATCTTTAAGGTCTTCTACACGATCCTTCGACCCGGAAAGCATTCGGGGCCCAGAAAGCCGGAAAGTTATTACGCCGTCGCGCTGCCTTCGTCGGGAGTGCCGAATTCAATTCCCTGCGCCAATGGAAGTTCGCTGGAGAAATTGATCGTGTTCGTCTGCCGGCGCATGTATTGCTTCCAGCAATCGCTCCCGCTCTCGCGACCGCCCCCCGTTTGTTTTTCACCACCGAATGCGCCGCCGATTTCCGCGCCACTCGTTCCGGTGTTTACATTCGCGATTCCACAATCGCTTCCGGCTGCGCTCATGAATCTCTCCGCTTCGCGCGCGTCGTTTGTGAAGATGGATGAAGTCAATCCTTGCGGAACATCGTTGTGGATCGCCATCGCTTCATCAAAGTCGCGGTACGTCATCAAATACAGCAGCGGTCCGAAGGTTTCATGCTGCACGATTTCAAAACCAGGCTTCGCTGTAGCGAGACATGGTTTCATGTAACAACCGCCCTGGAATTTTTCGCCTTCGAGGCGTTCGCCGCCGTAAAGAACGTCGCCGCCTTCATCTTTCAGTCGCTGAATGGACTGTTGGACAGCGTCAACAGCGGCCTTGTCGATCATCGGTCCCATCACAGTTTCTCGATCGAGCGGATTTCCGATCTGCAGGCTCTTGTATGCGGCCAGCAATTTTTCGCGAATCGTCGCCGCGATCGATTCGTGTGCGATGACGCGCCGGGTTGAAGTGCAGCGTTGCCCCGCCGTGCCGACGGCGCCGAAAAAAATCGATTGCGTCGCCATGTTGATGTCGGCGCTCGGCGCGACAATCAATGCATTGTTGCCACCAAGTTCGAGGATCGTCCGGCCGAGCCGCCCGTTAACGGCTTTGGCGACGTTGAATCCCATGTTGGTCGAACCGGTAGCCGACACCAATGGGATCCGCGCATCGTCAGTCAATTTTTGGCCGACCGTCTTGCGGTCGCCCATGAGTAAAGTAAAAATCGCCGGATCGGCGCCGGTTTCGCGACAAACGACCTCGGCAATTTTCGTCACTGCAATCGCAGTAAGCGGCGTTTTTTCCGAAGCTTTCCAAACAGTCGCGTCGCCACAGACGGCGGCGAGGGCTGCGTTCCACGACCAGACCGCCACCGGAAAATTGAAGGCGGTGATAACCGCGACCACGCCGAGTGGATGCCATTGCTCCATCAAACGGTGACTGGGCCGTTCCGATTGAATCGTCAGGCCATAAAGCATGCGCGACTGACCAACCGCGAAGTCGCAGATATCGATCATCTCCTGCACTTCGCCTTCGCCTTCGGCGATAATCTTTCCGGTCTCGAGCGTCACGAGCTGCCCGAGATCATGTTTAAATTCACGTAAGGCGTTGCCCAGACGGCGAACGGTATCGCCGCGAACCGGCCCG
>Ga0207699_10001593_pt1 | contig 10775 bp, 9 predicted proteins | sample LARL51metaG_FD_184344 | JGI IMG/M metagenome (GOLD analysis project Ga0207699, IMG submission 184344) | Corn, switchgrass and miscanthus rhizosphere microbial communities from Kellogg Biological Station, Michigan, USA - LAR L5-1 metaG... | ecosystem: Host-associated > Plants > Roots >...
TCCGGCCGGGCACGGACTCTGGGGGTAGTGGCCGGACCAGAGCGGTTGTTCTGCCGGGTCTGGCGAGGGGTCGGGCCTGGCGGGAACCTGAGCAGCGATCTGTGGTTCGCCACCGGTTCCTGGGTTTCGTCGCAGTGCCGATGGAGTGCTATTCGCTTCTGAGCAGGTGGGCAGGTTTGACCCGTGCGGCGGACTCACCGGGTAGTGCCGCGATGGCCACCGCTAGCCCCAGGGCGATCGGTATCAGGACGGCGAACCACGGCAGGGGAATGTCGGGTACCGGCACGATGCCGAGATGGCGGGCGAAGATCAGCCATGCGCCGCGGCCGCACACGGCCCCGGCGGGGATGCCGATGGCCAGCGCGGCAGCGGTGAGCGTGGCCGCCTGCCAGGCCGCGGTGCGGCGGACCTGGCCGCGGGTGAACCCGAGGGTGCGAAGGATGGCGAAAGCACGGCGCCGCCTCCGCACCGAGGTAATGAGCAGGTGCGCGATGGTCAGCAGCGCGAGGCCGCTGAGCGCGATGCCCAGCAGCATCGGCAGGTTCCGCACCCGGCCGAAGTTGACCAGATCCGTCGGCGTCAGTGGTTCCTGGACGATGAACGGGCCGGCCTGGGTCACCCGTGAGGTAAGCGTGCCCATCGCGGTCCGTGGGTCGGCACCGGGGCGGAACCGGACAAGCAGCGTGTACAGCGGTACAGCGGGCACACCGGGCACCTGACGCGCGCCGCCGACGGTGAGCGCAGCTCCCTGGCCGAGTCCAAGCCCATCGCTGAGCGGCGGGAAGACCGCGGTACCGACGATCCTGAACCGCACCGGACGCTGACTGAGAAACGACACCAGCACGGTGGCCCCGACGCGGGTGTGCGCCGAGGCCAGCGTCCGTGTGCCGAGAGCGATCTCACCGGGGCCTCGCGGGAGCCGGCCCTCGACTGGGGCCGCCATAAGAGAAGGCCCGCGGCCGCTGTTCATCGCGATGCCGCCGACGCTGATGCCGTTAACCTGCACCGGTGCGTCCGAGTTACCCACCGACCACGCCGCCACGTCCGGGTCGCGGGCAACGATCCTGGTCACCGGCGTAACCTGAGCGATGTTCGTGCTGGCGATGACGGCGTCCCAGGCCACCCCGTACAGCCGGGGGGTGGCCAGCAGGTGGCCGAGGCTGGCGGAGAACACCATGGCCGCGCACAGCGCGGTGACGCCGATGACCGCTCCCGCGATCGTGGTGCGGACCGGCAGCGCGGTCCGGCCTGCGCCGGGCTGCAGGGCCAGCCCGATGCCCATCATCTGGGGGGCCGATCCGATGCCCTTGGCCAGCGAGATGATCGGTCGGCTGCGCGCGGGGAGGACCGGAACGGCGCCTGGCGCGAAGTCGCTGGCGGCCGCCCGCCACGCAGAGGGGGCGGCGCAGACCACCGTGATCAGCACCGCGGCGAGCCCGCCGATCGCGAGGACCCAGCCGTCGGCGGACAGGCCTGGGTGTGGCTCTGCCACCCCGGCCAGGCCCACCGGCAGCAGCGGCGACAAGGCAAAGGCGAATGCCACCGCCAGGCCGGCCGCAGCGGTTCCGATCGCGGCCGCCCGGCCGACGCCGATCGCCATCAGCTGGCCCCGGCTCGTCCCGAGCGCCCGCAAGGTGGCGTAGTCACTGGATTCGGTAAAGCTCAGGCGGGCCAGTGTCTGTCCCAGGACGAGGACGCCGCTAGCGCCGAGGAAGGCGGCGAGCAGCCACAGGGCGACTGCCTGCAGGTGGATCGAATGCTCGGTATTCGCCAACTGCGGGGCGAACGGGGTGCCACCCGGAATCTTGCCGTGGGCGAGACGGGTGAGCTCGCGCTGCACCGCCGTCACGTCGGCACTACCGTGACGGAGCCGCAGCACGGCCTGGGGGAAGGTCTCGGAAACTTCTGTCCGGTGCGTGCGCCAAAAGGCGGGGGTCGCCCAGACAGCACCAGGCCCGGTGTCGGTCTGCGGCGGGAACTCGGCGGCCGCAGCGTCGATCCCGGCGACCCGGAACGCGAACGGGACTGGCTTGCCGCGCGCGGTCTGCAGCACGACCCGAAGTGTGTCTCCTGGTCTCAGATGCCGTGCCTGCGCCACCATGAACGAGACGTTGACCTCCTCGGATCTGCCGGGATCGGCAAGCCGCCCAGCGACGACCTTCCGCTTCCAGAGGCTGCCGGGTATCCGGTTGTCTTCCGGTGCGAGCAGCTTGATGTCGTGCGGGGCCACCAGGCCGATTTCCCGGACATAGCCCATGGCGGTGACCTGCGGCATCCTGGAGAGCGCCGCGCGCGGGAGGGGGGCCGCGCCCGGCGAGTAACCAGAGACAACCAGCATGTGGGGTGCCTTGCTCCAGGCCAGCAGCCGCGGGTAGGCGGAATCGGTCCGCCGGGCGCCGGCTGCCGCAGCCGTGACCACCCCGGCGAACGCCGCCGCCAGCAGGGCCACACTGAGCCAGGCGCGCCAGCGGCGCCGCAACTCAGCCCGCAGGAAGACCCATGCCACGCTCAAGGCGCACTCCCGTCTACCTCATGCGCTCGGGCGGGATCGGGAAGCGGCCGGCTGCCCTGGCTGGTCTGGGCTGGCCACCAATGCTGGCGCCGATGACCACCGCGTTCGTTCTGATCTTCCCCATCTCATACCCCCGCATCGTGATGTGGGGGCTCCCCGTCCTGCCCGGGATCTACCGGCGCTAAGCGGTGATCCCTTTACCCATTCTTCGCATGCCAGTGGCGCAACAGCCAGTAGGCAGGCAGGCATAAACGAGTGGTACTAGCACGCCATCGCCTGTCGCTACCACCTGGAGCGCCGCTTTGGCAGTACCGGCAGGGCACCGCGGACAGCGCCAAGCCTCGGCCCGGGGACGTAGCGCTCTGACAGCCGGGGGTGGTCAGAGCAGGAATTCGCGGAGGCAGGCCGATGCCAGTTCGGGGTGTTCTTCGGGCAGGAAGTGCCCGCAGCCGGGCACGAACTCGACCCGCATGTGCGCCGCGTGTGATTGCCAGCCTGTGATGTAGGACCTGGGTACGTAGAAGTCCTCGGCGCCGAAGACCAGCAGTGTGGGCACGGTCAGGTGTTCGTGCCGGTAGCGGCGGCGGAGGAAGATGTCGTGGGCGGTACGCAGGTAGCTGCGGTAGAGCATCGCCGATGCCCGGGCCCGCGCGGGGTCGCTGAGCCTGCGCGCGTAGATATCTGCCTCGTCGTCATCGAACACCGTGGCGCGGCCGCCGAGGCGGATGAACCAGGGCACGAACCGGTCATTGGCCACGATCGCCGGGCCGAGGGGGCAGGCCGCCGCGGTGACATACCAGGTGCGCCACAACGATGCGATCACCCGCGGGCTCAGCGGCACCCATAGCGGCGGGGCGTTGAATACCACGATCCGCTCGAACCGCTCGGGATGGCCCACGCCCAGCAGGAATGCGGTGAACCCGCCCCAGTCATGACCGACCAGCCGGACCCGGTCAAGATCCAGCGCATCCAGCAGGGCGAGCGCATCCGCGGCGAAACTGTGCGGGTCATAGCCTGTCCCCGGCGCCTGGCTCCAGCCGAAGCCGCGCAGGTCCGGCATCAGCAGCCGGTACCGGCCGCCCAGGCCCGCCACCATGTGGCGCCACATGAACCAGTGCTGCGGCCAGCCGTGCAGCAACAACACCGGCTCGCCAACGCCCGCCTCGGCGAGGTGAATCCGGACCGGGCCGGCCGCGCCGGACACATCTACCAGACGGTGATGCACCGGTGGCGCCGGGGGAAGTCCCTCCGGCAAGCTGGCCGGGGCGATGGCAGTCATGCTGACAAGCTGGCACCGCCACACCCACCGGTCAACGATCGGCCCCGTAAGGCCGCTGGAACCCGGTTCTGGCTGACTGTGCGGCGCGTGGTCCCGCTGGCCGCGTCGGCGGAGCGCTCAGGGTGTCTGGGCGCCGGTGCTGGGCTGGTCCCGGACGATGTCTACTGCTTGCCGCTGGGTGAGCCGGGAGCCGGCAGAGAATGCCTGATCGAACTGGCTACCGCCCAGCGTCTGGCGGACCTGGGTCATCAGCTCGTCCTCGCTGTGGCGCAGCGCCGGCCACACCCGCAGGCCGGCCCGCCGCCGCAGGCCTTCGGCCGCGCCTTCCAGCCGCGCCGCCCGCTCCGGCTCGCCCTCGGCGAACGCCAGTTGGGCATAGCCGACCAGGCAAAGGGTCACGAAAGCGGTGCTGCGGGCCGCCAGGCTCCGGTCCAGCGCCTCATCCAGCAGCGCCCGGGCCTCATCAGGCCTGCCCCGCAATACAGCCAGGATGCCCAGCTGCATCCGGAAGCCCGCGCCGAGCCAGTCGCCGCCGGCCCGCTCGGCCAGGTCGTGCGCCTCGCGCAGGTCGCGCAAGGCGTCGTCGTAGCGGCCCAGCGCCGTGTTCAGGGAACCGGCGGTGAACACGGCGAAGGCGGTGAAGACGGGCTCATCCTGACCGCGGAGCTCCTCTAGCGCGACCGTCACCTCGCGCAGCGCCCCGTCGAGGTCACCAGTGATCGGCAAGGTCCACCCCATGGCTAGCTGGCATGCCGCGTTCAGGAAGGGATCACCGATCCCGGCCAGTAGCGGCGCCAGGCGCTGGCGGGCTGCCAGCGCCGCCGCGTCATCCCCGACCTGGACGTCGATCACTGCCGCCGCCCACGCCAGCTCGGCTCGGGCCTGCGGGTCCAACGCGCCGGCGGCGGGCAGCAGCTGTTTCACCCAGGACCGGCCTTCGCGCGTGTGGTCCAGCATGAACCAGAACGGCCACAGGATCCGGAACAGGTGGGGCAGCGGCGCGGTGTCGTGGGCCAGGTACCAGCGCACTGCGGCGGCCAGGTTGCCCGCCTCGGCGTCGAGGCGCTCCAGCCATTCGCCCTGGGCGGCGCCGCGCAGCGGCTGGTCCGCCTGCTCAGCCAGCGCCTGGTAGTAGCGGGCGTGCCGCTGGCCGATTTCGTTGGCGTCGGGCCGGGCCGCTAGCCGCTGGGCCACGAATGCGCGGACGGTCTCCAGCATCCGCGACCGGGGCCCGAGCCGGGTGCTGTCGACATAGACCAGGCTGTGGCCAGCCAGCGCCTCCGACAGCTCCAGCGCCCGGTCCTCATCCAGGGCCGCCACCGCGGCGGCGGCCGGGACGGTCCAGCCGTCAACAAACACCGCCGCGGCCTCCAGCAGCGACCGCTCGGCGCCGTCCAGCAGCCCAATGCTCCATTCCACCGTGGCGCGCAGGGTGCGCTGCCGTTCGGGCAGGTCCACCGGGCCGGTGCCCAGCGCATCCAGCGACCTGGCCAGGCGGTCCAGCAGCGCGGGCGGGTCCAGCAGCCGGGTGCGGGCGGCGGCCAGCTCGATCGCCAGCGGCAGTCCCTCCAGCCGGCGGCAGATCTCGGCCACCGCCGCCGCGTTGCCCTCGGTCAGGGCAAAGCCGGGCCGCACCGCGCGGGCCCGGTCCACGAACAGTGCCACCGCCGGCCCGGCCGCCATCTCGGCAGCTGAGGCGGTACTGGGATCGGCCGGCAGCGGCAGCGGCGGCACCGGGTACTCCCGCTCGCCCCGCAGCCCCAGCACCGTGCGGCTGGTGGCCAGCATCGCCAGGCCCGGGCAGCTGGCCAGCAGCTCGCCCAGGTCCGGGGCGGCCTGGACCACCTGCTCGAGGTTGTCCAGGACTAGCAGCCACGCGCCGTCGCCGAACGTCTCGGCCAGCGCCTCCACCGGCGCGCCGGCCCCGGCCAGGCCGACGCCCGCGGCCCGGCCGATCGCGGCCAGCACGAGCCCCGGGTCGGTGACCGCCTCCAGCGGCACGAACACGGTGCCCGCACCGAACCGGTCCCGCAGCCGCTCGCCCGCCGCCACCGCCAGCCGGGTCTTGCCGACCCCGCCCGGCCCGGTCAGCGTCACCAGCCGCACCCCAGGACGCTCGACCAGCCCAGCCACCTCCTCGATGGCCCGCTCCCGCCCCAGCAGCGACGTCACGCTCACCGGCAGCGGGCGCGGGTCGCGGGCGCGGGCCGGCGACGGCACCGCGGCCGCTGTGCGGCCGGCACCGCCGGCGAACCGCTCGCTCAGCAGCACCGCCAGGTCATCACGTACCAGCCGGCCCAGCTCAGCCGGGGTGCGGAAATGACGGTAGGAGGCCGAGGACTCGTCCTTGACCCGGGCCAGCAGATCAGCCAGCCGCGGCTCACGATCCGGCGCCGGCGCCTTGACGTACAGCAGCCGCGGCAGCCCGCCCGACAGTTCGAACTCCTCCTCCACCCCTGAGACCTGCGTGCCGGGGACAAGCTGCCCATACTGCTGCCAGTACACGCCGATGAACACATCGGCCTGCGCCAGGTACGCCCGGTACACCTCCGCCGGTGGGTACGGCCGGGCCCCTGCCTCGAACATCACCGGGGACAGCCGCAGCGCCGACACCGCCCGCGACACCGCCCGCCGTTCCTCGGCCAGTTCACCCAGCGTGGAACTGACGAACACCCGCAGCCGCCGGTCCGGCGTCCGGATAACCGCCTCATCCCACGGCCCCGGGCTCACCAAGCGGCCCTGGTCAGGCGTCACCACGCCAGTCTGCAACCAGTCACCCCGGCCAGCAAGACCGGGCAGCGACCCGCTGATGCGGGTCGCTGCCCGGTGCGGGCGATCACCATCACGACGAGTCTGGTTGCGATGAGCGTGATCCACATTTGGACTTGGCAACTACTCGGGCCGCCATGTCACCAGGTCGAACTCGTTACCCTCCGGGTCGGCGAACGTGGTCTGGCGGACCGCCGGGAGCTTGGTCTCGTTGAGCGGCTTGGCGCCTAGGCCGGTCAGCCGCTCGGTCTCCTCGTCGTGGTGATCGGTGAGCAGGATAGGACGGAGCCTGTTTTTGGCCGTTTTGGGCTCGGGGACCGGGTGGAGGATCAGCCGGGGGCCACTCGCCGGGTCGGTGGCATCGACCGCCATGTCCCCGGCGACCGCGCCCGGGCTGACCGGGCGGCCGAGGGCTTTCCCCCAGAAGTCCGCCAGGGCGGAGGGATCGGCGCAGTCGATGCTCAGAGCCGCGAAGCTCAGACTGAAAGTGGCGGTCATGATTGCTTCCTTCCGAGGGTTCATTCACGGACGACCGCGCGCTTGGTGTAAGGCACCAGCGGCTCTGGCGCATCAGCGAGGCCGAGGCCGTCACCTGTCCGGGCGAACAGGTTGATGTCTCAACCATATACTTCTTTGGATGATACGTCAACCAATGGGTTAGCATGGGGCATGCCGACGGAACCGCACTGGCTCGATGCCCGCGAAGACCGCGCCTGGCGCGCCTTCCTGCACGCGCACCACCAGCTCAACGCGTGCCTGAACCAGCACCTGCTCCACGACTCAGGGCTGTCGGAGGCCGACTACGAGATCCTCGCGGTCCTCTCAGAGCTGCCCGAGGGCCGCATGCCCTCACAGGAAATGGGCATCCTGCTGCGCTGGGAGAAGAGCCGGCTCTCCCACCAGGTCCGGCGCATGCAGGAACGGGGCCTGGTCGCCCGCGAGCCCAACCCCGCCGACGGCCGCAGCGCCATGATCGTCCTGCTGCCCGCCGGGCGCCGCGCCATCGAGGACGCGGCCCCCGAGCACCTCCGCAATGTGCGCCGGCACATGATCGACCTGTTCACCCCCGCCGAACTCGACACGCTCGCCGGCTTCAACGAACGCATCCTCCGCCACCTCGCCGGGGAACCCCGCCCCGAGGAGGCCACCCCGGGGATCCCCGCCGCCAGTGCCGACTGAGCTCGCATAACGCTGTGTTCTTGGGCGCATTCCTGATCACGCCTTCAAGCCCAGGCTCGCGCGCCGAATCGGCAGGTGCGACTAGCGATCTTTAATGGCTGGGGGTTATCTGTGGTTGGAGGGCGAGTCTGGTCTTGGCGATGGGGCTGTGACTCGCCCCTTAAGATCCCTGGTCCGGTTGGTGCCTACGCTCGCGTGCGCCGGGGGGAGACGAAGACACCGGTGAGGCTGGCCGGGCGGTGGCGCAGCTCGCCGAGGACGGCACCGCCGAGCAGGCGCCCGAATCCGTCGCGCGGGACGTCGCGAAACAGTGCGCGAACCCACCGGCGGTCCAGGCCGAAGTTCACGATCCCGGCGGTGACGTCGACGAGGTCCGCTTGCCGGACCAGCTCGACCTCCAGGCCCATGGCCAGCCGCGACCGCGGCGCGTGGTGCTGCTCGCAGGCGTCCATGCAGCGCTGCAGCCGCTCGGGCGGCCAGCCGAACGGCGCCAGCACCCGGTCGGCCAGGCGGGCGCCCTCGGTCACGTACGGGTCGCGGCTGGAGATGTACAGGCCGGCGTCGTGCAGCCAGCAGGCGCACAGCAGCAGCTCGCGGTCCAATACCCGGTCGCCGGCCAGCCGCTCGGCGATCGCGAACTGGCGCAGGCAGTGCCGCTCCATCGGGCCGTTCGCTCCCGCTGCTGTGCGCAGCGCCGCCAGGGCCGCTCGGGCGGCCGGGGTGGTGGACAGCGCGTCGGCGTCCATGGCGGCGAGTCTAGAGGGGCCGGGCCGACCCACCCGATGGCGGGCAGAGCCGCCCACCGGGCCCGGGCTACCGGTAGCCTCATCGCCAAGGCCAGGCTCGCCCTCCAGTCTCCGTAACCCCAGCCGTTAAAGCGTCTCTAGCATCGGCTCGGGCTGGCCACCCCGGGCATGAGCCCGTCAGGCAGTGAAGCAAGTTAATAGGGCTTTACTTCAAAGCTCGGGAACTCCATTTTGGCGTTGCCGTTCACGAGTCTTCGCGCTGGCGTACATGCTCCCCGGCGGGTGCCTATCCGTTCAGGGTGTTGAACTGGCCGGTCTGATTGACGCTGATGCCGCACTCCAACGGCCCGATCAGTGGTCAGTCACGTAGGCCCGGCCGGTGGTTCAGCTGGCGGCTGGCGGGCGGCAGCGTTGACTGTCTGCCCGGGCCGGGCGCGGCCTGCGGCAGGCCGGGTTTACCACGGAGGTCATCGACGGTTCTGGTCGGCCGGGGCCGCCGCGGCCGCCATCTGCCGGCGCCGGGAGTGCAGGGCAAAAAGCACGCTCAGCGCCACGATTCCGATCGTGAACCACCAGCTGTAGTGGGAGATTGTCTTGGCCGCGACGACCGCGTGGTGACCTAGCGCATACCCCAGCCCTGCGAGCAGGCTGGCCCACAGCAGCACGCCGATCAGGTCCAAGATGAGGAACGTGATGAGCCTCATCCCGGCCCAGCCAGCTATGACATAGATGATCGCCCGGGGGATCGGGAGGAAGGAGCTGGCCACCACGACTGGCCAGGTGAACTTGGGGCCGGCCCGCTGCACGCGCGCCATGTGCTTAGCCACGCGCCGGCTGCCGGGCAGGGCCATGATGAACCGCTCGCCCCACAGCCGCCCCGCCCACCAGTACAAGGCGTCGAACTTCATCAGCCCGGGAATAGCGGCAAGCAGCACTACGGCCAGCGTTCCGTCCCCGGCCCGAGCGAATGCGGCGGCCGCGATAATGGATTCGGTGCTGCCATTGAGCAGTTCAGCCACGACCGGGTGAGTGCCGATCAGCGACACCCGCAACGGCAGCAGGAGCCAGTAGAACAAGCCGCTGACCACGATGGCCAGCCAGCAGCAGATGTCGGCTGTCCGCGGCTTCCCGCGCCAGGGCAGCCGCGGATCGTCCCACCGATCCGCCTTCTCCGGCGCGGCCGCCGCAGCGGCCGGGGCGCGTTCGGCGGCCTGGCCGGATTCGGTCTCAGGGACGCTCATGCGGCAAACCCCCCTAACGTTGACGCACCCCCCGAGCGGCGGCTACCAGAACTACGCACGCAATCACCAGCCCGCGGGCACAGCGTAGCCGTTGCGCAGGCGTTGCACGACGAGCCCGGCGGTCTGCCATTCGCGCAGATGATGGCAGAACCGGCCGACAGTACCCAGGCTCAGGATGTGGGCCAGCCCATACTGGTGCGCGTGGCGGATGAATTCCCCCACGCACCGCATGCCGGGCACAACAGAAGACGGACCGGTCCCCGGCCGCCGCACGGCGGCCGGGGCCGCACGACGGCCGTCCGGCGGGTGCCCTATCCGCCGATCTGGACGGATGCCTACTTCAGTGCCGATCGCGAGGACGGCCGTCCGGATCCGCCGATCTGGACGGCGAGTGGGACACTGCCACTATCTCGCTGGCACGCGCATATCAGAGCGTTCTGGATGCTGTGCGACGAGCGGCATCCCGAGCTGACTCCGGTCATCCGGTTATCCACCCGCGCCAACGGTCAAAGTGAGCGGTCTGTAGAACCGTTCGCCCGGCATCATCGGGGGACCGGTCAAGTCCCTGGCCTTGTCCTGTTGTGTCCACTTCCCTCCTGTGCCTTGTCGCCGCGCTGCCAGATTGGGCTGTTCTTGGATCAAGAGCGGCGCGACGCGCGCCCGGGCTCAGCCTTCGAAGGCCTAGCCGGGCGCGCGTCGGCCTTCACCGTTACTTCGCCGCCGAGAACCACGTTCACCTGGCACGCCAGCCAGCGCTCGACTACCGTCCTGCCGCGCCGTCCGTTGTCGAGCTCGGGCCCGCGGCGTCTGGGCGGGGCGCAGCCCGCAGGACTGTCGCAGACGATCGGCTCCGCCAGCCCTGGGACGGATACCGGGCTCGCAGGGATCGGGAGCCGAAGCGGGTAGCGGTGGGTGGAGGCTTACCAGGTCGCGGTGGGGCTGGCTCAGAAGGTGCGGGCGGGGTGCTCTCGCCCAGGAACTGGGGTGAGGAGGCCAACTTCGACTCCTCCCCCTTCTTCGATGATCGGGCAGCCTTTGGCCAGTTCCAC
>Ga0207699_10001595_pt1 | contig 10764 bp, 10 predicted proteins | sample LARL51metaG_FD_184344 | JGI IMG/M metagenome (GOLD analysis project Ga0207699, IMG submission 184344) | Corn, switchgrass and miscanthus rhizosphere microbial communities from Kellogg Biological Station, Michigan, USA - LAR L5-1 metaG... | ecosystem: Host-associated > Plants > Roots >...
GGCCTGGCCCGGGCCGACGTGCTATGCATCGACAAGACCGGCACGCTGACCGAGCCGGGCCTGCGCCTGCTGGCCACTGAGGTGGTCGCCGGCCGGGCGGGCGCGCCGGTCGCCGAGGTCATCGGCGCGCTGGCCGCCGCCGACGAGGCACCGAACGAGACGGGCCGCCTGCTCTCGGCACACTATCCCGCCCCGGCCGGGTGGACGGTCCGGCGGCGGGTGCCGTTCTCCTCGGCCCGCAAGTGGAGCGGGGCGACGTTCGACGGCCACGGCACCTGGCTCTTCGGCGCCCCGTCGATTGTGGTTGGTTCCGGGTTGCCCGGCGATGTGGCCGCGGCCGTCCGGGAGCACGAGGGGGCAGGCCGGCGCGTCCTGCTGCTGGCCAGCACGGCGCAATCATTGGACGGCGACGAGCCGCCGGCAGGAGCGGAGCCGGCCGCGCTGATCGTGCTGGCCGAGGAGCTGCGCCCGGACGCCGCCACCTCGGTGCGCTACCTGCTGGAGGAGGGGATCACCATCAAGGTGCTGTCCGGCGACGCGCCGCGCGCGGTGGCGGCGATCGCCACACGAGCCGGGATCCCCGCGGCACGCCGCGCGACGCCTCCGCCCGCGCTCGGCGAGCAGGACATCGGTGACGTGCTGGCGTCGACCAACGTCCTCGGCCGGGTCCGCCCCGAGCAGAAGCTGGCCGCGGTCAAGGCGCTGCAGGCGGCCGGGCACGTGGTGGCGATGTGCGGCGACGGCGTCAACGACGTGCAGGCCCTCAAGCAGGCCGACCTGGGCATCGCCATGGGCACGGGCAGTCAGGCCAGCCGTTCGGTGGCCCGGGTCGTGCTGCTCGACGGGACCTTCGCGGCCATCCCGCCGATGCTGGCCGAGGGACGCCGGGTGGTGGCCAACATCGAGCGGGTGGCCGGGCTGTTCGTGACCAAGACCGTGTACGCGGCGATCATCGCGGTCGCGGTCGGCGCGGCCGGGATCACCTACCCGTTCTTCCCCCGGCACCTGACCATCATCAGCACGCTCACCATCGGGGTGCCCGGGTTCTTCCTCGCCCTGGGCCGCGGCGCGCCGCGGGCCAGGCCCGGCTTCACCCGGCGGGTCCTCGCATTCACCATCCCGGCCGGAGTCGCGACCGCCGCGGCGGCGCTAGTCAGCTACTTCATCGCCCGCTCGGCCGGGTACGCCGCCGCGTCGCGCACGGCCGCCATGCTGGCCGTGTTCGCCATGGGCCTGTGGGTTCTCGTTCTCGTCGCGGGGTGGCCGGCGGCCAGCCGGATTGCCCTGATCGCAGCGATGGCGGCGGGCCTGGTGCCGCTGTTCGCCGTCTCGGCGGCCCGGCGGGTCCTGGCGCTGCAGCTGCCGCCGGCCGGGATCCTCGCCGCCACGGCGGGCGTGGTACTGGCCGCTATCGCCGCGCTCACCCTGTGGCGGCGTCGCGACCGCTCAGGTGACGTATAGCTGCCCGTTCGGTCCCTCGGCGATCCCGAGCTTCTGCAGCCCGGTCGTGGCCGGGCCGACCTCGACCGCGCCGGTGCCGGCGTTGAACTGCGAGCCGTGGCACGGGCAGATGATCACCTTCTGCCCGGGGTCGTAGCCGACCGTGCAGCCGGCGTGCGGGCACACCGCGTCGAAGGCCACGAACCTACGGGAGTCCGGCCGGATCACGATGGACGGGTCGCCCGAGGCCGGATCGGTGAAGGAGGCGGCCTGCCCGACTGGCACGTCGCGGGCGGGGCCGATGGCCGTGCCGGGCGGAGCCTTGGCTGGCTTGCCCGGCCTGGCTGTGGCCCGGTGACTCGGCCTGGCCGTGGCGGCAGCGGCCGAGCCGTCCGGTGGCGAGAGGCCCGGCTCGTTCGGCTTGTCCGCGGTGCCGCCGGCCAGCCTGCCCAACCCGTCGGCCAGGCCGCCGATAACCAGGCTGACGGCCGCGACCGCGGCGGTCACCGTACCGCTGAGCACGACCTCGCGGCGGCTGGCTCTCCGCCCGGGACCGTCCTGCTTGTCCGCCCAGCCCGCGATGGTCGCGTCCAGCGACAGGACCGAGCCGGAACCGGCCAGCACTAGCGGCGTCCAGGCGAACGCGAACACGATGTCGGCCCCGGTGTAGTACGGAGCCGAGTGAAAGCTGACCGTCAGGAACAGCATCAGGGACAGCGCGAGGCCCCCCGTCGCGGCCAGCCGGGCCCGGAGCCCGAGCAGGGTACCCACGCCCACCGCCAGCTCGCCGAACGCGATGAGGACGCCGAGCGGGACCGCGACGTGGGTGAGCGGCGAGATCAGCGCGTGGACCGGGCTGCGCCGGGCGGCGCCCGCCAGCTGGGACTGGATCGAAGCCGGGTCGGCGGCGTCGAAGAACCTGGGATTGGCCAGCTTCTGCAGTCCTGCGAAGCAGAACGTGAACCCGAGGAAAGCGCGCAGCGGGAGCAATGCGCGACCGAGCAGGTAGGGTGCCGACGACGACGGAACGGGCTTGGATGCCACCCGTTACCCTCCGGGCCTCACGGCCAGCCAGTGACCCACGTGGCTGAGCAGGAGGAATCCGAGCATGCAGCCGACGACCAGGCTGGCGGCGATCAGCCACTGCCGCGGGGCGGCCCCGGTGACATCCCGCCGTGTCCGCCGCAGCCAGTCCCTGGGAGCCAGCCGGAACACCTCCCCTAGGTGGCCGAGCACGTGGATGGTCATGGCACCGAACCACAGCACGAAGCTGGCCTTGTGCACCTTGAGCAGCAGCGGCAGCCACGAGGGGCCCACCAGGAGCAACCCCACGCCGCTGGCCAGCAGCACCACGGTGAGGATCACCACGGCCGGGCCGAGCAGGCGCAACAGCAACGGCGGCGGGCCCTTGCGCCGGTAGGCCGGCGCGCCACGGTAGTAGCGCGTGAACCGCCAGCCGGTGCTGGCCACCTTGAGCAGTACCGGCGGTATGAGCACCATGCCGATGAACACGTGCGGCGTCAGCAGGGCGCGAACACGCAGGATCGTGACGCCCTCGGCCGCCAGCAGCACCAGCAACACGACCGCGTTGGACGCCGTCAGGCGGGCATTAGCGGCCACCCCCGCATCGGCCCGGCGCTCTGCCCTTGGCGCTGGCCGTCGCTCGGCCAGGCCGGGCAGCAAGATTCCGTCATGGTCCTGCGCGCTCACGGTGCGGAGGGTACGAGGAGAACGTGACGGCTACGTGAAGGACCGCGGCCTGAGCGCCTGGGCGGACAGTTCGTTGCGGAGGGCGGCGGCTAGGGCGGGGGCGTCGGGCACGCGGGAGGGGTCGGACAGGATGGTGATGCGCAGCGTTCCGGCGTAGGACGCTGCCGCGAACGTCACTGTCACGTTCCCGGTGGTGGACGGGATCGGGATGATGGCCCGCACTACGGCGCCGCCGAACGTGAGTGGGCTTTCCGGGCCGTGCAGGTTGGTGACGAAGGTCTGGACGACCCGCTGGTGGCTGGCGAACCAGCGCAGCAGGCCGGTGCGGGCCAGTAGCAGGAACGCGGGCACGAACACGGCGGCCGAGGCGCCGCGGGCACGCGACTTGCGCTCGCGGGTGATCGCAGCCGTGCGAGTCACCCGGGCGCCGAAGTCACCGGTGGCAGGCACGGTGACCGGCATGATCCCGATCTGGTTGCCGAGCTCACCGCCGGCGGCCGCCCGCCGCGCCGCCACCGGGACCGTGATGGTGACCTCGTCGAGCTGCTCGCCCCGCGCGGCCAGCAGGGTTCGCAACGCCCCGGCGACCGCGGCGAGCACCACGTCGTTGACGGTGCCGCCGTGCGCGTGTCCCAGGTCGCGGATGGCGGCGAGGTCCACGGCGACGACATCAAGCCGCCGCCGCGGCCCGACTGGCCGGTTGAGCGATGTCGCCGGCCGTCGGCGTGGTGGGCGCGCGCCGCCCAGCTCCGCCATCCCCTCGCGAATCCGGCGTAGGCCATGCGCCTGGCTCAGCGCACCTGGTCCGGCCCGCTCCGCCCGGCGCAGGCGGCCTCGCCAGGCATCGGCGGCGAGTTCCCGCGCTCGTGGTACCGGTACCGGGAACCGGTCGGCCGGCGCCTGTACCGTCTCGGCGACCTGGTCGACCAGCATGCCAAGCACCGCCAGCCCCGCGACGCCGTCCGCCAGCACGTGGTCCATGATGACGAGCAGCCCGGTGCCGCCGTCGGCTAGGCCGGTGACGAACGTAGCCGACCACAGCGGCCGCGACCGGGGCATGGGCTCGCGGAGCTGAGCCGCGGCGAGATCGAGCACGGCACGCTCGTCCCCTGGTGGCGGGCAGCACACCTGCCGGACGTGCTCATTGATATCGAACGCCGGATCATCGCCCCAGTACGGCCGCCCGCATCCAGGCGGCGCCCGGTAAAGCCGCTGCCGGAGCCTCGGCACCGCGCGGATCCGCTCGCCGAGGACGCGCCGCGCCTCAGCGACGGTAAACCCCGGGGCCGCGCCGAGCAGCAAGACGGCCCCGATGTGCCCGGCCGCTCGCCCGTCGCCCGTCGCGAACTGCATCAGGTCTGCGGCGCTAGCCCGGTCCGGGGAGGGCGGCACCGCCAATTCACCGCGGGGTGAGGGTGATGACCGACCAGCCGTACTCACGGGCCGCGTCCTTGAGTTCCAGGGCCGTGGGCGCTCGTCCGCCGGGCAGCATGACGCCGAGCTGGCGCCGTGCCTTCTTCGGGCCGATGCGGTCGATCATGGCCTGGTAGCTGACCGCCACCGAAGCCGGATCCTCGTCAAGCAGCGCATGCATGGGTCGCAGGCACCCGTGCCGCGTCACCTCGACGTCGGCTCCGCCCCGCAGGTTGACCCGCCACCTGGCCACGGTGACGACGGCGAGCTTTCCTTCCATGTCCACGTAGCCAACCGGGATGTCGTACCGGCGGCCGGTCTTGCGGCCGGTCAGGTGCAGCACCAGGAAGGAATCGTCAAGCACCCGGTGCAGCGGCGAGCCAAGGAGCATACGCACCAGGGGGTTGCCCATCTTTACCAGGGTGGGCGGCGGCACGGATCGTTTCACGACGCTGGTCATCGCGCATCACCTCCTACCTATTACCTTGCCCGGCGCGGCCCGGAGCGCCAGGGGCTTTGGTCACCCATACGGCCTACGCCGGCTGCCGGCGGGCCAGATCCTCGGCGCGTTCCTTGATGCCGAGCAGCATCTTGCGCTCCATGATCAGGCTGCCGGGCTCCATGACCAGCATGCCGAACAGGCGGGCCGGCCACGCCCCAGCCGCCGCGATCCGGTTCCGGCTGATCAGCCTGGTATGCCCGTCCTCGGCGGACAGCGCGAAGATCCAGACCCAGTTCCCGTCGGCGAACCGGAGCGTGAACGTCCGCTCGGGGTCGAGGACGGCGACCCGCATGGCCGGCCGGCCGGGACCCAGCGGGAACTCGTCGCCGGCCTTGACGCCCTGGTACTGCGGCAGGATCCGGCGCGTGCTGTGCATGTCCAGGCCGAACAGGTTCTCGATCCAGTCGTAGGTGTAGACGCCGCCGCGCCCGCTGCCCATCTGCACCAGCCACGGCCAGATCGCGGCGGGCGGCGCGTCGATCGTGATCGCCCGCGTGGCCACGATCCCGGCGCCGGGGAGCAGCTCGTCACCGGGCAGCTCTCTCGATACTTCGTCGGGCCGGGCGCCCCAGGTCAGGCACTGGCGCCGGAAGAAAACGGGATAGGCCCCCAACCCGGCCGCCAGGGCGGTGGCCACGGCCGCCAAGGCCGTGGCTCGCATGTGCTTGCTCATAGTCTGCCTCCTCCTACGGTTTCCGCGTCGTCACCGAGCGACAGGTACGCCTCGTCCTCCTGGGCCGTGTGCAACCGGAGGATCGCGTGCAGGCCGTACAGGACGCCGCGGAGATCGGCGACGTCCGTCTCGTCGGGGACCCGGTCGCCGATGTCCGCGATGAGACGGCCCAGGCGGGCGATCTGGTAGGCGATCTCGGCGTGCGCCCTGCTCATGGGCGCGGTCGGGTCAGCCCCGCCGAGCAGCCGGTTCAGGGCCGGGTACAGGTCGGCCTCCTCGGCGCTCTCGTGCGCCCAGATCTCGCCGGTGAGCAGGGCGTGCGCCCAACGGACCCGGGCCATCGCGGCGGGCGCGGCGAGCGGCTCGGCGGTGAGCGCGTCGGCTGCGGTCCGCAATTGCTCGATGTCCGTCCGGATGAGGAGGTGCTCAGCGCGGAACCGCTGGGTAAGCGCGGCGTCCGCGGGGGCCAGCGGCGTGGCGGCGGCCACCGGCCGCAGCGCGCGCAGCGCGTTGAGGATGACGGCTACGTCGATGCCCTCCTGCAGCAGCGCCCCCCACACCACCGGGAGGAACCCGGTCGCGGCCACGCCCATCGCGGCCAGCGACAGGCCCATCCCGGCCAGGACGCTCTGCAAGGCGATCCGCCGGGTCTGGCGGGCCAGCGCCGTCGCCTCGCCGAGGCGGCCGAGGTGGTCGACGGTCAGCACCGCGTCGGCGGCCTCCGACGAGGCGGTGGATCCCCGGGCGCCCATGGCCACGCCGACGTCGGCCAGCGCCAGGGCGGGTGCGTCGTTGATCCCGTCACCGGTCATGATGACGGGCGCGCGCCGCTGCTCACGGCGCACCGCGGCCAGCTTGGCCTCCGGCGTCAGCTCCGCGAGCACCTCATCGACTCCGGTCAGCGCGCCGACGGCGCTGGCCGCCTCGGCCCGGTCGCCGGTGGCGAGCACGATCCTGGTGATGCCGCCGCGGCGCAGCGCGCGGATCGTCTGCCGGGCGTCCGGCCGGATCCGGTCCTCGAGCAGGAGCGCACCCGCGGGCGCGCCGTCGACGGCGATGAACACGGTGAGCGCGCCGTCCAGCCACGCCCGCCGACGCACGGTCCTGACCCACGGTGGCGTGCCGCCGACCCCGGCCCAGTCGGCCCGGCCGAGCCTGACCCGGCGGCCCGCGACCGTCCCCGCGATCCCCTGACCCGGTTGCTCGGTCACGTCCGCGGGCTGGGCGAGCAGGCAGCCGCGTTCGGCCGCCGCCCGGACGACCGCGGCCGCCAGGACGTGCCCGGAGGCCTGGTCCAGCGAGGCGGCTAGGCCCAGGATCTCCTCCGGATCCAGCGCGCCGGCGGGCACAATGGCCGTCACGGCTGGCCGGCCAGCGGTGAGCGTCCCTGTCTTGTCCAGCAGCACGGTGGTGCACCGGGCCAGGCGCTCGAGCACCCCGCCGTTCTTCACCACGATCCCGCGGCGCGCCGCCGCCGACAGGCCGGAGACCAGGGCGACCGGCGCGGCCAGGATGAGCCGGCACGGCGTGGCGACGACCAGGACGGCCACCGCGCGGGCCGCCCCGCCCAGCGCCCACGCTGCCCCGGCTGCGGCCAGGCTCAGCGGCAGGAACCACAGGGCGTACCGGTCGGCGAGCCGGACGAACGGCGCCTGTGCGCTCTCCGCCTCGCTGACCAGGCGGACGATCCCGGCGTAGGTGCTCATTGCCGCGCTGGTCGTGGCCCGCAGGTCGAACGGGCCGACCGCGTTGACGGTGCCGCTGCGTACAGCGTCACCCCGGGTGTGCTGGACCGGCAGGGCCTCCCCGGTGAGCGCGGATTCGTCCAGCACCGCGACGTCGGCAGCCAGCGCGCCGTCCACGGGGACGACGTCGCCCGCCGCGACGAGCAGCAGGTCACCGGCCGCGATCTCATCCAGGGGCACGGTCTCCAGCGATCCGTTGCAGTAGCGCCGGGCGGTGCGCGGCGCCCGGGCCAGCAGGGCGCTCAGGTCCTGCCGCGCGCGGGACGCCGCCCAGTCCTCCAGCGCGCGCCCGCTGGCCAGCATCACACTGATCACCGCCGCGGCGAGCAGTTCGTCCACCGCTATCGCCCCGGCCAGAGCCAGCAGGGCGATCACGTCCACGCTCAGCCGGCCACGGGCGATGGCGGCCGCGGCGATCCAGCAGGCGTAGGCCATTCCGCAGGCGGCCACGCCGAACCACACCGCATCAGCGGCCTGGCCGGCGCCAACCAGCCTGGCCGCGCCGCCCGCGGCTAGCCCCGCCGCCGTCACCACGAACAGGAGCAGCGCGACCCGCTGACTCAGCCACGCCCGCACGCCGCGGGTCACGGTTACCGTCATGACTCCAGCTTCGCCGCCAGTCACGGCGGCAACAGCGGCCGAAAGTCCTCCCGGCCGGGACATTAGCCTCTCCTCCCGGGTGCTGCCGCCGGAGAGCGTGCGGATGGGAGGCAGTTATGGACACTCGCACCAATGTCATGGTCCCCAGGCCGGTCAGCGCCGGCCCGGAGATGGAGGCGCTCGGCCGGTTCTACCGCGACGTCACCTGGAAGGGCGTCATCCACGCGGGCGGGATGGGCCCAGGCACGCCCGCGATGACCGGGATAGGGCACAGCACCAGCCAGGTCATCCAGGACGGCCGCTGGATCGTGGTGGACTCGGAGCAGGATCAGTTCCTCGAGGACGGCACGTTCGTGCTGAAGTGGCAGCTGCACTGGGTGTCCGGCTGGGATCCCGAACACGGCGAGTACCGGGCGGTGATGGCCGACAACTACGGTCACGCGGACGTGTACCGCGGCCAGGTCGAGGGCGACCGCCTGGTCTTCGAATCGATCCGGGACACCAGGCCCCGGCTGCGCCTCACCTGGGATGCCTCCGATCCGGGCGTCATCACCTGGCGGAACGAGATGGCGGCACCAGACGGCTCATGGTTCCTCATCGAGGAATACACCATGGTGCCGCGGCAGCCGTGAAGATCCGGCTGTCGCGGCACACGCAACCAGTCGTACCGCAATCACCTGACGATCAGGACCGGACGGTCGGTGAGGTGGATCACCTTGTGCGCCGTGCTGCCCAGGACCAAGCCCGCCAGGTCGCCGCGGCCACGTGAGCCCATCACGATGACGTCGGCGTCGTGGTCGATCGCGTCATCCACGATATTCCGCGCTGCGTAGCCGAACAGCGTGGTCGCGACCTCGCCGTGCGCCTTCACGCCCGCCTCGATTAGCTTGTCCACCGCCGCCTCGACCATACTCGTGGCTTCACGCTCGGTCTCATCCGTCATGACCACGCTGCCCTTGGTGACTACTTCCTTCTCGCGCAGGTGCAGGATCCATACCTCACCCTTGGACAGCAGGGCCAGATCGCGGGCCGCGAGCAGGGCCCGGTCGGATGCCTCGGAGTGGTCTACCGCCACCAGGATCTTGTCATACATAGCCTTAGCCTCCCTGGGATGAAGCTCTTCTTTTCCCAGCTCAAGTGTCTAATGGGGCTAAACTGGCAACCAGGGACGAAAGGGGGCGGGAACGGGGACCTTCGTCACCAGCGACGGGCATGCGACGGGCGCTAGGTCGCGGGGACAGAGGCCGGGGCGAGGTAGCCGGAGTCGCCGTGGAACCAGGCGTCGGGGTCGTCGGCACGGCCAGGCAGCTCGGACACGGTTGCGTGGGCGGCCGCCAGGGCGACGTGCGAGACACGGTAGTGGTGACCGCACAGCAGCAGCTCGGTCTCGTGCGGCCGGGCAGCCGTGGGCGGCATGACCACCCGGACCACCGCCCGGGCCACGCAGTAGCAGGCCTCGCCGGACGGGCTGGCAGTCGGCCCGCGCTGAGCGGTGGCGTCGAATAGCCCGGCCGCGCCTTGGATCCGGCCGGCGGACGGGGGGCGGAATCTCGCGTTCATAGGTCCAGCGTCGCCCGGCGCCGGTCGGAAGGGGCGTAACTCACCTCGGCTGGTGCCGAAGGTCCCGGCCGCCGGGCGGTGCGTAGAGTGAGCCGGGTGGTGGTGGTGATCGGCGTCGGTAACGAGTACCGCCGGGACGACGGGGCCGGGCTCGCGGTGGTGACCAGCCTGCGCGACCGGGTGCCGCCGGGCGTGGAGCTGGTGCTCACCGACGGCGAGCCCACCCGGCTAATCGAGGCCTGGACCGGCGCGTCGCTCGCCGTCGTGGTCGACGCGGTCCGGGCCGATCCGCCACGCCCGGGCCGGCTGCACCGGTTCGTGCTGGACCGGCCGCTGGCCGGGGCGACGCGGACGGCCAGCTCGCACGGATTCGGCCTGGACGACGCGATCCGGCTGGCGCTCGCGCTGGACCGGATGCCCGGCCGGCTCATCGTGCATGCGATCGAGGCGGCCGACCTGACGCAGGGCACCGGCCTGACCCCGCTCGTCGCCGCGGCCGTGGACGAGGTGGCCGACGCCGTCCTCAGCGACATCAGCCCGCGCTTACGAGGGCGAGCCAGGCGACGAGCTGGCAGGCCTCGGCGGCCCGGCTGCGGAAGCCGATGTAGCCGTCGGGGCGGACGACGATGACGCCATGACCGGGAACGCTGGTCAGGCGGTGAACGGTCACGAACGGACCCGGCGCCAGGTTCTCGAACTGGTCCGCGTCGCGGTCGAGCAGGATATGCACCCCGGGCCGGGCCAGCAGCTCGTGCAGCCTGATGCTCCGCCCGTCGGCGCGGACGAGCCGGTCGGGCAGCCGGTCTTCGGCGCGGGAGCCGCCGCGATGGCGCGGCGTCCCGTCCACCGACAGAGGGCTGCCGCGGTAGTCGGCGTTCAGCTGTGACAGCAGCCGGATCCCGCTGGCGGCGGGACGGCCCCGGGTCAGCATGGGCACCAGCGGGGCGGCGAGCGGCGCCAGCCGGGCGCGGAGCACGGACGGGACCGGCCCGGGACCGGCCTCAGCCCAGAACGCCAGGTTGGTCAGGGCCAGCAGCTGGCGCGCCACCGGCCGGCGCTCGCGGTCGTAGGAGTCGAGCAGCGGCCCGTCAGCGGGGCTCCGGTTCCTGGCCGCCGCAAAG